>ERZ840517.468-NODE-468-length-54077-cov-7.282718_pt1 | contig 54077 bp, 50 predicted proteins | sample MGYA00519876_ERZ840517 | MGnify/ENA primary metagenome ERZ840517 (study PRJEB31850, sample SAMEA3708882) | human gut metagenome | biome: human gut; feature: human-associated habitat; material: faeces | place: China | collected 2014 ... | reverse complement strand
GCTGCGCTCCCGGTTGGCCCGGGGCAGCATGGAATACTCCGCCGTCACCCAGCCGCAGCCCTCCGCCACATGGGGCGGCGTCTTCTCCTCCACCGAGGCGTTGCACAGCACCACCGTCTCGCCGCAGCGGATCAGCACGCTGCCCTCGGCGAATTTCGTAAAGCCGGGTGTCATCTCCACCGGGCGCAGCTGGTCAAATGCCCGTCCGTCTGCTCTCGTCATGGTGCGCCCTCCTTATATCATGTCCTGCACGAAGGCGGTCGGGTCAAAGGGCTTCAGGTCGTCGATGCCCTCGCCCACGCCCACGAACTTCACCGGCACACCCAGCTCCTGGGCGATGGCGATGACGATTCCGCCCTTGGCGGTGCCATCCAGCTTCGTCAGGATAATACCCGTCAACCCTGCCGTCTCCTTGAAGGTCCGTGCCTGGATCAGTCCGTTCTGCCCGGTGGTGGCGTCCAGCACCAGCAGCGTCTCGCAGTTGGAATTGGGGCATTCCCGGTCGATGATCTTCCGCAGCTTGGCCAGCTCGTTCATCAGGTTCTGTTTGTTGTGCAGCCGTCCGGCGGTGTCGCACAGCACCACATCCACGTTCCGTGCCTTAGCCGCCTGCAGGGCGTCAAACAGCACCGCGCCGGGATCCGCGCCCTCATGCTGCCGCACGATATCCACACCGGCGCGGCCCGCCCAGATCTCCAGCTGGTCGGCGGCCGCCGCACGGAACGTATCGCCGGCGCACAGCAGGACCTTTTTGCCCTGATCCTTCAGCTGCTTGGCCAGCTTGCCGATGGATGTGGTCTTGCCCACGCCGTTGACGCCGATGACCAGCACCACGGCGGGCTTGCCCTCCAGCACCAACGCGCTGTCACCCACCTCCAGCTTGCTCTTCAGGATGTCCCGCAGGGCGTCCTTTACCTCGTCCATCCGACCGATAAAGCGTTCCTTCACCCGCTTCCGCAGCTGGGCCACGGTATCAGCGGCGGTGTCAGCACCCACATCGGCCAGGATCAGCGCTTCCTCCAGTCCGTCGTAGAACTCGTCGTTCAGATCGTCGAAGGTGGGGACGGCGGTGAACGCCTCCTTCAGTATTTGAAATAAGCCCATTGCCATAACAAGCCCTCCTTATTTGATATGCAGCTCCTTGGCCATATCGTTGAGATTGATGGTCAGTATCCGGCTGACGCCCTTTTCCTGCATGGTCACGCCATACAGCACATCTGCCTCCTCCATGGTGCCCCGCCGGTGGGTGATGACGATAAACTGCGTCTTTCCGGCGATCCGCCGCATATACCGGGCGTAGCGCACCACGTTGGCCTCGTCCAGCGCCGCCTCGATCTCGTCCATCACGCAGAACGGCGTGGGATGTACCTTCAGAATGGCGAAGTACAGCGCAATGGCCACAAATGCCTTCTCACCGCCGGACAGTAGCGTGATGGTCTTCAGCTGCTTGCCAGGGGGCTGTACCTTGATCTCGATGCCGCAGTTGAGGATATCGTTCTCGTCCTCCAGCTCCAGCCGGGCCTTGCCGCCGCCGAACAGCTCCAGAAACGTCTCCTGGAAGCTCTCGTTCAGCAGCTGGAACTGCTCGGCAAAAATGCTGGTCATCTGCTGGGTGATCTGGTCGATAATTCCCATCAGCTCCTCCTTGGCCTGCTCCACATCGCTGCGCTGTTCGGACAGGTAGGTATATCGGGTGTTCACCCGGTCGAACTCCTCGATGGCGCCGATGTTGGGCGTACCCAGCGCCTTGATCTCCCGGTTCAGTTCGGCAATACGCCGCGTGGCCTTGGGCACGCTCTCCAGCTCGATACGCTGCTCCATGGCGTCGCTGTGGCTCAGTTCGTAGCGCTCCCACAGCTTCTCCAGGATCTGCCCCTCCTCCATGCCGCTGTTTTCCAGTTTCTGCTGCAATTTGTTGTACGCCTGCATGGTCTGCAAAAGCGTATCGTTGCAGGCGCGGCTGTCACGGCTATGCTGGTCGCGCTGCTGCTCAAGCGCCAGTTTGGCCTGGGCCAGATCCTCCAGCCGCTGCCGCAGCTGCGCCGCGCGGTCGTTCTTCTCTGCAAGCGCCGCCTGATGGCCCGCCATATCGGCCAGCGCCTTCTCGTTGGCCTGCCGGTATTCCTGCACCCGCCGGTCGCGCTCAGCGCGGTCGGATACCATATCCGCCTGCAAGCCCCGCAGGTCCTCCACGCTCCGCAGAACGCTGTCCTTCTCCGCGCTCAGTGCCGCCTGATCGGCCTTCTTGTCGCTGACGGCCTGGGCCAGTTGGTTGGTCTGCTCCGTCAGATCGGTCTGGCCGGCCAGCTTGTCCCGCATCTCCTGCCGCAGCGCGGCCGCGCGGTCCTCTGCCGCAGTGATGTCCGCCTGTATCCCGGCCATGCGCCCGCGGCCGTCCGTCTCCCGGCGGTCCAGGCCGGACAACTCCTGCTCCATAGTCTCGCAGCTCAGGCGCAGGCTCTCCAGCAGGAGGTCATAGTGGTCCTGCCGTCCCTGTAAGGTCAGCACCTCGTCCGCCGCCTTGCGCTGCTGGTCCTTAGCCACCTGCAATTCATACTCAGCCTTCTGCAGCTCCCTCTGGGCCGCCTCGGCCTGCTGCGCGGCCTCGTTCAGCTTACCGTGCAGGGCACCCTGTGCTGCCTTCAGCCGTTCCAGCTCATTGGCCCGGGACAGCACGCCGGAGGATCGGCTGGCGGAGCCGCCGGTCATGGAGCCGCCCCGATTGATGATCTGTCCGTCCAGCGTCACGATGCGGAAGGCATTGCGGAACTTACGCGCCATGGCGATACCGCTGTCCAGGTCCTCCACTACCACCGTCCGGCCCAGCAGATTTTTAAAAATATGGTCGTATCGCGCGTCGTACCGCACCAGACGGCTGGCGATGCCTACAAAACCATACTCTCCCGCAGCGTTCTCCCGCAGCTCGTCGCCCCGGATGGCCGTCAGCGGCAGGAAGGTAGCGCGGCCGCCGTCCCGCTGTTTCAGGAACTGGATGGCCGCCTTTGCGTCCTCTTCCCGTTCCACCACGATGTTCTGCAGCGCCGCGCCCAGTGCCGTCTCCAGCGCCACGGCATAGGTCTGCTCTGTGGTCATCAGTCCGGCCACCGGCCCGTGAATGCCCCGCAGCGTGTTTTTCTCCGCCGCCTGCATCACGGTCTTTACCGCTTTGTTGAAGCCCTCGTACTCCTTCTCCATCTCCGTCAGCAGACGGATACGGTCCTCCTGGGCGTTCACCTGCCGGGTCAGCTCCTGCTTGAGGTTCTGGGCGCTCTCCGCCTTCTGGCGGCGGCTGTCCATTCGCAGGCTGTGACCCTGAATGATATTCTCCGCCGCCTGGGCCTCCTCCCTGGCATCGTTCAGCGCCCGGCGATTGGTCTTTGCGTCCTTTTCGCTCTCCTCCAGCTTACGCTGTGCCTCAGACAGCTCCTGCCGCACCGTAATCCGCCGCTGTCCGGCCTCGTCCAGGCCCGCCTGCAGGGCGGACAGCGCGGCGCGCCCGTCTGCGGCCTCGGCCACAGCAATGGCCTCCTGCGCCCGCAGGGCCTCGGCCTCGTCCGCCGCGCCCTTTGCGCTGTCAGCCAGCGCCTGCGCCCGAGAGAGCAGCTCACTCAGCGCCGTCTCCAATACCGCCGCGTCGCGGTCGATGTCCGCGATACGCGCCAGCTGTCCGTCGATCTGTCCCTGTAAATTCTCCCGCCGCTGGTCTGTGCTGGTCAGTTCCTGTTCCAGCCGGCGCAGAGACTCGTTGTTGTGCTCCACAGAGGTCTGCAGCACCGCGATGGCCGCAGACTCCTCGCCGGCGGCGGACTCCGCCTCGGTCACCTGACCGCGCAGCGCGTCAGCCGCCACGTCGTTCTGCCGCATCTCCTCGGTAAAACGCTCTCCCTGGGCGTAGGCCTCGTCCAGCGCCGCCTGGGCCTGGTCACAGGCCTCCTTGGCCTGAGCCGTATCGCTCTCCAGCTTCAGCTTGGCAGTCCGCAGGTTTTGCAGCTGCTCCAGCCACACGGAGATCTCCAGCACCCGCAGCTCATCCCGCAGCACCAGATACTTCTTCGCCGTCTCCGCCTGCGCCCGCAGCGGCTCCACCTGCAATTCCAGCTCAGCGATCTTGTCGTTGATACGCACCAGGTTTTCCTCGGTGCGCTCCAGCTTGCGCTCGGACTCCTCCTTGCGGTGCCGGTATTTGCTGATACCGGCGGCCTCCTCGAAGATCTCCCGGCGCTCGCCGCTTTTCACAGACAGTATCTCGTCGATCTTTCCCTGTCCGATGATGGAATAGCCCTCCCGGCCCATACCGGTGTCCATGAACAGCTCGTTCACGTCCTTCAGCCGCACGGACTGCTTATTGATATAGTACTCCGACTCACCGCTGCGGTAATACCGCCGTGTCACGGCCACCTCTGCCTCCTCCCGGGTGGGGAAGATATGCTCGGTGTTGTCGATGACCAGCGTCACCTGGGCAAAGCCCATCTGGTTCCGCTTCTCCGTACCGCCGAAGATCACGTCCTCCATCTTGGCGCCGCGGAGCTGGCGGCTGTTCTGCTCGCCCATGACCCAGCGTATGGCGTCGGAGATGTTGGACTTGCCGGACCCGTTTGGTCCCACGATAGCGGTGATGTCCTCGCCGAAATTCAATACCGTCTTGTCGGGGAAGCTTTTGAACCCCTGTATCTCAAGTGCTTTTAAGTACAACTGCGTCACCTCTTATACTTTGGCATACCTTAACTAAGATAGTATACTATGGAAGTCCCCGTTTTTCAAGAAAAACCCACGCACCGGCATGAAAAAAGCGGAGAGCCCCCGCCCTCCGCCATTGTCTATCCATGCCGCCGTTCGATCTGTCCGTACAGTGCCTCCAGCGCATCGCCCAGTGTACCGATCTGATCGATGATTCCCTCTGCCACCGCCTGCTCGCCGTACAGCACCGTCCCCACGTCGTTGGCCATGTCGCCGCTGGAGAGCATCAGCTCCCGGAACCGTTCCGCGGTCACGCGGCTGTTGGCCGCCACGAACTGAATGATGCGCTCCTGGAGGCGTTCAAAATACCTGTACGTCTCCGGCGCGGCGATGACCGTCCCGGACATCCGCACCGGGTGCACCGTCATGGACGCCGTGGGCGCGATGAACGTCTCCTTTCCGCACACCGCCAGCGGTACGCCGATGGAGTGCCCGCCGCCCAGCACCAGCGTCACCACCGGCTTCGTCATGCCCGCCGCCAGCTCCGCGATGGCCAGTCCCGCCTCGATGTCGCCGCCCACGGTGTTCAGAAGCAGCAGTACGCCGTCCACCTGTTCGCTCTGCTCCAGCGCAGCCAGCAGCGGCAGTACGTGCTCATACTTTGTACTTTTCAGATTGTCCGGCAGCAGCGTGTGTCCCTCCACCTGCCCCACGATGGTCAGGCAGTGTATCGTCCCCCGGCTGTTTTTCACCACAGTGCTGCCCATATCAATGATCGGCTGTACCGGCACCGCCGCTTTTTCCTCATTCTTTTCCCGGTTTTCGTCGTTGCTCATATCCGCGCCTCCTTTTTGCCGTAGCTTGCGCGGATACCGCCTCTTTCATGCAAAAAGAGCGCCTCCCGGCGCTCTTTTTCGTTATTCGTTATCTTCTGTTGTGGGGATACCATATCTTCTGCTTCTCCGCCTCGCGGATCAGCTCCTCCCGGAAGTCCGGGTGCGCGATGGAGATCAGCTTCTCCGCGCGCTCCCACACCGTCAGTCCCTTCAGGCACACACAGCCGTACTCCGTCACCACATTCATGGTGTTCACCCGGGTATCCGTCACCACGGAACCGTTCTGCAGGGTAGGCCGTATGCGGGAATGCAGCGTGCCGTCCTTGTCTGCGTGGGTGGAGCTGAGACAGATAAAGCTCTTACCGCCTTTGGACAGATACGCACCCAGCACAAAGTCCTGCTGACCGCCGGCACCGCTGATCTGCTTGGTGCCCGCCGTCTCGCCGTTCACCTGCCCGTACAGGTCCACATCCACCGCGTTGTTGATGGAGATAAAGTTGTCGATGGCCGCGATGGTACGGATGTCGTTGGTGTAGCTGATGGGCGCGGCCATGCACGCCGGGTTGTCGTCCAGATAGTCGTACAGCTTCTGGGTACCGGCGGCAAAGGCGAACACCTGCCGGCCCCGGTCGATGTTCTTCTTCATGCATGTGACCTTCCCCGCCATCGCCAGATCCACATAGGCGTCCACATACATCTCCGTGTGTACGCCCAGATCCTTCAGGTCGGACTCGCACAGCATGGCGCCCACGGTATTGGGCATACCGCCGATGCCCAGCTGCAAACAGGCCCCGTCGGGTATCTGCTCCACGATCAGCTTCGCCACCGCCCGGTCCACCTCCGTGGCCGTGCCGCTGGGCTGGACGCCCATGGGGTCGTTGCGCCCCTCCACGATCATGTCCACCTCGCTGACATGGATGCAGTTGTCAAAGCCGCCCAGGCACCGGGGCATATTTTCGTTGACCTCCACAATGACCACCTTGGCCATCTCGCACACCGCCTTCACATGCGAAGCCGACAGCCCGAAGTTGAAGTACCCATGCTTATCCATCGGGGCCACCTGGAACATGGCCACGTCCGGCGGCGTGATGTGGTCGTAGTAGTACCGGGGCAGCTCGGAGTACCGCATGGGCTCGTGGAACCCGGCGCCGCTGGCGATATGATGGCGCTCCACACTGCTCATGTGGTGAGAGTTGAAGATGATATGGTGCACCGGATCCTCGATGTCGAAGATCGCCGGCTTCCACAGGCTGATACCGCCCCGGACCTTCACATCCTCCAGCTCCGGTGCACGGCGGGCCAGCGCCTCGTCCAGCACCCGGGGATGAATGGCGCAGAAGCCATAGTCCACCCAATCACCGGACTTGATGACCTTCACCGCCTCGTCCGCGGTGGTCAGTTTCTGCTTGTACAGCGCCTGAAAATCAGCAAAAGCCATGTCCTGTTCCTCCCTGTTCTTTCCTATCCCTTCCGACGAAGGCTGAATTTTCTAATTGTTAATTTTACCACAATGCAGCCCGCGGGGAAATTGACGAAACCCACAAGAATTCCCGGGAATGCTTGTGCAAAAATGAACAGGTCCGGCATGGATATCATCCGCTCAACGCCTCTACCTCCTCCGACATGATCACCCGTATCTCGTTGACCGCCGTGTCGTTGTTTTTTTCGCTCTGGCACATCTTTGCCGCTGTCCCCACCAGCGCCTGCAGGATACCTCCCAGCTCCTTGACCTCCTTCAGGCTGCCCTCTCCGCTTTCCAGCCGTTCCGTAGCCCCGGCAGCCGCCGTCTCCAGCAGCTTTGCCGTGGCCATCAGGCATCGCCGGAGTATCTGCTTTTCCGCCTCCTCCCGACCGATCTGCCACTGCCCCTTGATCGCATGTCGCCACACCGTCTGCGTACACACATGGTACTCCCTTGCCAATCGCTGATAGGTATACATTCCCGACTCATACTTACGCCTTACCTCTCCCCAGTTCACGTCTGCTCTTTTCATATGCGCTCCCCCCTTCCTGCGATCCGGTTCTGCCCCTATGCCAAAAAACCGGGAGAGTTGCCCATAAACAGGCAACTCTCCCAAAATTATTTTTCTTTTTACCACCGGCAAAGGGATGCTTCGCGCTCCGGCGCGAGCTGCTTTTGTTTACGGTGACAAAAGCAGCCAAAAGCACCGACAGAAACTACGTTTCTGCACTTCCCCAGCGCGCTATACCCGCCCTTTATACGGCAGACGTTCTCGCGGGCACGGTCTTTCATTGTCGTTGTCGGTCAAAAGGACTGTGCCGGAACAGCTTTCCGCTGCCGCTTCCCCCAGCCACGGTAGGGACATCTCGTTCTACCGCCTTATGACGAGAACCCGCGTTTCTCGTTTCGTAGGGGGCGATGCCCACATCGCCCCGCAGGGTGCAAAAGAGCATCCTGCGGGTGCTCTCTGTTCACTTGTTCCTTTTCTTATGCATCGCTTCCAACGACAGCTCCCCCGCCAGCTTGAACAGCGCATCCGCCATAACGCGCTCCGGCGAAAGGCCGCCCGCACTGACCCCTATTTTCCTGTAAAATTCGTACACCACATCATCCACTACGATCTCTGTCTTTTTCATTATTTGTACCCTCCTTCCCGAAGTGGACCAAAACCAGTCCCATTATAACGCCTGTCCACCATACAATCAAGTAAAAGTTGGACTGTTTTTGGTTCTATCGGAGGATGAATAATGCAAAAGATAAAACAGGATTCCATCGACATCGGTGGAAATATCCGCCGCATACGGCTGAACCGCGGCATTGGACAGACCGAGCTGGTACGTAAGCTACAGCTTGACGGCGTGGACATGACACGAGAATCTCTGGTAAAAATCGAGAGGGGCATTCAGCACATACAGGCCACCCAGCTTCGCGGCATACGTGATGTGCTGCACACCACCTATGATGAACTGCTGAAATAACCTCCTCTCTTTACCACGCCTGTCCCCTTTCGTACGACGCGGCGTCCCCGGCGCCCCGCAGCGCAAAGCGCTGTCATTCCGAGGCAGTCCGCGCCGCGAAGCAAGTGCCCTTGGGGTACAGACTGGTCGTGGGAATCCGTCCCCGCGCCCGCAGGCGCAAAATATTCCCACCAAAGACAAGAAAAAAGAACCCCCTCCGCTGACTCAAAGGCAGCGGAGGGGGTTTACCATTCAATTACTCCTCGTCGGCGTCCTCGTCAGCGGCGGGAGCCAGCAGCGCGCGGATGGACAGGGAGATCTTCTGCTTCTCCTCGTCGATGGCGGTGATCTTGGCATCCACCATCTCGCCCTCGGTCAGCACGTCGCCGGGCTTCTCGATGCGGCGATCCGCGATCTGGGAGATGTGGATCAGGCCGTCCACACCGGGCACGACCTCGGCGAACGCGCCGAAGGTCATCAGCTTCACGATACGCACGTTGGCCACATCGCCCACGTGGTAGGTAGCCATGAACTTATCCCAGGGATTCATGCTGCGGTCCTTCACACCCAGGGAGATCTTGTGCTTCTCGGGATCGAAGGAGATAACGTACACGTCCAGGGTATCGCCCACGGAGACGACCTCGGCGGGGTTCTTGATACGGCTCCAGGACAGCTCGGAGATATGTACCATACCATCCACGCCGCCGATGTCCACGAACACACCGTAGGAAGTCATGGACTTCACGGTGCCGGTGTAGTGCTTGCCGACCTCGATGTTGTTCCAGATCTCCGCCTGGGCGGCCTGACGGGCCTCATAGGTCACGGCCTTGATGGAGCCGACGACGCGGCGGCGGGCACGGTTGACCTCGGTGATCCGCAGGGACACGGTCTGGCCGATCATGGTGCTCAGCTCAGCGCCGCGGGGCAGACCGGACTGGGAAGCGGGCACAAACACGCGCACGCCCTTAACATTAACGACGATACCGCCCTTGTTCTCCTCGGTGACTTTACCTTCGAGAGTGGTCTTGTCCTCGCGGGCCTTCTCGATATCCTCCCAGACCTTGACAGCGTCCAGACGCTTCTTGGACAGCATGGCATAACCCTCCACGTCGTTGACGCGGATGATATAGGTCTCGATCTCGTCGCCGACCTTGACGACGTCCTCAGGCTTCACATTGGGATCCGCGGACAGCTCGTCCACAGAGATATAGCCCGCCTGCTTGCAGCCCAGATCGACCTGCACCTCGGTGGGGCCGATCGCCGTTACAATACCGGTTACCTTCTCTCCTGTATTCAAAGTCTTAAAAGATTTTTCCAGCATTTCCTCGAAGCTCTCTTCCGTAGCTTCCATGTTCTTGATCTCTTCGCTCATCGTTGCATATACCTCCTTAATGATGCCCGCAGGCGTGGACGCGCCGGCTGTAAGCCCCGCCACAGAACATCCGTTAAGGGACCCGACCCGCAGCTCCTCCGGCCCTTCGATCTGATAGACCCGGGCGCAGCGTGTGCTGCAGATCTCCGCTAAATGTCTGGTGTTGGCACTTTTACGATCTCCGACCACGACCATAACGTCCGCCCGTCCGGCGATATTCGCCGCCTCGGATTGACGTTTTTGCGTAGCATCACATATTGTATCAAAGATTTCGGCGTTTGTACACTGTTTTTTTAAAAATTTTACACACTCTTCCCATATCGAACGAATACAGGTCGTCTGTGCGGTAACCAGCAAATCCATGTCCCTCCGCGCCGGGTCCGCCGCCACCCAATCAGCCAGCTCTGCCGTGTTTTCCAGCACCACGCTGCGCTCACAGCGGCTTGCGGCGGCCATCACCTCCGGATGGTGCGCTTCTCCGATAATGATGGGTGTCCGGCCCGCACGGGCTGCCCGTTCCACCAGCCGGTGGATCCGCAGCACATGGGGACAGGTGGCATCCATGATCTGTGCGCCCCGCTCCTCCAGCAGCCGCAAAGCCTCCCGTGTCTCGCCGTGGGCACGGATGATCACCGTCTCTCCCGGCCGCACCTGCTGAGGGCTGTCCGCCTGCCGCGCACCCAACGCCTCCAGCGCTGTGATGACCCGGTCATTGTGTATGATACTGCCCAGCATAACGCAGCCGCCTTCCCGGGCAGCCACCTCCGCCATGTGCACGGCCCGTTCCACGCCGTAGCAGAACCCCGCCGTCTTCGCCAGTATCACCTGCATTCGATCCCTCCCAGGGCATAGGCCCGCCGCATGACCTCATGGGCGTTGGCAGTATATTCCTCCGCCGTACCCTTGCGGCCGGTGTACTCCGGCTCGAAGGGCTCGCCGATTATGATGGGCGTCTTGCGGAATATGCGCTTCTTCGTGCCGATATATACCGGCGCCAGCTTCACGCCGGCACGGATGGCCATCATGCCCGCGCCGGACTTGACCTCCGCCTGTCCCGGTGTCTTCACCCGTGTTCCCTCCGGAAACAGGAACAGGTTCCACCCGTCCCGCAGGCTCTGTATGGCGGTCTTCACCGCCCCAATGTCACTGTTGCCCCGATCCACCGGAAACACACCGATCGCCCGCAGGAATCCACCCACGATGGGGATGGAGAACAACTGCTTCTTAGCCATGATCCGCACGTTGAACCGCTGGGGCATGGACAGCACGAACAGGATGGGGTCCCAGGCGCTGGAGTGGTTGGCACACAGCAGCACCGGTTCTCCGCCCTCCAGATGCTCCGTTCCCCGCAGGTCCACCGGCAGAAAAAACAGCACCAGCGGGCGCAGCACCCGCCACGCCGCCGCGTAAAACTTATTTCTCACGATGCCACACGCCCCCGTATCACATCCAGCAGCAGCTCCAGACTGGCCGCGAAGTCCATGTCCGTGTTGTCGATCATAATGGCATCATCCGCCGGCCGCAGCGGCGCCGCCGCCCGGTGGGTATCGTTATAATCCCGCTGCTCCATATCCCGCAGCACCTCGTCAAAGGGCTTCGGCGTGCCCCGCTGCTCCAGCTCCAAAAACCGCCGCCGCGCCCGCGTCTCCACATCCGCGCACAGAAACACCTTCACCTCCGCGTCCGGCAGCACCACGGTCCCGATGTCACGTCCGTCCATGATGACGCTGTGCTCCCGCGCCAGAGACCGCTGCAGCTCCATCAGGAACGCCCGCACCTCCGGTATGGCCGACACGTCTGAGGCGTACTTCGATATCATCGGCAGGCGTATCTCCTTCGTCACGTCCTCGCCGTTGAGATACATCCGCTGCAGACCCTCCTCGTCATACCGCAGGGCCACCGTGATCTCCGGCAGCGCCGCGATCACCGCCGGCGCGTCCGTTGGCGCGATGTCGTGCCGATACATATACACGCCGATGGTCCGATAGATGGCCCCGGTGTCCACATATAAGATATGCAGCACCTCCGCCGCCGCCCGGGCCAGCGTGCTCTTCCCCGCGCCGGACGGCCCATCGATGGCCACTGCGTACTGTCTCTCCGTCATGTCATCTCCTCGCTTTCTGCGGCGCTCAGCCCCGCCAGATACCCCGTCGCCCATGCGATCTGTAAATTAAATCCCCCCGTATAGGCGTCCACGTCCAGCACCTCGCCGGCAAAAAACAATCCCCTCACCCGCTTCGACGCCATGGTGTTTGGCGTTACCTCTCCCACCTTCACGCCGCCGGCGGTGACGATCGCCTCACTGACGGGCCGCGGCCCGGTAAGCTCCAGCGTAAAGTGCTTCAGCACCTGCACCAATGCCCGGCGCTGTTCCTTTGTCAGGCTGTTGGCCTTTTCGCTTCCGGTCAGCCCCGCCCGGCGCAGCACCACCGGCGCCATGCTGTGGGGCACCAGCCCCGCGGCGATGGTCCCCATCTCCCGGTTGGGATTTTCTCCGATGTCCCGCAGCACCCGCGCGTCCAGCTTCTGCTCGTCCAGCGCCGGCTTCAGGTCGATCTCCATCGTATAGCGCTCCCCCTCCCAGCGCCGCAGATGGGCGCTGGCGGACAGCACCAGCGGTCCGGACACCCCGAAGTGGGTAAACAGCAGCTCGCCGAAATCCCGGAACACCGCCTTTTTCTTCCCGTTGTATACCGTCACTGCCACGTTCCGCAGGCTCAGGCCCTGCATAGCCGGACAGTCCTCGCCCGCGCACACCAGCGGCACCAGTGAGCCCCGCGGCGGCACAATGGTATGCCCCAGTGCCTCCGCTATGCGGTAGCCATCCCCCGTGGACCCGGTACCGGGATAGGACATCCCGCCGGTGGCCAGTGTCACCGCCTCCGCCAGATACGTCCCCTTCTCTCCGGTCACGGCGCATACCGCGCCATCCGCCGTCTCCACTGATACGGCCCGGTCACGGGCCCACCGCACCTTCCGGCGCTTCAGCTCCCGTTCCAGCGCGTTGGTGATGTCGAAGGCACTGTCAGACACCGGAAACACCCGGTTTCCCCGTTCCACCTTCAGCGGCACGCCCAGCGCCTCGAAAAACGCCATGGTGTCCCGCGGCGTGAACCGTGTCAGCGCACCGTACAAAAATCGCCCATTACCGGGAATGCTGGCAAGCAGCGTCTCCCGGTCACAGTCATTGGTCACATTGCACCGGCCCTTGCCGGTGATATTCACCTTCTTGCCCAGCCGTTCGTTGGGCTCCAGCAACGTCACCGCCGCGCCCTGCCGGGCCGCGGTGATGGCCGCCATCAGACCGGCGGCGCCGCCGCCGATCACCACGATCTCCTTCGCCATGTCACTCGTCATCTTTCCCGAAAATACTGTACCTGGACCACACCTGCTCCATATCCGCCAGCGTGGCGGACAGGTCATCCCGCCGCTGCTGACCCACCGCCAGGATCAGTGCGTTCAGCAGGCTCAGCGGCGCAGCCATAGAGTCCACGAAGGAGATCATGTCGCAGGGTGCCAGCAGCGATACCGCCGCCATGCCGTACAGCGGAGACAGTGCCGAATCGGTGATCGCCACCACCTCCGCGCTCCGCCGGCAGGCAAACTCCACCGCGTGGATAGCCATCTTGGAGTACCGCGGGAAGGATATTCCCACCAGCACGTCGCCCCTGCCGATGTGGGCCAGCTGCTCATAGATCTCACCGGCGGCGCTGGACTGCACCAGCGTCACGTTCTTGAAGATCAGGTGCAGGTAGAAGTTCAGATACCCCGCCAGAAACGAGGAGGACCGCACACCCAGGATATAGATGTGCTCCGCCCCCAGCAGCTTGTCCACCGCCCGGCTGAAGGCATCCCGGTCCAACTGCTCGATGACATTGTGTATGCTGTTCATATCCCGCTGCATCACACTGCCCAGAATGTCCGCGCCGGACATCTGATCCCGCGATACCTGTATCCGCTGGATGGAGGTCAGCTTACCCCGTATCAGCTCCTGCAGGGCCTTCTGCATCTCCGGATAGCCGTCGTAGCCCAGCTGCGCGGCAAAGCGCACCACCGTGGACTCACTGACGGAGGCCGTCTCGCCCAGCCGCGCGGCGGTCATAAACGCCGCGCGGTCATAATTGTCCAGTATAAACGCTGCGATGCGCTTCTGTCCCTTCGAAAAGGTATCCATCCCGGCCCGGATGGTCTGTAGCACGTTTTCATTCATGTTGATGGCTTCCTTTGATAGATTGCAGCTCCTCCGCTGTCAGATACCGCCACTTTCCCGGCGGCAGGTCGCCCAGGGCGATACTGCCCTCCGCCACCCGGCACAGTCGGGTCACAGTCAGTCCTGCGACGGCACACATCCGCCGGATCTGCCGCTTCTTACCCTGGTGGATCACCACCCGGTATTTCGCCGTACCATCCTTCCGATACAGCTCCGTCACCGCCGCCGGCACGATGGGCTGTCCGTCCAGTCTGTCCACCGCCGACAGCTGCCGTGCGCTGTCCGCCGCCGCGCCAGTGACCGTAACGATATACGTCTTGTCCACCTGGTGGCTGGGGTGCAGCAGCGCATGGGTCAGCGCCCCGTCGTTGGTAAACAGCAGTAATCCCTCCGAGTCCAGGTCCAGCCGTCCCACGGGATACACCCGTGCGCCGCAGCCCCTGACCAGCGATGCCGCCGTAGGGCGGCCCCGTTCGTCAGAGAGGGTGGTCACATAGCCCCGCGGCTTGTGCAGCATCAGATACACGTGCTGTGCCGCGCCCCGCAGGGGCCGTCCATCCACCCGGATATCGTCCGTCTCCGGATCCGCCTTGTCGCCTACACGGGCCCGCCGTCCGTTGACGGTCACGCGTCCGGCGGCGATCCACTCTTCCGCCGTCCGGCGGGAGCACAGCCCCGCGGCGGCCAGCAGCTTCTGTATGCGCTCGGTCATGGCGTTACCTCTCTCCCGTTTTCCAGTGCGCCGAGCAGGCGCGTCTCCAGCGTCTCCTGTATGCCTGTCAGCAGGAACCCCCAGCGGTACAGTGCCTCGTGGTCGTTCCAATCGTCCCCGTCCCGCAGCGTTACCGCCACCAGCCGATGTCCCGCCTGCTCCGCGCAGGACACCAGCGTCCGCCCCGCAGCCTTCGTGTACCCGGTCTTCAGCCCCACGCACCCGTCCAGGCGGCTCAGCAGCTTGTTGTGGTTGGTCAGCGTCCGTCCGCCGATGACCGCCGTCCGTGTAGAGACCATCCGCCGCAGCGTCGGCTCGTTCACCGCCGCGCACCCCAGCAGCGCCATGTCATAGGCGGTAGAATAGTGCGCCTCGTCGTCCAGTCCGTTGGGGTTGGCAAAATGGCTGTTCCTCATGCCCAGCGCGGCGGCCTTTTCGTTCATCCGTTCCACAAAAGGTGCCGTACCCCCGGCACATTCCGTCAGCGCCAGCGCCGCGTCATTGCCCGAGCACAGCAGCAGCCCGTACAGCAGTTCCTCCAATGTCAGCTTCTCCCCCGGCCGCAGGTACATGGACGACCCCTCCGCCATGTGGGCGGCAGTTACGGTGATGACCTGCGACGGCGTCCCCAGCTCCAGAGCCACCAGCGCCGTCATCAGCTTGGTGGTGCTGGCGATGAGCATCCGCTTGTCCCCGTTCTTTTCATACAGCACCTGCCCCGTGTCCGCGTCCATCAGGACGCAAGCCGTGGCGGAGACCTCCACAGCCTCCGCCACAGCGGGTATGCACGTCAGCACGGCCAGTGCGGCGCACAGCGCCGCCAAGATCCCTCGGGTCACAGAAAGCCCTCCTCGTCACAGGATGCTCTCAGTCTATTCCCGCGCTGCTTGTCTTCTTGTCTGGTATCAGAAATCCTTGTTCCGCTTCTTATCCACGAAGCCCTCGACCCGATCCAGCAGCTCCGGCACCATCTCGATGACCCGGTCCACGGTGGTGATGGCCGGCGCGCCCACCGGCAGCATACGGGTCACGCCGCCCTTGACCACCAGGAAGGCCATGGGCTCCACCCGCACGCCCGCGCCGCAGCCGGCGCCGGAATGCTCCTTGTTTTTGCCGTAGTCACCGCCGCCGCAGCCGAAGCCGTAGCTCAGCCGGGAGATGGGGATCAGCGTCACGCCGTCCGGCGTGGTGATAGGCTCGCCCACGATATTGTTGGCGTCCACCATCTCCTTGACCTTCTCCATAGACTCCACCATCATGCTCTTTAGGTCATTTTTCTTCTCGGTCATTTCCATTGTCAGCTCTCCTTTGTCGAAGTTGATGTGGTCGTATGTCCCGCGCCGTCCGGCGCTGTGTGTACTGTTTCGCGCTGCTTTTCGGCGTTCTGCGCCGCCTTCGCCTTCTCTGCGGCGCTCTGCCGCTTCCGCATGGCCAGAAACCACCGTATCACCGGCTTGGCGAAGGCCCAGCCGATGGCGAACAGGTCCCGTATCTGCAAACTCACACCCAGCCGGCCCGTGAGCCGCAGCTGCTCACTGTCAAAGTCCACCTCCACGTGGAGGCCGGGGTCCGGTATCCGCGTCAACTGCTCCAGCTGCGGCATTACCGTCCACATTCCGGCGTTGATATAGCCGTACAGCTCCGCCGCCCCCGCCGGGTCCATCGCCCCCGGCAGCACCGCCGACAGCTCCAGCGGGTCGATCAGCAGCCGCTGCCGCGTCTTTCGCAGTCCGCCCTTCAGGGACGCCCACACCGCTGGCAGCAGCGTCTTGATATCCTGCGCCGACAGAGACAGCTTTTTCTTTTCCTTCCCCTTGGCGCTCTCCTCCTGCGGTGTCTTTTTCTTCTTTTCTTTCTTGGGCTTTTTGGGCTTCTCCGGTTTATCCGGTTTGGGAAGCATCTGTATCCGCGCCGGCCCCGCGATCACCGTGACGCTTGTGTCCGCAAGGTCGCCCGCGAAGTCTGCCCGCACGCCGATACGCAGCAGTGACAGCAGGAAGAAAAACAGCAGAATGCCCAGTATGATGTACACTGCCGTCATCGTGCTCCCTCCTCCCGCGTTATCTCTCCCGTATGCTTACAGCGCCTCCGCGCCGTTTTCCCCGTCCGCCGGTATCGTATCGTCGTCCAGCCGCAGCTGTCCGTCGGCCTCCATTCCCGGCAGCTGGGGCAGCTCCTCCAGCGAATTCAGATGAAACGCCCGCAAAAATGCCTGTGTCGTCCGGTACAGCCGCGGCCGCCCCGGCACCTGCAGCCGTCCGCACTCCTCGATCAAATGGCGATCCAGCAGCAGGCCCACCGTGTACGAGCTGTCCACGCCCCGTATCTGGTCCACATAGGCCCGGGTGGTGGGCTGATAGTACGCGATGATGGTCAGCACCTCCAGCGCCGGCTGGCTGAGCTTGGCGGGCTTACGGATCTCAAACGCCTTGCGGATCTGGTCGCCGTACTCCGGCGCGGAGCACAGCTGCCAGCTGTCCTCCATCCGAAGCAGCCGCACGCCCCGGCGCTCATAGCTGTAATAGTCCTGCAAATGCTGCAGTACCAGCTCCACCGTGGGGCGGTCCATGTTCAGCGCCACGCAGATGCGGTCCACAGCCACCGGCTCGCCGGAGGCAAACAGTATGCCCTCTACGGCGGCCTCGATATCCTTCATTTCCAGTGTATCCATAGGTCTCCCCTTACATCAGTTCTTCGGGCGCGTTGCCCTCTGCGGTGACGGTGCAGTCGCTGGCCGCGCCGGCCAGCCTGATCAGATTGTTCCGGCACAGCTCCAGAACCGCCATGAACGTGGCCACCAGCTCACTGCGTGTCTTGCTGCCGCGGAACAGCAGCAAAAAGCGCGTAATGCCCACACCCCGCAGCCGCCGCAGGATCTCCTTCGCCTTTGTCTCCACAGGATACGGCTCCCGCTTCACGATCTCGTCAAAGGCCCGGATAGGCGGTGCCTCCGGCGCGCCCTGCCGGTCCGTGACCTCCTGCATGGTCAGCACCAGATCCGCCGGCTCCTGGTCGTACTCATAGATCTTCCCACGCTCCATAGGCTCCGGCGGCCGGGTCAGAATGTTCCGCCCGAATTCGCTCAGGGGTGCCAGCCGTTCCGACAGCATACGCACCCGGGCATAGGCCTCGCCCCGCTTGCGCTCCTCCAGCGACTTGATGAGGGCGTCCATCTCGCTCTGGGCTTCCTCGTCCTCCAGGTTCAGTAGCATACGGGTCTTGATGAACATCAGTTGGGCAGCCATGGTGATAAACTCGCTGGCCACCTCCAGATCCATCCGCTTGCGCTTTTCCAGATAATCCTGGTACTGCTCCAGTATCAGTGCGATGGGGATATCCTGTATCTCTATCTTATTTTTTCCCAGCAGGTACAGTATCAGATCCAGCGGCCCCTCGAAGTCCTCCAGCGGCTCGTCGCCCCGCGTCTGTACCACCTTTTCCAGTTTAAAAATAGGATCGTCCAAATTTACACCTCAAAACCGACCAGCCTGCACAGCAGGGTAAATGTCCAGCGTATGGCGCTGTTCAGCGCGTTGCTGCCGACACCCACGGAGATAACTACCAGCAGCACCAGCATACCGAAGCGCTCATAGCGCATGAGCCAGTTGTACGCCCGGTCCGGCAGCAGCACCGCCAGCACCTTTGAGCCGTCCAGCGGCGGGATAGGCACCAGGTTGAACAGCCCCAAGCCCACCGACAGCGATGCCGTATCCACCAGGAAGGAAAACCATGTGCCGCTGAAGCTCCCCGTGGTCACCGCCCGCAGGAACTCGCCCCGGGCGATCAGCAGCAGCAAAAGCGCCAGCAGAAAGTTGGATACCGGCCCGGCCAGCGCCGTCAGCGCCATGCCCTGCTTTGGCTTTTTGAAATAATGCGGATCCACCGGCACCGGCTTGGCCCATCCGAAACCCGCCGCCACCATCATGATAAGGCCCAGCCAGTCGATGTGCCGCAGTGGGTTCAGGCTCAGCCGATGCGCCCGCTTGGCCGTAGGGTCGCCCAGCGCATAGGCCGCCAGGCCGTGGCACGTCTCGTGTATGGTCAGGCACAGGAACACGGAGGCCACGCGGAGCAGTATGCTCTCCAGCGAGCCAAAGTCCAGCGCGTTCCAAAGATTTGTCAAATATTGCAACAGCAGCGCCTCCGAGAGATAAAATGACAGCTTTCCTGCATTATAGCAGAAACCGGCCGGAAAGTCTACACCCATTGTCACCGTTCCGACCACTTTGTAACCATTTTGTATCCGTCTTTCCACCGGTTCGTAGCTTTTCTGTAAAGATACGTACCACTATATATGGTATGCTGTAAGCACAGAAGGAAACGAACATTCCCACACCATGAAAGGAGAACAACTACTATGGATAGAACGAAGCTCATCACCTCTCTGGTCATCCTGTGCCTCGCCTCCGCTGTGGCCGCATTCCTGATGCCGCCCGCCCACGGTGCGTTGCTCTCCTTCGTGAGCATCGCGTCGGCGGCTGTTATCGCTGTCCTCGCCGTTGTCACGCTGGTGCGGATGCTGATGCAGCGTCGCGCGTTTTGACATAGAGGGCGCAAGTCAACTGTGTTTATTGAAAGCAGGCAGTCAACCGGACCGTATGTAGGAAGCTGTCCATCATAGCCATGTGATCTCCCCCCTACCGCACATATCTGTTCCGTACCATATTATTTTCTCCCCAACTACGACCAACAAAGCGGCAGACCCGCAGGCATTGCCTGTGGGTCTGTCGCTTTTTATGACTGCCGATTTATCCCTTCAGCGCCGATACCGCCGCCCGTGCGGCTGCCGCCGCGTCCTCGGTGTATACGTCCGCGCCGATCTCATCGCAGAAGCTCTGGCTGATGGGCGCGCCGCCCACAAATATCTTCACCTGGTCCCGGATACCTGCCTCCCGGGCCAGCGTCACCACCCGGCGCATCTCGCCCATGGTGGTGGTCAGCAGGGATGAGCAGGCGATCACGCCGCAGTGCTGCCGCTTCGCCGTCTCCACGAACTGCTCCGGCGTCACGTCCACGCCCAGGTCAATGACCTCTACGCCGCTGCCCTCCAGCATGATCTTCACCAGGTTCTTGCCGATGTCGTGCATATCGCCCCGGACGGTGCCGATGCAGGCGCGGCCCACCGTCTTGGCATTTCCGCCGGTCATCAGCGGCTTCAGCTCCCCCAGCGCCGCCGTCATGCACCGGGCGGCCATCAGCATCTCCGGCACGAAGGCCCGATTGGCGGAGAAGGCCTCACCCAGATCGTTCATACCCCGGATCAGCCCGCCGGACAGGATCTCCTGCGGCGTCCGACCCTGCTCCAGCGCCTCCCGGCACAGTGCCAGCACCTTTTTCTGCTGTCCCTTTTCCAGCGCTGCGGCCAGGCGGGCCAGTACGTCGCCGTTCTCGACAGCGGCGCCCGCCGCCTGCCGCACGGCGACAGCCCGCACCCGGCGTGGCACCGACGGCAGATCGAACCGCGGCACGTGCAGCGCCCGGTTGTAGTCCGCTATGGCCCGGTCGATGTACTCGTCCACATGGGGATACACCGCCCCCGGCAGGCCATAGGTGATGGAGGGAATATAGTGCCCACCCGGGCAGCACCGCCGCAGGGTATCCATGGCATAGCCGTAGATCTCCTCCGGCGCGGCATCCGCCCGGTCGATGGCGGCGCCCATACCGCCCATCAGCACCAGCCGCCCGTGCAGCTTCTGCTGGAGGGCCGGTATATCGTTCTCCGGCAGCACACCCTGCCACACCTGAATGCCGATCTCCGCCATGTCCTCCACGATCGGGACCAAATAGGAGTCCGCGTGATGTATGGCGATCACGCCCCGGGACCGGATATAGCCGTAAAACCGCCGGTACGGCTCCTTGAAGAATTCCCGCCACATTTCCGGCTTCATGAACAGCGCATCCTTGGTGCCCCAGTCGTCGTGAGAGAAGATCACGTCCGGCCGCAAATTGTCGATGAGCAGCTTCACGTACAGCAGCCGATACGTGGTGATGTAGTCAATGAGCGCGTGCATCTCCTGCGGGTGCTCATACAAATTCGTCAGCGTGTCCTCAAAGCCCATCAGGAAGTGGCACTGCTCGAAGATACCGGTACCCATAAAGCCCGCCAGCAGCTTCTCCTCCCCGCAGGCCGCCCGTGCCGCGGCGCGGCACGTCTCCCAGCCCTCCGTGCAGGCGGCGATGTCCGGCGCGTGCACCGTCTCCCGCCAATGGGTGATGTCCGGGCACACCGCCAGGCCGTCCGTGGTAACGGGCATAGGCCCCGGCGCGTCGGCGGGAAAGCTGATGGTGGTGCCCCAGCGGTCTTTGCTGACGGTCCCCCGCTTCCGGTTGCCCCGCAGATAGGTGTTGATGGGATCGTTCAGGCACATGTGCAGCGCCTCGTACTGGCACAGCTGGCGATCCGGCTGTCCGTTGGGCTTCAGCAGCTCCAGAAAGTTCTCCTTGGGTGTCATCATATCATTTCACCTCTTCGGTATAGAGTAGGCACGATGTATACGTCATGGTTCGCGGTCCGTAGTTATATGACAGCCCGGACCGCAGACACACGTCCCCCACCAGCAGTCCGTAGGCCTCCATGGAGGACATCTGCTTGTCCGGGAACCGGCAGGGCCGGTCCGGACAGGTACACCGGCGGCACACGGTGCATGCTCCCGCTGACAGGGGCAGGCAGTCCGGCAGCAGCAGCCGCGCCTGCCGCGCAAAGTCCGCAAAGGCCCGCTTGTGCCGCCGTTGGATCGCCTCCATCCCCTCGTAGTCGAAGTCATCCGCCAGCCTCCCGGTGGTCTGCACCAGCACCCCGGCATCGAAGCGCCCCATGGCCGCCGCGGCATCCTTCAGCGTCCCGCAGCCGGGCGGGCAGGCCCAGTTGGCGTTCCACTTCCCGCATCGGTCCGCCCGGCACATCTCCCGCACCTCCCGCCGGGGCGTCAGCGCGTTCATGTCCACCGGCGCGGCGTGGGAGAACCCGTTTTCCGCCGCCAGCGTCATCAGTTTCGTTCTCATGGCAAATCCTCTTGACAAAGCCGCCCCGGGCTGATAAAAGTAGTAGTGGAATTATTATAAAAAGGGGTGTTGCCCGTGTCAAGTATCCGCGTGACCCGCGGCGGAGATGTTTTTCGCCTCCCCTGCAATGATACCGATACCCTGCTGGCTCTGCTGCGCCGCGCCGGCTGTACCCTGCCCGCCGCCTGCGGCGGCCACGGCCGCTGCGGCAAATGCCGCGTCAGCGTCAACGGCGTGCCGCGTCTGGCCTGCCGTGTGGTGCCGGAGGACGGCGACGAGATCGTCCTCCCTCCCGCCGCCGGCGGGCGCATCCTCACCGAGACGCTGGATCCCCCCGCCGTCCCCACCGGCGAGACAGGCTGCGCCGCCGCCATTGACCTGGGCACCACCACCACGGCGCTGCGGCTGTACGACCTGGCCACCGGCCACGCCCTGGCCACCTGCGCCGACTGGACGGCTCTGGCCCCCTACGGCGCGGATGTCATCACACGCATCCAGTATACCATCGACCACCAGGACGGACTCACCCGCCTGTCCTCCCTGCTCCGCCAGCAGCTGAAGGCCCTGCTCACCCGGGCACTCTCCCAGGCCGGGCGGCAGCCCGCCGAGCTGAAGCGCACCGTGACCGCCGGCAACACCGTCATGCAGAGCCTGCTCGCCGGTGTATCCGTCCGCCCGCTGGCCGTCGCCCCCTTCTGCCCGGAGACCTTCTTCCGTCAGAGTTCCGGCCTCACGCTGCTGGACGCGCCGCTGTACTGCGTCCCCTGCGCGGCGGGCTTCGTGGGCGGCGATATCACCGTCGGCCTGCTGGCCTCCGGCCTTGCCCGACGCGCGGGCCATTTCCTGTTTCTGGACATCGGCACCAACGGCGAGATGGCCCTGGGCGGCATGGATGGCTTCACCTGCTGCGCCGTGGCCGCCGGCCCCGCCTTCGAGGGCGCGGGCATCGCCTGCGGTATGCTGGGCGTGGACGGTGCGGTCAGCCGCGTCCGGTACAGCGACGCCTTCAAGATGAACGTCATCGGCGGCGGCGAGGCAGTCGGTCTCTGCGGCTCTGGTCTCATCGACCTGACGGCCCTCCTGCTGCGCCTGGGCGTCATTGACGAAGGCGGCCGTCTCCTACCGCCGGAAGACGCGCCTGAGGCGTTCCGCCGCTATTTGACCCGTGACGAAAACGGCTGCGGCGTCTTCCACTTGACCGACCGGGTGTATCTCACCGCCGCTGATGTCCGGGCGCTGCAGCTGGCCAAGGCAGCGGTGGCCGCCGGCGTGCAGATACTGCTGGCGCAGCAGGGGCTGACCCTTTCCGCGCTGGACGGTCTGTACCTATCCGGCGGCTTCGGGATGTACCTTGACCCCGCCAGCGCCGCGGCCATCGGTTTGCTCCCCCGTCTCCCCGCCGCCAAGCTCCACAGCGTAGGCAACGCCGCCCTCTCCGGCGCGGCACAGCTGGCCCTGCGGGGTGATATGTCCGCCGCGGACGGCATCGTCAGCCGTCTCACCTATCTCGAGCTCTCCGGGCGTCCCGACTTCGCCGACGCCTTTGCCGAAAACATTCCCCTAAGATCCATGCAATGGAGGTAACACCTATGGAGCTTCGTTTTCCTCTGATCCTGGACGGTGCCACCGGCACCGAGCTGCAAAAGCGCGGCTATACAGGCGACGTCTGCGCCGAGCAGTGGACACTGGACCATCCGGACGCCATCATCGACATCCAGCGCGGCTATGTGGCCGCCGGCAGCCAGGTGGTCTACACCCCCACCTTCGGTGCCAACCGCCGCAAGCTGGAGGAGTCCGGCCTGTTCAACTGCACCGCCGGCTACAACCGCCGTCTGGCGGAACTGTCCGCCCAGGCGGTGCAGGGCAAGGCCCTGCGGGCAGGCGATATGTCCCCCACCGGCGCGTTCCTCGCCCCGCTGGGCGACGTGTCCTTCGAGGAGCTGGTGGACATCTACACCGAGCAGGCCGCCGGTCTGGAACGCGCCGGCGTGGACCTGTTCGTCATCGAGACCATGATGACCCTCTCCGACGCCCGTGCGGCGGTGCTGGCCGTCCGCAGCGTCAGCGACAAGCCTATCTTCGTCACCTTCACCTGTGACGAAAACGGCCGCAGCGTCTCCGGCACCGACATCACCGCGGCGCTGGTGGTCCTGCAGGGCATGGGCATCGACGCCTTTGGCCTGAACTGCTCCGCCGGCCCGGAGCAGATGCTTCTCCAGCTGAAGCGCCTGCGGGAATATGCCCGGGTGCCCCTGATCGCCAAGCCCAATGCCGGAATGCCCATCATCGAGAATGGCGAGACGGTCTACCGCTGCACCGGCGAGGAATTCACCGCCCTGGTGCCGGAATTTCTGGCCGCCGGCGTGGCCGTGTTCGGCGGCTGCTGCGGCACCACCGCCGCGCATATCGCCGCCCTGGCCCGGGCGCTGGACGGCGCGGTCATCACGCCGCCGGCGCCGCAGCACACGGAGAAGCTGCCCGCCGCCACGGAGAAGCTGCCCTTCCCCCTGCCTGCCGATGTCTCCTGGCACACCGTCGTCGACCTGACCGGCGATGCGGAGGAGACGCTCACCGCCGCGCTGGACAGCGGTGAGACGGTCCTGGCCCTGCGTATCGCCTCCTGGGACGATGTACAGGCCCTGGCGGACTACCAGTATATGCTCACCAAGCCGGTGTGCTTCGTCTGCGACGACACCCAGCTGCTGGAGGCCGCCCTCCGGGCCTATCAGGGCCGCGCCCTGTACGACGGCGACCTGCCGGAGGACACGCTCCTGCCCCTGTGCGCCAAATATGGTCTCCTGCTGTAAAAAACAAGGCCCCCGCGGGCCTTGTTTTTTATTCCTTTTTCCCGGTACAGTCGCCGCAGCTCCCGCCGCAGCCAGAACAGCCGGCGCATCCGCCGTTTTTCCGCGCCCGCCGCGCACTACGCAGGGCCAGCACACCGCACAGCGCCACCAGTGCCAGCAGCACCCAGTCCATCCAGCTCATAGCAGCAGCCCTCCCACAGCGTAAGCGATGTACGCCGCCAGCCACGCCACTACGCATTGCAGCAGCACCACGCCCACCGTTTTAATGCGGGAGCCCAGCTCACGCCGTATGGTGGCCACCGCCGCAATGCAGGGTGTATACAGCAGCGTGAACACCAGAAAGCTGATGGCGCTGCGCGTGGTGAACAGCGACGTGATGGCCGCGTTTCCCAGCAGCACCTGCAGCGTGCTGACCACCGACTCCTTGGCGATAAATCCGGAGATCAGCGCCGTGGCACAGCGCCAGTCGCCAAAGCCCAACGGCCTGAACAGCACCGCCAGCCATTGGCCGATCAGCGCCAGCAGACTGTCCGCGCTGTCCGTGACCACATTGAGCCGCGTGTCAAAGCTCTGCAGGAACCAGATGACCACCGTGGCCAGGAAGATCACGGTAAAGGCCCGCTGCAAAAAGTCCTTGGCCTTCTCCCACAGCAACAGCCCCACGCTTTTAGCGGAGGGCATACGGTAGTTGGGCAGCTCCATGACAAAGGGCACAGGCTTGCCCCTGAAGGCGGTCCCCTTCATCACCAGCGCTGCCAGAATACCCACCACGATACCCAGCACATACAGGGAGATCATCACCAGCGCCTTGTGGTCGGTGAAGAACGCGGCGGTAAAAAATCCATAGATGGGGATCTTGGCCGAGCAGCTCATATAGGGCGTCAGCAGAATGGTCATCTTCCGATCCCGGTCCGAGGATACCGTGCGGGTAGCCATGATAGCCGGCACCGAGCAGCCGAAGCCGATCAGCAGCGGTACGATGCTCCGTCCGGACAGACCGATCTTCCGCAGCAGCTTGTCCATGACAAAGGCCACCCGGGCCATGTAGCCGGTGTCCTCCAGAATGGACAGGAAGAAAAACAGCGTCACGATAATGGGCAGGAATGACAGCACGCTGCCCACACCGGCGAAGATACCGTCAATAATAAGGCTGTGCACCACCGGGTTGATGCCGTAGGCGGTCAGCGCCCCGTCCACACCGGCGGTCACGTAGTCGATACCCAGCGCCAGCAGGTCGCTGAGCCCCTGGCCAATAACATCGAACGTCAGCCAGAAGATCAGCAGCATTACGCCGAAGAATACCGGCAGCGCCGTGTATTTCCCCGTCAGTACCCTGTCCCAGGCCACGCTGCGCTTGTGCTCCTTGCTCTCATGGCACTTGACCACCGCGTCGGCGGTGACCTGCTCGATGAACGTATACCGCATATCCGCCAGCGAGGCGTTGCGGTCCAATCCGTTCTCCGTCTCCATCTGCACGATGCAGTGCTCCAGCAGCTCCCTCTCGTTCTGATCCAGCACCAGCCGGTCCGCCATATCCCTGTCGCCCTCAATGAGCTTCGTGGCGCAGAACCGGGGCGGCAGACCCAGCCGCTCAGCGTGGTCCTCGATCAGATGCACCACCGCATGGACGCACCGGTGCACCGGCGAATTCGCCGCGCAGAAGTCATAGACCTTGGGCAGCACCCGGTTTTTCGCCGTCTCCACCGCCCGGTCCATCAGCTCGGACACACCCTCGCCCTTGGCGGCGGTAATAGGCACCACGGGAATGCCCAGGTCGTCGGACAGCTTCTGCACGTCGATGGTGCCGCCGTTGGCGCGCACCTCGTCCATCATGTTCAGCGCCAGCACCATAGGCACCCGCAGCTCCAGCAGCTGCAGTGTCAGGTACAGGTTGCGCTCGATGTTGGTGGCATCCACGATGTTGATGATGCCGTCCGGCTTCTGGTTCAGTATGTAGTCCCGCGTGACGATCTCCTCCTGGGTATAGGTACGCAGGGAGTAGATGCCCGGCAGGTCCACCACGGTGCACTCCTTGTGCTCCCGTACCTCGCCGGATTTCTGGTCCACCGTCACACCGGGGAAATTCCCCACGTGCTGGTTGGAGCCGGTCAAAGCATTGAACAGCGTAGTCTTGCCGCAGTTCTGGTTACCCGCCAATGCAAAGATCATACGCGCTCCCTCTTTTCCACGGTGATCTGTCGGGCGTCCTCCACCCGCAGCGTCAACTCATAGCCCCGCACGTGTATCTCAATGGGGTCCCCCATAGGGGCCACCTTCCGCAGCGTCACCACGGTCCGGGGCGTCAGCCCCATATCCAGCAGGCGGCAGCGCAGTGCGCCCTCCCCGCCCACGGCAGTGATGGCGGCGCTGTCGCCGGTCTTCAGTTCATTCAGTGTCATAGCGCGTTACCTCAATCGTCTATCTATGTCGTGTGGTATGATGTTAGCACAGGCTAACCGCTCTGTCAAGAAACACCCGCCATTGTAACGACAGTTAAATATATTTAACTTTAACTTGCTTTTACGCCAGTCGTGTGTTATACTTCAGTTAGAGTGCTCTAAGTGTCAAAGGAGGTGCCGCCGTGGTATTACAGGAATCCGGCGAGATGTATCTGGAGAGCATCCTGGTCCTGATCCGCCAGGGGAAGGCCGTCCGTTCCATCGACATCGTGGACTATATGGGCTACTCCAAGCCCAGCGTCAGCCGCGCCGTTGGCCTGCTGAAGGCCGGGCAGTATATCGACGTAGACAACGGCGGCTACATCACCCTCACCGCCGCCGGGCGCGAGGTAGCCGAAAAGATCTACGAGCGCCACACGGTCCTCACGGACTTTCTCCGCCGCCTGGGTGTGGACGAGGCCACCGCTGCCGAGGACGCCTGCCGCATGGAGCACGTCATCAGTGACGCTACCTTCCAGGCCCTGAAGCGTCATCTTGCATCCCCCCAATAACCGCTGAACAAGCCGCCCTCCGGCGGTTCCTTTCACACAAAAGCCTCCCCCGGTTTCGCCGGGGGAGGCTCATTCTCCGCCTCCGGCCAAGCCGGGGGCCTTGCTTTTCAGTTGCCGTTGGCGCTGTACAGCCCCGCTGCGTCGTCCAGCGGCACGGAGAACGTCACCGTCTGCGCCTCAGTGTGGGCGCCGGCCTTCTCCATGATGGACTGCATGATGGCCGCCCGCTTATCGGCGGAGGTCACCAGGAAGATCATCTCCCGTTCCTCCGAGATGGCCATGCCGAAGAACTTGTTGCTGTTCTCCGCGTCGGTAGCCCGGGCGTGAATGACCGTACCGCCCCGCGCGCCGGCGGCGGAGGCCGCCTCCATCACCGCGTCGGTGTACCCGGTATTGGTGATCGCCACGATCAGCTGATACGCGTTCTCGTTCATCTGCTCTTCCTCCTTCACAGTCATATCCGGCCGCGCGTCGCTTTTGCCGGAGATCAGATAGTTCAGCGCCGTCCTTCCGCCCACGCTGCTCAGGTGCAGGCACACGGCGATACCGCTGCCGGGCCGGTCGATCCGCATGGTGTCCACCAGTTCCCGCATCAGCACCTCCTTGACAGCCGGCGTCACCACGGAGAACATCACGGACTTCTCCGTAGCCTCCAGACCCAGATAGCTCAGCACGTCGTTGCTGGCGGTGCCCCGTCCCAGGGCGGTGAACACCACCGGCGCGCCGAAAGCCCGGTAGAAATCCAGAAAATGCGTGGCGCCCATGACCCGGTTGGTGATGGTGATCATCAGATACAGACGGTTCTTGGTTGTTTCAGACATATCTCCACCTCCTCAGCACAGCTCGATAAGCTCCTCCACCGCCACAGGTGCGGCAGGAGCAGGTGCGCGGCGCAGCTTTCTCTGATAGCTCAGGCCCAGCAGCTGTATGGTCACCAGCGGCGTCATGGCCACCATCGCCACCACACCGAAAGCGTCCGTCACCAGATTGCCGCCCACAGCGTCGCAGGCGCCCAGGGCGAAGGGCAGCAGGAACGTAGCCGTCATGGGTCCGGAAGCCACGCCGCCGGAGTCGAAGGCCACGGACGTAAAGATCTGCGGCACCACGAAGCTCAGCGCCAGACTCAGCACATAGCCCGGCACCAGGAACCACATGATGGAGATACCCGTCAGCACCCGGATCATAGCCAGCCCCAGCGAGATGGCCACGCCCACAGACAGCGCCAGGTTCATGGCGTGAGCCGGGATGGAACCGGCGGTGATCTCCTCCACCTGCTTGTTCAGCACATGGACAGCCGGCTCCGCCTGTACGATGAAATAACCGATGACCATAGCAATGGGGATAAGTATCCAATTATAGGTATGGCTGGCGATGCTGCCGCCCAAAAAGCTGCCCACGGGCATAAAGCCCACGTTCACGCCCATCAGGAAGATGGTCAATCCTATGTACACATACACCAGACCGATGACCATGTGCAGTATCTCCTTGCGCTTGAGTCTGCGGGTCACCAGCTGGAACAGGATCAGGAAAGCGCCGATAGGCAGCAGCGCCGATGCCGTCTCCTTCAGATAGTGAGGTATCTCGCTGAGATACAGATCGAACATCTCCACCGTGTCCTTGGCATCCGGCATGACCGCCGCGGTGTAGGCGCTTCCGTCCGGCTTATACAGCAATCCAAGAATCAGCACCGTGATGATCGGCCCGATAGAGCACAGCGCCACCAGGCCGAAGCTGTCGCCCCCTGCCTGCTTGTCGCTTCGCACGGCGCACACGCCCACGCCCAGCGCCATGATGAACGGCACCGTCATGGGTCCGGTGGTCACACCGCCGGAGTCAAAGGCCACCGCCCAGAAATCCGGCGACACGAACATCGCCAGCGTGAACACAATGGCGTAAAACCCGATCAGCAGCCACCGCAGCTGGATACCCAACACGATACGCAGCAGGGCGATGACCAGGAACACACCCACGCCCACCGCCACGGACCAGATGATCACGTTGTTCTCGATGGCCGGCACCTGGTTGGCCAGCACCTGCAGATCCGGCTCCGCCACGGTAATGATCATGCCGATGAGGAAGCCCACCACCGTGATGATCCACACCTTCTTTCGCCGTGTGATCTCGGAGCCTACCGCCTGTCCCAGCGGGATCATGGACATCTCCGACCCCAGCGTGAACAGTCCCATGCCGGCGATCAGCATCACGCCGCCCAGCAGGAACGCCACCATGGCGTTGTTAGGCACCGGCGCGATGGTGAAGCACAGCACCAGCACGATCAGCATCACCGGCAATACCGATGTCAGCGACTCGTGCAGCGGTTTTTTGAATACAGCAAAGACGTTTTCCGCCTTCTGCCGTTTTTTACGCAGTCTCGCCTGCTCGTCCTGAATAGTCCTGTGGCTCAAGTCTACCTTCCTTTCCTCGTCCTCCATAGCCTATACCAAAAAGCGGCGCATCTGTCCGTATCGGGCAGACACGCCTCCGCGTCTTAACAGGTATATTGTACCATATGTTCACTTTTGGCACAACCCCACCGCTGTTAATAATGTGTGAAGATTGCACCGGTTTTTTTACGCCGTTTTCTCCACCAGCGCCGCCGCGTGGGCCGCTATGCCCTCGCCGCTGCCGGTAAAGCCCAGTCCCTCCTCCGTCGTCGCCTTCACAGAAACGCGTCCCGCGTCCAGTCCCATGGCCGCCGCCAGTCTCTCCCGCATCTCCGGGATAAAGGGCGCCAGCCTCGGTGCCTGGGCCGCCACCGTAGCGTCCACATTCACAATGGTCCACCCCGCCTCCGCCAGCACCGCCGTCACTTGCCGCAGCAGCGCCGTGCTGTCCGCCCCGGCGTAGCGCGCATCGCTGTCCGGAAACAGCTTGCCGATGTCCCCCAGCGCCGCAGCGCCCAGCAGGGCATCCATCACCGCGTGGGTCAGCACGTCCGCGTCGGAGTGCCCCAGCAGCCCCTTCTCAAAGGGCACCGTCACCCCGCCCAGCACCAGGGCGCGGCCCGGTACCAGCCGGTGTACGTCATAGCCGTATCCAATGCGCAGATCCGTCATGCTCTGTTCTCCCTCTCCCGCAGGAATGCCTCTGCCATGGTCAGGTCCTCCCGCGTGGTGATCTTGATGTTCTCCCGCCAGCCGGGGGCCAGCCATACCTCCTTGCCCAGCCGTTCCACGGCGGAGCAGTCGTCCGTGATGTCCGCCCCGGCCTGAATAGCCGACTGCAGAGCAGCCTTCAGGATGTTCGCCTGAAACACCTGTGGTGTCTGTACGGCGTACAGTGTTTTCCGGTCCGGCGTGGACTGCACCAGCCCCGCCATATCCGCCACCTTCACCGTGTCCGTCACCGGCAGCGCCGGCGCGGCGGCATAGGTCCGCTGTCCCAGCCGCACCATGTCGTCCACCTGCTCCGGCAGGATCAGCGGCCGCGCGCCGTCATGCACCGCCAGCAGCTCGCAGCTGTCGCCGGCCGCCAGCGCCGCCAGCAGCACCGACTGAGCGCGGCTCCCGCCGCCCTCCACTACGCGCAGCGGCGTTTTGACATTCGCCCCGGCACACAGGGCCGCGATCTCCTCCAGGCGCTCCGGGCTTACCGCCACCACGATCTCGTCGATCAGCGCCGCCTCATCCAGCGCCCGCAGCGTCCGCAGCAGCACCGGCACGCCGCACAGCGGCGCCGTCAGCTTATCCTTGCCGCCCATGCGCTCAGAGCGCCCCGCGGCAGGCACCAGCGCCGCGCAGCGGGGGTGCCGTTCCTTTTTCCGGTTTAACAGCTTGTCAAAGAGCTTCCCCATCGTCATTCGCACGCTCCCGTCATCACCGCGCCATCCAGCAGACGCTCCGCCTCTTGGTATCCGATCTCCCGCACCATCGCCAGCTCCGACAGCAGTATCTCCTTGGCACTGTGCAGCATTTTTCTCTCTCCGGTGGACAGTCCCCGCGCCGCCTCCCGCCGCATCAGGGACTTGACCACCCGTGCCACCTCCGTCAGGTCGCCGCTTTTCAGCCGCGCCATGTTCTCCCTGTAGCGGCGGTTCCAGTTGCGCTCCTCCTCCACCGTCAGCGATGGGATGGCCGAGAGCACCGCGTCCATCCTCTCCCGGTCATACAGCAGCCGCACACCGATGGCCTCGCAGTTATCAGTGGGCAGCTTCAGTACCAGTCCGCTGACGGCCTGGCGAAATACATAATACGTCCGCGCCGCGCCGTACAGCAGCTCCTCCGTCACGTTCTCGATAACGCCCGCCCCGTGCATGGGGTGCACCACCCGCTGACCGATGCCGTACATACCGCCGCCTCCCTTCCTGCTGTTCTTGTAGAAAATTATACCGTATTCCCCCACTTTTTACAAGGGATTTCCGTATCTTTCCCGTAAAAAGCACGGTCCCAGGCAGTGCCTGGGACCGTGCTTTTCCGTTATCTCGCCTCGTACAGTGCCTTGCAGGCCCGGTACATCTCGTAGCAGTCCACCTTGGCCACCACCTCGAAGGGCGCGTGCATGCTCAGCACCGGCACGCCGGCGTCCAGCGTGGCGATGTTCCGGTTGGCCATATACTGTGCCACCGTCCCGCCGCCGCCGGCGTCGATCTTGCCCAGCTCGCAGATCTGCCACCGCACGCCCGCGCCGTCCAGCACCGCGCGCACATAGGCCACCGTCTCCGCGTTGGCGTCCGAGGAACCGGACTTGCCCCGCGCGCCGGTGTACTTGCAGATACCCACGCCGTAGTTGACGAAGGCCGCGTTCTTCTTCTCGTACACATCGGCAAAGTTGGGGTCATAGGCCGCCGTCACGTCGGCGGACAGGCAAAAGGCGTTCTCAAAGCACGCCTTCAGCGGCACGTTCTGGCCGTCGCACAGGTCAGACATAAAGGCGTCAAAGGCCGCGGACTGCATACCTGTCACGCCCATGGAGCCGATCTCCTCCTTGTCCGCCAGCACGCATACCGCCGTCTTGTCCGGCGTTTCGATATCCAGCAGCGCCCGCAGCGCCGCGTAGCCGCACACCCGGTCATCGTGACCGTAGGAGCCGATCATGCTGCCGTCAATACCGATGTCCACCGCCTCCGCGGCGGGAACAGCCTCCAGCTCCGCGGAGGCGAAGTCGCTCTCCGTGATACCGTACTTGTCGTGCAGCCGCTTCATCACGTGCAGCTTCACCCGGTCCTTGTCCTCGCTGTCCCCGATGGGCCGGCTGCCCACCAGCAGGTTCAGCGTCTCGCCGGGCACCGCCTCGTTCAGGGGCTTCCGGCCCTGTTCGCCGCCCAGATGGGGCAGCAGGTCCGTGATGACCAGCTGGGGCTCGCCCGCCTCGCCGATGCACACGTCCACCACGCTGCCGTCCTTCTTGGCCACCACGCCCCGCAGCTGCAGGGGGATGGTCACCCACTGGTACTTGCGGATACCGCCGTAGTAGTGGGTCTTGAAATATGCCATCTCGCTGTCCTCATACAGCGGCGTGGGCTTCAGATCCAGCCGCGGAGAGTCGATATGCGCCGCCGCGATCTGCGCGCCCTCGGCCAGACTCTCCTTACCGATGACCGCCAGCATCAGCCCCTTGCCCCGGTTGCAGGTGTACACCTTATCCCCGGCCTTCAGCGCCATGCCGCGCTTATACTGCACAAAGCCCCTCTCCTCCGCCGCGGCGATAGCCGCCCGGGCGCTGAGCCGTTCGGTCTTTCCCGCGTTCAGGAACGCCTTGTAGTCCGCGCAGTAGGCCTCCATCTCCCGACTCTGCGCCTCGTCCAGCGTATCATACCCGTTCTTGTCATTCCGCAGCAGCTGCTCCCGCAGCGCCTTCATTTCCTCGCTCATGCTCGTTCCTCCTTCAATATCGTCTCCAGCGCCTGCCGTGCCTTTTCCGTAAAGGCCGCCGCGCTGCCGCAGTCGTTCACCAGCACGTCCGTGCACCGGGCCCGGTAAAACGCCTCGTCCTTCTGTGCCCGCACCCGCAGCCGCGCGTATGCCTCCGGTATGCCGTCCCGCGCCATGATGCGCGCCACCCGCGTCTCCGCCGGCGCGATCACCGCCACCGTCCGGCGGCACAGCCCGTCCAGCCCGCTTTCGATCAGGTTGATGGCGTCGATGCCCACCACCGCCGCGTCGCTCTCGTCCATCCGCCGCCGCAGCTCCTGGGGCAGCCGCGCATAGATGATCCCGTTCAGCGTCTCCAGCGCCGTCGGATCGCCGAACACCACGTTCCCCAGCTTCTGCCGGTCCAGACCGCCGTCCGCCGCGAACACCGGGCCGAACGCCCCGGCGATGGCCCCCCGCAGCGCTCCGTCCGTCCGCAGCAGCTCATGGTAGATGGCGTCGCAGTCCAGCACCATCCCGCCCAGCTGCTCCAGCGCCCGCAGGGCGCTGGTCTTGCCCGCGCCGGTAGGCCCCGTGAAGCCGATGACCAGCGGCGACGCGTCCACCGTGTGGAACCCCGCCGCCTTTTTCAGCCGGTTGCTCACCGCCAGTCCCAGTCCCGCCTCGTCCGGGCACTGGGCATAGATGGCCGTCACCTCCGTCTCGTCGAAGGTCCGCAGCGCGTCGAACACGCGCTGTGCCTGAGCCAGCTTGTCTCCTGCCGGTCCCAACCGATGTACGATGTGCCCCGCGAACAGCGGCGCGTACTCGTCAAAGCAGATGACCCCGGCCCCCGCCGGCAGGTGCGCCGCGATGTACGCCGCGCTTCGCCGCGGCGCGCCCGTCACCACCGTCACGGCAGCCCGGGGCGCGTAGTGCCGGTACTTCATTCCCGGTGCCTTGGCCTTCTCCCCGTCGGACAGCTTCTGCCGCACGGCCTTGTCCACGGCCACCTCCCCCAGCACCGCCTCCAGTGCCTCCAGCGGCAGTCCGCCGGGCCGCAGCAGCCGGGGTGGCTGTACCGTCAGATCGATAATAGTGCTCTCTACGCCTACGGCGCAGGGCCCACCGTCCACGATGCCGTCGATCTTGCCCATCATGTCCTCCATCATGTGCCGCGCACAGGTGGGGCTGGGCCGTCCGGAGGTATTCCCGCTGGGCGCCGCCACCGGCGTATCCGCTGCCGCGATAATGGCCCGCGTCACCGGATGGTCCGGGCAGCGGACGCCCACGGTATCCAGCCCGCCGGTGGTCCGCAGGGGCACACAGTCCCGCCGGGGCAGGATCATGGTCAGCGGCCCCGGCCAGAACCGTTCCGCCAGCGCATAGGCCGTGTCAGGGATATCCGCACAGCAGCGCTCCAGCCAGCCCGCGTCCGGCACGTGCAGGATCAGCGGGTTGTCCTGTGGCCGTCCCTTAGCCTCGAAAATACGGCGCACCGCGTCCTCGTTGAGCCCGTCGGCCCCCAGTCCGTATACCGTCTCCGTGGGGATACCCAGCAGGCCGCCCCGGCGAAGGATCGCCGCCGCCTCCACGATGGCATTTTTGTCCGTTTCCGGATGGAATATGATGGTCTCCATCGCCCGAACCTCGTTTCTTCTTCTCTTTCGTCCCGCCCGCAGGCGTCAGCCGTCCCCCCGAGGGCGCCCCCGCTCCCGCCGCAGCGGATAGTTTTGCGCAGCGGCAAAACATCCCCTTACAGCCCCAGGTCCTCCCCCACGAGGATGACCTTGATACGCTCATGCACCATAGAGTTCCGCGTCACCACCACATAGGAACAGATGCAGTCCGGACTGGTGCAGTCACCGCACTGTCCGGTCAGGCCGCAGGGCGTCTTCAGGCCGAACCGCTGTGCGTTGGCCGGCGCAGCGATGTTCCGTGCGCGGGCAATGGCGTCGTCCAGTGTGCCCAGCACCTTGTTCATACCGGCGATGACCAACACCTGCCGGGGGCCGTAACACATGGCCGCCACCCGATTGCCCATGCCGTCGATATTCACCAGCTGCCCATCCTTGGAGATGGCGTTGCTGCTCATCAGGAACGTGCCGCAGCTCAACGCCTGGTGCATCAGCGCCTGCTTCTCCGCCGGGTCCTTAGCGGTATCCCGGTCGATGAGGGTATAGCCCTCCTGCGCCAGCCGCTGCTTCAGCCCCAGCTCGTCCACCGTCATCACGCCGCCCCAGGATACACTGTCCGTCTTGGGGATCAGCTCCAGCGCCTTTTCCACGGCCTCGGCAGCGGTGGAGCAGTAATAGGCGTCAAAGTGCCGCTTCTTCATGGCCTCCACCGTCTTGGGGCCGGACAGGTCATACATTTTCTTCTTATTCTCGTTCATGGTCAACTCTCCTTTCCCTCCTGCAGCCGTTGGGCCTGGTCGTTCAGGGTCAGCGCATCGATCATACCGTCCAGATCACCGTTAATGATGGCCGCAATGTTGAAGTTTTTATTGTCTCCCGTCAGCCGATGATCCGTGACCCGGTTCTGCGGGAAATTATACGTTCTGATCTTGCCGCTTCTGTCGCCGGTGCCCACCTGGCTCTTCCGTGTGGCGGCGATGGCAGCGTTCTGCTTCTCCTGCTCCGCCTCGTACAGCTTCGAGCGCAGGATCTTCATAGCGCGGTCCTTGTTCTTGTACTGGCTGCGCTCATCCTGACACTCCACCACCACGCCCGTGGGCAGATGGGTGATACGTATGGCGCTCTCCGTCTTGTTCACGTGCTGTCCCCCCGCGCCGGAGGAACGGAACGTGCCGATCTGCAGGTCCTTGGGGTCGATGGAGAACTCCACCTCCTCCGCCTCCGGCATCACCGCCACCGTGGCGGCGGAGGTCTGGATGCGCCCGGAGGACTCCGTCTCCGGCACCCGCTGTACCCGGTGTGTCCCAGCCTCGAATTTCAGCCGTGACCAGGCGCCCGCGCCCTCGATCTCGGCGCTGACCTCCTTCACGCCGCCCAGCTCCGTCATGTTCTCACTGACGATGCTCAGCGTCCAGCCCCGGCGCTCGGCGTACATGGTGTACATCCGCAGCAGGTCGGCGGCGAATAGTGCACCCTCCTCCCCGCCGATACCGGCCCGTATCTCCAGTATCACGTTCTTCTCGTCATTGGGGTCCCGCGGCAGCAGCAGCCGCTTCAGCTCCTCCTGCAAGCGCTCCATATCCCCCTTCGCCCCAGCCAGCTCCTCCTGTGCCAAAGCCCGCAGCTCCGGGTCAGACAGCATCTCCTCCGCCTCCCGGGCGGTGTCCTGCGCCCGCAGATACGCCTGCCAGCATTCCACCACCGGTGCCAGCTCCTTCTGCTCCCGGCGCAGCGCCGTCAGCCGTTCCCGGTCCGTATACACCGCCGGGTCTGCCAGCTGCTGCTCCACCTCTGTCAAATGCGCCGCAAGGGCGCTCAGCTTCTCCTGCATGGCCCGTCCTCAGCCGTTCTCCAGCAGGCGGCGCACGTTCTGGACAAAGTCGTTCCGCCAGAACTCATACCCCTCGCTGTCCGGCCGCAGCGACACCGCCAGCCGGTGGGCCTGCCCGGTGTACATATCCATCTGGTCATAGACCTCCTCACTGCGCTGGGTAGTGCTCCGCGTGACCACATAGGCCACGTTTTCCATCTCCAGTCCCCGCCGCTTCAGCAGCGCGCGAATGGGGCTGGCGCACCGCCCCGCCCACACCGGGCTGCCCACGATCACCAGCTTGTACGCGCCCAGCGGCTTCTCCGTCTCAAAGGGCTGCAGGGGCCGGGTGGACGTCTTCATGGCGTCCATACCACAGCGCATATACCCCCGCCAGCCGCTGCGGTCGCAGTCGTCGGTGATGGCCGTGATCTCCGCCCCCAGCGCCTCGGCGATCTCCTTGACCGCCCGGCGGGTATGCCCGGTCCGGGAATAGTAAATGCACAAAATATCACTCATGTTATCGCTCCTCCTGTTCCTCGGCCTGCAAGCTCAGTTCTTCCCAGCGCTCCATCTCCTGCTCCAGCCGCTTCTGCACGTCCTGCTGCTCCTGATACAGCGCGTTCAGCTTCTCCGCGTCGCAGGCATTCTCCGCCATTTCCGCCTCCAGCCGCGCGCTGTCCGCCTCCAGCCTGGCGATAGCCGTCTCGCAGATGGTCAGCTGCTTTTTCGCCGCCTGCTGGGCCCGGTTGCCCCGGATGCCGTTCTTTTTCGGCGCAGCGGACTGTACCTGTACCGCGGCCGCCGCGGCGGCGTGCTCCTCCTCCTTGGCCTGCCGGTACTGTGCAAAGCCCATGGGATAGTCCGTGATGACGCCCCCGGCCAGCTCCCACACACGGGTGGCGAACCGGTTGATGAAATACCGGTCGTGGCTCACGAACAGCAGCGTCCCGTCGAAGGCCTCCACCGCCTGCTCCAGCCACTCCCGCGAGTCGATATCCAGATGGTTCGTCGGCTCGTCCAGTATCAGCAGATTGATGCTCTCGTCCATCAGCATGCACAGCCGCAGGCGGCTCAGCTCGCCGCCGGACAGCACGCTGACGCTCTTGAACACATCCTCTCCGGTGAACTGATACGCCGCCAGCCGGTTCCGCGCCGACTGCGGCGTGATGTCCAGCTCATAGAGCATCGTGTCCAGTATGGACCTCTCCGGGTGCTCGAAGTGTATCACCTGCGGCAGATACGCCGCCTTCACCGCCGGCCCCAGCCGTATAACGCCGCTGTCCGGCCGTTCGCTGCCGGTCAGCATATTCAGCAGCGTAGTCTTTCCCGTGCCGTTCTCGCCCAGCAGGGCGATGCGCTCGCCCCCCTCGCACCGCAGATACACATCCTCAAACAGCCGCTTCTCCCCAAAGGCCTTGCTGACGCCCTTGATCTGCAATACCTCGTCGCCCTTGAACTCCCGGCTCTGGAACCGCGCCTCCAGCTTCCGCGCCTTTGTGGGCTTCTCCGTGGTCCGCATACGCTCGATGCGCTTCTCCATGCTGAAGGCCCGCTTGTGCAGCGCGTCGTTGCCCATGAAGGCCCACAGGTGCATCTGCTCCGCCGCCTTTTCCAGCTGCGCGATCTTCGCCTGCTCCTTCAGGTACTGCTTCATGCGCTCCTGATACCGCCGTTCCTTCTCGATGGCATAAAAGCTGTAATTTCCGCTGTAAAACTCCGCTTTTCCGTCCTGTATCTCGATGATCCGCGTCACGGTCCGGTCCAGGAAATACCGGTCATGGCTGATGGTCAGCACCGTGCCCCGGAACCTCCGCAGATACCCCTCCAGCCACTCCGTGGCCTGCAGGTCCAGATGGTTCGTGGGCTCGTCCAGCAGCAGGATGTCCGTATCCTCCAGAATGAGCCGTCCCAGGTTCACCCGGGTCTTCTCTCCGCCGGACAAACACGCGAATTCCCGCTGCCGCATTTCCCTCGGGATGCTCAGGCCGTTGGCCACCTTGTTCACCGCCGTCTCCGTGTCCCAACCGCCCAGTCCCTCGAATTTGGCGTTCAGCTCGCCGTACCGCCGCAGCGTATCCGCGCCGCTGTCCCCCTGCTCCATCCGCAGGGCCAGCGCATCCATCTCGTCCTTCATCCGAAACATCCGCGCGAAGGCCGTCTGCAAAACGTCCTCCACCGTGTACCCCTCCGGATACACGGGGATCTGCGAGATCAGTCCCACCCGCCGTCCGGCGGCGATCTGTACCTCTCCCTCGTCCGGCTCCAGCTCCCCGGTGAGCATACGGAACACCGTGGTCTTTCCGGCGCCGTTCCGCCCCAGCAGTCCCACGCGCTCCCCGCTGTCCACCTGAAAGCTCAGTCCGTCCAGTATTCTCTTTTCCAGATCAAAGGACTTCACCAGCCCCGAAACGCGAATGTCGACCATTTACTCTTTCTCTAATTCCTTTACGATGTTCTCAAAATGCATGGCGCGGGACGCCTTCACCAGCACCGCCGTGCCGGGGGTGAACCGCTGCCGGATGCAGGGCAGCGCCTCCTCCACGGTGGCAAACCACCGGGCGTCGGGGTCGGTCTCGGTCAGGGATCTCATCTTCTCCCCCACCGCCACGGTGTCGATGTTCATCTCCCGGCACAGCGTCCCCATGTCCCGGTGCGCCTGGGCCGTCAGCGCGCCCAACTCACCCATGTCGCCCAGCACCGCCAAATGGCGAGCGTGGCGGCTGGCGGCCAGCATACGCAGCCCCTCCGCCATGGATTGCGGGTTGGCGTTGTAGCAGTCGTCGATGAGCAGACGCTCCCCGCCGAGGCGGATCAGGTGCATCCGGCTCCCCACCGGGGCATAGGCCGCCGTACCGGCGGCGATCTCCGCCGCCGTCAGCCCCAGCCGCTCGCCGATGGCTGCCGCCATGGCCATGGGATAGACCATGTGCCGCCCCGGCGCCGCCGTCTCCAGCCGATAGGCCGCCTGTCCCGTGGTCACGGTGCAGGCCATGCCCTCCAGCCCCCGGTCGTCGATGTCCGTAACGCGGACATCGCAGTGCTCGCCCTCGCCGCAGCGCAGGATGATCTGTGGCAGCGTCACCGTGTTCAGCAGCTCGTCGTCGCCGTTGAGCACCGCGACGCCCTCCGGGGTCAGATTTTCAAATATCTCACACTTGGCCTGCAAAATGCCCTGCCGTGTGTTGCCCAGATTTTCGATGTGGGCGTCACCCACGTTGGTGATAACGGCGATATCCGGCCGTACCATCTCGCCCAGATACCGTATCTCCCCAAAGTGGTTCATGCCCGTCTCGATCACCGCCGCCTCGTGCTCCGGCATGAGCCGCAGCAGCGTCAGCGGCGCGCCGATGTCGTTGTTGAGGTTCCCCTCCGTCCGCAGCGTCTCGTATTTCTGTGCCAGCACCGCGGCGATCATCTCCTTGGTGGTGGTCTTGCCCACGGAGCCGGTCACCTGTACCACCGGCAGCCGGAACTGCCCCCGGTACCAGGCGGCCAGCGCCTTCAGCGCCAGCCGCGTGTCGGGCACCTGAATGTAAAACTTCCCCGGCAGCAGTGCCTCCGGCGTCTTTGCCGTCAGGCATCCCGCCGCCCCGGCCTCCAGTGCCTTTTCGATATAGGCGTGGCCGTCGAAGCGTTCCCCCACCAGAGGGATGAACAGCGCTTCCTGCGGCACGCGGCGGCTGTCGGTGGTCACGTCGCGCACCGCCGCGCCGCTGCTCTGCAACACCGTGCCGCCCACCGCGGCGCAGATGGTCTGTACCGTCAGCGGCATCATGCCCGCGCCGCCTTTCGCGCCGCCAGCGACAGCTCCACGATCTTCTCGCACAATTCGCCGTAGTTCAGTCCCACCTGCGCCGCCTCCTGGGGCACCAGACTGGTAGGCGTCATGCCCGGCAGGGTGTTGATCTCCAGGCACCAGGCCTGACCGTTCTCGTCCAGAATGAAGTCCGAACGGGAGTACACGCTCAGCCCCAGCCCCTTGTGCAGCTTCAGAGCCATCTCGCCCACCTGCTTCCACGCCGCGTCCGTGATAGGCGCGGGGCACAGCTCCACCGCGCCGCCGGCCTGATACTTGCTCTCATAGTCGAAATAGGCGCCCTTGGGGATGATCTCCACCGCCGGCAGATAGCCGTCGCCCAGCACGGCGATCTGTATCTCCCGACCCTTGATCTTCTGCTCCACCACCACATGGTCGCCGTAGCGCAGCAGGTCGCGCAGGGCCTTCTCCAGCTGTTCCTTCGTGTCCGGCAGCGCCACACCGATGGAGCTGCCGCCGTTGACGATCTTCACGGCGCAGGGCACCTCCAGCTCCTCCACCAGACGGGGAATGTCGCTCTCGGTGTAGTGGATGTCGTGCCACGGAGCCGTGCGAATACCGAGAGAGTCCATCATCCGCTTCGTCACGGATTTATCCATGGCCATGCCGCTGCCCAGATACCCGGATCCGGTGTAAGGCACGCCCAGCAGATCCAGCGTGGCCTGTATGCGGCCGTCCTCGCCGCAGCTTCCGTGCAGCGCCAGAAATACCACGTCCGCCATGCGGCACACGGTCAGCACGTCCTTGCCCAGCAGGCTGGGGCTCTGGTCCCTCCGGCTGCGGCGCACCGCCTCCAGGTCCGGCTCCACGCGCTCCACCCGGCTCTGGCCGCACAGGCCGTCCGGCGCGTCAAAGATATCCTCCAACGCGCCCTCGTAGTCCTCCAACCCCAAAAACATATCCACCAGAATGGCCTTGTGTCCCCTCTCCCGCAGCGCCCTGCACACGCCGGTGCCGCTGGTCAGCGCCACCTGGCGCTCTGTGGACAGTCCGCCCGCCAATACCACGATCTTCATAAGCGTACCCTCACTTTTAGGCGGCACAGCGAAAAACGGCCCTGTGCCCCCATGATTTGATACATTATTATAGCACAGCGCCCCGCTGATTACAACCGATTTTGCCCGCTGGTGTGTAAACAAACAAAGAACGCCCCGGCACAGCCGCGGCGTTCTTTTGTTGTCTTTCCTATCGCAGCCAGTCGGGCTTCGCCCGCCCGTGTACGCCGGACACCAGCCCCATACAGGCAAACAGCATCACCAGCGACGAGCCGCCGTAGCTGATGAAGGGCAGCGTCAGTCCGATGACCGGCATCACGAACAGGCACATACCCACATTGATGATGACCTGAAAGATAATGACACTGGCCACGCCGATGCAGGCATAGCCCTCCAGCCGGGTCTTGGCGTGCCGCGCCACATACAGGCACCGCAGTATAATGGCCGTCAGCAGCGCCAGCGTCAGCAGGCAGCCCACCAGCCCCAGCTCCTCACCGATCACGGAGAAAATAAAATCCGTGTGCCGGTGCGGCAGGCTGGACGCCGCCTCGCTTTGGGTCTGCGTGCCGCGAAACAGCCCCTGCCCGAATATCCTTCCGCCGCCCAGTGTCAGCAGGCTCCGGGTCTGCTGCCAGCCGGTGTTCAGCGGGTCATAGCTGTGGTCGAACAGGACGATGAACCGGTTTTTCATGTAGGTATCCAGCAGGTCCAGGTCCCACATGGCGTAGAACAGCAGTCCCGCCGCGCCGCCGCCGATCAGGAACCACCGCAGCGCCACCCCCGCCACAAAACACATACACGCGAAGATGAACAGGAACACCAGCGCACTGCCCATGTCGGAGGATATCTTGTAGTACAGCGCAAAGATCACGCCGAAGTGTGCCGCCAGTATGACGATGGAGGAAATGGACCGCAGGTCCCGGTTCTCCTTCAGCCACGCCAGCTGTTTCGCCAGCACGATAATAAACGTCAGCTTCACGATCTCCGCCGGCTGCACCTTCACCGGCAGGAACGGGAACTCCAGCCATGCCTTGTTGCCGGTATCCCCGGCAATGCCGAGGGGCGTTGCCAGCAGCAGGATGAACACCACGCCCACCAGGAATATCCACTTCCAGTACTTCGCCAGCTCGTTCAGATCCACCTGCGACACCACGATATACAGCACCGCCCCGATGCACAGCGCCGCCGCCTGTACCAGCACCAGCTTGCTGGTGTGCATATAGCGTGTGGCGCTGGCGATCATCAGTATGCCGAACAGCGACGTGCCGATGCACAGCGCCAGCAGGACCAGATCGGCCTGTCGGAACACGTCGTTAAAAAGCTCCCGTATCCGTCGCAGCATGGCGGCACCTCCCTTCCCTCGCATTTCCCCCGCACGGCGCATATATCCGTTCCTCTGCGGCCGCATACAGCGCATCAAGCCCGCAAAAAGCGAAAGAGAATGTATAACAAACGTATCGTAAATGTATCATGAATGTACCATAAGTGTACAGCGAAAGCGCACAAAAAGCACGCGCTTTTCCGGCGTGTCAAACGCCGGTCCCACATAGTGTACCACGATTTCCCCGCCCTGTAAACCACCGGTTTTCCATCAAAAATGTTACTGTTTCCGCCCGCTGCTTTCACAGCCCAGCCACCGTTTTCACAGCCCGGCCACCAACAGCGCTATCACCGAAAGGCCCCCCACCGCCAGCGCATAGGGCGTTGCCGCCCGTATGGTGGTCAGGTTGGAAACGCCCGAGCCGGCGGTGGTCATCAGCACCGCGTCCGCATAGAAGCACAGACTATATCCCAGGGTAACGCCACTCATCACCGCGGCGATCATCAGCGGCGCAGCCACCCCGGCAGCCAGCCCCATCGGGATGAACACAGGAATAGCGATGGTCATTACCGCCCAGCAGCCGCCCACAGCGAACACCGTCATACCCACCAGCACGAAGGCCAGCGGTGCGATGAGGCAGCGGGGCGCCGCCCCTCCAATACTGTTGATGAGAATATCGAACAACCCCAATGTACGGTTGGCGTCGCTGAGCATCAGGCCAAAACCCACCACCACAGCGATGGTAGTCATACCCTTAACACCGGAAAAGAATCGGGCAAAGTATTCTCCCACCGTCATACGCTTCTGTATCACATACAGCAAGAACTGCACCACCAGGCACACGATGATTCCGTGGAGCAGATCATTGTCAAACAGCACTGTGCCGCCCACCAGCGCCGCCAGCGGGACAACAGCGTTCCAGGCAGAGGAGACATTGTGCTCATCCACCTCGTCAATGTCCACCAACTTCTCGCCCTTCTCGCCCGGCTCAAAGGCTGCGCCGCCGGAGGCCACCCGGTGATACGCCTGACGAAGCATGCCCACTTTCGGAAACCACCCCAACGCCAGCAACAGACTTACCAGCATCATCGCCAGCGGATAAAACATGAAGGGCACCGCCTGAAGGTAATCCGTGAACCCCAGGCCGAAGTCGGAGATCAGGCCCACGCTGAAGGCCGTCCAGCTGGTAAAGGGCACCGTCACGCACAAGCAGCATGCCATAATGTTGGTCTGCACCGCCAGGTGCTCCCGGGGCAAACGGTTTTTATCGGAGACATCCCGCAGGCAGATGGTGGTAGTCAGGGCATTCAGATACTCGTCCACGAACATGATCACAGACAGCAGCCACGCCAGCAGCAGCGTTTTGCGGGGCGTGTTGGCCGCCTTCGCCAGCAGATCCCGGAAGCCCATGAGCCCGCCGGAGGCCTGAAACAGCGAGATCATTCCGCCAAAGCCCAGAATACTGCACAGTGCAAACTGATAGGAGCTGTTGCCCAGTGTAGTATACATGGTGTCGATCAGCCCAGTGAAAAAATGCTGGCGATGGACCAGCAGCACGGCCAGCAGGGTAGCCAAGACCATTGCATCTGCCATTTTGCGGGTCTTTAGGGCATATACGATCAAAAACATCAACGGCAGGAACGCCATAACAATATGCAGCACAGAAACATCTCCCTTCTCACACAGAGTATAGCAAATTCCAGCGAAAACCGCAACTGCGCATGAAAAAGCCGGCCTGGCAGCCGGCTTTTCATGCGTCGCTTATACAGACATTCTTTTCACACCGGGGTTCTCCCGCATAAAGGCCAGTGCTTCATCATGGGTGATCGGCGGCTCAAGCCGGACGGTGATCTCCATACGAAGGCAGCCGTCCTGACGGGTGAGGCTGCTCTCTGTCACCTGGCCGCGGTGCTGCTTCAGCAGATCGTCAAAACGGGCCCGCAGCTCATCCGTATCCTCCAGCTCCACCAGAAGCTCCTGGGTCGTGAGGGCATCCGCCCCCACAGGGAAGCGGTGGAGAATGATCTGGATGGCAACGAGGACAGCCGCCTCGAACAGGCCCAGCCAATACATACCGGCACCCACAGCCATACCGATGGCGGCGGTGCCCCACATACCGGCAGCGGTAGTCAATCCGCGGATAGAGTTGCCGTTTTTGAATATGACACCGGCCCCCAGAAAGGATATGCCGCTGACCACCTGGGCGGCAATGCGTGCAGGGTCGGCGCCGCGAAGACCATCCAGCGTAACACAGTCCAGGAAAGCGTATTTTGAGACGATCATAAACAGCGCGGAGGTACAGGCAATGATGCAGTGGGTACGGATACCCGCCTCCTTGCGGCGCTTACTGCGCTCCAAACCCACCAGCGCGCCCAAGGCGGCAGACAGCAGCAGGCGAATGAGAAATTCCAGATTATCGTAAATAGTCAGAGTCGCTTCGGGCACATATTGCGTCAGTCCGGAAAGCATAACAGTCTCCTTTCAGCGGCACAGGCCGCAGGTATGGTACAGCAAGTATAGTGTGCATCGCCGCTTCTTATGCGGTATAGCGGCATTGGTCGGTAACGGCCTCCTTCAGCCGCCGCAGCGTCGGATCGTCCAGATCCCGGGGATAGGGCAGATCCGTCAGATCAAATTCACAGATCGTACTGTCCGGGTGCATGACAATGATCCGCCGCCCCAGCAGCAGCGCCTCCTCCAGCTGGTGGGTGACCAGCACGATCGTGCGGGGCAGCTTCTCCTGAATGGCCAGCAATTGGCTCTGCAGCTCCGCGCGGGTCAAAAAGTCCAGGGAGGCAAAGGGTTCATCCATCAGCAGCAGTTTCGCCTGCCCCGCCAGCACCCGGGCCAGGCCCAAACGCTGCTTCATACCGGTGGACAGCTCTGCCGGCGTCAGGTCGGCGTAGTCCTCCAAGCCCACCAGGCGCACGAACTCGCTGGCGCGCTCATAGCGCTCCTCCGGCGTTTTTCCCACGCCGCAGGCCATGGCCACATTCCGCTGCACGCTGGTCCAGGTGATGACATAGGGATCCGGGCTGAGCATGGCACTGTGCCACCCCTCCGGAATCCGCACCGTGCCGGCGTCAGGCATCTCCGTCCCCGCCAGCAGCTTCAGCAGCGTGCTCTTGCCGCAGCCGCTGCGGCCCACGATCACGGTGATCTCTCCGGCAGGAATGGTCAGCGACAGGCCGCGCAGCACCTGTCGGGTGCGGCTGGGCCGCGTCTCGCCGGTCAGGACGATATCCGTGCCGTAGGTGGTATAGGCTTTATCCACATGGTCAAGAACAACTGCATCCATAGCAATTCCTCATTTCCTCGTTTCGTCCGCTGGGCAGATGGATGGCACGGCTATCATAGCCCCGGCGGTGGGGCTTGTCAAGCGCCGCCGTCAGCCCAACATCCCCAGTATCTCCTGCAGGCTGAAGTTCTCCCGGTAATAGTCCAGTTCTCCGGCGATCAGCTCATCCAGCACACGCATACCCAGCACCTCCACCGGCGCCCTGTCGTCCGTCAGAAGGCAGTCCCCACCGGTGTAGACCGTCAGATCGGCGGCCACCTCCGCCATCATGGCGGCGTAGTCTCCGTCGGTCAGCGCTGCGCGGCTGGCGGCAAAGCGCTCCGGCAGGCCAGGCGCGTTGGTGCAGAACACCTCCGTATTGGTGTTTCCGGGCACATCGGCCAAGTAGGTGTACGCGAACACGCTGGCCATCGTATCGCAGAGGTACTGGTTGATGGAGCCATCCTCGCGGGAGGTCATGTTCAGGTTCACCACCATGACACCCTCCGGCTTCAGATGCTCCGCCACCGCCGCGAAGAACTCCCGGCTGGACAGCTGAAACGGAATGGTGATGTCCTGATAGGCATCCACCATGATCACATCAAACTTTTCCTCCGACGCGGTCAGGTAGGCCCGGCCATCGGCTACAGCCACCTCCACCTCCTCCGGCAGGCCAAAATAGGTGCGGGCGATATCGGCGATCTTGCCGTCGATCTCCGCGCCCTGCACGGTCATGCCCGGGAAATAGCGGACGCAGTATCCGGCGTAGGTGCCGGAACCCATGCCCAAGATCATGGCGCTGCGGCCTGTGTTATCGGTACCGTCCATACCCGCCATACAGGGGGCTGCCAGTGCGTAGTCGTAGTACATTCCGGTGAGCTTACCGTCCTTGTTCTGCACCGACTGTACACCGAAGAGCACATTGGTGGAGAGCGTGGTGGTGTGGTCATCATCCTTGACCTGGAGGTAGTTGTAGATGGACTCGTCCTCCAGGGCCAGGTCGCTCTCCCAGAAGGCGAAGCTGTAGGTGGGCAGCGCAAAGCACAGCCCCGCCACCAGCACCACCGCAATAATACCGGTGACCGTCTTCTTCCGTTCAAAAGTGAAGTAGACAATACCGATAGCGGCCAGCACACCCGCAAAGATCAGGAACGTGGCCGCCGTACCCACCGCCGGGATGGTCAGGAACGTGGGCACAAAGGTGCCGATGATGCTGCCGATGGTGTTCAGCGCATTCAGCTGCCCCACGGTCCTGCCGGTGTCATCCAAATTGTCCACGGTGAACTTGGTCAGGGACGGTGTTACGGTGCCCAGCAGCACACAGGGGAAGGCGAAAATCACCAGGCAGGCGGCCAGCGCCGCCCAGACCAGAAAGTTCTTCGTTACAAACGTGGCCAGCAGAAACGATATCCCGGCGATCATCCATCGGCCCGCAAAGGGTATCAACGCGATCCAGATCGCGGCGATGATGACCCGGCCATAGAGTCGGTCCGGCGACTTGCTCTTGTCAGCCATCCGTCCACCCCAGATGTTGCCCACAGCCATAGCGATCATTATAACGCCGATAATGACCGTCCAAACGATTTGAGATGAGCTGAAATACGGCGCCATCAGGCGGCTGGCGCCCAGTTCCACCGCCATGACGGACATTCCCGCGAAAAACTCTGTCAGGTATAAAAACCACTTGCTATGAGTCAGCTTTTTCTCCATGGTACAGGGTCCTCCTTATACGCTTCTGTCCACCCCGGAAACTACAAATGGTTCTCCCGGGATTGCCTTGTATTATAGCCTAGCATGACCGTTTCCGCAAGTACCTCTCTGTTTTCATGGCCTTCCCGCTGTTCTTCAACTGCGCAGAAAGAGCCTACGTTTCCGGAGATTTTCTCTTATTTTGTGTCAGCTTTCTCGGATCGTTCTTGACAGAGAATAACGAAGCCGGTATGCTGATAGCAACGGGAGGTGAGGCGCCATGATGGACGGAAATATCATATTATCCGTGGCGAAGGCCATGGAGGTCCTGCAAATTCTGAGTCAGGCCGAAAGTCCGCTGTCGCTGAAGGAGCTGGCCACCCGGTGCGGATACCCAAAGAGCACCGTATTCGGCCTGCTGACCACCATGCGGGCCTATGATGTGGCAGCGCAGACGCCGGACGGAAAATACACGCTGGGCCTGCGGCTGTTCGAATATGGGCGGCAAGTGGAACGGTCCTGGGACATCTCACTGGTGGCCCGCCCCTATATGGAGCACCTGTGCCAGCGGACCGGAGCGTCCGTCATGCTCTCGGTGTGCGAGGGCGGCAGCGTGATCACGCTGAATCAGGTGGAGACCCGGGACAATCTGCGCGTCGTGTCGGATATAGGTTCCCGGCTGCCAATCTACTGTACGTCGCAGGGCAAGGTCTTTCTGGCACATATGTCCCGCACCAGTGCCGAGGCGCTGCTGCGCGCGCAGCATATGACCCAGTTCACCCCGCACACCATCACCGATCTGACCGCGCTGATGCAGGAGATCGATCTGTGCCGTACCGACGGCTACGCCATTGAAAACGGCGAATACAAGATCGGCCTGCGCTCCATTTCCGCACCGGTCTATACCGTGGAGGGCAAAGCGCGATACACCGTTGGCGTGATCGGTATGTTCCGCAGCACCCGTTCCGATGAATTCCTTGCGGCGGTAGAACAGGTCTGCGCCGCCGCGTCCATGATCTCCACTGCGCTGGGCTATCGAAAAACGGAGGAGCTTTTGTAAGCCATACCTCCGCCGTTATCGGCGCACTGGAGAACGCACTGCACATGATCGCTGCCGAGGGTCACGGCTGAGCCGCGTATGCCTTTGCAGCGTTTCCGGCAACGGCGAAAACGGCTTGTTTTCCAGTCAGTATCCTGATGGGTAATGAGAATGTGCCGAATGGACTGCGGTGCAATACCCGGCCATGCCATCTTCTCCGCCAGCAGTTCGTAGTTATAGCCGGCGTCGATCATGATGGCAGTCCCGCCGCCTGTCTTCAAGACGCTGTCTGCTCTTTTCTCACCTTTTTCGCCAAATACCGCCGCAGGAAAAGCAAAAACACACGTCCGGCCCAGTCAGGCCGGACGTGCGTATATTCTCAGGCCTCACAGGAAGCGAGACCCGGTCAAAGCGCGGTCCCCTTCTTCGGTACGAACAAGCCATGCATATCGGCACGCTCCAGCTCCAGCAATGCTTTCTTCCTTTGGATGCCACCGCCATAGCCGGTAAGGCTGCCGTTTGTACCCACCACACGGTGGCACGGGATCATGAGAGAGATCGGGTTATGCCCCACCGCGCCGCCTACCGCCTGCGCAGACATTTTGGCCAGTCCCTGCTGGCGAGCCGCTTCAGCGGCGATCTCTCCGTAGGTCATGGTCTTTCCATACGGTATCGTCAGCATGATGTCACAGATACGCTTACGGAACGGTGTGGTATCATAGCGCAGCGGCGGCAGAAACCCCGGTTCCTTACCGGAAAAATAGATATCCAGCCAGCGACCGGCCTCTGCAAACAGCGGGTGTTCCCTTTGTGCAGTCACTTCTGGCAGAACGCTACCAAAATACCTCTGCCCGTTGAACCATAGACCAACGAGCGCCTCATCGTCGCAGGCCAGCGTGATCGTACCAAGTGGCGACATATACTCGGATGTCCAGATCATCTCTTTCCCTCCAATCTCTTTTTCGGCTTATGATCTTTCAACTCCGGTATCGCTCCACCGGCCACCGCCCACAGATACAGGCTCGCCACGCTGCCATACGGGCTAAACCGACGGCGGTACATCTCAAACCGCTTACGGTCAATGCTGCGGTGGTGATAGAGCATCCGCAGTCCGCGCTGAATAGCCAGATCGTCGTAACTAAACACATCGGGCCGCTGCATACAGAACAGCAGGATCATCTCCGCTGTCCAGATGCCAACACCCTTCAGACTGCTCAGTTCGCGGATCACCTCCCCGTCCGTTTTCTGCCATATGCCGTCCAGATCAAACGCACCGTCCCGGGCCTTTTGCGCCAGATCTGTGATGTATTCCGCCTTACGGAAGGTCATACCCAGGGCTTGCAGTTCAGGGACTCCCGCCGCAAGGATGCTCTCCGCGTTCACCTCACCCAGCGCATCCCGCATCCGCTGCCAGATGGTCGCCTGCGCCTTAGTCGATATCTGCTGGCCGATGATATGATGGACAATGGCAGAGAACAAGTCCGTATCCACGGCACGGTCGATATGGCCAACGCGGTCAATGACTTCACCAAGCCGCCTGTCTTTCTGCCGCAGATAAGACAGCTCTGTTTCCCCGTATTCGAAATACACCACTGTCACCGTCCTTTCATCTTCACATACAGGCAGGCACCGCCGCTAAACACCGTGAGACTATGATCGGATACAGTTCCCATAGTGCGGGCTGCGCTCTGACACAGAGTATACCATCCGCCCCCGCTGTTTGCAACCACCGGTCCAGTTATCGTCAAACCCACCTCAAACGATACGTTGGTTTCACGTTTTCCTGTCGGCTGCCTATCGACAACATACGCTTCGGTCAGCCGGAGACACCGATGTACTTGAGGCCATTCTTATCTCACCGTACCGTACCGTTTCGTTCCACTCGCTCTTCACGATCTGCATTTCATTCTGTCGTCGCCGACCTTGGTGGGAAAGCGGAAAACCTGCTGACAGATGAGTCCTTCAGATCATGGTACGCCCAGCATATACCCGCGGCTTGCCGACCTCCTCATCCTAATGGACGAGGGCATCGATGGAGACCCCGTAGAACTTTGCCAGCCGGTCGCATTTTTCAATGTCGGGGATCGTTTCGCCCTGCTCCCACTTGGAGTAGGACTGGCGCGAGATGCCGATGACCTCCGCCACCTCCTCCTGCGTCATGCCGCGGATGTTTCGCAGGAGCGCCAGATTCTCTGCCAGCATACTGACCACCTCCTTGTCTGTGCCATCATTATACGGCACGAAAAGGGAAGTTTCCACCATACAAACTTGTCAGAAAAGTGCTTTTCATGTTCGTTTTGCCTGCGCGGACACTGCCCTTTTTCAGAAAGCTTTCAATACAGCTCCGCGATGATATCCACGCACTTGTCGATGATGTTGTCACCGGCAAAGGAGATGGTCTGGACTGTGAACGGATTTTGATGTTTAGAAATCATTATCCTTGAAAAGCTTTATGATGGTTATTACGACCACCCACAGCAGAAAAGACAGCATTGCCCCTATCTGGACAGCAGGGAACGGTAGTCGGCGGTCAACGTCAGATAGCCGCGCTCATTGTGAGCAATACCCGCCCAATCCAGCACCGCCGCCAGCACAAACACAGGGTCAAACACATATTTCCCAGCAGGGGCTTTGAAATAGTATTTGCCAATGGCACCGACAACAGTATCCTCCGTGCAGCCACCTTCGCCAAGGGGAGAATTGCGTCCCATACCCTTGCGGGCAGAGCCGCCCTCACGAAGCAGCAGATCCACGATAACATCAAAAACATCGTAGGTAAGCGGCGGCTTCATAGGCAGGTCGCTGCAGAGGAAGGAACAGCCATCCTTAGCGGCTCGGATAATGTACGGTTTGCCGGTAACAGAATACACCGTTGCCCTGCCGCCATTTTCGTAGAGTTTGTTCCGTACAATGTCAGAGGACATTGTGCTGCTCTCTTTTGGGGTAAAAAGACTCATGTCAAACGCCTCACTTTCTTCCTCGCCGCGCAGGTTTAATTGCAGCAGCAACTCATCGAGTTTTTTCTTGGCTGTGGGGTAAGAGATGCCCAACTTGTTTTGCACATCTTTCATGCTGCCGCGGCAGGCGAGAAAGGTCTGCAAAAACCGGGCGTATTCCGGAGCAAGGCACTCATAAGGGGAAAGTGGTTCATCGGTGGGGAACTCTGCCTTGCAGCCGGGGCAACTCAGCCGTGCTAAATGAAGTGCCGCCCCGCACACAGGACACTGACCAGAGAATTTCATAGCGATCTCCCTCCTTCACTTTCAAGATACCATAATATTTCATCTATGTCAATAATAGGATTAAAAATATTAAACCTATTTCCGGAGAGGATGTAAAAAATAGTGCTATCCTGTACGGGCGGCTACAACGGTGCCTCATTGTCCGCAGGGGGGGACAATACTTCAGCCCTGTGCGCTTATCTGTGACAAATCTTGCCGTTCGTATATCATGTTGTCTTTTTCAAAAAATAAAAATGCGTAAGTCCCAGAACATCCGGACTTACGCATTTCTGCTACACGATTTGCCTATGAAGTTTTCTCCCATCTTGCCATTTTTCACCCGATTCCGCAAAAAAGGCGCGTGGCTGCTCTGCAACTGGATTTACGCAGAAACGCCACACGCTGTGCTCCTATTATAGCAGAGGCAAATCGGAATTTCAAATGATTTTTCCGCCAATTCTCCGCCTGCAAGGACTTACGCAGAACAGGGCGGATCAACAGATCCGCCCTGACCTATCTACCAATTCATCCCTCAGGGGCGCTTTACAAGGACTCGGTGCCATTTTTTGTATCTATTTTTTTAATGAAACCGATAGAGCGCGTCTATATGTCCAGATTATTTTCTGTACTTCTAATTGCTGCTCTGTCCTGCAAGTACGCCTGCACCGCATGCTTTCACTTTTCGCATCAGTCGTCTATCTCTGCCTCGTGCTTGAGGATCGCGCCGGTGGCGGCGTTGATCTCGTAGCTGTATTCCATATTGCCGGACTTGAACTCGACCTCGTAGACGAGCGTGCCGTCCTCATCGTCCAGCTCGATCTCCATGTCATACGCCTTGTTCTCGCTCACGCCCGCGTGGTTCAGGGCAATGGACTTCGCCTTGGCATGGCCGATATCGCCGGTGGGCACAGTAGGCTTTGCCGTCTCGTCCCCTACAGGGGCCGTGGCCGGCAAGTCCTTCTGCCCGCTGAGCACCTTCCCCGTGTAGGCGTCCACCAGATACTCAAACTCACCCCATGCCGTGTGCAGCTCCACCTCGTAGTGCGCGGGGAATTCGTCCAGCTCGGAATCGACCTCAGCCGTGACGGAATCAAGCGCCGTTGTCCCGGCATACTGCTCCGCGGCGTAAGCGGCGGCATCCTTGCCGATGGGCATGGCGGGTGCGCCTGCTTCCGCAAGGTCCTTCAGCTCCTCCACCGAGAGCTTCGCCAGCGCGTCAAACTTGAGCGCCGGGTTGATGGCGAGGACGCGGTTCACCAGCGCCGCCTTGCCGGTGGAAATATTGTTTTCCCGCGCCTGCTGCTCCAGCCCTGCGTCCTGTGTAAGCGTCTGCGTCAGAACAGATGCCTTTGCTTCGCTGGTCTGCAAAACGCCGTCCACGGTGCTCGTCAGCTCCCGCTGGAGCTTTTCCGCCCGCGCCGTGTCGTTGTCCTCCACCGAGATCATGATGGCGGAGGAAATGCTGTTCAGATAGCCGTTCCGCACCAGGCTGCCCACAATGGCGTTTACCGCCACATCCAGCTTCGCACCCTTCAGGTCTGCACCGTCGCCCATATCCGCAAGGATGGCCTTCGCATCCTCGTTGAGCGGTGTGCAGACCAGCACCTTTTCGCTCCTGCTGACCTTCAGCTCGATGCTGGGGTTTACGTCCAGCGACACCACGGACGCCACCGCGTGTGCCTGCTGATAGAATATCCCTCCGCCGCCCAGCAGCACCAGCGCAAGGCAGGCCGCCGCCAGCGTCGTCCACCGTTTCTTTGTCGTTTTCTTCGTCGTCATGGGGATTACCGTTCCTTTCCGCGCTTCACAGCGGGAGAGAACGCCGCTCATATCATCCGGCGCGGTCTTTTCAAGGGCCGAGGCCAGCCTCTGCTCCATTTTTTCATTAGTCATCAGGCGTCATCTCCTTCCAGAAAGCTGCGCATCTTTTTCAATGCTCTGTGATATTTCGACAGGACGGTGGGAAGCGGCAGCTCCAGCAGCGCCGCGATCTC
>ERZ840517.466-NODE-466-length-54430-cov-7.421113_pt1 | contig 54430 bp, 35 predicted proteins | sample MGYA00519876_ERZ840517 | MGnify/ENA primary metagenome ERZ840517 (study PRJEB31850, sample SAMEA3708882) | human gut metagenome | biome: human gut; feature: human-associated habitat; material: faeces | place: China | collected 2014 ... | reverse complement strand
ACATTTAAAGCAGAAGATAAATTACAATGCTCAGTAATTAAAATTGTAAAAATATAAGAATCATATAATTTAATTTTTTTTATTAATTCAATTAATAAATATTCTGGAAAAATTGAATTAACAATAACTAAATCATATTTCTTTGTTTTAATTTCTTTAAGAGCTGATAAAGGGTCTTTAAATAAAACAAAATTATATTTAGAATTATCAAAAAGAATAGAAAGTTTATTTATAATTTTATTTTCATTACTTATTATTATTATATTATAATTATTAATATTTTTATCTAAATTCTTTTTATTCATAAGAACCTCCATATCATAAGGCTACAGTTCAGTAAGGAAATATCTTGAAATACCTGTAAATAATATTTTTCATATTTTTCTCAGGTATTTCAAGAAAATTCCCTAATGACCTGTAACATCATAAGAATTAAACTAATTATATTCATTATAAAAATAAAAAGCAAGCAAATTAATCTAAAATTGTTTAAAAAAAATAAAAAAGGAAAAAATTTAAAGAGGAGGAACTATGAAATCAAAAAGAAGTAAAAAGAAAAATCAAATAAAAAAAGCAATTATAATATGTATATTTATAATATTTTTATGCTTAATATCAATTTATTTAGTTAATACATATACAAAAATTGATATAAGCAGTTCAAACTATCAAACAGAAAGAGTACAATCCACAGTAAATGAACAAACTGTGGAAAAAGTAACTGAAAATAGCAAAAATGTGGCAGATACATTAGAGGAAACAATAAAAAGTGTAGTAGGAATATCCAAATTAAAAAACACAGGAAATTCGATTTTTTCTAGCGGAAATGAAACATCTTTGGGACTTGGAACTGGTGTTATTGTAACTGAAAATGGATATATATTAAGTAATGAACATGTTACAGGAGGAAGATATAGCACATGTTATATTACTCTAGAAAATGGGAAGAAATATGATGGTCAAGTTGTTTGGAGTGATACAGATTTAGATTTATCTATTACAAAGATTGATGCAAAAGATTTAAAATATGTTGAATTAGAAGATTCTAGCAAAATAAGAGTAGGAGAAACTGTATACGCAATTGGAAACCCAATAGGTTTTGAGTTTAGAAGAACAGTTACATCAGGAATTATAAGCAGCAAAAATAGGACTATAAAGCTCGAAGAAAATAATACAGTATCATACATGTCAGACTTAATACAAACAGATGCTACCATAAATCCGGGAAATAGTGGGGGACCATTAATTTATCCAAATGGTAAAGTAATACGGAATTAATACAGTAAAAATATCATCAGCGGAGGGAATAGGATTTGCGGTTCCAATAAATGTGGTAAAGCCTGTTATTGATAGTTTTACTAATAATAATTCCTTTGTACAAGCAACAATGGGTGTGTATGCATATGATAAAGAGGTTGTACCATATTTGAATAGTAATGTTAGTTTTAATAATGGAATATATGTTGCTCAAATCATAAGTAATGGACCTGCTTCAAAAACAGAGTTAAAAGAAGGAGATATTATAATGTCAATAGATGGAAATGAACTTGAAACAATGAATGATTTAAGGGAGTATATATATAGTAAAAGTCCAAATGATATTGTTAATTTGCAAATTTCTAGGGGGAAAATTAATAAAATAATTTCAATTGCATTACGGGAAAAAATAAGGTAAGTGAAAATAAAAACATTTTCACCTCTCTTATTCTTTAAAGTTATATTTCCTTACAAAATCTTTAGTATCAGAATTATTCATAAAAACAGCAGAACGATTTTGCATCAAAAATTCAATAATATTATATACATCAATCCAAATTTCATTATTACCATCAACTTGTGACTCATCAAAAATAAGTTGCAAACCAAAATGAAGGTGTGGAACATTGATATTATTCACATTTTCTTTTGTACTATAACCAGTCATCCCCAAATAACCAATAACATCACCAGCAGTAACCTTTGAACCTTCTGTAAGACCAGAAGCATAAGGATGATTTTTTCTCAAATGTGCATAGTAATAATACCTTTTACCATCTAAACTCCTAATTCCAACACGCCAACCACCATACTGATTCCAACCTAAATGTTCAACAGTACCAGATTCAACAGCAATTATAGGAGTACCAATACTCCCCATCAAATCATTTCCTAAATGAGTACGCTTAAAACCATAAGACCTTGAAGCACCAAAATCATCATAATGACTAAAGCTATAATTCTTAGCAATAGGCAAAAAAGCCTTAATGCCATATTTATCTTCAAAATGAGTAGTACCGTTTTCGTCTGCAACTTCAACAGAATAATTACCAATAAATCCACTTAAAACAGCTGAATATGCATTAAAATAATAATTATAATACTTCATATTTTGAGTTAAATCTGGCATAGATTTTCCATTTTTTAATTGTGAAACCAATTTATCCAAATCATTTTGTTTAATATTTTTAAAATTACCACCATTTTTACAAGCAAGATATGCCAACAACTCTATCCAATTGTATTTAATTTCAGAATCAGAATTGTGAGAGTCTATGTCCAATTTAGCTGTTTTTGATAGTGCTTCAGATGTTATATTAAAATCAACCCAGTTTATAAAATTTCCATCAGAAGATTCAGTTAGTGAAGTACTGGAGTAGTTGTTCCAAAATAATTCTGGACCAAAATTTGCTGATTTTGAAATAAAAATATAACTTGTTATGGTTATAGTTATTAATAAAATTGATGTTATAAGGTAGAAGTATTTATTTATTTTTAAAGTTTTTAAAATCATTTAAGTTCCTCCAAATTAAAAAGAGTTATTAAAAAATACAATTAAGTAATGATAATCTTTGAAATATCATACACAGGTATTTCTGGCATTATCATTATTCAACTATAACTATTAAAATATATTAAAAAAGATATTTTTTATGAATTTATTGAGATAATTAACAAAATAGAATATAATATTAATAAAAATATAAATGGAAAAAATTTTTAAAACATAAAAGGAGGAAGCAAATTGAATAGATACATGAAAATTGCAAAAGAAAATGCAGACAAAGGAATATCAAATAAAGAGGGAGGACCATTTGGAGCCGTGATAACAGACAAAGAAGGTAACATAATTGCAAATGGGAATAACAGAGTATTAAAAAACAATGACCCAACGGCTCATGCAGAAGTTGTAGCAATAAGAGAAGCATGCAAAAAATTAAACACATATGATTTATCAAATTGTATCTTATATACATCTTGTGAACCATGCCCAATGTGTCTATCTGCAATAATATGGGCAAATATCAAAGAGGTATATTATGGCTGTACAAAAGAGGATGCAGGAGAGATAGGATTCAGAGATGATGTTATTTATGATTATTTAAAGGGAAATAACAAGGATTTAATACACTTAACTCATTTAGATAGAGAAGAATGTATGAAAACTTTTGAAAAATATAAAGAAGAAAACGGAAAAATATATTAAAATTAATATTTTACTAGACAAATAGTAATTTGTAGGGAGGAACATGATTTGAAAACAATTGGCATTATATTAAGAAACTATGAAACAAAAGATAGCAACGCAATTTATGGTGTTAGAGATTATTTAATAAAGTATTTAAGAAAATATAATATATCAATTATGTGCATTCCATTTGACTTTTTAAATAGTGATAACTTAAATATAAATAAAAATTTAATTAAATTATGTGATGGAATAATTCTTCCAGGGCGGACAAAAAAGTTATGATTTAGATTATGATATTATTAAATATTTATATGACATAGATAAACCAACCTTAGGTATATGTTTAGGAATGCAATTAATGGGAAAAACTTTTGGAGGACATGCTATAAAAAGAGTGAATAATCATAGAATAAGCAAAGACATATGCCACAAAATTACAATAAACAAAAATTCTATTTTATTTAAAATATTAAATAAAGAAGAAATTATGGTGAATTCACTTCACTCTTTTGCGATTTCTAACACTTCTCTTGATATTTCGGCATATAGTAGTGATGGTATAATTGAAGCGGTTGAAAGTAAAAACAGAAAATTCTTTTTAGGCATTCAATGGCATCCAGAATTATTAGATTATGAATGCAGTAAAAAAATATTTAATTATTTTATTAATTGCCTATAAAGTTATCTAAATAATAAAAAATAAAACCAGAAAAATCAATTTTGAAATTTTCTGGTTTTATTTTAAAAGTCAACATAAATCCTTGAAGTGTAACAAAAAATATGATATAATATTGAGTTAACTATTAAAAGGAACGGAGGAGAGCGAGCCTAAAGAACTCGACAAAAATATAATGGAAAAAACAAATACAATAGAAAATTCAAAAATAATAAATAAGTTTTATTTAGACAAAGAAAAAGACATCATAGTAAATCTATATAAAACAAGCGAAGATGAACTAACATATATACTAGAAACGCCAAACCATGGAACAGGAAACTTAATAACAAACCTAGCAAAAATATGTGGACTAAAAACAATAAAAAACGAAAAAGACATGAAAATAATAAAAGGCAAAATACCAGCAAGTATAAATGGAGACAATGAAGAAGTATATATATTTAGACTAGGAGGAATTAAAGTAGCAAACATATATACAGATGGAAGAATTGAGATAAAAGCAACAATTCCAGCAATAAGCAAAACACTAATGTCACAAACAAAAAGATACAATCTAAATATAAACCAAACTCTAGTAAAATCATACATATTAAAAAAAGCAAAATTCAGAACAGATTTACACACACATATGAATGCAAACTTATCAGCAGATTGTTTAATAGCTTTAGGAATAAAACGTCAAATTAGATATCCATTGTATTATATCAAAAAAATCGATTTAAAAATAACAAAAGAGCAAGAAGAAAAAATATATGAACAAAGAAAAAAAGTTGAAAAGCAATTCGAAAATTCAGAATTACAAGGAAAATATTTAACAAGAAGAATTGATGATAATACATTTATAAATTTTGCAGATTTAATATTAAACAACCTAGAAAATGCAGATGAAAACATATCAAAAATAAGAAAAAGCTTAGAAATATTAAAAGATGGACAAGCAGTATTTACAAATCTTGAAAAATTATATTTATATAGATATGTTTTTGCAAGAGGAATAGAAAGTGAAGAAAAAATAAATCTTGAAAAAAACAAAATAGAAAAAATTCCTGATAGAGAAATAAGAAAAATATTAAATAAAATGATAGAAGATTCAAAAGAAAGCAGTCCATATGCAAAAATTAATTTAAGACAAGATAAATTACTATGGATAGCAAGAGAATATCAAAGACAAGGAATATATTACATAGAAATTACAGATACACATTTAGGTGAAAAAGGAATGAAAGCCATAAGTTTATTAGAGGACTTACATGGAATAATGCCAGAAATAGAAAAAGAAACAGGAGTAAAAATAAGATTTTTAGTAGGTATTAGAAGAATACCACTTACAATAATAAAAGATGCAAAAACAAGTAGCAACTATTTAAGAGAAAATTTAAATGTTTTAAAAGCAGTATCAAAAAGCCCATATGTAGTGGGAAGCGACTTTATAGGAGAAGAAATAAATGATATATCAGAATTAAAACCTGCAATAGAAGAAATTGTTCAATATGTATGTAATGAAGACAATGGATATACTGTAAGAATACATGCTGGTGAAAATGATAGTTTAAGAGACAATGTAAAAAAATCAATTGAATGTGTAAAACAGAGTTTAAAACCAGGACAAAAAATGCCAAGAGTAAGAATAGGACATGGACTATATACTCCAAAATTAGATTCTGAAAAAGGAAGAAAACTAATGCAAGAAATAAAAGAAGCAGGAGCAGTCCTAGAATTTCAACTAACCTCAAATGTAAGGCTAAATAATTTAAACACATTAAAAAATCATCCAATAAAAAAATATTTAGAAAATGATATAAAATGTGTACAAGGAACGGATGGATGTGGAGCCTATGGAACAGATACAGTTGATGAACAATTAGCATTACAAAATTTATTGGGATTAAGCAATGAAGATTTTCTAAAAATGAGAAAAGTAGAAGATGAAATATTAGAACATGAAAATAAATATTTTGAAGAAAAAAGCAAAAAATTTAATGAATTTTTAGCAGGTAGAAGCATAAAAGAAGCTATGCTAGACTTAGAGGCTAAAATTGAAGAGGAAAATAAAAACAACAATATACCATTAAGAATTAATGAAAATATAGAATCAGAAGAAATATTAAAAAATAAAATAAAAAATCTACCAACAGACAAAATGCCTATAATAATTGCAGGAGGAAGTTTTAATGCTAAAAATAAAGAGACAAAAGTAACAGAGGAAGGATTAAAACTATTAGAAGATCTAATTACAAAAATTGATAATACAAAAGTATATTTTGCAATAGGACATAAGGTTGAAGGATACGAAAAAGCTATAATAGATATTTCAAAAAAATCAAATAAAAAGTTTGAAATATATGCAATAATCCCTAAAATGATTTCAAAAGAAGTTGGGGAAAGGCTTTTAAGTGATGAAATTAGTGGAGTTCGTATTTCAACAGAAAATGAAGAGTTTGGTATTTATAAAAGTTTTAATTATGAAATTTTTGAAAGAAGAAGTTCAATTGTTATTGCTTTTGATGGAAATTCTCCTGTCTCTAATTTGGTTCAAGAAGCTAAAAATGGAAAAGGAAAGGCTAAGATATATGTAAATAAAGATAATTATAATTTAAGAGTTAAAGCTAGGTATTTACAGGGTTATGTTGTTACATTTAACTTAACTAGTAACGATAATATTGTTGATAAAATTTTAGAAGACAATCCAGAGATAATTTAAGAAAGATAAAAATATAATGAATGATTTTGAATAAATGGGGAGTATATAGATGTTAAATAAAGAAACGGAAGAAAAAGAAAAGATAAAAAACGATTTAATAAGTGAAGAATTATCAGAACTAATGATAGGGTTGATATGTGTAATAACTGCAAGTTGCTTATTTGGATATATAGGATATAGGTTTTGCTTAGATAGTACCTATGATATTCAAAAAGGAATAGTTTGTGGTGCATTATTTCCAATAGTAATGGGAATTTTAATAGAATGTGACCCGTGTAAAACAGAAAATAAATTCATGTATATAATATATGCTATTATATATTTTATTATTTCGCAATATATTTCAGCATATATTGGAATAGCAATTCTATTTTTAATTGTGATAGGATTTATTGTATATTTTGTAAGTATTTTAAAAAAGGACAGAACAAAGGAAGTTGAAAAGAGTTATAATCTACAGCAAACTTTTAAAGGAGCGAATAATAAAAAAATGACAGAAAAACAAATTAGAATGAATAAAAAAGAAAAAGCTGTTATGGGAATTATAAATCATAATATGAAAATAACATATTTATTTTTAAAATATCCTAACTCAGCAGGTTACAGATTTGTTGGGGTTTTTAAAAAAGATGTTGAGGCTATTAAAAAGTCTATAAAAGATAAACAGTATAAAGTAGTTTATAGTAAAATAGATGATAAGTTAGATTTAAAACAATTTTTTGAATAAAATGTTATTCAAAATTATTATATATAAAATATTAAAAACTCTCAAAATAATTGAGAGTTTTCTGGTGCACCAGGAGGGATTCGAACCCCCGACCTTCCGGTTCGTAGCCGAACACTCTATCCAACTAAGCTACTGGTGCATACACTATATTATAATTGCTTTTTTAATAATATTCAAGTAATTTACCAAAAAAATTTAAAAAATTTAAAAAAAATTATTGCAAAAGCAGAAAAAGTATGCTATTATATATAAGCGCGGAGAAATTGAAATAAAATTTAATTTCGAGGTGTAGCGCAGTTGGTAGCGCGCGTGGTTTGGGACCATGAGGTCGCAGGTTCGATCCCTGTCACCTCGACCAATAAATTTTATAATAGCGCAGGAAGTCCAACCTAAAATATGGACACAAAAACAAGGATATCAAGAACAATCTAGATATATCCTTGTTTTTAACTTTAAACTATGATAAATTAAGATAAAAAGGAGGAGATATTAGTGAAAACATTGGAATTTATCTTAAATAATAAAGAATATCTAGAAGATTTAGTTACAAGAAGTACATATCATTCTAATGCTATTGAAGGAAATACACTTACTTATGCTGAAACTTATGCTATTCTTTACAATGACAATAGGTTTAAAATCGAAGGAAAAGAACCAAGAGAAATATATGAGGCTATCAATCATAAAAAAGCATTAGAATTAGTTTTTAAAAATTTACAAAAAAATGAAGAATTTGACGAAAGATTTATAAAAAAATTAAATGAGATTATAAATAAAGATATTAAAGACACTGAAGGTTATAGAACTGTACAAGTATTTATTCAAGGTAGTGAACATATTCCACCAGAACCTGAAAAAGTACCAAATTTAATGATGTACTATATATATAACTATAATCATGATGAACAAAATATTTTTGATAAAATTGCTAAATATCATATTGAATTTGAAAAAATACACCCATTTGAAGATGGGAATGGTAGAACAGGTAGATTACTTATAAATTATGAATTATTAAAAAATAATTTGCCACCTATTGTAATTAGCAAAGAAGACAGAGTAAAATATTTTGAACTATTAAAGAACAATGATATCAATGTGTTTGCCAAATGGTTAAAAGATTTATCTAATAGAGAAAAACAGAGAATGGAAAAGTTCGATATTAAAAAAAAGTAATGTACAAAGTCATTTCATGAAATACTACAATTTTGTAATATTTCCAATAAATATGAATTATTAAAGGCTGAAAGACAATAGTTTGGGTGGAAAAATTATAAAGTTTTCCACCCAAACTATTGTCTTTCAGCCAAGAATTATTACTGCCATTTGTAATCTAAAATAATATTATTTTACAGGTTCTGTACTGTACCAATAATAAGAACCATCAGAGGCTTTTTTAAAAGTATGTTTATAAGAAGCCATACTTGAACCATACTTATTACAAATATAAGAAGACAATTTATCATTATTCATACTATATAATTCATTAAGATTATCTAAATCAAATAATGAATTAGAACTATCAGAAGAAATAAATAACTTAGCATAAGATGAGTCATCATTATCAACTATTTTTAAACACAAATATGAATCTTCTATATATAAACTTTCATCATCTGAATATGCTTTTTGAATTTTTCTTATATTACGAATATATTCTGATGAAGCTCCACCAACACTATAAACATATTCGCCGTTTTCATAACCGCATTGTTCAGAAGCACTTATTCTAAAATCTTGATTATCAATATTTGTTCCATACATTTCTTTTACTTTTGATTGTAACAGACTTGCATCAAATCTATACATATAAGAAACATCAGTCGTGCTAGAATCAAAAGTCTTTTTGTCACTATCTTTAAGTTCCAAATTTTTAAAAGCATTTTTTAGCAAATAATCACTAGTCAAATTATTCATTGTAATTTTTGTAGATTGATAAGCATTTTTTTCAATTAAGTCAGAATCTAAAGCTGGTATATACTTATATAATTTAGTAATTTGATCAGAACCAATATTTAATTCTGTCAATTTTGCAGTTTCTCCTGTGTTAGATTTATTTGAGTTTGCCGCTGATTGTAAAGAATTTGTTGAAGAAACGGCATTAGGATTAGTATTATCATTATTATAATACATGTACATTCCTATAATAACAAATATTAATATTAGTATTATAAAAATTAATATAACTGTTGAAAGTTTTATTTTTATAGGTTGTTTTTCATCCATTTTATTTTTCCTCCTTTGAATATAATTTATAAAAACATATTATCATAAGTAAATAAAATTATCAATAAAAATAAAAAAGAACTAGATTAATCTAAAACGAAGAAATCTAGTTCAATAAATAATAAAATAATATAAATATATGAATTTAAAGAAATTGTAGCAAAACCAATCAAATAAGTCAATAAAAAAATAAAAAAAACTCAAAAAAATATTGAAAAATAAGCAAAAAAACCAGAGTTGTATTTAAATTCAAAAATTCTCAACCAACAAAAAACATCATCATAATTAATAATTATAAACCTAAATCAAAAATCTCCAAATTATCAAAAGCAGGGTCATAAATATTTTTCCCCATAAAATCAAATCTAGAACCATGACAAGGACAATCCCAAGTTTTATCTGCATCATTCCAAGAAAGTAAACAACCAAGATGAGTACAAATAGGTTTAACAGCAAAAACATTACCGAGAAGTATCTTTATAAATACCAACCTTTTGATTATTAACATCTATAATTCCACCAGAATTAATAGGAATCTCATTAAAATCAATATTAGAATCTTTCAACTTCTTTAAAGCAAGAGAATTAACAGATTCAGTAATCATATTTTTAACCTCAGTTCTATTTTTTATAGGATGAACACGAGTTGAATCAAAAACATAAGCATATTCGTTTTCTTTACCCAAAATCATATCACACACAATATTAGCAGCAACATTAGAAGAAGTCATTCCCCACTTGTTAAAACCAGTGCCAACAAAAATATTGCCCATCACATTTGAAAAACGACCAATGTATGGAATTTTATCTAATGTAATGCAATCACGAGTATCCCACCTAAAAAGAATTTCACAATTTGGATATAACTGTTTTGCATAATTTTCCAAAACCCCATAAGTATCTTTATAAGAAGAAGGAGTACCAGTTTTGTGTCCACACCCACCAAGTAAAAGAATTTTTCTTCCATTATAATTTGCAGTTCTAAAAGAATAAGTTGGCATAGATGATGTTATATACATACCATTATTTAAAGTTGTTTTCGTATCAACACCAATAACATAAGATGAAGATTGATACATTTTAAAAAAGTATATTCCAGGAAAATTTATAAATGGATAATGTGATGCAAGAATGACATATTTAGAATTTATAACACCATTAGGAGTAAAAGTATAAAAAATATCATTAATATGTTTTACATCAGAAACAGTAGTATTTGTATATATTTTACCATTATTTTTTATTATAGACTTTGCTAAACCATGTAAATATTTTATAGGATTAAATTGAGCCTGATTTTTAAATTGAACAGCACCAGCAACATCAAAAGGTAAACCTGTTTTTGTAACAAAATTAGCAGGAAACCCTAAGGAATTTAGAACATTAACTTCTTTTTTAAATTTTTGAACATCTGATGAATTTGTTGTATAAACAAAGTTTGACTGTCTCTCAAAATCACAATTTATTTTTTCTGCATCAATAATTTCCTTAATATTTTCAATAGCCTCTTGATTTGCAGAGAGGTAATCTTTTGCAAAACCTTCGCCATATGTTTCAACTAAATAAGTATAAAAAAGACCATGTTGAGATGTTATTTTAGCAGTTGTGTGGCCAGTGGTTTTGTGCCCAATTTCATCTTTTTCTATAATTGAAACTTTTAGACCAGCTTTTGATAGATAATAACCACAAGTCATTCCAAAAATTCCTGCACCTATTATACATACATCAGTTTCAATATTTGCTGATAAGTTGTCAAATTTATTATCATTTTTATTTTCAGTTAACCATAAAGAATTCATAAAATTTCTCCTTTAAAAATATTTATTACAATTTAGTAAATATAATGTAAGAAATACATGTGAAAAATATTATTCACATATATTTCTTATAATTCACAGCATAATAAAAAATATATATTTGAAATTAATGAATAATTTCATTCTTAATAATTTATAAATTGTGAATTATAATTAGTATTTACTAAAAAAATTAATAAATACAAAAAAAGGTGGAAAAATAAAGATTAAAGTGATATACTAGGAAAAAACAAAAGACACAAAAAAGAAAGGAATGTGATTAAAAATGGAAAAAAGTTTAGAAGAAAAACTATTTCACAAAAAAGAAAACGGATGGAACACAGTAGACACAAGAAAAAAAGAAGCAATATTCAATTTTTCAAAAGACTACATGAACTTTTTAAATAAAGCAAAAACAGAAAGAGAATTTATAGTAGAAGCCAAAAAAATGGCACAAGCAAACGGATACAAAGATATAGCAGAGTTTGAAAAATTACAACCAGGAGATAAAATATACTTTGTAAATAGAGGAAAAAGCATGTATTTAGCAATAATAGGAACAGAAAACATAGAAAATGGAGTTCACATTATTGGTTCACATGTTGACTCACCAAGATTAGACTTAAAACCAAATCCACTATATGAAGATACAGAATTAGCATACTTCAAAACACATTACTATGGAGGAATCAAAAAATATCAATGGACAACAATTCCATTAAGCATCCATGGAGTAATTGTAAAACCAAATGGTGAAAAAATGACAGTAAATATAGGAGAAGACGAAGATGACCCAATATTTACAATAACAGATTTACTACCACATTTAGCACAAGAACAAATGGAAAAGAAACTTAAAAACGGAATAGATGGTGAAGACCTAAATGTTTTAATTGGAAGTATTCCATATCAAGATAAAGATGCTAAAGAAAAGGTAAAATTAAACATCTTAAACATTTTAAATCAAAAATATGGAATAGTAGAGGCAGACTTACAAAGCTCAGAACTAGAAATTATACCAGCATTTAAAGCAAGAAGCTTAGGATTTGATGCAGGATTAGTTGCAGCATATGGTCAAGACGACAAAGTATGTGCATATACATCACTTGCAGCAATGATGACATTAGAAAATGTTAAAAATACAGCAGTATGTATTTTATCAGATAAAGAAGAAATAGGAAGTATGGGAAATACAGGAATGGAATCACATATGTTTGACTTCTTCATATCAGAAATGCTAAACAAATTAGGAGTGAATAGACCAAACCTATTAGATAAAGTATTTTGCTTCTCAAAAATGCTATCATCAGATGTTGATGCTGGATTTGACCCAATTTATGCATCAGTTTCAGATAAAATAAATGCAGGTTTTGTTGGAAAAGGAATAAGTCTAAACAAATACACAGGAGCAAGAGGAAAATCTGGAGCATCTGATGCAAATGCTGAATATGTAGCATGGGTTAGAAATGTGTTAGAAAAAAATGATATAAAATATCAAGTTGCAGAACTTGGAAAAGTTGATATTGGCGGTGGTGGAACTATCGCATATATACTAGCAAATAAAGGTACAGATGTTATAGACTGTGGAGTTCCAGTTCTTTCAATGCATGCACCATATGAAGTAACAAGTAAATTTGATATATACTCAGCTTTTGAAACATACAAAGCATTCTGGAAAGAATAAAATTATAAAACTGGATTGATAGATAAAACTTCAATCCAGCTTGTTATTTACAAACTATATAATTTTTTATAAATTTTCTAAAGAATCTATAATAGAAATAACGAATTTAATTTTTTCATCAGATAACTTACTTGCTTTTTTTGACAATTTTATTTGATTTTCTAAATCTTTATTAATAATTAATTTTTCAAATATAACATTAGGAGAAATTCCTAAAATATTCATATAATTTACAAGTGTTTCGACTTTAACACCACCAGTACCATTTTCAATTCTAGAAATATATTTTACGGAAATTCCTAATTTTTCAGCAATTCGTTCTTGTGTTAATTTATTTTTTACACGATACGCCTTAAAAACTTCACCAAGTACTTTATCAATATCCAATTTTTTTAAAGATTTCATTTTATATACCTCCATATTATTCACAAACATATCCAAATAAAGTATATCAAGGCATTTTAACGAATTAAACTAATTAGTAATATGAAAACAAAACACTTAAAAAGTTAAAAAACATTGATATAACAATAAAACATAAAAAATCATGTATTACTAATAGTTATACCCAATAATTTTAAAAATAATAAAATATTCAAAGTAATAAATTTGTAATAAAAATTTAAAATAAATTTAATAAAATTTGAAAAAACAAGAAACCCTAATGAAAACCAAAAAAATTTAATATTTAACATTTGCAAAAAGATTATATATGTAGTAATATAATAAAAAAATATATTATAAAAAGGAGAAAAAAGTTTAAAAATTTAATTTTTAAACTAGATCTGTGCTTTGGAAAAGGAATGAGATAAAATATGGAAAACAAAAGGGTATTTAAATACATAAAAATATGTATAATGTTTTTTTTAATATTAATATTGTTGAGTATAAACGTTCAAGCTAACGATAATAAAGAAGATACCAATAATTGGGATGAATGGCAAAAAGAAGACTATTGGGAATGGCACACAAGAGAAACAACAAAAGATATGGCATACAATGGAAAACACATACAAATACAAGACAATGCAATTGATTTTTATGGATATGGAGTTACTTCTTATAAAGATTTTCTTTATAAAGAATATAAAAATCCTGGAAAAAAGATATTTGAATTTAGAATAGATGAACAAAAAGCAAATTATCATACATTAGATGGAGCAGGTTTTATTTTTAACGCCAAAAAGGAAAATAACAAATTGTCAGGATATGTTGTATTATTTACAGATTCAAATGTTGACTTATATAAACTTAAAGATATAGATATAAGCAAATTTGAAACAACTGCATCAAAATCAATTTCTGATTATGGAACATTAATAAAATCAGTACCAAAAATAAAATCTTTAATTCATGACTTAAAAGTAGAAGCTACACCTACAAATATAAAAGTAACTGAAGGTGGAAATGAATTATTAAATTCAGATTTAGATTATTCTTCACATGAAGGAGAAAGCTTTGGCCTAATTGCATCATATGTACAACATAGCTGTAGTATACTTTCTAAAATAGAATTTAGCCAAATAAAAATGACAATAGAAGATTATGAAGCTAAAATAACAAATACAGATACAGAAGATAATGCAATAGCCGGAAGTTCTTTTGAAATAAAAGATGAAAGTGGAAATGTTATTAACACTGGAACTGCTGATGAAAATGGAATTCTTTATGTAAAAGGATTAAACACAGGAAAATATACAATTCAACAAAAGAGTGTACCAGAAGGTTATGTTTTGAATAATGAAGTATATACATTTGAAATAAATAAAAATGGAAAAGTGGTTAATCCTGAAACAGGGGAAGAAATTAATATAGTTATAAAAAATGAAAAAAAGAAAAAAGAAAACAATATAACAGAAAATAAAATTGAAGAAAATACAGTTAAACCTTCTAATATAATAAAAAAAGATAATACAGTAAGTGATAAAGTTATTCCAGATGCAGGAAATAAGATTATTAAAACAGTAATGATAATAGCAATTTTTATGGGAATAAGTGTATTTTTGATAATTAAATTAAAAGAATATAATGATGTAAAATAAAAAGAACGGTTTAAATCGTTCTTTTTATTGTTAGGTGATTTTCATATTATATTCAACATGGTGGGCCAAGAGGGATTCGAACCCCCGACCCCACGCTTAGAAGGCGTGTGCTCTATCCAACTGAGCTATTGACCCATGACGTTTGAACAATAACTATAATAACACAAAAAAATAAGAATGTCAATGAAAAAATGACAAAAAAATGTAAAAAAATTTCAAAGGCCGTGAACTGTAATTTAAATAAAAATAATATTTATTATAGTAATGTGAAATCTTTGTGAAAAACTTTACAACAAAAAAACAAAATGATATTATAGTAACAACAAAGCAAGACAAAAGTCTTACGGAAAATAAAATGTAAGGAGGAATTTCTCGTGATTGAAGTAAAAAACATCACAAAAAAATACGGAAGCTTTACTGCCGTAGATAATATCAGCTTCAAAATAGAAGAAGGTGAAATAATAGGACTACTTGGACCAAACGGAGCAGGAAAAAGTACAACAATGAACATGATAACAGGATATATCGAACCAACAAAAGGAGAAATAATAATAAATGGATATGATATATCAAGAAAACCAAGAAAAGCAAAATCACAAATAGGATACATGCCAGAAGGAGTTCCATTATATTCAGACCTAACAGTAAAAGAATTTGTAACATACATGGCTGAACTAAAAAAAGTAGACAGAAAAACAAGAAAAGAAAAAGTAGAAAAAATAATTGAACAAACAGGCCTAAAAGATGTAGAAAAGAAGCTAACGCGTAACCTATCAAGAGGATACAAACAAAGAGTAAGTATGGCAGGAGCACTAGTTGGAAAACCAAAAATCCTTATATTAGATGAACCAACAGTAGGATTAGACCCAAAACAAATAACAGAAATAAGAGCACTAATAAAAGAACTAGGAAAAACACACACAGTAATATTAAGCTCACACATATTATCAGAAGTAAGTCAAATATGTAATAAAGTAATAATAATAAATAAAGGAAAAATAGTTGCCATAGACACACCAGAAAACCTAGAAAAGAAAGTATCAACAAATAATGCAACATATGTAACAGTAGAAGACACAGACAACAAAATAGAAACAATGAAAGAAAAAATACCAGAAATAAAAGACATCAAATTAATCAAAGAAAATGAAGATGGTACAAAAGAATATGTACTTGAATCAGAAAAAGATGTAGATTTAAGAAAAATAGTGTTTAATGAATTTGCAAAAGAAAACATTACAATTTTTGAAATGAAAAAGGCAGATACAACACTAGAGGATGCATTTATGAAGTTGATAGAAGGAGGAGAAAAATAATGTGGGCAGTTATCAAAAAAGAATTTAAATCATATTTTTACACACCAATTGGGTACATATTTATTGGAGTATTTTTAATAGCATTTAGTATATCATTCTTCTTTAGCGTAATAAGCTCTGGAAATATAAATTTTGAATATATTTACTATACACTACCAACAATACTAGTTTTAGCTTTTATAATACCATTACTAACAATGAGGTCATTCTCAGAAGAGAGAAAAACAGGAACAGAACAATTACTATTAACATCACCTATTAGTATAACAAAAATAGTTTTAGGAAAATTTATAGCAGCATTATTAATAGTATTAATTACTGAATTATGTACATTTATGTATTTCGGAATTTTATGCCATTATGGAGTTCCAAAATTAACAACAACATTTGCGACATTATTAGGATTTTTATTATTTGTAATGTCATATATATCATTTGGAATGTTAACATCAAGTTTAACAGAGAACCAAATAATAGCAGGAATAATCTCAATAGGATTTTTCATTATAACTTGGGTTTTACCAGAATTTAATTCAAGTTTAGAAAGTTTTTCTTTCATAAATATGTTTTACAAATTTACACAAGGACAAATTGACATAGGAAATACAGTTACATTTGTAACATTTACAATTGCATGCTTATTATTGACAATAACAGTAATGCAAAGAAGAAAAAGTGTAAAATAAATAGTGGTTTACACAAAATATATAATTAAGACTTTAATGAAAGGAATGGTAAGAAAGTGAAAGAAGATAAAAAGACTGAAAAAATAAGCAAAGAAGAAAAAAAGGCTAAAAAAGCAACAGAAAAATTAGATAAAAAAGCAAAAAAAACCAAAAAAGAAAAATCAGAAAAAACAAATAAATTTATAGAAACTATAAAGAAAAAATGGCTAATAAATGGAACTAAAACATTTTTATTAGTAGTAATTATATTAGGATTATTTATTGGTATCAGTGTTTTAATGAAAAAACTAAACATAACACCAATAGACTTAACAGAAGACAAACTATTCACACTAACAAGTGAAAGTAAAGAAAAAGTAAAAGACATAGATAAAGACATCAATATTTATTTTGTAGGATATTCTGATGATGATTCTACACTTGACTTAGCAAGACAATACACAAAAGTAAATGATAAAATAAAAGTAGAAGCAGTAACACAAGAAAGCAGACCAGATTTAGTACAAAAATATGGAATAGAAACAAGTAGTGAAGGAATAATTGTAGAAAGTGGTAACAGATATAAAGTACTTGCATCAAGCGATTTATATACATATGACTCTACAACATATGAATCTATAAATGTAGCAGAAGAAAAATTAACAGCAGCAATCAGATCAGTATCTGTAGATGAATTACCAAAAGTATATTTCTTGAGTGGATATAGCTCATTTACATTAACAAGCGGAATGCAATATTTAAATATGTATTTACAAAACGAAGTAAATGAAGTAGAAACATTAGACATATTATCAACAGGAAAAGTTCCAGATGACTGTACAACATTAGTAATAACATCACCTGAAAAAGATTTTGATGATGTAGCAACAAATGCAATAACAGATTATATAAATAAAGGTGGAAACATCTTATGGTTAAATGCAGCATTAGCTAAAAGCATTGATTTACCAAATGTAAATAAAGTTTTAGCATTATATGGAGTAAAACCATTTGAATTAGGAATTATAAGAGAAACAGATTCAAGTAAAATGGTATCAAACTCACCTGATTTAATAATGCCAGTAATACAATATGCAGATGCAACAAATAAATTATATAATTCAGAAGGAGTTATATTTATAAATGCTACAAAAATAAATGTTGTAAGTGATGATGAATTAACAAATTTAAATACAACAAAAACAGAACTAGTAAAAACAAGTGATAATGCTTATTTCAGAACAAACTTTGAAAATAACTCAGATTCAGCACAAGCAGGAGAATCAAAAGGAACATTCCTTGTAGGAGCTCAATTTGATAAAACAATAACAACAGCAAATAACGAAACAGATACCAAAGAAGTTAAATCAAAATTAATTATATATGGAGAGAATTACTTTGTATCAGATTATCAATTAACACAGTCAACACAAACTCCAATGGTAGCATATAGACAAAATAAAGATTTAGTTTTAAATTCAATTGCATATCTATCAGATAGAGAAGAAGATATTACAGTAAGAAAGAGTACAGGAAGTGTTACTTACACAGCAACAGAACAAGAAAATAGAATTATATTGGCAATTATAACTGCTGTACCACTATTAATAATAATAGCAGGAATTGTAGTTTGGGCTAATAGAAGAAGAAAAAAATAATTTAAATTATTATAATTAAATGTAAAATATTCATATTTAAAAAGCAAGTCCCATAAAATAATATGGGGCTTATTTTTATGAATATTTTAAAAGTTGCATTTGTGATTATAGGAACTTTAATAGGTGCAGGATTTGCATCAGGTCAAGAAGTCTACACATTTTTCTTTTCATATGGAATAAATGGAATATTAGGAATTATAATATCAAGTCTAATTATAGGATATACAATATATAAAACATTTAAAATAATTGAAAAAAATAACATAAAAAATTATAAAGAATTTCTGGATTTTTTTATAAAAAATGAAAAAATTAAAGAATTAATAAATTCAATTATAAACATATTTATTTTGGTATCTTTTTATATAATGATAGCAGGTTTTGGAGCATATTTAAAGCAAGAAATTAATTTAAATAACTTTATAGGAAGTAGTATTTTAGCAATTTTATGTGTTATTTTATTTAAAACAAATATAAATGGAATTGTAAAAATAAATGAAATATTAATACCAATTTTAATAGCTGTGGTTTTAGTAATACGGAATAGTAAATTTAAAAAATATTGATTTCCAAAATTTAAATAATTATATAGTCATACAAAAAGAAGGAAATTGGTTTATAACGAGTATTTTATATGCAAGTTATAACTGTATTTTACTTATACCGGTTTTAATTTCAATAAAAGAACTTATACATAATAGCAGAAACATAAAATATATTGCAATTATAGTCAGTGTAATTATGATTGTTTTATTAAGTATTGTATTTCTATTTTTAATAAATATAGATGTAGATATAAAGCAATTACAAATGCCAGCTGTATATGCAATAAATAGCATCTGGCCAGGTATTAAAAAAGTATATGGAATTATTATTTTGATTTCTATTTTTACAACTGCCATTTCTTTAGGAATAGGATTTTTAAAGAATGTTTCTTCTAGCAAAAAAAGTTTTAATGTTATTGCAGTTTTGATGTGTTTGAGTGCTATTATTTTTTCTGGTTTTGGTTTTTCTAATTTGGTTAATTTGTTATATCCTATATTGGGGGTTTTAGGTCTGATTCAAATTATACAGATTTGCATAAAAAATAGTAAATAAATTTATAGAACATATCTGAAAAATAGCTACTATATAATGATTTTCTTATGATAGTTTGCTGTATAATATATAAAAACAAGATATAATATTAATTAAAAATCAATATTGTATCTTGTTTTAATCATCATCTATATTATTAATATCAAATAAAGGGGAATCAAAAAAATCTTTAAATTCAATTTCAAGTCCTCTACATATTCTCATAATTGTTAAAATATTAAAATTTGTATTTGGTCTACTGTTGATGTTTGCTAAAGTTGATTGTGTAATTCCACATATTGTACACATTTTGTTTATCGTTATATCTCTATCATAACATAATTGATCAATTCTTTTTCTAACTGCTGAACTTAAATACATATAACCACCTCGCTTATAGTATAACAAATAAGGTAAAAGGAAGTTAACTCAAAAGAGTTGACAATTATGTAAAAAGGTGTTAATATCTTTCTATAAGAGGAGGAATATGTACAAATGAAAAATAAGGGAATTACACTTGTAGCAATGGTTATAACTGTTATTGTATTATTATTGCTTGCAGGAATTGCAATAGCAACATTAGGTGGAGAAAATGGATTATTTTCTAAGGTGAAACAAGCTAAAAAAGCACAGATTGAATCAGAAATGAAAGAGCAGTTAACAATAGGATTACAGGAATTGCAGGTTGAAAAGCAAGGCAATGCAACATTAGATGATGTAACTCAAGACTGGGCAAATAAAATTATATCAACAGAATATAATCCACAATTAAAAGAAGATGCATCATACAATGGCAAATTAATAATAATGACAAAAGACAAAATAACTGGTAAATTCATGATAGACCAAAATTTAAATATTATATCAACAGAATATAATGTAAATAGTGTTGAAGTAGAATACACGACGGTTTCAAGAACTGATAATAAGGTTAGAATAAATATAGTTGTAACAGACAATATAAATGGAATTAAACAGATAGATTATCCAGAGGGCAACCCTCTAAAAGTAGTTTCTGGAGTAGAGAAAAAGATTTCTATAGATTATGATGTGGAATTAGGAGTAGAATATAAATTTGTAGTAACTTCAGGTGATGGAAGCAAGACAGAAAAGATAATTAAAATAGATGATTATTTTTATAATGTTACAAAAACTATAGGAGATGGAGCTACAATTGATAATAATGAAACAAAAGCAGCATATAACAAAACATATGAAGCAACGATAACAACAACGGGAAATTATGCAGTAACAGAATTGTCCGTAACCATGGGAGGCCAAACTATTACAACTTCTGGAAATGATGTGGTTGATATTAATACGGGAAAGATAAAAATTGAGAAAGTTACTGGAGATATAGATATAAAAGTAACGACTAAAGAGTTAAAAATACAATATACAGCAGTTGCAGTAAGTACAAGCAATAGTGCAAGTAATACAAATTCACTTGGAGCAAATACGCAAAATAAAGGAACAATATTATATGTAAATATAATAGCAATATTAGAAGGTAATAATTGTTCAGTGGTATTAAAATCAGATAATTCAAAAACAGTACCATATGCAATAACATCAAATGGAAAATATACATTTATAGTAAGAGGAACATATAATGGAAAGACAATAGAAGAAGAAAAAGAAGTAATAGTAAATCAGTATATGTCAGCCCAAGGAGTAGTACAATACGATGCAGGAGATTGGACAGAAGAGGAAATAAATGAATTGAAAAAACAGAATTTATATATGTTAAATAAAGAAAAAAGAACAAATAATATATATAATTTAAATGATAAAGATAAAGGATTAAACTTTACATTCGGAGGATTTACATATAAAGGGGATAACGCAAATAAAAGTGATATATCAAGTGAAAATATAGCCACTAGTAGAAATCAAAGTGTAACACCACAAATCGGATGGGGAATACCAAAATATTCAGGATGGCAAATATTAGAAAGTAAAGAAGAAAATGAAAAAACATATGTAACAAAAATAACACATGCAGGAAGTCCAGAAAATTTTGTATATTATTATACAACAAATTATGATAATATAAGAGTAGAGTATTTATTATCAAGTGGAAAGAGACAAACAGGGTATAGCACATTGAGTATAGGAAAAGTAATAAATCCAAGAAGTTGGCAAATGTATGTAGATCAAAGTCAAAAAGATTTAATAGCAAATACAACAGATAAGAATGGAAATCAAATAAAAGATATACATGCAATGGATTATATGGAAGCATATGCAATAACCAATAATACAAATAAAACTAATGGAATGAGAAACACAGGAGCATATTATTGGCTTGCATCTGCTGACATGAGTAGCAGCTACCACATAAGGTTTGTGTACAACGACGGTAACATTAATAATAGCAACAGTCGTTGCTGGGGTATTAGACCTGTAGTAACAATGGCAGATGGAGTTTATATTAAAAGTGGTTCTGGAATAGACGGAGACCCTTATATATTGGGAAAAGATGAATAAAAAATTATTTACAGATAAAATGATTGTGTCGAAAAATGTCAAAATATTTTTCTTGACAAGTTATGTAAAATCATGTTAACATATGGTCATGCAATTAATTAGACAATTGCATGACTAAAATTATTTTTAAACAACTTAAATAAAAATCAAACAACTTAGGAAAGACAAATAAATATTTTTAAAATTTAATCTAATTATTAATTCTTAAAAATCCAAGATTAAATAAAAATTAAATTCAAAACTTAAATCGAAAAAAATACCCAAAAGTATTATAAAAAATAAAATAAAAGTGTTAATGATGCTAATACACCGATATTTAAACAAAAAATTATAGTCTATAATTGTCTCTTTAATTGTAAATATAAATAAATATTTACTAAATAGTATTGCAATATATATATTAATTTAGTATAATTAGAAAGGACAATGAAATGGAAAACACAAAACAATTAATTTCAGAAACAGAAGAAAAAATATATAATTTAAAAAATGATATTATATTTCAAGCTTTTTTTGCAAGAAAAGGAAATGAGCGCTTTTTAATAGATTTTCTAAATGCATTATTAAAAATGAATATAAAGAATATCGAAATACGAGAAGAAGTAAATTTAGAAAGGCTAAGCAAAGAAGAAAAAGGTGGAAGACTAGATTTACAAGCAAGATTAAAAGATGGAACTATAGTTTCAATTGAAATGCAAATGAGGGATGAGGGGAACTTTAAAGAAAGAACAACAATGTATGCAGGAAAGGTAGAGGCAAGAAAAACAAAAATAGGTACAGATTATGAAGATATTAGCCAGATAATAATGATAAACATATTAGGATTTAATATGTTTGATGTAGAAGATTACATATCTGAAACGGCTATAGTATTAGATAAACATCGAGATTATGAAGTATTAACAGGAATTAAATGGCATTTTATAGAATTACCAAAATTTAGAAAGATACAGCCTGATATGAACGAAAAAATCAATCAGTGGATTGCATTTATAGATGATAATAGTAAGGAGTTGGTGGATATGGCAGAAAATAAAAATGAAACCTTAAAGGAAGAAAGAATAGAAATGAATTATTTAACAGGAGATGCCGAGTTAAGAAGACTTGCTGAATTAAGAGAAAAATGGGAAATGGATAGAATAAATGCTATTAATCATGCAACTAAAGTTGGAAGAAAGGAACGGAAAAGAAGAACGGAAAAGCGGAAGGTTCCAGAGAAAAAAGCATAGAAATAGCAAAGAAAATGCTAAAAAAAGAATTACCAATAGATATGATATGTGAAATCACACAACTAACCAAAGAAGAAATAGAAAAAATGCAATAATTATGAAAGTCATGCAAAATAAAAATGCATGACTTTTAAATTTAAAAATAAAAAAAGACACAATATAAATATAAAAAATAATATTGCAAAAAAAACAAAAAACTGATATAACATAAATAACAAAACAAAGGAAAAAGGTTAAAAATACCAATTCGAAAAATAAAAACCTTAGGAAGGAAAAAATTAAATGAAAGATTATTGGGAAGAACCAGAAATAAAAAAGATAAACAAGAAAAAAATAATCATAGCAACAATTATAGCAATAATAATCATAGCATTAGTAACAACAGTAATAATATATATAAACAACAAAGAAGCAAGAAACTGGATAGACAAAAACATATTACAAAAAGAAAAAACACAAAACAATTTACCAAGTATAGAAATAGAAGAGGAAAACAATTCAAACATATATGCATTTAACAAATACATAGGAATATTAAACAAAAATAACTTCAAAATATATGACAATACAGGAAAAGAAGAAGAGACCCTAACACTAGAAATTTCAAAACCAATATTTAACAGTAATAATAGATATCTAGCAGTTGCAGAAGAAAAAGGACAAAAACTATATCTAATAGCAGACAAAGAAATATTATGGGAAAGAAAGATAGAAGGAAATATATCACAAATAACAGTAAATAAAAACGGATATGTAGCAGTTACAATAGTAGATACAAGCTATAAAACAGTAGTTGAATTATTTGATAGCCAAGGTACATCACTATTCAAAACATTTTTAGCATCAACAAGAGTTGTATCAACATCAATATCAGAAGACAACAAATACCTAGCAATTGCACAAGTAGATACATCAGGAACTATGATACAATCAAATATAAAAGTAATGTCAATAGAAGATGCAAAAAATAAAAACGAAGATACAATAAAAAAAGAATATAATGGAGAAAACAACGAATTAATAACAAATATAAAATATCAAGAAAAAAACAAACTACTATGTATGTATACAGACAAGATAACAGAAATAAAATCAGATGAAACAGTAGAAACATTACAAGAATTTAAAGACAAAAAAATATCATTTGCATCAATAGAATTATCAAATTCATCTGTTACAATAGAAGAAAAATCATCAGGATTGTTCACAGCAGATTCAGTAATAAATATAATGAATTCAGACAACAAAAGTACAGCTTTATATACGGCAGAAGCTGTAACAAAAGAAATATATACAAGTGGAAATATTATAGCACTAAACCTAGGGTCAGAAGTTGAATTTGTAAATACAAGTGGGTGGCTAGTAAAAAAATATATAGCAGACCAAGAAATAACAAGTATAGTGTTATCAAATTCAATTGCAGGAATAGTGTATAGAGATAAGATTGAAATAATAAATTTATAATGAGGAGAAAGTGAAAATTATGGGTATTGTAATAGATTTAATTTTAATAGCAATTATAGTAATATCAGCATTTTTAGGATACAAAAAAGGGCTAGTAAAGTTAGGAGCAAAATTGTTTGCAGGTATTATTGCAATTGTAATAACATTAATTTTATATAGACCAGTAGCAGGAACGATAATAAAAAATACACCAATATATGAAAAAATAAAAAATACAATTATAGAAAATACATCAAGTTTTATTCAAGAAAATAATGAAGATAAAAATAATATTTCATCACAAATAACAAATGAAGTAACAAACCAAGTAAAAAATGAACTTCTACCAGGAGAAGCTGATAATATAGCTAAAAGTATAGTTTATGCAATTACATCAATAGTATTATTTGTAGTTGTAAAAATAATACTAAGTATAATAATTTCATTAATTGATGGAATTGCCAGATTGCCAATACTAAAGCAATTCAATGAAGTTGGGGGAATGGTATATGGACTAGCCAGAGGAATATTAATAATATGTATAGTTGTATTGCTAATGGGAGTATATATAAAAATGAAACCAGAAAGTAATTTAAACAGTAATATTCAAGATTCATATGCTACAAAACTATTATATAAAAATATTGTTAAATTTTAGATAAAAAAACGCAAATTTATTGCGTTTTTTTTTATTATTTGATATAATAAGACCATGATTTTTACAAAATTAGGAGTGAGTATTTTGAAAGAAAAAAAAATAGCAGAAGATAAAATAAATAAAAAGAGAAAAAAGAAAACAGGAAAAAAGATAGTACTATTAATAATAATATTATTATTAATAGGAATAACATGGTTTACATATAGAACAATAAAAAATGGTGGGGGACTAAGTGGAATGCTTGCAACAGTTGTAGGGCATGATGAAAACACAAAAAAAGATTTAAAAGAAATAAAAGTATTGATTTTAGGAATAAGCACAGATTTAGACTCTGAACTAACAGATACAATAATGGTAGCTTCATATAATCCAAACACACAAAAAGCTAATCTATTGTCAATACCAAGAGATACATTCACAGGAAAGAATACAAAGAGAGCAGTAGCATCACAAAAAATAAATGCATTATATAATATAAACAAAACACCAGAAAAAACCTTAGCGGCAGTAAATGAATTAACAGGACTAGATATTAAATACTATGTAGTAGTAAAAACAGAAGCATTAATAAAATTAGTTGATGCAATAGGTGGTGTAACATTTAATGTACCAATAGATATGAATTATGATGATACATCACAAGATTTACATATTGATTTAAAAGCAGGAGAACAACTAATAGATGGAAATAAGGCAGAACAACTTTTAAGATTTAGACATAATAATTATCAAAAAGGAGTTGGAATGACATCATATCCAACAGAATATGGAGATAATGACTTTGGAAGAATGAGAACTCAAAGAGATTTTATAATTGCAACATTAAAACAAACATTAAAACCAAGCAATATATTCAAAATAGGACAAATACTTGAAATAGCACATAAAAATGTAGAAACAAACTTAGAACTTTCTTATGTTAAAGATTACATTCCATATGCAGTAGAATTTGATACAGAAAATATTAAATCAGCAACTTTACCAGGAACAACACCAGATGTTAAAGATACAAATGGGGTAAGTATATTTGTAGCAGATAAAACAGCATTAAAAGAATTAATACAATCAATGTTCTACGAAGATGAACAAAATGAAGATGAAAATACTACATCAAATAACACAAATTCAAATAATACAGCAAGCAATACAACATCAAAAAATTTAATAGTAAATAATACTACAAACCATACAGGCTCAAAAGAAATAACAGTTGAATTACTAAATGGTTCTGGAGATAAAGGTAAAGTAATAGAAGCAAAAAGACTATTGGAAGATGCTGGATATAAGGTTAAAAAAACAGGTAATACTTCAACAATCGCGAAAACAGTTATAACAAACAAAAAAAGTATTACAGATGAAAATCTAAAAAGTATAAAAGATGTTTTAGGAGTTGGTAATATATCAACAAATAAATCTTCTACAAGTTTAGTGGATGTAAGTATTATAATAGGTAAAGATTTTGAATAACAAAATTGGGCATGATAAAAGTTTGAAATTAACAAACTTACATGCCCTAAAAATTAATTATAAAATTAAAATCTATATTTTTTTCTTTTAAATTTTTTATTCTTATTATTTCCAAATAATAATTTATATAGTAAAAATAAAATAAAAATAATTAAAATAACTTGAATTATTAATTTTGATGAATTAGACATCTCAACATTATGTGATGCAATTAAATCCGAAGAATATTCAACACCATCAATATTGTAAGTAATTTTTCCAACAACCTGTCCCTGAGCAATTGGAGCAAATAAATTATCTTGGAGGGTAATAGAAGACTCAAAATCTGTATTAGTTTCATTTTGGGATACTAAAGCTGTAATATCATCAGAAATTAATAAATCCAAATTACGAGTTTCTTTTGAACCATTGCTAACATCGACTTGAGTTGCAATTGCATTTTTTTCTCTTATTTTTTTAATTGCATAATTATTATATCCATATTCAAGAATAGTTTTAGTATCTATAAATTTTGCACTTAAATTATTTGGATATACACCAGCTGAAAGAACAACACATATTAGTTCAAAACCGTCTTTATTAGCAACAGAAACTAAACAATTTTTTGCCTCAGTAGTATAACCAGTTTTTCCAGCAATTGCATATTTATAATAATAATTGCTTTGAACTTCTCTATTATCATAAATTAATAACTCATTAGTAGTTTTAAAAATTCTTTCTTCATATTTATTAGTTGCAGGTATTGTACAAGATTTTAACCCTGCTAGCAATCTGAAATTTGAATTTTTCATACAATATTTCATTATTATTGCTAAATCATATGCCGTAGTATAATGATTTTCATTATGCATACCGCTAGGATTTGTAAAGTGGGTATTTTTTAGCCCTAAATCAGCAACTTTTTGATTCATTAAGTTAGCAAAACTTTCAATAGAACCAGATACATGATAAGCTAAAACATTAGCTGCATCATTAGCAGAATGAACCATCATTACTTGTAATACTTGACTTACAGTAAGTTGTTCACCTGCTTGTAAGGCTGCAACAGAATATCCAGAAGGAATTGTAGCAATAGCCTCATATGGTACAGTAACAATATCATCCAATTTACAGTTTTCTAGTGTTAAAATTGCTGTTAAAATTTTAGTTGTACTTGCTGGATACATTTTTTGGGTTTCGTTTTTTGAATATAAAACCTTTTCACTGGAATTATCTATCAAAATAGCACTACCTGCTGAAATGTTAGGTGCTTCAGATGCGGAATAGCAGGTAGGTATATTAAAAATAAAAATTAACATAATTAATATTATTGTAAACAATTTTTTGCTTAATTTCATTATAAATCTCCTAAAAAAATATATAGTTTAATATATAATATTTTTAGGAAAAATTCAATTATTTTTGACAAAATTTTTATAAAATTTTTTACAATAGTTACAATTCATGGCCTCAGAAAATTTTTGTATTTTAGATTTTCTTTTTGAACGTAATGAACATGATATAATATCAAATATATAATCCTTAAGGTGGCAACTTAAACACAAAAATTTCTAAGGCTGTGAATTGTAACTACAAGAATCGTGAATTATAGAATTCAAAAATATAAAAGGAGGAAATTTATGAAAAAAATAAACAAAAAAATAATAATAATCATACTAATAATAATCATTATAGTTGGAACAACAATATACGAAAAAATCATAAAAGATAGAAAATTAATAGAAATAAATGAAGACATGGATATAACAAACACCAATGAAGAAAATACAACAGAAGAACAAAACACAACTAATTCAGAAAGCAGTTCAAAAATAGTTATTTATATAACAGGGCAAGTAAGAAAAGAAGGAGTATATGAACTAGATGAAAACAGTAGAGTAACAGACGCAATAGAAATAGCAGGAGGAGTAACAGCAGAAGCAAATATAGAAAATATCAACTTAGCAGAAGTTTTAGAAGATGGAATGAAGATATATATACCAGACAAAAAAGAACCTAATAATAATCAAAGTGAAAATAAAAATTTAATTCAAAAAAACACAGGAAATACTACGGAAAACAGTAAAAAAACAAATACAGACAATAAACAAAATCAAAACACAAAAATAAATATTAATACAGCAACACAAACAGAATTAGAAACACTACCAGGAATAGGACCATCAACAGCCTTGAAAATAATAAATTACAGAAAAGATAATGGTAAATTTAAAAATATTGATGATATAAAAAATGTCAGTGGAATAGGTGATAGTAAATTTAATAATATAAAAAATTTAATAAAAGTATAATAGCCAAAAACATTAATCGCCGTAAAGGGTTTAAAAAAATTTAACAAAATTGTTACAAAATTTTAATATAAATGTTTTATAAAAAAGAAAAATGCCAGATATATCTTTCCGTAGAAAAAAAACAGAGAATGGAAAAATGACCAAAATTAGTGTATTGAAATGAAAAAAAAAATCTACTAAAATAAAATTACTATAAAAGTGAAAAGGAGAAATCAAAATGGTAAAGAAAAATTCTAGTAAAAAATCTAAGTGTTTAGTAATTTTATTAATTGCAATTATTACCATTGGAATTCTAGTTGGAAAAATATACTCAACAAATAATAATCACTATGTTGTTGATGTTGTTAAATCAGAAGCACCAAATAATAATGAAAACATGCAAGCAACAGAAAGAATAGTAAAAGAAGAAGGAAGTTCATATTTTGATTCAAAAGAACTCAACTATGAACTTGAATTAAAAAATATTAATCAAATAGATAATTATGAAAATCAAATTGCCATGGTTATAGATACATCATATAGTATGGAATCAAATGATACTAATAATGTAACAAAAAACAAAGCAATAGAATTAGCAAATGGAATACTAACAAATGTAAAAAATTCTTCAGTATCAATTTCTAATAATGGTGGACTTAAATTAGGAAGAACAAATAACCAAGAACAAATAACTAATACAATAAACGGATTAGTATTTGGAGATGGAAATAAAAGTACAGATGGTCTAGATAATGCATATAATAGTCTTACAGGAGCTTCTTCTGATAATAAAAAAGTAAATAAATACATTATAGTATTTACAGATTCAACAGACTATGTTGCAGATAAAATGAAAAGTTTAACAGAACAAGATAGTGATTTACATATAATATCTATATTAGTAGATATGACAAGTACATCATATATAGTAGATGATAAACCAGTATGTGGAGAAGTTTATTTGCTTTTAAGCGAAAATTCACAAAAAGATATAACTACAAAAATTGATTTATTAGATTTGCAACAAATTTATGATAGCATAAATAAAGCTATAAATAATGTAGAAGTATCAAATGTATTTTCAGATGAAATACTAAAATATTTTACTATATCTGATTTTTCAGCAGATAATGGAAATGTAGTACAAAATAAAGATGGATATACATGGAATATAGACGGAATTAGAAATCAAGATACAGCAACATTAAAATTCAAACTAACATTAAAGACAAATGTTGATATAGATGCAGGAGTTATCTTTAAAGAAATTTGTACAAATAAAGAACAAAATATCAAATATCAAAATTCAGGAGTTGAAACAATATTAAATGGTTCAGATTCAAGAGAAGGTACAAATTCAACTGTTATAAAAATTTGTCAAGGATATGACTTAAGAATAAAAGCAGTAAATGAATCTAACACAGATTTACCAGTAGACGGAATAGATGTTAAAATAGTTGGAATAAAAACTAATGATGATGGAAGCGAAGAAGAGGAAGTATGTAACATAACTAAAAAGACAGACAGCAATGGATATGTAACAATCACACCAGATGATGTAAGGGCTTTAAGAATGGATGGAGAAATAACATTTACAGTTACTCCAACAGTAGATAAAGTAGGATATTCATATACAAATCCTGTAACATTTAAGGTTACAAATAATAAGACAACAAAACAATTGGAATATGACGACAACGAATCAGGACTAGTTGGGACTATAGAACCTAATAAAAGATTAGTTGATGTTACAGTACCAATTAATTCACAAAAAGCAGATTTTGAATTAAAAGTTCAAGAATTAAATAATGACAAAGTAACAATTTCAGAATCAGAATTTGAATTAATACAACCCAAATTAAACAATAATTATGAAATGGATGTATTAAGAGGAACAACAGATGAGAATGGAACATTACATTTCTCACCAACAGTTATGACAAAAGATGGAACATATAATTATTTATTAAGACAAGTATCAGCACCAGATGGATATAATTTAACAGCAATTACATTAATAACAATAGAATATAAAAATGGAATAATACAATCTAAACCAGCAACACAATTTAATCCAGATGTAGTAAGTACAGAATTATGTTCTGATGCAGAAAACCATACATTAATAGTAATTGGAAATGAAAATGTTGCAAAAGATCCATTTGAATTAGAAATTAATTTATCAGATAGCACAGATAATTCAAAATTAGAGGGAGTTACATATTTAATAAAAACAACAAATTCAAAAGGACAAGTAAGACAACAATATGCAACAACAGACTCAAATGGTCAAATAAAAGTAAAATGCTATGGAGAAGGAAATGTAAGACTAGAAATAACAGAACAAGCTCCAAAAGTAGGATATGTTGCAGATACAAAAACTAAAGGATTAATAATTGTAAGAAATAATGAAGCAATAACAGTATTAAATAATGAACAAAATTTAGACCTAGATCAAGATGCAAATAAAGAAAACTTAATACTTAACTTAAAGAGCAAAAAGAAATCAGAACAAAATGTAGTTAAGATTAGTTTAGTAGACTCTACAGAAACTGATGTACCAGTTGGAGCTGGAATTGCTTATGAATTAATAAATACTGAAGATGGAAAAAGTTATGGTAAAGCAGTATCTGATAGAAATGGTGAATTATCATATACAATAGACAACAATACAATAGGACAACATGCTTATAAATTAGTATTAGATAAAGATTCATTACCAACTGAATATGAAAATACAACAAACTCACAAGATATTACATTTAATATTGATTTTGACAAAGACGGATATATTGATGGAATAAATGTAACAAATGGTAATGACATTGTAATAAATGAACATTCTTCATCAGTTAATAATGACGAAAGTGTTGAATATACAGGATTTATAACACTTGCATATGAATTAAATATTGATAATACTGCTGAGTTTAAAATTCAATTATCAGACCATGAAGACTTAAACACAGCAATTGAAGGAGCTTCATATAATATTAATATTGAATGGGATGTAAATGGAACAACAAGAACAAAAACAATTAAAGGAAGAAAAACAAATACTTCTGGACAAATAACAACACGTATTATAAAAAGTAACAATGTAAAAATAGATGTTACACAAGTTAGTGCAAAACCTGGATATAGCATAGATGACACAACACAAGAAATAGAATTAACATATAACAATAGTGGAGCTTTAGTAGGAATAAGTCAATCACCATATGACAAAGGAGATAAAAATACAGAAGAGCCAAATCAAGGTGCGTACAAAGACCCATCTAATACAAATAACGTAATATATCAACATTTAAATAGAAAAAGAACAACAGAAGATACATACTTAAACTTAACTATTACAAAACAAGATATGAATAATGCATACAAAGATGGAGTTGTATTAAATATCAAATCAAGTTCATTATTAGATAAAGAAGATAAAGGATTAGATTTAATAGTAAAAACTGGCGAACAAGGTTCAAATGGAGTATATACATTTGATTATGGATCATATATATTAGATAAAGTTGCAAATGACACAATTAGAGTACCTGGTATAGGAGAAGAAGGAAATGAAATAGTTTATGACCTAGAAATAAGTGAAATGAATGTAGACAAAGAAAGTCCAACAGGATATTCACCTAAAAAAGGAACAACATTTAAAGCAAGACTAATATTTAAATACAGAGATGGAAGTGTAAAATTAACAAGTGTTGAACCATATTATGGTAATAGATTATTAGTACATGACCCAATTTTCTCAAGTTCTTCTGATACAGAAGAAGGACAACAAGATGCAGACTCTATGGGTGTATATTTAGCAAACTTAACACTTGATTTAAGAACAGACTATGATGATGTTGGTAATTTATCATTAGACTTCAAAAAAGAAGATATAAATAGTGAAGCACTAACAGGTGCAAAATACAACCTAAAAGTAACAAATCCTGATAGTACAGTTATTAGAAAAGACAATATCCAAGTTGGTAATGGAAGCTCAGATATTGAAGTATCAGGAATAAATGTAAATATAGGTAGCACAATTGAACTAAACGAAGTAGAAGCACCAATAGGATATGGAATAAATCAAAGTACAGAAATGTTAGAAGTAACAGAAATTAGTGAAGATGGAGAAATAACATTAGAGAGAAAAGATGCAACATCAGATAGATTAAAGTTATCAAAAATGGCATCAACAATGACATCAGCGGGAGCTTTAAAAACAAATTATGAAATAACATTTATAGATTATCAACTAGATACATTTGGATTTGGAATAACAGCTAAAGATTCAAATTCAAATAAAGGAGTTGAAGGATACTCATTCAAAATTGATACAAACAAAGGTGCAACAGGAAAATTAACAACAGATTCAGAGGGAAATGGAAGCACAAAAGTTGGTGGTAGTATTGAAAACAACACTATTGAATATACAATTTCAACAAGCCATGTTGCAGATTACTATAAACCATTAAATAGTAATATAAAAGTAAATGTTGTATTTAATGAGGCTGGAGCAATTGATATTACAGCAACTCAAAATGCACAAACAGATGCAAATTATAATAAATTATGGAAAATTAAAAACCTAATTCAAAGCAATGACGAATTTAATTTTGGAAAAATAGATATTGAAATTTTAGTAGACCATCAAGATCCACTAAATGTAAAAGTGGAAACTATTGATAAAGTAACTAATACTAATATTTCCGATGTTGAATACAAAATAACACCATCAGAAGTATTACCAGCAACAGGTTCAAATTCAATAGATGTAGGATATGTATTAGAAAATGGTGTACTAACATATACATTATCACAAACAAATATTAAAAACTCATATGCAAAATTAGCAGATAAAACATTTACAGTAACATATGATAAAGAAAATATAACAAATGCAGAAATTACTGGTGATGTAAAAGAAGACACAATAACTGTAACAGGAAACAAACAAGTAACAATTAAATTGTTTGTAGAACCAAAAGTACCATTTGAAATAACAAACTTATATTATTTCAATAAAGATACAAAACTACAAGGTTCAAATTTTGAAGTAACAGAAACAAAAACAGAAGATGTAGGAACAGGAACAACAGATGCAAATGGAATTACAGGAATATACTCTGGAATATTAGGAACAAGTGAAGATGTTATATATAAAGTAAGACAAACGTTAGGAGCAACAGGATATGCAACAGTAGAAGATTTCTATGTAAAAGTAAGTTATAACTCTGAAAGAGAAATAACAGCAGTAAAATTAGTTGACAAAAATGGAGAAGATGCTACAACAAACAGATTTGTAACAGTATCATTTGTAAAAACATCAAGCTTCTCAACATACAATTCAAATAATAAAGGAATTGTAACAATACAAGTACTAAACTATCCAGAATTTAAAATGAACATTGAAAATTTAGATAGAAGAGATGGAACAACACCAGTTGTTGGAACAGAATATAGTGTTTCTTCACAATATACAGAAAGCAATAATGAAAAAGTTGATTTTATAGGTACAAAAGGTGTTATAACAGATAGTCAAGGATTAGGTGTTGCACATTTAGACAAAACTAGAGACAATACAATTGTTACATATACAATAAAAGAAGACATTCCAGCAGTTGGATATCAATCTCTAGGAACAGACATAAATGTAGTAGTAACATTTGATGCAAATGGATATGTAAGCAATGTACAACTAGAAAATGCAGACACACTAAGTAAAATTGCTACAGCAAATAAAGTATCAAATATTACAGACCCAGCAGATAACTTTATTGTAAATGTACAATTAAAAAATAATCCAATTTTAAAATTTAATATAACAGCAAGTGATAGAACAAACCATGATGTTAAAATTAAAGACTTAGGATTTACAATTGTAAGTAAAATTGATGAACAAGTATATTCTAATTCATCAGCAACAAACAAAGTAAATCAAACAGAAACACCAGAAACTTCATATACAGATGCAAATGGATATACAGCATCATATATAGACAGAACAGTTGATAACAAAGAAATGTTATATACAATAAAAGAAGTTCAAAAATCAGCTGGATATGATTGGATAGATAAAGATATAATTATAAAAGTTGCATATGGTCCAGATGGAAAAATAACATCAATAACACCAGTACAAGCAGGAGATTATATAAATATCGAATCATATGATGCAGATAATTTCGAAATTAACTTAGATATATATAATGACGAAATAAAAGCATTTGGAATTAACTTAACAGCAGTAGACACATATGATGTAAATAAAAAATTAAGCAATATGAAAGTAAATGCATTCTTAACAGAAGAAGGAAGCACAAATTATACTAAACCAGATGATAATTACAAATTAATGGATGAAAATGCATTATTAACAGGTGCTGACAGAAACAATGATGGAAAACCAGATATAGCTCAAGGTGAAGACTATAAAACAATTGGACAATATAACAAAGGAGCTGGAACAAGAACATTAAGATTAACGATTTTAAATGATACAAATAGTGATGATGAAAAAGCATCATATTATCTAGATAGTACAGATGATACAAAATCAGGTAATAATGTTGGATATTATAAAGGTTCAAAATATTACAAAGACACTAAATATCAAAATGTAAGATATCAATACTTAATAAATGTAACATTTGATGATGAAGGAAAAATAACAGATGCAAAACTACAAACAGGATTAAATCCTTATGTAGGATGGCTAGTTGACAATAGATATATACAAACACAAGAAGATGGTGTAAGCTTAGACCATACAGATTACAGATTAAATATTACAATGAAATTCTTCCCAATGTTAGATTTAAAATTAAATGCTATGGATAATTTCACATATCAAGATGAAATTAGTAAAGATGGCCAACCAATTGCTCTAGAAGGAAGCAAATACACAGTAACAACATTAAGACACAAATCAGGAACACCAAGAGAAAGAGATGAACTTGTAGATGCAGGATACATTGGATATGGTGAATCATATGGATATTATGGATCATTAGCACAAGCAGATTACTATGAAGCAACAGATGAATTATTTGTACCAATAGAAAAAGGCAAAACAAGATTATTCTATGTATTTGAAGAAAACGAACCAACTAATTATCAAAAATATACAGATAGACATTTAACACAATATATACAAAAATTAGTTGCAATTATTCAAGTAACATTTGATGAACATGGAGAAATCAATTATGACCAATCAATAGTAAGAAGAGTTGATGATACAGAAATAAAACCATACATCGCAGAAGATGGAACAACATATCTATCAAGTAATAATATGCAAGAATATAATTATTACTATGACAAAACAGAAGCAAATAGAAATATTAACTTCTATATAGGATATGGATTAACAACAAAAATTAATGTAACAGCAGTAGATGATATATCAAGTTCACCAATATCAAATATAAGAATGACACCATTTATAAATGACACATATTGTACGAACACATCATATGAATTCAATCCTGTAGGATATAGAGATACAAATAATAAAGGACAATTTAGTATTAAATATTGGGGAGCAGCAACACAAGATAATGTAAATAAATATATTATCGGTTCAACAAGATATGGAAGCGACTACAACGGATATATATTCCCATCAGATATGGCAAGTACAACTCTTAATGGAAGTGGCAATGAACAAGACTACTATGCTAATTTAGATATTTCTTATGATAGTAATGGTAAAATCTCTAATGTAAAATCAGTAGGAAAAGACTTATGGGGAGATGACAATGTTTCAAATATCACATGGGATAGTAAAACAGGAAATATATATATTAATATGTTATATAGTAGAAAATTCCAAATGACATTAAATAAAACAGATTACTATGACAGTACTATAAATAAATTAGTAGCCAAATTTGATGTAATATCAGATAAAGGACTAAAAACGAGTATAAATTCAAAACAAACAAGTGATGTTTCAAGAGAATTAACACCAATTGGAAAAGTATATGCAAATAAAACAATAAAATATACATTATCTGAAACACAAGTACCTGAAGGATACTATCCATTACAAGACACAATAGATTACTATGTAACATTTGATAAAAATGGAAATATAGGAAAAAATAGCGTTAAATCAAAGAGTGATTACTTTGAAGTTGTAAACACAAGTGATAATACAGAAAAAATCAATAAAACATCACCAGACTTAACAATAAATGTTAAAAATAAACCAGCATTTAATCTTCTTTTAAGAGCAATAGATCAATTCTATAAAGATGATGGAATATCAGATGTATATTTAAAAGTTAAAAATGATAAAGGTGATGTAGCATTAGGAAATCCTCAAACAGATGAAAACGGATATGCAACTGTTGTAACAGGACCAGTATATCCAAAAGAAACTGTAAAATATTATATAAGCCAAACAAATACAGCAGATGGATATTATCAAAATTCAACTACAATAGAATTAGATGTTAAATTTAATGACATTGGAAAAGTTGAAGATTATAAGATAATAAAAGGAAATGAAGTTATAAATAACTTTAATTCTACAGCATATATGAACACAAGACAAATAAATATGCAAATAATGAATATGCCAAAAGACTTAAAAATTGGTTTATATAAATATGATAAGACAACAAATTTATCTATGGCAGGAGTAAAATTCACAATAACAAAAGAGGATGTAAATTCTGGAGTAACAAGTTCAAAACAAATTACAACAGAAAATGACGGAAATATAGTACAAACAATAGATAATTTTGAAACATCTATTTCTGGAAAAACTATAAAATATACAATACATGAAGACGAAACACCTGCAACATATAGGACAATGGAAGATATCGTATTTATAATTAGATATAATCCAGATGGAAGTATTGCATCAGCTAACCAAGTACAAAACAGCAATGGTGTATTATCAGAAATTAAACCTGAAATAGCAATTGGAAAAATAAAAAGATTAAAGGACAAAAGAGTACACTTCGCTATAAATGTTCCAAATGATAATGCATATGACTTAATAATTAAAAATGAAAATAAAAGTTATGAAGAATTAGGAATAAAAGATTCAAAATTTGATGTAAGTATTAACGGAACAGAATATACACCAGAATTAACAGATGAAAATGGAAAAACAACAGTAAAAGACTTAACACAATCTGGAGATATAACAATAAAAATAGCTCAAAAAGAAGCAGGAGACGGTTATAAAAATGACATTGACAACAAAGTAGAAATTAATTTGGTAAAAGGTGTAGATATATATAGTATAGATTTAAAACCAACAACAGAAGGATATAACGATAGTAAAAATGCCACAACAACAAAAGCAAATGTTACAGTTGATGAAACTTATGGCACAATAAATGTAACATTTAAAAACAAAACAAAAACAGAAATAACACTATTTAAACAAGATATAAACACAAATGTTGCTTTAAAAGATGCTGAATTCAAAGTAACAGCTCAACAAATAGATGATGGTGGAAATAAAATAGGTAATGAAATAACATTAACAACAGAGGAAAATAAAATAACAGACAACAATGGACAAATACACTTTGATTTAGGTGTAGCACCACAATCACAAATTTGGAATTATACATTTAAAGAAGTTACACCACCGGCAGGATATAATCCAATAGTTGATTTGGTAATGACTGTAAAATATGATCAATATGGAAGAATTGCTGAACAAAAATCTAACAAAGAAAGTAGATTAAAACTTACTACAGAACATCCGGAAAATGAAAACTGCAGAAATATGTATGCAATTATAAAAAATGGTGATGTATCACCAGCATACACAGTAAAAGTAGTTACAGAAGATGTTGACACAGGAAAGAGAATAAGTGGATCAGGAATTTACATGAATATTACAAAAGAAGATGGAAGTCAAATAAAAATTGAAAAAAATACACAAGCTGCAGCATCAAATGGAAGTGTATCTGTAACTGGAAATTTAGGAATAGACGGAGTAATGTATTCAGATGAAAAACTTGAAAATCCAGAAGAAAGCACACCAATAATTGTAGAAAAAGGTTTAACATATATAGATAATATTGATTATGAAGGAACAATAAATATTGACTTAAGTCAACAAACAACAGCACCAGGATATATATTTGGAAATCAAAAAACATCTACAGATGAAAACCAAAATATACAAATAAGTGCAAAATATGTACCACATTTAGATGATGACCCAACAGTAGAATTCAATGTTATAAACAATGACGGATTTGATGTAAAAACAGATGATGTAAATAGAATAATAACAATAGTAATAAAAAATGAATCACAAGTTACATTTGATATAGTAACAGAATTATTCCAATCAGACTTAGAAGAAGAAAAACATTATATTTCAGGAGTAAATTATAATATTACATCAGAAATTCTAACAGCAACAAACAGTATACCAACAGACTTAAATGCAACAACACCATTATCAGATGAAAAGGGTGAAACAAAAGAAAATGTTGGAAAAGCTTATGCAGGAAAAACAGTATTGTACACACTACATCAAAATATACCATTAGGATATAGAACAATAGACGATATACAAATAGAGGTACAATATGATTCTAGAGGATACATTAAATATTATGAAATGTTATCATCAGAAGATAATGGATATATTGATGAGGAAAAAACAACTGGAAGAAATATTGCGTTAGTTGTTAGAAATAAGAAAGAAATAGAAAATTATGTTATATATGTAGAAAAACATGCGAAAGACACTGATGAAGATGAAGATGCATATCAAAGAAAATTACCAAATGCAAAATATCAAATCACTGTAAATCAACAATATGGAGGACCAAAAACTATAAGCTGGGTTGATGTTACAGATGAGAATGGAGAAATAAGATCAGCACCATTCAGCGGATATGGATATATATCAGCTCAAATAAAAGAATTAGAGGCTCCTGAAGGATATGAACTAGATGAAGGCGTAAAATATGTAAGTCTTTACAGAAACCAAGACTCTGGAGAATTTAAAGAAGACGTTGCAAATGAAGCCTTTACAGGTGTAGACAACAATATAGAATACGATTCAGCAGGAAACAGAATAATAAGAATTTTACCAAAGAATAATCAAGAAAAAGATAAGTTTACATTAGCAATTAATAAAATATCAACAGAAACAAATAAATATATAACAGACAATCAAGCAGAATTTAAAGTTGAATTACAACAGAAAAATGATGCCGGAGAAATTACTTATAATGACACATTGATTGAAGATTCATATACAGATAAAAATGGTAAATTGGTAATGGATAATTTACAAATGCCAGGCGAAGTTGGAGAATATAAGTTAGTTATTACTGAACTTAAAGAACCTGAAGGATATTTAAAATTAACAGAACCGGTTGAAATTCCAGTAACATTTGGAAAAGATGAATCAGGAAATATTATAATAATAAGTGCCAAAACAGATGGAGAAGGATTAGAAAATATTTCAACTTCAAAAGTTGACAAACAAATATTAGGTATTAATATTGGAAATGATGTAGACAACAGTATAAAAGATGACGAATATTCACTAGATATAACAAAAGTTGATAGTGAAACAGGAAAAGCAATTGAAAATATGGCTATATTCAAAGTACAAATACCAGATGAAAACAATACATCAGTATATACAGAAACAAAAGAAACATTATTAGGACCTGGAAAATTAGATTATTGTTACATTGAACAAGACAAAGATTATACAGTAAGATTAACACATATGAAAAAACCAAAAGAAGCAGGAGTATACACATATATATTCAAAGAGGTTGTACCACCAGAAGGATATAAGAAAATTGATGAAGAGTTTGAATTAAGCATTGAGTTTGCAATAGATGAAGACACAGGAAAGATGTATATAAAAGATGTTAAATCAAGTAATGAAAATTACTTAAGAATTAACACAAAAGCACCATATGATACAGAAAAACCAATTAGTATAGACATATTAAATGAAGAAGACAAAGGTGAACAATATACAATACACTATGACGCAAATGATAATGGAGAGGGTACAGTAGTACCAGCAGACCAAACTAAGTATGAAGACGAAGAAATAGAATTAAGTACAGAAGAACCAACAAGAACAGGATATACATTTAAAGGATGGGCAACATTACCAAATGCAACTAAAACAGACTTTATGCCAGGAGACAAATTCACACTAAATCAAAACATTACATTATATGCAGTATGGGATCAACCACTATACCTAAGAACAGATAAATATGTAATATCAACAGAAGATAAATATTCTACAGATGAAAATGCAGGAGAATATGTAGAAGGAGACCAATATATTTTCGGAGTAAAACCAGGAATAGGAGCATATAGACAAGAAGAAGAAAATAAAGGAACAAATACAGCATACTTAACAGACAATATTACGACAAATGCAGATAAAATAGAAATTATAACAAAAGACAATGAAGTATTAGGAGAAAAAGAACTAATAGGAACAGGAATGAAATTAGTATTAACTAAAGGCGAAGAAAAAATAGAATTAACAATAATAGTATTAGGAGATATTGATGGAAACGGAAAACTAGAAGGATCTGATAAGACAAAAGCAAGTAAATATATAAGCCAAGATGATACATCTCAATTTGATACAGTAGAAAAGAAATTAGCGTTAGATGTAAATCTAGACGGAAGAATAAGACCATCAGATCTAACAATGCTAAGACAAGCATTAGCAAATGATGATAATAGTCAAATGGGAGGTGTAAAAAATGAAAAGAACAATTAAAAAAATAGTTACAATAATAATCATGGCAATTATAATTTTTATAGGAATTACAAACACAAAAGCAGATGAAAACACAGATAAACCATATATTGAAATCATTGCAGATACAACAAAATATGAAACAGATAAGACAATAGAATTAACAATAAGTTTAAAAAACATAAACAAAAATATTTCATATTTTGATGGATATATATACTATGATAAAGATATATTTGAAGAAGTAAAAAACAGTGACTTTAGTAACAATTACAGTGATGAAGAGTTAAATTACTTTAATTACAGCGGATCAAAGAACAAAATAATAATGGAATTTGAGGAAGATACTAAAGTTGAAGAAGTTTGTAAATTGACATTAAAAGTTAAAGAAAATGCTGAATTAGAAACTACATATTTTAAGGTAGATAATGGTTCATGTTACTCATATGATAGTGACAACACTACATATATAGATAATGCAATAAAAACAATAACTATTAACAAAGAACCAGAGCCTGTAGAGAAACTATATTTATCAAGTGAGACATATAAAATTGGTGACAATGACATCAAAAATTATGAAGAAGGAGATAAATATATATCAAGAATAGAAGCTAATACAACACTAGAATCTTATAAGAATAACCTAAAGACAAATGGAACAATTAAAGTAATAAAACAAGACGGAACTGAATTAAGTGATGGTGAATTTATAGGAACTGGAATGACATTACAAGTTACAAAAGATGAAGAAAAAATAGAATTACAAATAGCAGTAATGGGAGATTTAGATGGAAATGGTAAAATAACAGCAACAGATTTATCAACAATGAATCAAAATGTAATAGGTCTAATAGAACTAGAAAATGAATATGCAATAGCAGCAGACCTAGATGAGAATACAAATATAACAGCAACAGATTTATCTGAATTGAACCAAATGTTATTAAAAGATTAATATAAAATAGTGTAATAGAGGAGATAAAACTTCTCTATTACATACATTTTATTATTTAAATATTATATTTATATTTTTAAAACATTTTAAAAACGTTATAATTTAGTGGCAATATTTTTGAAATATAAATACTAAAAAGCAAACTAAGAATTAAAATACAACATTTTTAAATGTAATATAACTGTAATATAAATATAATATTTAAGTAATAAAATTAGCAAAATTAAATATCCGCAAACACTTACATAACAAAAGAAAAATAAAAGAACATCGACCAGTTGAAAAAGAAACAAATAAATGATAAAGTAAAAATGATAATAGGAGGGTGTAATAATGGAAAAAGACACTAAAACAAATAATTTTAAAATTGTAAGTATAATATTAATTTTATCAATTTTAATTCAATTTGTATTACCAATAATGAGTAATGCAGCCGCATTAACTGTTTCATTAAAATCAGATTGTACACAATTAAAAACAGGAGATGAAATTAATATACAAATTTATGTAACTGGTGGAGCAACAAGTTACTTTGACGGATATTTAAATTTTGATACTAATGTTTTTGAAAAAATAACAAAAAGTAACATATATATAAATTCAAATTTATTATCTGATGATGGACATGGGTTCTGGATGAAAACAGTAGCTGCTTCAGGAAGTAATGGATACAAAATATCTATATCAGAAAGTTCAGGAGATCCTTATGAAATACCAGATGATGGATTAATAGGAACATTAAAACTAAAAGTTAAACAAGATACAGATACAACTAAAGTCATAATTAATAATGTATCATTAGTTAATGAAAGTGGTGATGATGAGACTATAGCAAAAGTATCAATAGATTTACCAAGTGTAGTAATAAAAACATATACAGTAACATATAACCCAAATACAACAGATAATGTAACAAATATGCCAGCAACAGCAAAAAAAGTAGGAGGAGAACCATATTTAATAGCTGGTACACCAAGTAGAGAAGGATATAAATTTAAAGAATGGAATACAAGTAGTGATGGAACAGGTACATCATATAAAGTTGGAGATGCATATAATACAGATACAAACTTGAATTTATATGCTCAATGGGAAGCAATTACATCAACATTAACAGTAAATCCAAATGGAGGAACATGGAATGGTAGTTCAAATACACAGCCATTTACAGCAAATTATGGAACTAAAAAAACAATAGCAAATCCAAGTAAAGCTCCAAATGGATATATAGTAAAATTTAATAGTAATGGTGGAAATACAAGTGTTTTACAAGAAATTCAACCAACGAGCTTTGACAAGTGGACATTAACAGGTGGAGGAACATTTAATAATAATTCAATATATACTTTTGCTGATACAGATGGTATTTTAACAGCAAATTATACAGGTGGAACAATAACATTACCAAGTGTAACAAAAACAGGAGCAACATTTAAAGGATGGTTTACAGCAGCAACAGGAGGAACAAGAGTTGGGGGTATAGGAGATCAATATTTACCAACATCAGCAACAACATTATCAGCACAATGGAATGAAGTTGAATACACATTAACAGTAAATCCAAATGGAGGGACATGGAATGGAAGTAGTAATAGCCAAACGATTAATGGAAAATATACTAATCAAAAACCAGTAACAGACCCAATAGCACCAAATGGATACACAGTAACATTAGACAATGATGGAACAACATCACAATTAAAACAAACAAAGAATTTTGACAAATGGATATTAACAGGAAAAGGAAATATAAGTGGAATAGTATATACATTTGGAGATGGAGATGGACAATTAACAGCTACATATACAGTAAATAGTGTGGAATTACCAACACCAACAAAAGCAGGATACACATTTGATGGTTGGTATACACAAAAATCTGGTGGAACAAAAGTAAATTCACCATATATGCCATCATCAGATACAACATTATATGCACATTGGACAGCAAATCAATATGCAATAACATTTGACCCAGGAACTAATGGAACAGTTGGAACAACAACAAAACAAGTTACATATGATCAAACATATGGAACATTACCAACACCTACAAGACCAGGAGGAAGATTTGATGGATGGTATACTGAAGATGGAACAAAAGTAACATCAACAGATAAAGTTAATATAACAAAAGATACAAAATTAACAGCAAAATGGATTGAAGTAAGTTCAAAATTAACAGTAAACCCAAATGGTGGAACATGGTCAGGAAAAACAAACTCACAAGATTTTACTCAAAACTATAATACAACAAAAAATATAGAAAACCCAACAGCACCAAATGGATACACAGTAAAATTTGATGCAAACGGAGGAAATGCAACACAAACACAATTAGTACAACCAAAAACATTTGATAAATGGACATTAACAGGAGCAGGAAGTCTTACAGGAACAACATATACATTTGGCGATAAAGATGGAACATTAACAGCAAAGTATAAAGATGGAAATGTTACATTACCAAGTGCAACAAAGACAGGAGCAACATTTAAAGGATGGTATACAGCAAAAACAACTGGAACAAAAGTAGGAGATGCAGGAACAATATATAATGCATTATCAGATGGAACATTATATGCACAATGGGAAGAACAAAAATACACATTAACAATAGACCCAAATGGTGGAACAATTGGTGGAAATACAAATAAAAAGACAGTACAAGGTGGATATAATTCAACAACAGAAATAGAAACACCGGTAGCACCAACAAAATACAGAGTAACATTAGATGATGATGGACAAACAACAGATATAATTCAGACAACAACATTTGCAGGATGGAAAGTAAAATCAGGTTCAGGAACAATAAGTAATTCTACATATACATTTGGAACAGATGATGGGGAAATAACAGCAACATATACAGAAAATACAGTAGATTTACCAACATTAACAAAAGCAGGATACAAATTTGATGGATGGTATACACAAAAAACAGGAGGAACAAAAGTAGATACACCATATATGCCAACATCAGATATAACATTATATGCACATTGGACAGCAGAAAAATCAAAATTAACAGTAAATCCAAATGGTGGAACATGGTCAGGAAAAACAAAATCACAAGATTTTACTCAAAACTATAATACAACAAAAAATATAGAAAACCCAACAGCACCAAATGGATACACAGTAAAATTTGATGCAAACGGAGGAAATGCAACACAAACACAATTAGTACAACCAAAAACATTTGATAAATGGACATTAACAGGAGCAGGAAAATTTGTAGGAACAACATATACATTTACAGACAAAGATGGAACATTAACAGCAAATTATAAAGATGGAAATATAACATTACCAAGTGCAACAAAATCTGGAGCAACATTTAAAGGATGGTATACATCAAAAACAGATGGAACAAAAGTAGGAGAGGCAGGAGAAACATATAATGCAACATCAGATGTAACATTATATGCACAATGGGAAGAACAAAAATACACATTAACAATAGACCCAAATGGTGGAACAATTGGTGGAAGTACAGACAAAAAGACAGAGCAAGGTGGATACAATTCAACAACAGAAATTGAAACACCAGTAGCACCAACAAAATACAAAGTAACATTAGATAATGATGGACAAACAACAGATATAATGCAAACAACAACATTTGCAGGATGGAAAGTAAAATCAGGTTCAGGAACAATAAGTAATTCTACATATACATTTGGAACAGATGATGGGGAAATAACAGCAACATATACAGAAAATACAGTAGATTTACCAACATTAACAAAAGCAGGATACAAATTTGATGGATGGTATACACAAAAAACAGGAGGAACAAAAGTAGATACACCATATATGCCAACATCTGACACAACATTATATGCACATTGGACAGCAGAAGAATACACAATAACATTCAATCCAGGTGATGGAGCAACAGTAGATACACAAACAAAGAAAGTAACATATGATCAACCATATGGAGAATTACCAACGCCAACAAAAGAAGGAAGTACATTCATTGGATGGTTTGATTCAAATGACAACAAAATTGAGAGTACAACAACAGTAAAAACTACAGGAGACACAACATTAACAGCTAAGTATGAAGTAAACAAATATAAAGTAACTTATAAAAATGATGACGGAACAACAATTTCAACAGAAACTGTAGAATATGGAAAAGATGCACAAAATTCAGGAAATGAACCAAAAAAATCAAACGTACCAGCAGGATATGAAGCAAAATTCATTGGATGGAATAATGAAAAAGATTTAAAAAATATAAAAAGTGATGTTATAGTAACAGCAAAATATGAAGTAAATCCAATAGAATATAATATTACATACGAAAACACAAAAGGAAGCGACAACTCAGCAAACCCAACAACATATACAGTTGAAGATGGAACAATCAAACTTGCAGATTTACCAAATCAAAAACACTATTCATTTAAAGGATGGTATACTGCACCAGATTCAACAGGAACAAAAGTTGAAAGTATAGATACTTCAAAATTGGAAAATATAAAAGTATATGCACAATGGGATTATGATGGATTATATTTATCATCAAAAACATACAAAATTGGAGAAAATGATATTGACAATTATGAAGAAGGTGATATATACTTAGACAAGATATCACCAGAAACAACAGTATCAGAATTTATAGATAATTGTTCTACAAATGGAAAAATTACTATATATAATGCACAAGGAAAAGCTTTAAGAAACAGTGATTTAGTAGGAACAGGAATGACAATAAAAGTAACTAGAGATGACGAAGAAATTGATATAACAGCTGTAGTTATGGGAGATATAGACGGAGATGGTAGAACTACAATTCAAGACTTATCAGAATTAAACAAAGCATACCTAGGAATATCAGAAAAAGAATTAGAAGGAGCTAGATTTAAAGCAGCAGATATTGATGATAGTACAAGAATAACAGCAACAGACTTCTCTGAATTAAATAAAGCTATATTAGGAATACAAAAATTAACATACAAAAAGAACAAATAATAAAGTTTAATATTTTTTTAAAATATATAAATACATAAGAAAGGAGTAGAGAAAATGACAAAAGCAAATTTAAAAACACTTATTTCAATAATGACAATTGTAATGTTAATAGCTATAAATACAATTGCACTAGCAGATACAAATTATGCAGTAAGTATGTCATTAACAAGTGATTCAAAACTAAAAGAAGGAGATACAGTTACTGTAAATGTAAATTTAACAAATATAAATGCAGGTAATGGAATTGATGCTTTAACAGCACAATTAGATTATGATACTAATGTTTTTGAAACAGTAACAACATCAGATATAAAATCAGCAACAAGCTGGACACCAACATTTGCATCACAAACAAATAAAATGACAGCTTTAAAAAATGAAAAAGTAAAAACATCAGAAACAGTATTTTCAATAACATTAAAAGTAAAATCATCAATAAGTGTAGATTCAACAAAAGTAACATTAAAAAATATTGTAGTATCAGGTGGAATAGTTGCAAATGGGGGTACAGGAGATATAAATGTTAATGATATTAGTGTAACAATCAGCAAAGCAAAGGCAGCAGAATCAACAACAGAAAATACTACAAAAAATGATGAGATTACAATCTCAAAAAATGAAAATAAAACAACAGGTTCAAAAACAAAAAACACAGTAGCAAAAGATAACACAACAGCAAAAAAAACTTTGCCAAAAACAGGGTTACAAGAATACGGAGTTATCGCAATAGTAGTTGTTGCAATAGTTGGAACATTCAGTTATTTTGTATATAAAAGAATAGCAAAAGATGTAAAATAAATAAAAAATAACCTAGGATTTTAAGATTCTAGGTTATTTTTTTGTTATTGCATGTGTTTTATTAATAACAGATTACTAAAATTTTTGATTGCTATATGGGCTTTATGTTTGGGGATAATATATATTTTTGAATGTAATGAACAGGGGGAATATTAAAAAATAAATATTATCCCCAAGAAATTTCCTTACTGAACTGTAACAAAAATACAGCCCCCATATGAATCAAAATTCAGGGGACTGTAAACTTATAACATTTTATACATTATTTGCAGATTCTTTTTGCTTTTTAGCTTTAAATATATCAACAATATATGTTATAACCAAAGTACAAATTGTAATAGCAAGTAAAATCATAATATAATTTGATTTAAAGTTTGTTGCAGTAGGTACTAAAACTTCTCTTAACAATTTAATAGAATAAGTCATTGGTAAGAATGGTGTAACAGCTTGGAAACCTTTATCAATTGTCTCAACTGGGAATGTACCACCAGAAGCAGCCAATTGTAAAACAAGAATTATCAATGCTAAGAACTTACCAACATCACCAAAGTTTCTAATTAAGAATTGAATAATGCTTGTAAATGTTATACCAATTAAGATACTTGCAAAATAATATAATCCAATATCTTGAACTTCAAAGCCTAAACCTAATTTTAATAATGCAGCAACTATAACACCTTGAACAGCACCTAAAGCAATGTAAACAATATTTTGTATAAATTTGTGTTTATTATCATGGTCTAAAATTCCAAATCTATGTTTTTGGTCATAATATAAAACAACATAACACATTAAAGCACCAACCCATAAACCTATACATAAGAATAATGGAGTAAATGCAATACCATAAGAATTAACCTCACCATAGGCTTCAGTTTTAAATTCTACAGGGTTTTCAGCAAAATCTTCTATACCAGAAAGTTTTTTCAAATCGTTATTTGTAGTATCAATATTTTTATTTATTTCATCATTAAATTCTTGTAAACCACTTGTTAATTGAGTACTTCCTGTATATGCTGAAGTTGTACCAGTGTCTAAAGTATTTAAAGCAGATTTTATTTGAGAAGAACTATCACTTAATGTTATTAATCCACTTTGTAAACTATCACTACCAGAAGCTAATTTAGTAGTTCCAATTTTTAAAGTACCAACACCAGATTGTAATGATTTAGTACCAGTTTGAACTTGATTCAAAGCAGATTTTAAATTAGTAATACCAGATGTTATTTGTCCTAAAGAAGCAGAACCTTGTGCCAATTGTTGAGTACCAGCATATAAACTATTTGAACCAGCTTTTAAGGCATCACTTGAATTTAGTAATGTTGTAGCACCAGTTGTTAGTGTGGAATTTGATGCAGTTAATTGAACAATACCAGCTCTAATTTGGTCTTCACCATTTTTTAATTCTGAAGTACCATTACTATCAATTATTGCTTGAGCTTTTATGGCTAATTTTTGTGCCTCTGGGTCAGAACTTGTTTTTAAATTAGCAACACTTGCTAAGAATGTAGCCATTTGTTCATTTGAAGAATTAACAGATTTGATATATTTATCAATACCATTGAATACTCCGGAAGCACCAGTTACATATGCTGTAGTACCACTTGCTAATTGTTTTGTTCCATCAACATATGCAGATAAGTTAGTATTTAAGTTACAAGCACCGTCATCTACAGATGTAATACCATTAGATAAAGATTTCATACCATCAGCACCTTTTTTTGATAATTCATCAACACCAGCATTTATTTGAGAAATAGCAGTATTTAATGAATTAGAACCTGTACTTAAACTATCTACACCTGAATTAACTTGGTCAATTCCACTTTTTAAAGATTTGCTTCCATCTGATGCAGAATTAACACCATTATCAAATTCAGTATAACTATTATTCAATTTTGAAGTACCATCACTAATTTCTTTTAAACCAGAAGTTAAAGTTTTTGAACCATCTAATAATTGACTTGAGGCATCAGAAACAGTTTCTAAACTATCTGGAACACTTTTTAAATTATCAGCTAAATTACCAGCTATTGCACTACTAACTTTTGCTTGTAAGTTTATTTCCATAGTCTTTACAGCACTATTAATTATTTGAGAAGACAAATAATTTGAAGCTTGATTTGGACTATAAGTTATTGTAGATATTTGTTTATCTGTAGTAGAAGCACTATTTAAACATTTTGTAAAGTTGCTAGGAATTGTAATTGTTGCATAATAATCACCATTTTGCATACCTTCATTTGCTTCATCTAATGATACAGGGCAAATATCAAAAGTACCATCATCTTGCAAAGATTTTAAGAACTCAGCCCCTTGATTTTCATTATCTTCACCATCATCTAAATTGACAACAGCAATTTTTAAACCTGTTAAATCACCATATGGATTCCAATAAGATTTTAAATAGAAGAAACTATAAATTATTGGAATTAATATGACAACAGCTAAAATTACGATTTTTAAAATTTTTTCTTTTTTCATATTAATTTACATCCTTTCTTAAACCATTTTTTAAAATTGCAGTAATACTGCTTGCTATCATTTGTTCATCTAGTTTTTTTTCATTTTCGTTCCATTCAAACATAAGAGCAATATACATTTTATATATCAAGAACGAAGTGATATCAACATCTTCATAATATATGTTTCCAGCAGCTTTTGCTTTTTCTAATTTACCTTTTATATAATTCTGAATTTGTGTATCAATTAACTCTAGGTTATTGACAATAATCGGATTTTTTAACCATTCAGCTTCTTTCGTTATTGCATTTAGAAAATCTTTATCTCTTCTATATTTTAAAAGACTACAGATTGATTGGCTTACTGTATCAAAAAAGTCTAGATTTTTTTGGTCAATTTCTTCTACTATATTTTTCATGTTAAGAATTTCTTCTTGAATAAAGTATTTTAGTAAATCTTCTTTACTTGAAAAATAGGAGTAAATAGTTTTTTTGGTTACGCCAGATTCTCTTGCTATTTCATCCATCGACACTTTTTTAAATCCGTATTTATGAAATAAAAGTCTTGCTGCTTCTATAATTTGGTCCTTTTTCATTTTATCACCTCTTATCTCTATTACACTAGTATACTCTTCTAGTTATTCAGTATACCACCATTATATGATAAAGTCAACAGAAAATTGTTAAATTTAATGGAAAATTTAAATAAAAGTTCCAATTCACGGCTTATATAAAATAAATTATGAGTAAGGAAACACATTACTCATAATTTGTTTTATATAAGCCGTGAATTGGAACAAATAAAAAACTGACCAAGTATTATAATAAAAAATACTTGAAAAAATAAGCAAAATCATATATAATGTGAAAAAACAAAATAAAAGAGGTAATGAAAAATGGGATTAAGAGACATAAAAGTTCCAAAGATGAAATTCAAAAAAATGAAAATGGATGTAATGGAAGAATTAAACGAAATAGACTATGAAAAACTAGAAAAAAAGAATTTAAAGAAAAAAAGAGAAACACCATATGAAGACATGACACACTACAAAACAGTAAAAGAATTCTTTTTAAACACAGTAAAAAATTATCCAGAAGAAGACTGTATATTAGAAAAACCAGATCACAAAACACCATACAAAATAACAACATACAAAGAATTCAAAGAAGATGTATTTGGACTAGGAACAGCATTAACAAATGTCTTAAACCTAAGAAATAAAAGAGTAATCATAATTGGAGAAACACAATACGGATGGTATGTATCATATATGGCAATGCTATGTGGAGTAGGAATCGCAGTACCAACAGACAGAGAATTACCATTAAATGAATTAGAAAATATAATCAGAAGATCAAGAGCATCAGCAATAATATATTCACCTAAAAAAGCAGATGATATCAAAAAAATAAAAGAAGACATCCCAGAAGTAGAATATTTTATTGAAATGAAATCAGAAAACAAACTAGAAGACAAACATGTTGGATTACAATATTTGATTGATTTAGGAAAATCAATAATAAAATCAGGAGATAGTAGCTTTGAAAAAATAGAAATAGATCCAGAAGAATTCAAAATACTATTTTTCACATCAGGAACAACATCAAATGCAAAAGGAGTAATGCTAAACAACAGAAACCTGGCAGAAAACATTAATGCAGTAACAGCATATGTAAAACTATATCCAATAGACATGCTATTTTCAGTATTGCCATTACATCACTGCTATGAATCAACAATAGGATTTTTACTACCAATGGCAACAGGAGCATCAATAGCAGTATGTGAAGGACTAAGATACATAGTACCAAACTTACAAGAAGCACATCCAACAGCAATTCTAACTGTTCCATTATTAGTAGAAAGTTTGTACAAAAAAATAAATGAAAAAATAGTAAAAAGCAAAAAAGACAAAATGGTAAACACAATGATATCAGTAACAAATGCATTAAAAGGAGCAGGAATAGACATCAAGAAAAAAGTATTCAAAGAAATATATGACAACTTAGGAGGAAGATTAAGAATAATAGTATCTGCTGCAGCACCAATAGACAAAAAAGTTGGTAACTGGCTAGAAGATATAGGAATCAACTTCCTACAAGGATATGGACTAACAGAAACTGCACCAATAGCAGCATTAACACCAGAATACAAACCATGTGTTGGTTCTGCAGGAAAAGCAATAGTTCAAGCAGACATCAAAATAAAAGATCCAAACGAAAACGGAGAGGGAGAAATCTTAATAAAATCACCAACTTTAATGTTAGGATATTATGAAGATGAAGAAGAAACTAAAAAGGTAATAGATGAAGACGGATACTTCAATGCAGGAGATATCGGATATATAGATGATGATGGATACATCTTTATAACAGGAAGAAGCAAAAATGTTATTGTTACTCAAAATGGAAAAAATATATATCCAGAAGAAATCGAAATGCTATTAGACAAAGTAGATGAAATAAAAGAATCTATGGTTTATGGTAAAAAACCAGAAGCAAATAGCAGAAGAGAAGAAAAAGAATTGATTATTACTGCAAGGGTTATTCCAGATTATGATAAAATCAAAGAACTACATGGAGACCTTTCTGAAAAAGAAATTTATGATGTGATTTGGAAAAATATTAAAGAAGTAAATAAAAAATTGACTTCGTACAAAGCAGTTAAGGCTCTTGAGATTAAAGATGGAGAGTTTGAAAAAACTTCTACTATGAAAATTAAGAGATATAAAGAATTGAATAATAATAAATAATTAATAAAAATTAAGATAATTATAATTATTCAATAGACATTGATAAATAATCAATGTCATTTTTATTTTTCACATCATTTGTGAATTCTTAAAATTATTAGTGTCAAGAAGTTTCGGAAAATAATCCGATAAAATAATAATTTTTACGA
>ERZ840517.457-NODE-457-length-54986-cov-13.094027_pt1 | contig 54986 bp, 40 predicted proteins | sample MGYA00519876_ERZ840517 | MGnify/ENA primary metagenome ERZ840517 (study PRJEB31850, sample SAMEA3708882) | human gut metagenome | biome: human gut; feature: human-associated habitat; material: faeces | place: China | collected 2014 ... | reverse complement strand
CTTGATTGTCAAGGGGTTTTCTGAAAGTTTTTTGAAGAAGTTTTCTTCAAAAAACGCGCACAAGCTGTTGATACAAGGGCTTGCCGCGGCCTCCGCCGCGGGACAGCCTGATTATTATAGCAAGTGGTCATACTTTTGTCAATGGGGTTTTTCGGTTTTTTTGACAAATTTCGAGGGGGATTTTTGGGTAAGGTGCATGTTGGGGATTTGTTGGCCGATGGCCACAAGTTGTAGGGGCGGATGCTTGCATCCGCCCGGGCGAACCGTTTGGTGGGTGGTGGCGTTGGGTATACGGAGTTAAGATGAGAGAGATGTAATGACAAGCATACAGGGTGGCGGAGGGTTAGGTTTGTGGTATAGAAATGTATCACGGTCCCTTATATAAAGGTAAGCAATCATCTTAGAAACATTGCAACCGCTCCAGCATATCCGCAAGCATGTTCTGAAATGCCGCACTATATTTGCGTTGACTCCCGCAGGCTCACTTGATAGCCCAGTTCTATTCGGCTCTCTACCTTTTCCCCCTGTAATGCGCATAACAGCTGCTGGGTAGCCTTGAGCCCCAGAATGTCGGCATTAAATTGTACGGCCGTGATGGGCGGTACGGTGTTGGCCAGATTCTCGCTGTCATACAGCGATGCCAGTCGGATATCCTGCGGCACACGCAGGTTCAGCTGCTTTAACACATTCAGCGACAGCTGGGCCAGACACTCATCCATACACAGGATGCAATCCGCACCGCGCTCCACCGCCTGCTGCACAGCCCATATCCGCAGATCATCGGTTTCCAGCTCCAAAAACAGCAAGCCTTCATCAATTTCCTGGCCCGCCTTGTCATAGGCCTGCCGAAAGCCCTCCAGCCGGGACTGGTTGACCGTGTACAGCATACTGCCGCCCAGCAACGCTATATGCTTCATGCCCTTCATCAACAGAAGGCTCGTCATCTCGCGGCAACCGCCCACCTGGTCGTGATCGACTGAGAGGATCTCATCATCCTCCGGCTGACCAATGGCGACAAACGGCAGCTTGCGCGCTTTCAGCAAGGGAATAAGGGGGTCACGCTCCAGCGTGCGGGTCAAAATCAGGCCGTCAATTTTACGGTTATCCAGCAGCCGTTCCACAGGCCGGGTCTCGTTCTCGTCTACAAGTGTCAGCAGAACATCGTAATCATATTCCCCCGCCACATAGTAGACAGAGCGCATTATTTTTCGCATAAAAGGCATCTCAAAGTCGGCGAACTGCTTTGATATCACCAGTGAAATGTTGTACGAGCATTGCTTCGCCGCCCCGCGGTAGAGCACGCCGGGGGTACAGTTGTGCTTTTTCACATAGTCCAGCACGCGCTGTCGGGTTGCGGGGCTGATGCGTCCGCTCCCGAGTTCCGAACGGTATACCGTTGTTTTTGGCGTGTCCAGCGTCTCCGTACTTTGCGTACTATAGGCCACCTTATCATTCTTCGGCAAGCACGCCATCCTTCCTCATCTCCCGCAGCTATTTTACTATTATCATAATCATTTTTTCACGAACCGTCAACTATTTTTTACGGCATTTCACATCTTCGCACAACACTTTTGCGCATCTTTCTGCGCAGTTCCCGGCAAACGGTGCGCACCCTTTGCGCGGTTTCCCGTGTACACGGCCCGGGTGCAAACTGTGCCGTCTGCACAGCAGCCAACAGGCTTTGAATTGTCTCGCCGTCTGTTTGCGGGCAATGCGCCTGCAGAAATTCTGCAAACGCTGCCTCATCGGAGGAGACAGCCTCCCCCAGCCCGCAGCGCCGCATTTTGCGGTAGAGTGCGCGGAACTCCGCCTGCACGATCTGCAGCGGGGTACGGCGCGCACGGCGAACCTGTACAATCACCAGCACGATCAGCAGCAAAGCCACCGGCAATGCCCACAGCAGTGCCGTTTTCCGCGATGTATTGTCAGGGGTTTTTGCTTCGTTTTGCGTTGGCAGCGGCGCGTCATCTTCCTTGGCAGCATTCTGTCCGGCCAGCGGTGTATCAGCTGACAGCTCGCCTTCGGTGAGTTCCGCTGCCATGCCGGGCGTCACTTCCAGCGGCGTCCAGCCCTGCCCGGCAAGATAGACCTCCGCCCATGCGTGCGCGTTGTCATCCTGCAAAACAGCACGATAACTGCCATCCCCTTGGATAGTAAACAGGCTTTGCGGCGCGGCGTAGCCCACTACATACCGGGCCGGCAGCCCCAGCATTCGGCACAGCACCACCGCTGCCGAGGCAAACTGCGTGCTGCTGCCTGTAAGGCTCTCGTTCAAAAAATACAGCACCGGGTCGGTGTCTGCAGGCGCGGCGGCATCGGTGCTGTAATGGCAGCGCTCATTCAGCCAGCTGCGCACCAGCGCGCGGCAGCCATCGGTGTCGCCGTCCTTCAGCTTGCGCCCCTTCACCAGTGCGTCAAGCTCTTCCTTGATCGCATCGTACTCCGCGCCTGCGGGCACAGCCAGATAACGCGCCTCGGCATACGCAGCGTAAGCGCTTTCAAGGCGGTCCAGCACGCTCGCCTCACCGTCAGCGCGGGCGGTCAGCAATTCTTTGGCCTGTTTGCGCGGAAAATAGTAGAATGTATCATCCTGTGTGGTCTGCCCTGCAATAGCTCCGTCACCGTCCGGCGTGTAGTAATCGTTAAAATATGCGTTATACGGTGCAAAAGTGTAAGCGTCATTTGCATGCAGACGCTGTACGGTCATTTGCTGGGGCTCTGTGCCACTGTAGGCGGCGCGCAAAAACGGCAGGTTGGCTATGGCCAGCCGACCGTTGCCATCGGTCTTCCAGTTGGACGCCGCACTGTCAAAGGCTGCGGCGTCACCCGCCCGCCAGCTTGTTCCGTCATAGTCCGCACCAATAAAACCACGCAGATAGACGGTCTCCTCCGGCTCGGCGCTGGCCGTGACCATCAGATCCTCCAGCCCGGTCAGTGCAAGGCCGTCACCTTGGGTCAGGCTGCCGTCCTCAACACCGCCCGCCGCTGCGCTGACATGGAAATTCAATGCGCCGCCGCTGATTTTCGGCAGCCACTCGATTGCGGCACTCAGCACCGCTGCCCGGACCTTGTCGGTCACCGGCTGCAGCGCGTTCAGCGGCAGCGTAAGCACCGGGCGCAGCACCAATGCGGGCAAAAACAACACGGCGCAGGCCGCTGCCATACCGGCAGCAGCCAATTTTTGGTTTGTGCGGTGGGTCTGCAGGTTGGCAGCGTAGGCGGCGGAATCCTTGCCGCCCCACAGCCGTTTTCTCTGCACCGACCGCGCCGCTGCGCAGGACCCCAACCAGCCGGGCAGAAGCAGCAGCCAGCCCACAACGGCGCTGCCTGTCCCGGCCAGCAACGTAAGCACCACGACCGGCAGCAGTGCCAGCCCCAGCAGCAGTGCATCGGCGTGCCAGGCGGTTACTGCGGCCAGAAACGCCGTGACAGGGATCGCAGCCAGCAGCACAAACAGCCCCCTCTGCGCCGGGATCGGCAAAGTCGCCACCGCAAAATTTGCATCGAATCGTGTATTCAGGCACAGTCTTACGGCATCCGCGCACTGCTGCGCACCGGCCAGAAATGTCCGCTGCAACACAAACAGCAGCACCAGATACCCCACAGCCAGCGCCAGCGTTACACCACGGCGGGCAGCGTTCGGCAGCGGGGCGCGGTGCAGCGCCAGCCACACCGGGCACAGCGCCGCCGTGCCCAACCATACCCAAACGGGCAGCGCCAGCGCAAACGCGCCGTTCAAAGCCGTCAGCAGACCCAACGCCAGCAATTCCAAAATCAGCAAATCCACTGCCGTTTCCAGCACAGGGCGCGCCGCAGCCCCGGTGCGGGGCAGCAGCACACGGTCAATAAACACCAGCCCCGTGTCCGGGTCGGCGGTCCGGCGGCGGGTCATGGTGCGCAGCCGTTTTACGGCAGCCTGAGCGAAGTGCAGCACCTGCTGCGGCGCATCGGCTCCCTCTGCCATGATTGCCCCGGCCGGATCGGCGCAATAGGTCGCGCCCAGCGGCTCACGCACGGTCAGCTCGCCCACGCGGGCAGTCAGCTTCCAGTGTATCTGCTTCAGTGAATCCCCCGCACGGTAGGGCCGTAGGTCGTAAACGCCGTCAGCCATGTCGTGCCCTGCGGCGGTCACCTTCTCTACCTTATTTTGCGGCTTTGTGCCCGCGCCATCGTCCTCACCCTCGGCGGGCGGCAGTACACACAGTTCCCGGCTTTGGGGCGGCACGGTGCAGGGCACGGCAAACAGGCCCAGCGGGTCGCGCACCGTGATTTCCCGCACGCGGAACCGCCACAGGCCGCTTTTGGCGGCGCGCAGCGTTACGCGCAGGTCGGCACGCTGACCCGGGGCCAGCATTGCACCGCAGGGCAATTCGATCGCCGTACCACTCTCGGCGTCCACTGCCTGCAAAACGACACGCAGCTCCGGCACAGGCCGCCGCCCGGCGTTGTGCAGCTGCACCAGCACGGCAAATTCCTCGCCGGGGCGCACGGGGCGGGCGGGCAGCTGCAGCGTTGCCGTCACATCCCGGCGCAGTGTGCGGGCATACCACGCCAGAAACACCACCACCAGCACCGCCCATGCCAGCAGAAACACCGCAAACGGCGCACGGCTGACTGCGGCCACGGCAAACAGCACGGCCAGCAGCAGCCCGCAGCCGACCTTACCTGCCATGGGACGGCTTCTCCGGGCGGGGGCGCGGCGTGGTGTGCAGAACATCCGCAATAATGTTCTCCACCGTCTCACCGCCAGTGCGCGCCTGCTCGTTCAGGCGCAGACGGTGGTGGGTCACATCGGCAAAAATCGCGGTCACATCCTGCGGGGCCACATAATTGCGTCCGCTCAGGTAGGCTGCGGCGCGGGCCATACCGGCCACAGCCAGCGATGCACGGGGCGACAGCCCCAGCGCCAATCGGCCGTCCTGCCGCGTTGCGCGGGAAAGCTCCACGATATACCGCCGAATTTCGTCACTCATAAACACTTCATCCACCTGCTGCTGCATGGCCAGCAGGTCGTTTTTGTCCATCACGGGCTGCACACGGTCCAGCAGAGCATGGCGCGGCTGGCGGGCCAGAATTTCCATTTCCGCCTCGGCGTCAGGGTAGCCCATGACCACGCAGACCATAAAACGGTCCAGCTGCGACTCCGGCAGCATCTGCGTGCCGACCGAGCCGACAGGGTTTTCTGTAGCCATGACCGTGAACGGCTGGGGCAGCGGGCGCGTTACGCCGTCCACCGTGACGGCGCTCTCCTCCATGACCTCCAGCAGCGCGGACTGGGTGCGGGCGCTGGTACGGTTGATCTCATCAGCCAAAAACAGGTTGCACGCGACCGTGCCGGGGTGGTAGACAAACTTGCCGGTTTCCTTTTGATAGAGCGAGAACCCCACAATATCAGACGGCAGAACATCCGGTGTAAACTGCACGCGATTCTGGGTCAGGTCCATGGCGCGGGCAAACGCCTGCGCCAGCGTGGTTTTGCCCACGCCGGGAATATCCTCGATCAGCACATGACCGCGGGCCAGCATTGCCATCATAATTTTCAGCACGGCCTCGGGCTTGCCCAGCACAGCCTTGCTCACCTCGGCTGTCACAGCCAGCGCTTTTTCGTTGAAATTCTGCATGGGTCAATCCTTTCTGTGGCCGCGCCAGATCAACATACAGCCGATGACGGCGGCAATCAGTACAATTCCTGCCCACAGGGCGTTGTTTTCCAGCCAAATCATCCAGTTGGAGTACGCGCCGCCCGCATCCTCGCTGCCGCCCTCGTTGGGCAGGGGGCTGATGCTTTCGGGCGCAACCTCCTCCAGCGCGCTCGTGCCGTCGGTTTCCACGGTCACCTGACGCGGCGCGGCGTCCCATGTCTCGTCACACTCGGTCAGATCCTCCGCGTGGGTCGCGGGTGCGGCATCGGGGTCGCGCTCGGCAATCACGAGATACCGTTGGGTATTTTGGGTGTAGGGGTGGCAGGTCGTCAGGGTCAGCAGGTCGCGCCCCGGCTGTATCAGCACAGCGTTTATATCGTCCGGCTGTATAATTTTCAGCTCACACACGCGGTAGACCAGCGTATCCCACGGCGTTGTCATCGTGATTTTATCGCCGGGTTGTATCTGCTGCACATTGCGCAGCATCTCCGCGCCGTAGTAGCCGCGGTGGGCGGCAATCACGGTGTTGGTGTTCGCGCCGCCCAGCGGCATCGAGGTCTGCCCCAGCAGCGCGCCGCCGCGGGCCATATTGGCCGTGCTGGCGCCAAGGTAGACGGGCAGCTCCAGCTGCAGGCGCGGTATCCACAGCGCGGCGATCATATCATCGGGCAGGCCGTAGCCGGTCAGGTCAAAGGCGGGCGTCTCGTAGGCAAAGGGGTCCTTCAAGCCGCTTTGCCCCTCGGCAAAAATCTGCGCATTGTAGGCTTGCAGGGCATCGTACAGCTCGGGGTAAGCGCGGGCAGGCTTGGCGTTGTCTGTGGTTTCGGTTGCGGCGGGGGCGGCAGCCTCGGCAGCCTGCACAAATTTTTGTACGGTTTTTGTACTTTGCCGCGCCGCCAGATACTGGCTGACCGTGGGCTGCAGCATAAGCCCAACGCCCAGCAGTATTGCCAGCCATGCAAAAATCTGCAAAACCAGGCGTTTCATCAGTCTTCCTCCTCGCGCTTTTTGCAGCGGTGCAGCAGCAGCAGCAAAAGCAGCGCCTCGCCGCCGATGACAAGGCTCCCCGTCACGCTGATCCACGGCCATGCGTCCACCATACGCTTGACAACATTGCCGGTGTGCAGCTCCTGATACTGCACGGTCTGCGGCGCGGCGGTCTCCTCGTCCTCTCCATTATACGGCACGCGGGTGCCGCGCACAAGCATACGGTGGGTGTTGATGGCGTAGGGCGTGCAGGTAACCAGCGTGCAGTAGTCCCCGCCGGGGATAATTTCCAGATCCTCGGTGCGTTCCGGCTCCACGACCTTGACCTGATCGACCTGATAGGCCAGCACCTCGTCCATAATGTGCAGGTAAAAGTGGTCGCCCTCTCCCAGCTTGTCCAGATCGGTAAAAAGCACCGCCTCGGCCAGACCGCGGTGGCCGGTCAGCACGCTGTGCGTGCCCGCGCCGCCCAGCGGATAGCTGGACCCCTCCAGATGCCCAACACCCTTGAGCAGCACATCATCACTGGTGCCCTCATAAATCGGCAGATTGACATCAATCTTCGGGATCGTAATGTAGCCCAGACTCTCGCCCACATCCAACATGTCCACATAGCTTGTGCCGGTGTCGGCGGCCTCGCCCGCAGCGTCACGGTCAATAGCGTTGCTAAGCTGTTCATTGTAGCGGCGCGCGGCCTCCTTGGCGGCGTCAATTTTCTCGGTATCCATCGACTGCACGGTATCGTTGTAGCTTTCAATGACCGAGCTTGCGTGACGCTGCGCCACCGCATTGCTGATGACGGGGTACATGGCCACGCCGATGCCCGAAGCGATCATCAGCGCCGCAAAGCCAAGCTTTAATTTGACAGTGGTATCCATAGGAAAGAGCCTTTCTGTAATGGTTTTGGGGGTAGCTTTTTCGCGTAAATGCGCAGGTTCTTCGCGGCAGACGCCCCTTCAGCCGCAGGGGCGGCGACCCCGGCGCACCACAGGGCACTGCCGAACAATCCATGCCCTATTCTTAGCCGCCTCGCCCCGCGCGGGTATCGGCAATGTCCACAACCACCCATAGGGGAAGTACCGTTTCCGGCCCTTCCCCTATGGATTACCCCTCTATTTTGCTTTTGGTTTTAAAGTTGTGCGGCTTACGCACGGTTGTTCTTCTTTTTTAGGCTGAACAGCACGCTCACGCCAGCCAGCACCAGCAGCACACCAATACCGCTGAACAGCAGCGTGCCGAAGCCGCCGGTGACAGGCAGGTTGAAGCCCTTGCGGTTGATGATGGTCTTTGTAATCATGCCGATATTACCCACACCGCTCTGGGTTCCGCCATTCATTGCTTCGCCGGGTGCCGCCGTATGATCTGCATCAAATGTTTCGTTCTTTTGCGTCACATCGGATTTTACCCAGACGCCATTATTATAAGTATCTGTCTTTGTCCATATGGTCTTATACGCAATGCTCAGGGTAACATCAACCGGCTCTTTCAGCAAGTTATAGCCATCGTGCGTCTTCGTTTCTACCAGTTTGTAAATACCGTTCTCTAAGCCATTAACTTCAAGTTTTCCGTTGGTATCAGTTTTCAGTGCAACATGTTCATTGCTGGCATTCACTTCATTATTGACTCGTACCCAACCAAACACAGTATCAAGGCCAAGTGCCTTTGCGTCAGCATCTGTAATTGCTCCTGTGGCACCCTTTTTAACCTGCTTGTACAGATCAAATTCCACATTCTCAAGGGGAGTCTTGTCCGCATCATCAGCAATCTTGTTAATGGAAATTTTGAAGGTATAGACAACAGCCTCGTCTTGCACAGTCTTCGTCGTATCCGGAGTTGTGTCACCTTCCTGCTTAACATTATTGGAATAGTCAAGTTTTACTGTGTTGGAGTTGCCATCCGTGGTGGAGACCGCAGTCTTATTCAGTTCGGCAATATAAGTAATCGTCAATGTTTTGCCCTTGTACGCAGCCATCGCGCCCGGAACAAAGTTGACGGCAAAGCCATCTGCACCGCTTTTATTTACTGTATAAACGCTATTTGCCGTATTATCAATCTCGCTATTGCCGTTTTTAACCTTAACAGAATTCACATCGTCCGTCAGATTTTTCGGAGTATCGGTCACGGTAAAGGTCTTTAAGCGATCAATGTTTTCAGGGATAGTAACTTCAATCTTATAGTCGATCTTATCTCCGACATTAAAATCGGCCGCCTTCTGCCAGGTATCGCCCTTCTTAACTTGCTTGTTCACATCAGGCACATAGTTATAAACAGAAACCGTGTTTCCATCTACCGTGTAATCACCCTGGTGTTTTGCAGTAGCCGGGATACTTGCAGTAGTACCGTCCGCATTTACCACAAACACATACTGATCATTTTTGTTGATGATGTACTTGTTATCTTTTCTCTCTGCGTAACCAATTTCGGTAAAACGATAAGTGCCCGGTTTCAAATCCTCAACACTGATTTCACCCGAAACATCGGTCACAAAATAGTCTTCCTGCGCAGTGCCAGTAGTCGCTTTCGGCTTAATCTGTACCCAGTTGGTGGTGACGCTTTCTGTTGCCGTGTTATAGTCAATGCCATCTTTCAGGTGTTCCAGCTTAAACTGAACACCTTCCAAGCCTACTTTACTTGTTTTATCACTGCCAATTACACCGTACTTTTTCAGCGTAAAGTCGCCTGTCTTTGTGCTGTTTTTCGGGTAAACAACAACATCATAGAGCCATTCCTCGCCCTTCTTCACATCGCCCTTGCGGGTCATTGGAATAGAAACAAGGAAAGGTTTCACAGCTTCCGTAACGGAAGCCGGTTTGGAAGTCTCGATTACAACATAAAGACCGATGTCCAAGCCTTTAAATTTGACCTCGCCTTGAGGATTGGTTTTGGCTTCGGGAAGCGTTTTAATAGCGGTCACCGTGTCTTTCAGCGTATTAGCTGCAACATTAGCATAGGTGTCGATCGTAACGGTATCGCCTTCACCATTATAGTATTTTAGCAGGTCTGCTGTGCTCATAACCTGATAGACGGTAAAGCCTACACCTTCAGCCGCTTCTGCACCAGTCGGAGGTGTTTGGTTATCCTCGCCCGTACCATCACCATTTTCTGTTGGATTTTCCTGCAGATATTTGTGAATCGTGATAGAACCCTTTAGGCTAGTGTCAATCGTACTGGTGCTCGTCTTCGGCGTTGCTGCTGTTGTCGTATCATCCGCCATTGCGGGCAGGGCGCAGACGCTTAGGGCCATGACGGCGCTGAGGGCTGCGGTGAGTAAGCGTTTCAGTTTCATTTTGCTTCGTACCTCTTTCTCTTTAAATTTGTTTGTGTAGAGGGGGACTTCGTTATTAACGCCGGCCCCCTTTCTTATTGTAGCGGAACACCAACACTAGCAGTACAGCCACCAGCGCGGGCAAGCCTATCAAAAGCCACAGGCTGGGTGCATCCGCGCCCGTATGCGGCAACTCAAAGCTTTTGCGGTTCAGGACGGTAAGAGTCATGGTATAGGTGTTACCGTCTTGTGTAACATGCGTGTTATCCACAACCCCGTCAATAGAACAATCACCGTTTGTGGTAAATTCGATTCGGATCGGTTTGGATAGCAGGTTGTACCCTTCCGCTGTCTTGACCTCGGTCAGCTGGTAGCTTCCGGCTTTCAGATTCGTGAACGGGTTATTCTCAATCTCGCCATTATTCCCGGTCGTGCCGGTAATGGAGCCGGTCTTTCCGCTGCCGAAGTCGTAGGTCGTATCAACCTGCGGCTCTCCACTGCCGGACGATTGCTTCAGCCTTTCCAGCTTGAACTCAACGCCGCCCAGCGGGGTCTGCACTTCCGTCCCGTTTTCGTCTGTTGTAATGCCCTTCTTGACGATTTTCAGCGTAAACTTCGGGTCCTGCAGCTTATTGGTCAGCACAATCTCGCCGCTGCCGCCGGTTATGGTTCCACCCGTTACACTGGCGGTCGTGCCGGTTAGTGTGGCCGCCGCCGAAATGGTATATGTGTTACCGCCAATCGTGATGCTGCTACCTTTCGCAGTAAAGTTGCCGTTCGTATCCACCGTACCTTCCACAATGCGGTACACATAATTGGTACCGCTGTTTTCGGCCGGGTGCTGATCCAGCCCCTTAAAGGGATACTTCCAGCCGTCAGGAGTAGGGGTAACGATAACATAGCTCGCGCTGCCTGTGGCTGGGTATTTAACAGCTTCCCAAGCATCTCCCTCTGTGATGGTTGTCAAACGGCGCTGGAGCTGGATGTAAATTTTCCCCGGCTGCTTTGCTGAGTCAAGGGCGTTGCCAGCCGCATCTTGCCACAGCTTAGTGAACGCAATGTCAATCAGCGTGCGCTTGGTGTTGGTAAAGGTTGCGGTCATTTTCGGGGCTGTGCTTCCTGCATCGTTCTCCACAATCACGCCTTCCACCGTGGTGTTGTTGACTACATGGGCGTTTTTCTCGTTGCCTGTAAGCGTTACGCCTTGCAGATGGGAGCCATCTTTTGGTGCCTCTTCCTCAATGGTATAACGGGTGCCAACGGGGATTCCGGTGATGGGTACGGTGTGGTCTGCTTTCGGATCGCTCATATCGATCGGATAGTACTTTACGATGGGATCTCCCGGTTCCAAGCCCTGCCCGCCGACATCACTGAAGGTCACCTTGAATGTATAGGTGCCATTCAGGGTTTCGCCTGCTGCGGCCTCCTTTTTGATTATCAGCCCGCCGGTTTTTACCTTGTTGATGTACTGCACCTTCAACCTTGTCAGCGAATCGCCGCTCTCGTCCGGGTTGCTGTAGGAGCGGAAAACAATGGTGTTGGCATTGCTCGGCTTATTTCCGTCATACTCATTATCCTTTTGCTCGGCATCTGTCCCCTTATTTTCCGTTCGGCCATCATTGGGCTGTTCTACTGTTGCGGTTTGCTTTTCCAGCGATTTATTCTGGTTTTCAACCTTCACAGTACTTACATTGTCACCCTTCATCGAGGTAACCGGCAGCCCGTTCTCGTACACTGTCCATTTGGTTTCATACAGGTCTGGATCCAGTATCTCCTTGAGCGAAATGTAACTGCCGCGGCGGAACTGGTCGTTGAATGTAATTGTTTCGCCGTTTTCCAGTACAAACAGTCCCTGATCGTCCACCACCTGCACGCCATCCACACTGGAGGTGTACTTTGCGTATTTGGCGTTTTGCAGCGCGCCGGTTGTAGCGGAGCCGTAATCCGGGATTTTATCCTGCTCGGTAGTGAAGCCGGTCTTTATATCCGGTACCGTTTGGGGAACAAAGGTAATGTCTTTGAAATAGATGTGGCGTTCATAGTTATCGCCCACGCGGATGGTTTTAACATTGTCGCCAAACCCAGCCACCGCATTCATCTTATTCAAACTCAGCTTTACCGTGTTCCATTGATTGGGTACCAGCGTAACCGAGCCGAATGTGGCGCCGTTCAGACCTGCTTTGCCAAGGCTGCCCATTTGCTTGCCGTTTTCATCCAGCAGCTCCAAGTACAGGTTGCTGAGGGAAAGGTTTGTAGTTCCCTCGACATAGATTTGGAATGTAAGGTAGCCGTACTGCCTGAGGTCAATAGAATCTTTCAGCTGCAGGATACCATACCGTTTATCGCGGTAAGCACTGTTCAGGTCATTATAGGGCGCAAACCAGTGCAGTACCTGACCGGTATTGGTTTGCGCGGGGTCAGGCGCTAACGCAAAGATGTAATCCGTGCTGTTCTTAGTTGCGGGATAGATGTTCGTTCCACTTGCAGTCAAATCCACTATTGCTTCTTTGACATTGCCGGTGCCGGGTTCAGCGGCCTTCTTTTCGCCATAGTGGGTGGCCAGATTCTGGATGGTAAAATCAAAGATTTTCTGGTCGTTAAAGCAAGCTTGGAAATCCTTATCAACATCACTCAGATCGACCTTCTTTTCAACCTGCAGCTCGTTGTGGTCGGGGAAGTTGAACGCCACCGCCATGTTGGACTCCCACATGCCGCGCTCCATGTAGAACATGGTCAGGGTGTGGGTGGTGCCTTTGTCGAGGGTGAAGGGTTTGCCGCCCTTATCAACAATTTTGCCCTGCTTCTCGAATTTGACTTCTTTGCCGTTGAAGTAGACGGTTTTGTCGGCGGATGTTTCGTAAGTCACACCGCCTGCTTTGTTGGCGCTGACATAGGGGGTTACGGTGTTGGCTGTTCCACCATCCCCAAATTCCAGCAGGCCGGACGCTTTACCGTGTGCGCCGCCGACATCCAGCACCAGCTGACCGTCAATGTAGACCCACACATCATCGTCACCGGAGAAGAAGAACTTGATGGGGACTTTGATGTCTTTACCTTTTTCATCCGTGCCAACAACAACCTGCCCGTCATCCGTCAATGTAAAGTCAAATTGCAGCTTAGCACCAAAGCCGTAGTTATATTTGTTTACATTGCGATTTTCCTCCGTTATCTTTTGATTAAATGGGAAGAAACCATATCCACGGGACTGGTTATTATTTTTATTATCTTCTGTGCTGTTATCCGAACCACGGTTCTGTGAGTTGAGATCCGTATAAATCGGGTTTTCACTTGTGCCAGTCTTCGTTGCTTCCAGATAGTACTTGCTGTTGGCATTATCTTGCTTCAGATACAGCGACCGCTCATTACTGTCAAAGTACCAGTATTGGGCTTTACTTTCGGAATCACCCTCATTTTGCGTAAAGACAGGTTTTTGGGTAAATGGGAAGGAAACATCCTTGTACACCTTGCCCAGCACGGCTTTTTCAGCGTTTGTGCCGGTTAAAAACGCTTCGTTGAAGTGCGGCTCTGCAAGGTCAGTACCGGCCATGACCGGCATACCATCCTTCATTTGGTTTCCAACCAAGCCCTGGAAGGTGTCTTTGTAGTGTTCCCCACTATGGTTATCATCTAACGCATATGCCGAGTTATTTACCGCTATAAAGCGCCAGTAGGTGTCATCCTCTGTTGTACTCCAACCATACAAATTCAGGTTTGAGGCAATTCCACTGAACGCACTGCCCCAATTATTAGGTTGGAAATGTCCTGTATAAAGCGGATAATTGATTGGTTTTTTGTTTATATCAGCGTATTGTTTGTAGTAATTACTCAGCGCACGGTCAAACTGCTCAAATGTAACATAGCCGCGTTGCGTGTTTACCTCATTAGAACTGTATGTATTGCGGTTGTTGCCGTTCAGTTCATAGTCCGTGTAATAGTCATACAGTGTGGTGCTGATATACTTTGTGTTGGGCTGGGGCGCAAAAGACTTGTTTTGCAGATCTACAATACTCTTGGTCTCTCCGTTATCTCCTTTTTTGCCTTTTTCTACATCACGGACAACGCCCAACTCGTCCCAATAGCCGCCGCGGTTGCCGCCTTGGTAGATTACATCATCGCTGGTGTCGGCGTAGAAGCATGGCTTGCTTAAATCAGGAATCGTCAACAAGACCGTGTCAGTGCCGTTGTTAGCAGTATTTGTACCGCCTACCTCCCAAGACGCAAAGCGGATTTGTGTATAGCCTTGCGGCACATCGGCATACCAAATCTCGCTGGTGCCGTCACGAGCCATTTGCGAGGTTATCGCTGGTTTGTTGCTATCATCACTGGTAATGTAGCACCACAGGTTGCCGTTGGCGTCCGGCATACCGTAGGTGGTTGCAGCGTCACCTTTGTACGACATGTCCGAGAAGGTTGCATCGAAGTAGACGGTTTTGCTGCCCGGTGCGCTCCACCTTACATCATTATCGCCTGTATATATCAGGCAATAGCGCGTGACAGGGTCGTATGGGAATACTGCTATATTTTCTGTTTCAGTTTCATCATTATAGAAATTGAAGTACTTCTTACCGCCGATGTAAGTATTATTTTCCGCTCCATCCGATTTTTGAAAGCTTACATAGGCGCAGGCGTCTGTAGGGATTTCAATGTCTTCCGATTTGTTGTTCGGCTGCAAAGGCTGGATAACATGCTGACTTCCGACCTGTGTAAAATTGCCATCATCTCCCTTTTCCCAGAATGTAACAGTCACACTCTCCAATTCCTTGTCGGAATTATTCAGCAGCACCATCCTTTGGCCGCAATAGCGGACATGCTTGGGGATAATGTCGGCGTAGGGAACCCATTTGCTAAGATCGTAGGCGTTCTCATAGTCTTCCGTCAGTTGGTTGCCGTCAAGACATTTGTTGGCAATATCGCCAACCTCCATCCAGTAATTATTACTATTTTCGCCCTCACGCTCTCCCTTCATCGTGACCCAACGGCCAGCATCCAGTGTAAATTTAACCCAGACAAAGCCGCCATAGGGACATAGCGAAGTTTCTTTACCCTGGTTGTGGTAGACATCCACCTGATAAATTGGGCGGCCATCGGTAGTCTTATCCCTAATGGGCGTTGCCGGGGTTTCTCGCACTTCATGATCCTTACTTGGTGGGGTACTATTATCATTACCGCGCATAAAGGAACATGTAATTGTCGATCCATCATTTAATTGTGCAATCCAATCTGTCGGCGGTGCAAAGTAGAATGTGTACTTTGTACCTTCTTGCACCGTGGCATCGCCCGCACACAGTGCAATATCACTTTCTTTGGCATTCCCTGCCGTAATCGTCCTATCATCGGCCGCATTGCCTTCGTTAAAGAAGCTTGCCTCGTCATCGCTCCCGGTGAAATCCTCGCCGGTTTTATCCGTATCGCCGGTTTTATCCGTATCGGCGGTCTTATCCGCAGCGGCATTGTCTGCCGGGGCGGGATTCTCTGAACCGGTCACGCCACCGGCAAGGGGCGTGCCCGCAGCTTCGTCCGATGTGTCGGTGCCGCTTGGAATTGTTCCCGCGTCCGGCGCGGAAATTTCGGTTTCCGATTTGCTTTCATCACTTGCCGCTGCAGTGCCCTCTGGAACCGTTTCCGTATCCGGCACAGAAACGCCCGTCCCGGTTCCGTCAGCATCATTGTCCGTATTGCCATCAGCCGGAATCGTTTCCGTACTCGCAACAAAAAATGTACCCTCATCCTCGGCCGCATATACCGGCAGAGCCATGCTTGCCAGCAGGCACAGGGCGGCCAGCAGTGCCGCCGCACGATGCAGGATGGAATTTGCCTTCGTCATCTGCCTTGCCTCCTCTTGTATCCATTCAATACACTTTATTCCGCAGTAAACTGCGGAATAGCAAAGGGTGTACACCCTTTGGGCTTATGCTTTCCACGGCGTCCGCACGCAATCGCTGGCGTAGGGGGCATGGGAAACATAATGCACTGGATTTAATTTCCATTCCTTTTATGAGAAAAATTATAGTTCTTTGGTATGAGAATTTCAAGTACCTGTGTTGAATCGCTTCATTTTCGGCAATTTGCTATATTTCAACCGCACTATATTGTGTATCCTGACGGTTCGTGCGGTGCAGCTTTGTAAGATACAGCGCGATTTCTTGCGCATCTGCACACTATATGTTGAATTATGTCGATACTTTTGCGCAGATGTTGCGCGCCGCAGGGGGACAAGATTTGTTCGGTCATGTTGGAAAAGGAAAAACGCAGGGGCGGCGTCCCCTCGCGGAGGGGCTAAGGGGTGGTTGGTTTGCGCGGGAAGGTTTACCGGCAAAGCGCGGCGGCTGGTTGGTGGCCGCGCAATGGCCGCCCCTGCATGCGCTGTGCGGATGGGTGGCGTCCCCGATGCCCCGGGAACGTCTGCCCGTCTGCGGGCGCATATGGAATGCGCCCCTACGGTGTGGCGGGCTTCTACCTTATTATATATACATACAAAAAACACCCCGCCCGGCAGCGTGGGGCTGCGGGCGGGGTGGCTCTGGTGCTTATTTACTTCAGATCAGACCCATAAGGCTGGGCAGACCGAGGGAGAGCGCCGGGATATAGGTGACGGCCAGCAGGGCGGCAACCAGTGCCACAAAGTAGGGGATCAGCTTGGAGGTCACCTGCTCGATGGATACATGGCCGATGCCGCAGCCGACAAACAGGACAGAGCCGACCGGCGGGGTGATGTTGCCCAGGCACATGTTGAAAATCAGCATAACGCCGAACTGAATCTCGGTCATGCCGAAGCTGATGGCGATGGGCAGGAAAATCGGGGTGAAAATCAGGATAGCCGGGGTGATGTCCATGAACATGCCAATGACCAGCAGAATAATATTCATCAGCAGGAAGATGATATACTTGTTGTCGGTCAGGCTCATCAGGCCGTTGGAGATGGCGGCCGGGATGCCGGAGTACGCCATGACGAACGACATAGCAGAGGAAGCGGAAATCAGGAACAGGATGATGCCGCTCGTCTTGGCGGAGTTGAGCAGGATACCAAGGAAGCCCTTGAAATCGATGCTCTTATAGATGATGGAGAGGATCAGGCAGTACAGAACCGCGATGCCTGCGCCCTCGGTGGCGGTAAAGACGCCGGAGACGATGCCGCCGATGACGATGACGATGAGCAGCAGGGACGGAACTGCGTCCCAGACGGTTTTCAGCACGCTCTGGCTGCGGTCAAAGCCGGTGGCCTTCATGCCGGCCTTTTTTGCGCCGATGAACGCAACGATCATGCAGCACAGGCCCATCAGGATGCCGGGGATGTAGCCGGCCATGAACAGGGTGGAGATGGACACGCCGCCCGCGACGGTGGAGTAAACGATGAAGGCAGAGGTCGGGGGAATCAGCAGACCCGTGGGGGCCGAGGCGATGTTCGCAGCGGCGGAGTAGGCCGGGTCGTAGCCGTTTTCCTCCTCAATAGGGCTGATGCAGCCGCCCATGGCGGACGCAGCGGCAACAGAGGAGCCGGACAGTGCGCCGAACAGCATGTTGCCGAGGATGTTGGCCTGTGCCATCGAGCCGGGAATCTTGCCGACAAACAGCTGCGCAAAGTTGACAAGGCGCTTGGCGATACCGCCGTTGTTCATGATGTTGCCGGCCAGAATAAACAGCGGCACAGCCAGCAGGGAGAAACTCTCGACACCGGAGTTCATTTTCTGCATCGTGATAAAGGTGATCTGGTCCCATGACAGGGTAGACATGGCCGTCACGATGGAGGATGCCACAATGCTGATGGAAATGGGCACGCCGAGGAACAGCAGCACGCCGAACACAGCGAAAAGGATAACGGTGGTCATGGTGATACTCATTTGTCTGCACCCTCCTTGGATTCTACTTTTTCGCCGGTGATGTCCTCATAGATGTTGATGATCTGCGCAATCACGATGAACACGCCGGAAATCGGGGCGATAGCGTAAACCAGACTGCGGGGGATGCCCAGCAGTGCCGAGAACTCGCGGCTGGCGGAGACCGCCAGCTTAAAGCCGCCAATCGTGAATACGAAGATTGCCATCAGGAGGATCAGGCCGTCAATGGCCACCAGCAGGCCGGTGTGGGCCTTGCCGGTGAACTTGTCGCGGACGAGCGTCAGCGACATATGCTCACGGGTGGAGAAGGCGTAGGCCGCGCCGATGAAGCCGGTCCAGATCAGGCTGTAGCGGACAAGCTCCTCGGTAAAGGCTACGGGGCTGTTGAGCACATAGCGGGAGAACACCTGGATAAGCACCAGAATGGTCATGAAGGAAAGCAAAATCGCGCAGGCGATGCTCAGGATCTTATCCATCCAGAATTTGATCGTTGCAAAGGTGTTTTTCATGGCTTACTCCTCCCCTCTTGCCTTTTCAATGGTGTCAAGCAGCGTCTTGACGCCGGGGTACTGCTCCTCATAGGCCTCGATCATCGGCTGGGTGGCCTCGCGGAAGGCCTCCTTATCGACATCGTAGACGAACTCCACGCCCATCGTCTCCTGTGCCTCCTTGACGGCCTCCTCGACTGCGGTGTCCCACATGACCTTGTGGGCATCGGTGGAGTCGTGGGCAGCCTCAAGAAGAATCTGCTGATCCTCCGGGCTGATGGTCTTCCAGACCTTTTCGCTCATGATCAGCACATCGGGGATCATGGCGTGCTGGTCAACGGAGTAGACCTTGCAGACCTCGCCGTGCTTGCCGGTGGTCAGGGCCGTCTCGTTATTCTCGGTGCCGTCGATGATGCCGGTCTGCAGCGAGGTATAGACATCGCCGTAGGACATGGCAACGGGGATACCGCCGAGGTAGCTCATCATATCGGTCTGGCTTTTCATATCCTGCACGCGGATCTTCAGGCCCTTGAGGTCTGCCGGGGTGCGGATGGCCTTATCCTTCGTGTAGAAGGAGCGGGCGCCGGAGGTGTAGTAGGTCAGCGTGACAAAGCCGTCCTCGCCGGTCGAGAGGAAGAAGTCCTGCATCTCCTGCGAGTCCATGACATGGTAGAAATCCTCCGTGTCATTAAAAATGTAGGGCAGGCCGAAGGCGTTGTAGGCCTCATTGTAGGTGGCAAGGCCGGGGGCGGAGACCTTCGTCATGGCGATAACGCCCGCCTGCAGCTGCTCAAGGTTCTCGTTCTCGCTGCCAAGCTGGCCGTTGGGGAAGATCTTGACCTGAATGCGGCCATCGGTCTTTTCGTTGACCTCCTCCGCAAACTGGGTCATGGCGATATGGACGGTGTGGGTCTCCGACAGGCCGTGGGCCAGCGTAAGAACCAGCGGATTCTGTGCGCTGTAGCCTGCATCGGCCGTGGAGGCGGATGCGCCGCAGCCGGTCAGCAGACCGATCCCCAGCACAGCCGCAGCACCCAAAGCTGCGATTTTTTTGAACATAGCTTTTTCTCCTTCGGTTTTATAGTGTGGGTGCAGACGGGTGGATGGCGGGCGGATATAGAATCCGCCCCTACGGAGGTGCACCCGGGTTGTTTATTGTTTGTAGGGGGCCTTTATTACATGCCAATCAAATCAAACTGCTCAAAGGACACGAGCACCTCATGATCGTGCTTGGGGTTGGGGTACTTGATCTGCACACTCTTGAGGCGCTGGCTGTAGTACCAGCCGCTCTCGGCCTGCTCAAACTTGCGGCGATGCAGGAAGTGCGGCAGTTCCTTGCCGTCAAGCTGCACATAGAACGGGGACTTCTCGCGGTGGATCATGTCAAGGTACATGCTCTCCACGGCGGTCTCGTAGCTGCCCTCGTTCGTGAAGCTGACAACGGTCTTGACGCCCGCCTTGACAGCGATCTTCGTTTTCAGGTAAGCGCCGTTGCGGTAGTCGTTCGTGCGGCCGTCATCCTCATACAGCGTGAACGCGGAATCCACATCGGGGGCCATCAGGATGTCCAGCGCCGTGGTCTTTTCGGTCATGAGGTTATGCAGGGCGTTGCCGCTCATCGGGATGATGGCACCGCTGCGCACAAACAGCGGGATGCTGGCAATATCGACCGGCACCTCAACGGTCTGGCCGGGGGCGTAAGCCTCGCGGGTGTAGAAGTCGTAGAACCGCTCGTTCTCGTTTTCGGTTCTGGGCAGGTAAACCGGGCGGACGGTCTGGCCCTTCTCGACAACATTGGCCACCAGCAGAGAATCACCGAACATGAAATCGACACCCTCATCGTAGGTTGCGGGGTCATTCTGGAACACCGCGAAGGTGGGCTGCCAGATGGGCAGGCCGTTCTCATGCGCGCGCTCCATCAACGAGTAGAGCGTCGGGCTGAGCTTGTAGCGGAAGTCGATGGCATCCTTGATGTACTTCTTTTTGTCGCTGTACATCCAAGGCTCGGTGACGGTGTTGTCCGTGTTGGTCGAATGGATGGAGAAGCGCGGCTGGAAGATGCCGTTCTGCACCCAGCGCACAAACAGCTCACCCTCCGGCGCGGGGCCGAAGAAGCCGCCGATGTCGCAGCCGTGGTTGGACACACCGCAGAGCGCCATGCCCAAGATCGTGGCAATGTTGTATTTCAGGGTATCCCAGCAGGTCAGGTTGTCGCCGGCCCACACCTGTGCATACCGCTGGATGCCGGCGTGACCGGAGCGGCAGACCGAGAAGGGGCGGCAGTCGGGTTCGTATTCCTCAATCGCTTCGTTGGAAAGCTGGCACATCAGGTTGCTCATAACCGGCTTCATCGTGCCGATCGTGCTGCCCTTACCCTCAAAATAGACCTTGGCGTCCTTGTCAACAAGGGAGTCGTACTCGCAGTTGTCGTTCCAGATGGAGCGGCAGCCGTACTTGAGCAGCGCGTCCTTGATGTACTGCTTCCAGTGCAGGCGGGTGGATTCCTTCGTGTAGTCCACAAAGAGGCCGGGGCCGCCCCACCATGTACCGACAGCCAGACCGTCGAGACCCGCGTTGTCATCGGAGGCAGGCAGGAACATGCCCTTTGCCTTCATCTCGTCCAGCAGCGGGTGGACCAGCAGCATGCCGGGCTTGATGTTGGGCGAAACGACAATACCGCGCTTTTCCATCTGGGCGAACCAGTCTGCCGGATCCTTGAACCGCTTGTTGTTCCAAGTGAAGGTGCAGCGCTTGATGCCCTCGGCCGTTTCTACAGCGCAGTAACCGCTGGAAAGCTGGAACCCGTCTGCGGGGATGCCCTCCTCGCGGGTGGTGTCGATGAAATCCAGCACCGCGTCATCGCTGTTCTCGGGCAGTTCGGGGTAGTACATCGAGCTGCCGAGGTAGCCGAGCGCAGCCTTCGGCAGCATGACGCTCTTGCCGGTCAGGTCGGTGTAGCGCTCGATGATCTCGCGGATGGACGGGCCTGCGATCAGGAAGAGATCAATATCGCCCGCATCGGTGCGGTAGGACGAGTAGCGATGCCAGTAGTTGCGCTTTTCGCGCCCCATGTTGAAATCACACTCGGCCGTATTATGGTAGAAGTAGCCGACCGCCTGCTTTGTGCCGCGGTTCAGCCGGATATAAAAAGGAATGTGCTTGTAGAGCGAGTCGGTCTCCTTGGCGTTGTAGCCCATCGCATCACCGGGGGCCATATTCATGTACTTCTCGGCCTTGTTGATCTCGCCGGACTTCTCACCGAAGCCGTAGAAGCAGTCATCGGCCTCGATCTGGCTGGCATGGATGCGGCGGCGGTTGCTGTCCTCGCGGTAGGCAAGGTCAGGAATGTCGGCGTGCAGCAGGCTGCCGTCCTTGTCGTAGACCATGATGCGGAAGGGTGCCTTCTCGATCACGACCTTCAGGCGCCCGCCCTGAATCACAGCCTGCTTTTCGCCCTCGGTCAAAACGGCGGCGGCAGGCTCGACGCGCTTGCGGCAGCCTTGCATCAGGGCATCGGTACGGGACTCCCATGCGGTCATCGTCAGGCTGTAGGAGGCCTCATCCCAGTCGCCGTCAAAGCCGGCGCGGATGCGCAGGATGTCATCGGTCAAAAACCAGATGCGCAGCTCCACAGCGTTGGTAGCAACGGAATAGTAGCTGCCGCAGTCTTTGACGGCGCCGCCGGTGTAGCACACTTTCATAGATTTTCCCCTTTCTTCTTTTGCGTTGGTCAAGTGGAAAAAGCGTTCGTTTCGGCATTTTTTGTGCAACCCTCACAAAATTGCGCGCTTGTTTTTGTGATAATTGCTACTGTTGCCTTATTTCGTCATTATAATATCAAATATACGGCCAAATTTCTCTGCTTTTTGTAGCGCAAATATCGCAAAATGTGATATAATCGCCTCAAGGATAAAATTTGTGGGGAGGCCCGTGCTATGATTATACAAAAAGTGCCGCACTATGTAGATTCTCTTCTCACGCAGGAGAAGGCCAGCTCAGCCCTGCAGGGCGGCGATGTCGTGGTAGCATGGTACACCAACCAGCTCAACAGCCAGTCTGTCGTACACTCGCACCCTTACTATGAGCTGATCCTGCCGGTATCGGGCAGCAGTGTGCGGTATTCCATCGGCGGCAGCGTCTACGACCTGCACTTAGGGGAGCTGATCCTCTTTCCCGGGGAGATGTTCCACTCCGGCAAGTTCAACATCACAGCGGACACCTCTGAACGGCTTGTCGTGCAGATCGCGCCCGGCATCTGGGACCGCGCTTGGGCGCAGAGCGGGCTGACCGACCATCTTTGGCAGGGCGAGCCTGTCATACTTGACGCCGACTCGGTCATCCGGTGGGATTTCCGCGGCCTGCTGGAGCGGATGGCACAGACCGTCCATCTGGATGAGCCAATCCGCACGACAGTCCAGTGCTGTGAGGTGACCGAGCTGATTTTGCTCTTCAGCCATGTGATCCACGGCCGCCGCACCGCACCGCCGCCCTCCGCCACAAGCCTGCTGGTTGCCAGGGCGGTTGCCTACCTGCAGGCGAACTACACAGACCCACAACTGAATGTTGCGCAGCTGGCGCGCTACACCTACACCAGCCGGGAGCATCTGTCCCGCGTGTTCAAGGAATACACCCTTGAAAGCGTCCACGGCTATCTGACCAACCTGCGGATGCAGCACTGCCGCAATGCCCTTGCCGCCGGTATGAGCGTGCTGGATGCCTGCTCCGCCAGCGGCTTTACGAATTACAGCAGCTTTGTAAAGAGTTTCCGCGCCCTCTACGGCATCACCCCGACCGAATACCGCGCCCAGCTCCGCATTCCGGCGGCAAAGGGATAAGCGGCAGCCCATAAAACACCGCCCCCGGCAGCTTATGTTGAAGCACAAACATAAGCTGCCGGGGGCGTTTGTATTTTGCGGTGCTGTCAAGAGTTTCACTCTATCGGCAGGCTGATGACCGTCTTTGCGCCCTGCGGTATATTTTGCGCAAATTCCGCTTTGCCGCCGTGGGCAATGGCAATTTGCTCCACCACATGCAGGCCAAGGATGTGCGGGGCATTTTCACAGGGCGCAGGGTCGTGCATGGCCGCCAGCACGGCAGACGGGTAGCCGCAGCCGTCATCAGCCACCGTCAGGTAAAAGCAGTCTCCCGCCGTTTCGGTGCGCACGGTAATGCTCACCGGGGCTGGATTGTGGCGGATGCTGTTGTTCAATAGATTCTCAAGCAATCGTTCCAGCAGTGCGCGGTCTGCACAAAGCACTGCCTGCTCGCTCTGCTCCGATTGCTCCAGCGCGATCTCGCACTGCTTTTCCGGCGCGTTCTCGCAAAACTGCGCCACCAACGCGCGGAACAACGGCCCCGCCCGGAGGCTTTTTCTGCGCAGGGGCTGCGCACCGTATTCCAGTTTGCTGGTCAGGTTCAGATCGGCAATGAGGGTGCGGAGCTTTTCGCACTGGGTCCGTATGCCGGCTGCCTTCTGCCGGGAGGCGGCCGGCATTTCCGCGTCCTGCTCCATCTGCTCTGCCCAGCCCATGATCAGCGCCAGCGGGGTGCGTACATCGTGGCTGACCCCTGCGATCCATTGGGTGCGGGCGTTGTCCCGCCGGGCAAGCATCTCATTTTTGGCCTGCAGCTGGGTGCCGGTCTGGTTCAGCTTTTCCGCCAGTTCCCCTGCAAAGCCATCGGTAGGCAGCTGAACGCTCTGCCCCTGTGCCAGCGCATCCAGACCGTTTGCTACGATCTCCAGCCGCTTTGCCCCCCGCCAGCTCAGCCAAAGGCAAAACGCCAGACCCAGCAGCAGCAATCCCAGTGCTGCCGCCGGGAGGATTCCGGCCATATTCAGCACAAGCTCCGGCGAGCTGTAGACGCTGTACCGCCAAAGGCTCCCCTTGGGCAGACCTATAACGAACAGACCGTAGGGTTCTTCCCAGCAGAACACCGGGTAATCCGCCAGATACCAGCGGGCAAACCGGGCAATTTCGCCGGGCGTATAGGTGTGGTCCAGTTCCTCCGGCAGCGCGTAGCTCCACCGGACAGCGCCGGCATCATCCAGCACCATGGCCCATGCATAGCCGTCCATCCATTCCTGCGGCGTGTGCGCTGCCCCCAGCGCCAGTCCGTCTGCCGTTTCCACTATAGCATCTGCAATTTCGCTGGAGGCGTATTCCCGCTGCGGCAGACGGCGGCCCTCCTGCCAGCCCAGCCAGCCCAGCAGGGCAACGCCGGAAAACAGCAGCAAAAGCACAACGCCCACAGCGGCCAGCACATACCGCCGGATCAGCCGTGCAAAGGTTTTCAAGGCTCTCCCTCCTTTGTCAGTTTATAGCCGATGCCCCGCACCGTGCGCAGGAACCGCGGCGCACCGGGCTCGGTTTCCAGCTTTTCCCGCAGATGCCGGATGTGTACGCCCAGACTGTTCTCATAGCCATAATAATCCGCACCCCAGACAGCATCGCAGATGGCATCATAGGTCACGATATGCCCCCGGTTTTCTGCCAGCTTGCGCAGCAGGGCCAGCTCGGTAGCCGTCAGCGCCAATGTTTTTCCGTCTGGCAGGCTGACAACGGCATCGTTCAGGTCTACGCTGCGCGGCCCAAGCTGCAATACCGTTGGTTTTGCAGCTGACAATTCCGCCCGGTAAGCCCGCTGCAGAATATGCTGCACCCGCAGCAGCAGCTCCTGCATCAAAAAGGGCTTTGTCAGGTAATCGTCCGCCCCCAGCCCCAGCCCGAACAGCCGGTCTGCATCCGCATCCCGTGCTGATAGAAATAACGCCGGCACATCCGCTTTGGCCCGCAGCGCACGGAATAAAGAAAACCCGTCCCCGTCCGGCAGGTTGATGTCCAAGATCATCAGCTCCGGCTGCCCGGCCGCAAAGGCGGCGCGTGCGCTCCCGCAGCTTTGTGCTGTGCGGATCTTCCCATAGCCTGCGCCGCGCAGCTGCTCACACAGCAGTGCCAGCAGATCGGCGTTGTCATCCACAATCAGGATTTTCGCATCATAAATGGTGTTCACAAGGTGTTTCCTCCTTTTCCCTCCCTACTATACCACAATTTTTGCGCCGCAAAAGAGAACGCCCGTAAATTTAAGCGCAAATTAAGCTATCCTTCCGGCAGGATTAAGATGATGGGTGTATTCTGGCAGCATTCCGAAATAATCGTGAATGTGAAAGGAGAACCCTGTATGAAACCTGTAATCGAGACCCATGCCCTTTGCAAAAGCTATCATGGCCGTCTTGTGGTGGATCATCTGGATCTGTGTGTCCCGGAGGGCTGCGTCTATGGCTTTTTAGGCCCCAACGGGGCGGGAAAATCCACCACAATGAAGATGCTGCTGGGCCTTGTGCATCCCACCGGCGGCAGCGTGGCGCTGCTGGGGCAGCCCATGAATGAGAAAAACCGTATTCCGCTGCTGCGGCAGACCGGCAGCCTGATCGAATCGCCCTCCGGTTACCTGCACCTGACTGCGCGGGAAAATCTGGCCATCGTTGCCGATCTGAAGGGCGTTGACCGCAGGGATACCCGCCGGGTGCTGGACATCGTACACCTGACTAAGGACGCTGACCGAAAGGTGGGGCAGTATTCCCTTGGCATGAAGCAGCGGCTCGGCATCGCCATGGCCCTATTGGGCAGCCCCAAACTGCTGATTCTGGACGAGCCCACAAACGGTCTGGACCCGGCCGGGATTCAGGAAATGCGCAGCCTCATTGCCTCGATGCCGCAGACCACCGGCGCCACCGTTTTGATCTCCAGCCATCTGCTGGGCGAGATCGAGCAGATGGTGGATCAGGTCGGCATCCTGAGTCACGGCAAGCTGCTGTTTGAGGGTTCGCTGCAGCAGCTGCAAAAGCACAGCCGGGGCGGCACGCTGCTGCGGGTGCTGACAGTCCCCAAGGCTCTTGCTGTGTTGCAGCAGCAGGGGGTGACGGCCGCAAGGCTGACCGACCAGCCGGACACGCTGCAGCTTCCCCCGCTGCGGGATGAAGCACTGGCCGCGCTGATCCGCACCCTTGCCGAAAGCGGTGCCGGTGTCATTGGGCTGACTGCACAGACCAAGAGCCTTGAGGACATCTTCCTCAGCCTGACCCAAAGCAGCGGGGAGGTGGCGTAACATGACAGCCTTTTTTGCGGAGCTGCAAAAGGCCCGCCGCCGGCACGACCTTGCCCTCTGCCTGCTGATTCCCGGCATTGTCGTGCTGTGGGTGGGCGGCCTTGCCCCGACAGCCCCGGATGAGCTGGCCAACGGCTACAGTGCCCTGCTCTACAGCCTGCCGGTCATCGAGGCGATCCTGATGCCGGTGATGATGGCGGTGCTGGCCTCCCGGCTGTGGGATATGGAGATAAAGGGAAATACCCCCAAGCTGCTCTACACCTTGCAGAGCCGCCGCAGCCTGTTTGCGGGCAAGGCAGTCTTTGGCGTGTTGGAGGTGTTGCTGGTCACGGTGCTGGAGCTGGTCTGTGTACCGGTGCTGGGGCGCGTCCACGGTTATACCGAGGTCTTTCCTGCGGGGCAGCTGGCCTATCTGTTCGTCTGCACACTGGCCGTGGATTGTATGCTTTTCTTCGGCGAGTTTCTGCTGATGCTGTGGGTCGGCAATCCCCTACCCGCGCTCTGCGTAGGTATTGTGGGGGCGTTGGTCGGGTTGTTCTCTGCCTTTATGCCGCCCATTGCCAGTTACTTTGTGCCCTTTGGGTACTACATCCCTCTGAGTGCCTACGAAGTGGCAAACTGGGATAAGTCCACCCACACCGTCACCTACGGCACCCGCCCCTTCAACTGGGGGCTGCTGGCCTTTACCCTTGCGCTGGGCGCAGTGCTGTTTGCCCTTGCGTGGCGCAAGGTACAGGACGAGGAGGTATAAAACCATGCTGAAACGCTGTATTCTTGCGGAGAACCGCAAACTCCACGCATCCCCCATCTGGGCCATGTTCTTTGTGCTGCCCATTCTTTCTGCCACCTACGGCACCTTCAATTATCTGCAGAATCTTGAGATCCTGACCGATGGCTGGTACAGTCTGTGGACCCAGCACACCCTGTTTTATTCCATGTTCTTCTTCCCCGCCATGGTCGCCACCTATGCTGCCTACTTGTGGCGGCTGGAGCATCTGGGGCACAACTGGAACATAATCATGGCAAGCCCTGTGCCGCCGCTGGACCTGTTTGCCGCAAAGTTTGCGGTGGTGGCAAAGCTGGCATTGCTGACCCACAGCTTTGTATTTGCGCTGTTTGTGTTCTGCGGTAAGGTATTTGCCCAGCTGCCCGGCCTGCCGCCGGTCACCTTGCCGCTCTATCTGCTGCGCGGCCTGCTGGGCGCACTGGCCGTCATTGCAGCACAGCTGGTGCTGGCCATGGTCATACGCAGCTTTGCAGTGCCCATCTTTCTGGGCCTGCTGGGCGGCATTACCGGCATCTTTATCAGCTCCAAGGGCTTTGGACTCCTGTGGCCCTATTCTCTGATGCAACTCGGTATGAACTCCAACAAAAGCGCGGATACTCTGGCCGGAAGCTATGGGCTGTTCGCCTTCAGCTGCCTGTTCTGGCTGGCGGCGATGTTCGCGCTGGCATGGCTGCTGCTGCGCCGGCAGGATGTGCGCGCCTGAGCTGCCCGCTCCCCCGCTTTTTATTGCTTTTTCCGATTTCCTATTGACAAGTCGGTTCGTTTAGACTAATATAGTCTATGCTAACCGTTAGCATTTACTAACCCTGCAAAAGGAGATCGGATCTATGGCAGACCAGCCCCGGCAGTTGACCGCCCCGCCGCGCTCTGCAGCGCGCCTGCTGCAATATCACGATTTGAGCGAGAGCATTGTCTCCGCGCTGGATGCCCGCGATACCTATACCGCCAGCCACTCCAACCGCGTTGCAGAGATGGTCCTTGTGCTTGCAGCCGCGCTGGGGCTGGGGCCGGACGAGACCACGCTCATCCATATAGCCGCCCACCTGCATGATATTGGGAAAATCGCTGTGTCGGACGCTGTGCTGCGCAAGGCCGGGCCGTTGACCGCTGACGAATGGCAGGAAATGCGCCGCCATCCTGTCACAGGCTATAACATTCTGCGCAGGGTCGCAGATTTTCAGGACATCGCCGTGCTGGTCCTGCATCATCATGAGCGCTGGGACGGCCAAGGCTACCCCGATGGCTTGTCCGGAGCCGATATTCCTTTAGGCTCGCGCATTATCGCCGTGGCAGACTCGATCGACGCCATGATGAGCAGCCGAAGCTATCGCGCCGCAATGACCGGCGCGGCATGCCGCTGCGAGATCGAGAAAAACAGCGGCATCATGTACGCCCCCCGCGTGGCAAGCGCTGCGCTGGCGCATTGGGATACCCTGATCAGCCGCTATGCCGCCGATACGCCCCGCGCCCCCTATTTTGACCGGCTTATGTTGGAGCGTACCCGCCAGACGCACGACTATCTGGTTGCTCATCAGGACAGCCGCATCACCCTTGCAGAGCTGGCGGCCATGTTTCATCTCTCGCAAAGCTCCCTGAAGCTTTGCTTCAAGGCTCTCTACGGGGTGCCGGTGGCCGGTTATCTGCGCACTGTGCGGATGGACACAGCCGCACGGCTGCTGCAGGAAAGCGATCTGCCTGTAGCGGAGATTGCGCACCGTGTCGGCTATGAGGACCCCAGCCGCTTTTCCGCGGCCTTCCGCCGCCACACCGGCCGCCGCCCCACGGAGCTGCGCCGTGTTGCCTGCCCGTGCACAGAATAAAATCCAAATTGCACGATTCCTGTCTTTTTTACCTACCGTTCGGATAGGCAGGCGTTGTAAAATAATTAGTAAACCTTCTGGGTTTATTTGTAAAATCCAGACCGTATACCGTATAAGGATAGTAAAGGGGAAATGAGTTATGAATTGGGCTAAGATCGGTCTGTTCGCAGGTGGCGCACTGTTCGGCTCCGCCGGTATTGAGATTTTGACCAGCAAGGATGCAAAGAAGCTGTACACCCAGTGTACCGCCGCCGTGCTGCGCATGAAGGATCAGGTCATGAAAACCGCCACCTCTCTGCAGGAGAACTGCGGCGACATTCTGGCCGATGCCAAGGAGATCAACGAGCAGCGCAACGCTGAGGGCGATGCCGTGATCGAGGACGCCGCTGACGAGAAGGCCGAGTAAGCTATACTGACTCGGCCACAAGTCGGCTGCAGCCCTTACGCCTCGGCTTTGATTGGCCGGTTACTGCAAAGGCTTTTCCCACTCGCGGAGAAGCCTTTTTTATTGTTGGGAGCATCACTATAATGAAATGGAACATTCTGCATGAGAGCCGCGGGCGCATCCGCCTGCATCTCAACAAGCCGCGGCTGTCTATGGCCGAGGCGGACCAGCTGCAGGCTTACCTTGCCGGGCTGCCCGGTGTGCGCGCTGCCGTTGTGTATGAGCGCACCTGTGACGCCGTCATCACCTACACGGGTGCCCGCACCGATGTACTGCACGGCGCAGCCGCCTTCCGCTTTGATGTGCAGGCCCTGACTGAGGTATCTGCCAACAGCCCGCGCGCCGTAAACCATGAATATCAGGAAAAGCTCGTCAATCTGACGCTTTTCCACTTTGCGCGCAAGCTGTTTCTGCCTGCACCGATACGCTTTGCCTACACTGCGATATGCAGTGTGCGCTATCTTTGGCACGGCCTGCGCAGCCTGCTGCACCGCAGGCTGGAGGTCGAGGTGCTGGATGCGCTGTCTATCGGGGTATCTATGCTGCGGGGTGACTTTTCCACCGCAGGCTCGGTCATGTTCCTGCTGCGGCTGGGTGAGCTGCTGGAGGAATGGACCCGCAAAAAGTCGCTGGGCGATCTGGCACACTGCATGTCGCTGAATGTGGATCGCGTCTGGCAGCTTACCGCCGAGGGCGAGGTCCTTGTCCCGATTTCGCAGATCCGCACCGGAGATGCCATCATCGTGCATACCGGCAGCGTGATTCCGCTGGATGGCAAGGTGCTGGACGGTGAGGCCAGCGTCAACCAGGCCTCGCTGACCGGCGAGGCCGAGCCGGTGCGCAAGGCGGCCGGTGCTGTTGTCTATGCAGGCACCGTTGTGGAGGAGGGCCAGATCACCCTGACGGTTGAACAGCAGGCTGGCAGCGGCCGCTATGACCAGATCGTCCGGATGATTGAGAACTCCGAAAAGCTGAAATCCGCCAGCGAGACCCGCGCCGCAGCGCTGGCCGATAAGCTGGTGCCCTACAGCCTGCTGGGCACCGCCGTCACCTATGCGCTTACCCGCAACGCAACGCGCGCTATCTCGATTTTGATGGTAGACTTCTCCTGTGCGCTGAAGCTCTCAATGCCGCTGGCGGTGCTGTCCGCGATGCGGGAGTGCGGCAGCTACCACATCACAGTCAAGGGCGGCAAGTATCTTGAGGCACTGGCCAACGCCGACACCATTGTTTTTGATAAGACCGGCACGCTGACCCATGCCACCCCGACCGTTGTGCAGGTCGTTCCGTTCGGCACCCGCACAGAGGACGAGATCCTTGGCATTGCCGCCTGTCTGGAGGAGCATTACCCCCACTCAATGGCAAACGCCGTTGTGCAGGCTGCTTCCGCAAAGGGCATCCGCCATGATGAGATGCACAGCGAGGTGCAGTATGTCGTAGCGCACGGCATTGCCAGCACCATCGGCGGCGAGAAGGCCGTCATCGGCAGCCAGCACTTTGTCTTTGAGGATGAGGGCTGCTACATTCCGACCGCTGAGACCGCCAAATTTGACGCCCTGCCGCCGGAGTATTCCCACCTGTATCTTGCCATCGGCGGGGTGCTGGCCGGTGTCATCTGCATTGCCGACCCCCTGCGTGAGGAGGCCGCCGAGGTGCTTCGCCAGCTGCGCGGCCTTGGCATACAAAAGGCGGTCATGATGACCGGTGACAATGACCGCACGGCCTCCGTCATCGCAAAGCAGGTCGGCGTGGATGCCTATTACGCCGAGGTCCTGCCCGAGGATAAGGCCCGCTTTGTCGATGCTGAAAAGGCCGCAGGCCGCACCGTCATCATGCTGGGAGACGGCATCAACGACTCCCCGGCCCTGTCTGCCGCCAGTGTCGGCATCGCAATCAGTGACGGCGCTGCCATTGCGCGTGAGATCGCGGACATCACGATTGCCGCCGACAGCCTGCGGGAGCTGGTGACACTGAAAGCCATCGCCAACGGCCTGCAGCACCGCACCCGCGCCAACTACCGCTTTATCATGAGCTTCAACAGCATGCTGATCGTGCTGGGCGCTATGGGCATCCTGCCGCCTGCGACCTCAGCGCTGCTGCACAATGCCTCCACCTTGGGCGTCAGCCTGAAAAGCATGACAAACCTGCTTACTTAACGAATATCCGACCGCAGCCCGACTGCCGCGCAAAAGCGGCCGCCGGGCTGTTTGTTTTCGCTTTGAAGCAATGTAAAAAACTGGTATCAACTGCTATCAATGTTATAATAGCACTTGCAATCAATGCGCCTCAGTGATAAAATTATAATGCTTTTTGTTTAAACTAACTGTGCGGTGTGAAATATTCGGTACCGATGCGGTTCAGTGCCAAATAAGAGGGAACGCGATACGAAAAGCTGAAGGGAACTATCCACATGATAAACAATCATTTCCGGCGCATGGCGCTTCGGGGGCTGAGCCTTTTCACCGCAGCGGCCCTGCTTACCGCCTGTGCTGCCAGTCAAGCCGCTGCACCTGCCGCCAGTGAGTCCACGGCGCATGAGGCTGTCACCTTTATGGCGCCGTACCTGAATGTCGAGGCTTTTACCGACAAGGACGCCGCCAAGGCGTTTTTTGGCTCCTTTGAGACGCTGAGCCGTGCAAACGCCGCATGGAACGAAACGGAGCCGCAACATGTGGAAGGATAAAAAATACCGCCGCATCCTTTTGGCCTGCATCTTCGCCAGTCTTGCGGTAGTCGTTGGCTTTTTTGTCCTGAGCCGGACCTATATCAAAAATCTTGTCTATAAAGAGCGCCTGAACCAGATGGAGGAGATCACCCACCAGATGTTCCGCAATCTGGAGGATGTTATTGGCAACCGTTGGGCAGATGTCAATGTGCAGTGCAACTACCTGATTGACACCGACCTGCAGACCGACACCGACCTGTATTCGTATCTGCAGCGGGTATCCGCCCTTTCCAATCTGGAAAAAAAGCAGATCACCCTGCTGGCCGTTGATTCCGCCGGGCGGTATTACACCCAGCAGGGCAGCCGAGGTCTTTTGCGGGAGATGCACTACCTCGAGGACAGCCCGGAATGGGTCAGCTATATTCCCCACTCTCTGACGGAAAATGATTCCCGCATGGTGTTCTTAAAGCGGCTGGATACTCCCATCACGCTGCAAGCCGGCACCGCGCAAATCAGCCTGCACTACTACGGCATTGCGCAGAGCATGGAGCAGCTGAATACATACTTCCGCTGTGATGCCTACGATGACCACAACAGCGTGTATGTGCTGGAAAACAACGGCCTCAAGCTGTTCAACAGCAATAGCACCGAGCTGCTGAAGGGGCAGAATGTCTACACTGTGCTTTCGCAGATGTCCTATCTGCACGGCTCGTCCTTTCAGCAGGCAAAGGCAGCGCTGCAAGCGAACGGCGTCTGCTACTCCAACGCCGTTCTGGACGGCACCGAGTATTTTTACTCCCTCAAGCAGATGGAAAATGCCGCATGGACGCTGGCATTTCTGGTGCCGGCAGATGATGTTGCCACCAACACGCAAAAGCTGGTAGATTTGGTGACCGCCATCATTATAGGCTTTGCTACGGTCTTTTCCGTTGCCGTTATTCTGATTCTTTGGAGACTGCAAAGGGATATGCAGCGCGATGCCCTGCTGGCTGAGCAAGAGACGAATCTCCGTTTGGAAAGCTACAACCAGCAGCTTGCCGCGCGCAACGCCGAGTTGAAGCGCGCACAGGAAGTTGCCGTGGATGCCCTGCAGGGTGCCGAGCGCGCCAGCAAGGCCAAGACAGATTTCCTGTCCAACATGAGCCACGATATCCGCACACCGATGAATGCCATCATCGGCATCACCACCCTGATGAAAAACGAGCTGCATGAGCCGGACAAGCTGGCCGAGCATCTTGAAAAGCTGGAAATATCCGGACATCTGCTGCTCGGCATCATCAACGACATTCTGGATATGAGCCGCATCGAGAGCGGCAAAACCACCCTGAACATCGAGCAGATGGACCTTCTGCAGCAGATCGGGCAGGTCGAGAGCGTTATCAGCGAGCAGGCCCACCAGCGGAACCAGGAATTCCGCGTGGTCACAACCTCGGTACAGCATGAGCATGTGCTGGCAGACCCCAACCGTCTGAACCAGATCCTGATGAATATCCTCTCCAACTCGGTCAAGTACACGCCTGCAGGCGGGCATATCCGGCTTGAGGTCGAGGAGCTTCCCCGCGATGCGCACTACGCCAAGTACAAATTCATCGTGCAGGATGACGGCATCGGCATGAGTGACGCCTACCTGAAAACCATTTTCGACCCCTTCACGCGGGAGGAGAAGTCCGGCACCAACCATGTGCAGGGCACGGGACTGGGTATGGCCATCACCAAGAGCGTTGTGGACCTGATGGGCGGTGTCATCAGCGTGGAAAGCGCCCCCGGCCATGGCTCCCGCTTTGAGGTCGTGCTGGAATTTCCCATTGATACCGAAGCTGCCCTTGTGCAGAAGTCCGAGACCGATGATGCGCCGGCGGGCACTTCCCTGCTGTGCGGCATGAAGTTCCTCTGCGCCGAGGATAACGAGATCAACTCGGAGATTCTGCAGATGCTGCTGGAATCCAAGGGCGCGACCTGCAGGATCTACCCCGATGGTCAGCAGATCGTAGATGCCTTCGCCAAGGTAAAGCCGGGTGACTACGATATGATCCTGATGGATGTGCAGATGCCCGTCATGGATGGTCTGGAGGCCACCCGCCGCATCCGCAGCAGCGAAAATCCGCTGGGCAAAACGATTCCCATTCTGGCCATGACGGCCAACGCCTTTCTGGAGGATATGCAAAAGAGCAAGGAGGCCGGCATGGACGAGCATCTCTCGAAGCCCGTGGACATCGCCATGCTTGAGCAGGTGGTGCGGCGCTTCCGCATTACCCCCCCCCGCCGATAAATAGCGGTCGGTCGCGCTTTATGCGCAGCGCTCCCCCGCCCTCACCATTTGCCACCAAAACAGGCGCACTGTAAAAAGAAAACCGAGCAGAAACCGCCCTTCCGGGGTGACTTCTGCTCGGTTATTTTTATAGCTTACGGTGCCATGCAGCAGGGGCGCATGGCTCTGCTCAGGTGCGCAGCAGGGTGCCGCGCAGACTTTCCAGCGCGGCAAGGCGTGCGCTGATGGCAAACAGGCTCGCGGCATGGGTCAACTGCTCGGACTTCGCATCAAACGGAATGATGCGTGCCAGCACCGTGCTGTGATCCACAGCATCAAAAAGGACGCCCGCCCTGCGGCAAAGCTCGACCGTGCGGTTGGCGCAGCCCGGCATCGTGCATAATGCGGCCACGGCATCCTCCGCAGGCGTGGGGCGTGCCGCGCCGGTATCGCTAAGCTCCTTACCCAGCACCGTGCCGAAATGCTTTGCAGCCCGCCGGTTCTCGCACCGTCCCAGCAGGGGGTCCTCGGCACGCATGTCAAGCTCCATCGGTTCGCGCATGTAGCTGCTGTACCGCTGGGTCAGGCGGGTGTATTCCCGCTGCAATTCCTTCCGGGTCAGTTCTGTATACTGCATACTTTTCCACTCCTCTACCTCATCTGCATCGCCTATTATACGCAGAAAAGGGCTCTGTGTAAAAAGTATTTTGTATATATCAGACATGTATAGTTCACATATCAGGCCGTAAGCGCCACGGGCTTTCCGCGATCGGGATTCCCTCTACTGCCAGCAGGCGGGCCTTTGTATCCAGCCCGCCCGCATACCCGGTCAGGCTGCCGTCTGCCCCCACAACACGGTGGCAGGGTATGATGATCGAGATCGGGTTGTGCCCGACAGCGCCGCCCACCGCCTGCGCGGACATCCTGCGCTGGCCGTGCTTCTCGGCCAGTTGGTTGGCAAGTGCACCGTAGGTCGTGGTTTTGCCATAGGGGATCTGCAGCAGCAGCGCCCATACTTCCTGCCGAAAGTCCGACCCGATCGGATGGAGCGGCGGCGTAAAGTCCGGTACACTGCCGCTGAAATAGAGATCCAGCCAACATCTGGTCTGCGCCAGAATCGGCGTTTCCGCGTCCTGATGCACCGGGTCAAGTCCCTGCGCAAAGCGGCGCTGGCCCTCAAACCAAAGTCCGGTCAGCCCAATTTCGTCAGCCGCCAAAAGCAACCTGCCCAGCGGCGATTGATAATAGCCTGTGTACAGCATAGCAGCTCCCCCCCTACAGCTCAGACGGTTTTCGCTTTTTTACCGCCCGGTCTGGCGGGTGCATAGTCCCGCATACCCGGAATCGCACCGCCCGCAATGGCCCACAGGTACAGGCTGGCCACACTGCCATAGGGGCTGTAGCGGCGCCGGTATTTCTCAAACAGCCTGCGGTCGATTTTGCGGTGATGATAGAGCATCCGCAGCCCGCGCTGTATCGCAAGGTCATCGTAGCTCAGAACATCAGGCCGCTGCATACAAAACAGCAGGATCATCTCTGCCGTCCAGACGCCGATGCCCTTCAGACTGCTCAGCACCCGGACGACCTCCTCGTCCGGCATCTGCCAGATCTCCTCGATGCGGCACTCCCCGGTCTGCACCTTCCGGGCGAAGTCTGTGATATACTCCGCCTTGCGGTAGGTAATGCCCAGCTTTTGCAGCTCGGGCACCCCCGCCGCAAGGATATGCCCGGCGTCAACGGTGCCAAGGGTCTGCTGCATCCGCTGCCAGATCGTTTCCTGTGCCTTGGTGGAAATCTGCTGCCCAACGATCTGATGCACTACCGATGAAAACAAATCGCCGTCCACCGCGCGGTCAATATGGCCGATCTGCTCAATCGCCGCACCGAGCCGCTTGTCCTTCCGGGCAAGATATTCGGTTTCCTGTGCGCCGTATTCAAAGTACATCCCAGCACCTCCCAGCTGCCGGCTGATTGCTCACCAATTTGCCGTGTGCCTTTTATAAGCGCCGCTCACACCCGCACCAGCTTGTATTCCTGCGTACCAAGGCCGAGGGCTTCGGCCACATCAATCGTGTGGGTGCCGTGGCGGCTGTTGACGCGCTCCATAAAATGCTCGCGGCCGGGATCGTTGCTGTTGCGCACCAGATCAATGCAGGCACGGTCCAGCGCGACCGGGTCAAGACTGGACAGGATACCCACATCGCTCATGCAGGGGTCCTCCGCCACTGCACAGCAGTCGCAATCGACCGAAAGGTTCTTCATGACCGCCACATAGGCGATCTTACCTGCAAAGTGCTTTGCCACAGTGGAGGCGGCATCGGCCATAGCCTCAAGGAAGGTGTCCTGCTCGGCCGTGTTCTCCCACAGAATATTCTGGTCGGTGACCTTGCCGCCGGAGTGGATATAGGCCTTGCCCGCGCTGGATGCGCAGCCGATGGACAGCTGCTTCAGCGCGCCGCCGTAGCCGCCCATCGGGTGGCCCTTGAAGTGGACCAGCACCAGCATACTGTCATAGTTTTCAATATTCTTACCCAGATAGTTGACCTTGAGCACCTTGCCGTTCTCAACCGGCCACTGCACATCGGGGCCCTCGGCATCCATAATATCTACATCAAACAGGTCGCTCCAATGGTGCTTTTTCATCAGCTCAATATGCTTAGGCGTTTCGTTGCGGGCGCCGCCGTAGGCAGTGTTGCACTCGACCACCGTGCCGTTCACGGCATCAATGACCGGCTTCATAAACTCGGGGCGCAGGTAGTTCTGGTTGCCGTCCTCACCGCTGTGGACCTTGACGGCCACCTTGCCGGGCAGAGCAACACCCAGCTGGCGGTACATCTTCACGACTGCCTCCGGGGTAAGCTCATTGGTAAAATACACGGTCGCTTTTTCCATAGAAGGTTTCCTCCCTGTAGTGACTCCTGCAAGAAAAGGCGCACCGCCTTTGCGGCACACCCAAAGCACATATTCTGTTACTTATTATAGCACTTTTCTTGCGCTGTGGAAAGCCGGTTGTTGCTTTATTTTGCCTTCCATGGTATACTGATTCATATTTTTGTCGAAATGAGGTTTTATTTTCATGTCAAGAAATAGCACGATGGATCTGACCACCGGTCATCCGCTGAAGCAACTGCTGTTTTTTTCGCTGCCGCTGGTGGCCGGGACCCTGTTCCAGCAGTTCTATTCCTTTGCCGATACCGTTATGGTCGGCCGCTTTCTGGGCGAGTCCGCGCTGGCCGCTGTCGGTACGACCTATTCGCTGCATTTTTTGACACTTGGTTTTGTGCTGGGCGCGTGTGCAGGCTTCGGTATTCCGCTGGCACAGGCTGTGGGCGCAAAGGATCACGATGAATTCCGGCGCTATTTCTGGAACGGTGTCTGGCTGTGCTGCCTGCTCGGCGTTGCTTTTACCGCACTGACCTATGCGTTCGCCGTACCGATGCTGCGGCTCATCCACACTCCGGAGGAGATCCTGCCTCAGGCAGCAAGCTATATCCGCATCATCTTTTTAGGCATACCGGCGTCCATTTTGTACAACTTCTGCGCCGGGGCACTGCGGGCCGCCGGGGATTCCCGCCGCCCCACGCTGTTTTTGTTGGTATCCAGCTTTTTAAATATCGTGCTGGACTATCTGTTACTGGCCGTATTCCCGCTGGGTGTGGTTGGTGCCGCCCTTGCCACCGTGGCCAGCCAGCTCGTCAGCGGATTGCTGAACCTGTACTGGCTGGCCTGCAAAACCGATTTGCTGCAGAGCTGTGCAGGGCTGCGCGGATTCTCCCGCCGCCATGCCGCCGCGCTCTGCCGGGTCGGCCTGCCGATGGGGTTTGAGTACTCGGTGTCTGCCATCGGCGCTGTTTTGCTGCAGAGCGCCATCAACGCGTTGGGCACTGCCACCATTGCAGGCCAGACGGCGGGCGATAAGATCCGCCAGATGTTCACCCTGCCGATGGAATCCGTTGGCATGGGCATGGCGACCTTTGTGGGCCAGAACGAGGGTGCCCGCCGCTACGACCGTATCCGGCAGGGCATTCGGGACGGCCTTATCATCCAGTGGATCTATTGCGCAGCCGCCTGGGTCGTGCTTTTCTTCGGCAAGACTGCCTTTACCCAGCTGGTGCTGGGGCAGGCCTCCGACCAGGCAGCTGCGCTGTCGGTGGAGTATCTGACCGTCATCAGCTGCCTTTTCTGCTTCCACGGCGCCCTGATGATCCTGCGCAACACCCTGCAGGGCATGGGCTACAGCCTGCACGCCGTCCTCAGCGGCGTAGGCGAGCTGATTGGCCGCGCTGTCTGCGGCTGGGCTGCCGTATCCAGCAGCAGCTTTCTGGGCATCTGCCTTGCAAACCCCGCCGCTTGGGTGCTGGCGCTGGCCTACTGCACCGGTATGATGATCCACTTTTTAAAGCAGCGGCAGATCCAGCCCTGCTGAGGTACCACAACCGCTTTGTCACAGTCGTAGCGCGGCTCTCTTTTTGCTTATCCTTTGCTTATCAATGGCTGCGGGCAGACCTTTTACGGTCTGCTCAGACTGTCGATAAACCTAACGGGACGATTGCAACCTTTCGCTTGGTTTGTAGGGAACGGTCTTGACCGTTCCGTGCCGCCGTACCAAAAGCACGACATTACGAGAAAACCGCGCGCCATTCGGCGCGATTGAATGCGCTGTGCGCGGCCAGCGGTACGGCGCGGTCGAGACACGCGCCCTACATTACTACCCGAAAAAGGGCTTTTTCTACAAGCTGGGCAGACCTTTTACGGTCTGCGCTTTTTTATTTGCAGGCTTCCTCAGTTCTCGACAGGTCGGCCGCTTATATGCTATACTGGTACTATTATACAAAGGAGGCGCATCCGCCATGAAGCGCAGCAATATCCATCTGCAGTACAACGCCCCTGTCACGCTGACCTTTTTCTTTCTGTCGCTTGCTTCGCTGGCGCTGGGTCATCTGACCAATGGGTGGACAACCCATCATCTTTTCAGCGTCTATCGCTCTTCGCTGGCCGATCCGCTGTTTTTTGTCCGGCTTTTTGGTCATGTGCTGGGGCATGCAGGCTGGGACCACTTTATAGGCAATATGCTGCTTTTCCTTGTCATCGCGCCCCCGCTGGAGGAGCGCTACGGCAGCCGCACCCTGCTGAGCGGCATCCTCATGACCGCGCTTGTGTCCGGCATCCTGCAGTGTGTGCTGTTCCCCTCCTCCGCCCTGCTGGGTGCCTCCGGCATCGTGTTTATGCTCATCATGCTGTCCAGTCTGGCCGGCAGCCGGAACGGCGGTATCCCGATTACCCTCATCCTCGTCGGTGCGCTCTACCTGAGCCAACAGGTATATGATATTTTGTTCGTGCAGGACAATGTAGCCAACTTTATGCACATCGTTGGCGGTGTCTGCGGCACGGGGTTTGGCTTTGCCGTGCGCAGGAAATAATATGCGGAGGTTTCCCTCATGAAGATCCTTATCACCGGTTTTGATCCCTTCGGCGGGGAGTCCGTCAATCCGGCCTATGAGGCTGTCAAGCTGCTGCCCGACACCATTGCCGGGGCACAGATCATCAAGCTGCAGGTTCCCACCCGGTTTGCCCTTTCCGGTGCCGTTCTGGAAGCTGCCGTAAACGAGCACAGACCCGATGCGGTCATCTGTGTCGGGCAGGCAGGCGGGCGGTCTGCCATCACGCCGGAGCGAGTTGCCATCAACCTTGCGGACGCAAGCATCCCCGACAATGCAGGCGACCAGCCTGTGGATGAGCCGATCCGGGAGGACGGTGCGCCCGCCTACTTCACCTCCCTGCCCGTAAAAGCCATGGTGCAAAAAATAAGAGCCGCCGGTATCCCGGCAGCCCTCTCCTATACCGCTGGTTCCTTTGTGTGCAACTCCTTGATGTATACGCTGCTCTATCTCATCGACAGGCAGTATCCTGCCATGCGGGGCGGCTTTATCCATGTGCCTTATGCAATGGAGCAGGCCGTCAGCAAGCCGCTGGGAACCCCCAGCATGGATCTGCACCAAATCGCGCGCGGCCTTGCGCTTGCGGTAGAAGCGGTCGTTGAAAACGAGCACGACCTCACCTTGAATATGGGCACCCTCCGATAAGCGTATCCCGAAAAATCAGCACGGTGCATCATATCGGACAGTCACACTGTTTCTCGCCCTCGGCAAGCTTGACCTTGCAGACCACGGCATCGTCAAGCAGATAGACGACTCTGGCGGCGGCATAGGCAATGGCGATCGGCTCGGTGCAGCCCATGGCGGGGATCAGCTCCTCTTTGAGGATCTGCACATATGCCTGATAGGTCCTGCTCTGCTTATCCATACAAATGACTCCTTTGGTTGCTCTGCAAAGTGTTCGCAGCGGGGTATTGTACCGCGTTTGCTGGTTTGCATAGTACAAGTATAGACATTTTTTCCGGGCATTGCAACCGCATTTTAGCGGGTTTTCTGGCTCTCCATTATAACAAAAAGCCGGGCGCTCTCAAAGGGGAGCGCCCGGCCATATTCATTGACTATGCTTCAGATCAGTTTGCCTTCTGGGCTTTCTTGGCGGCCTTCTGGGCCTTCTTGAAATCCTTGTAGGCCTTGTACTGCTCAGTCTTGCGCAGCTTGCGGGCACCGAGGATCCAAAGGATCAGGCCCAGCACAAAGAGGATGCCGGAAATCCATGCGACAGCGATAACTGCTGCAACGATGCCGGGACGGATCACCTTGATGGTGGTGTCGGCGCCAACGCCGTTCATGCCGCAGGAGTTGGCAATGGCATACAGGTTATGGTGGCAAGCCTCGCGCATGGCGGAGACGATGACGGGGTCATTCTTGTACTCCGGCAGCTTGTCGGTGACGAAGGACATCATGGCATCGTAGATGGACACACCGGCCATGACACCATCGGGACCGTTGACATACTGGGTCAGCACATTATCGGTGATGACCATGCCCTCGCAGCCCCACTCGTTGCGCAGGATGCCGGTGACCAGACCGTAGTTGCCGCCGGACCAGATGGCACCCCAGCGGGTGTAGGCGATCATAACGCCGTTGGCGTTGCCGACCTCAACAGGAGCCTGGAAGGCCTTCAGATAGACCTCACGGGCAGCCTGCTCGTTCAGCCAGACGCCCAGACCGATACGGTCCTGCTCGCAGTCGTTCAGGGCAAAGTGCTTCATGACAACATGGACGCCCTTTTCCTGAATGGCGGCGACCTCATAGGCGCTCATCATGCCGGACAGGAAGCCATCCTCAGAGTAGTACTCGAAGTTACGGCCGCCGTAGGGGGTGCGGTGGATGTTGTTGCCGGGGCCGTACAGGCAGGCAATGTTGGCGTTCAGGCAGTTATTGCCGATGACCTTGCCGATCTCGGTCATGAGGTCGGTGTTGAAGGTGGCAGCCATGACATCCTCAGAGGTGAAGGCGGTGGCGGTCAGCTGGGTCTTGTTGCTGCCCAGCAGGCTGGCGGTCAGACCCTGCGGGCCGTTCTCATCGCGGGTGCCGGGAGCCTCCACGCTCTTAACGGGCATGGTCCAGTGGAAGGCATCGCCGATCAGGGAGTTCATCTCATCGAAGGTCATCTGATCCAGCAGCTCGTCCCACTTGGGATCGTTGTAGTCGAGGCCGATCATGTCGTACAGCTTGACGCCGTTCTTGGCGCCGAGGGTGGGCATCTCAACGCTCTCGTAGTCGGCAGCGTCGTAGCGGACCTCCTGCAGGTCCTTCTTCAGCAGCTCGGTCAGGGTCAGCTTGACGGTCTCGGTGGGCAGGGTGCCGTTCCAGTCAGAGCGGCTCAGCCAGGTGACAGTCTCCTCAACACCCTCATAGAGGTTGGGGTCAGCGCAGGACAGCTGGTTGGTAATCTCGGTGCCGTTCTCGCTGGTGGCGTAGGTGGTGGTATCGAGGGCGTCCTCGGTCCATGTGTAGGTCAGGTCGGCGTTGCCGTCGGCAGTCATCTTGCCGTTGGTGTTCTCGACCGTGAAGCCCTTGGCGGCCAGAATGTTGTTGACAGCGTTGTGGGCATCGGTGGCGGCGGTGAAGTAGTAGTCACCGGCGTCAAGGATATAGGTGCCGGCACCGTAGGTGTCGTAGGAAGCGATGTCGCGCTTGTTGACGGTCATGGACAGCGTCTCGGAAGCGCCCGGCTCGATCATACCGGTCTTGCCGAAGCCGACCAGAGAAACGGCAGACTTCTCAACGCCGTTCTGCTTGTCGTAGTCGGTGTAGGGGCTCTGGACATAGACCTGCACAGTCTTTTTGCCGGCCATGGCACCGGTGTTGGTGACCTTGACGGTGACGGTGTAGGTGTCATCGGCGGCATTGTAGTTGACCTTCATGTCGCTGATGTCATAGCTGGTGTAGCTCAGGCCGTAGCCGAAGGGGTAGGCCACGATGTCGCCGTAGGCGTAGTCGCCTGCGTTGCCGCTGCCGGTGACGAAGTCCTCGTAGCGGGTCTCGTAGTACTTGTAGCCTACATAGATGCCTTCCTGATAGATCATGTAGGACTTGCTCTTTGCGGGCACATCGCCGCCCTCAACATAACCCTCATAGGTGGCGGGGGTGAAGTTCCACATAGCAGGAGCGCTGAAGTTATCGTAGCAGTAGGTATCGACCAGACTGCCGGAGGGGTTGACCTTACCGGTCAGGATCTCGGCAACAGCGTTGATGCCGGAGATGCCCACATCACCGATCCACAGAGCGGCATCGATGTCGTACTCGTTGTTCTTGAGGAAATCGACCTGCAGGGCGTTGGCGGAGTTGATCAGCACGATGGTCTTTTTGACGGTGCCGTTCTTCTTCATCTCAGCCACATTCTGCAGCAGGGCCTTCTCGTTGTCATCGAGGGCCAGATAGTTGACCTCGCCGTAGGAAAGGTCAGCGCCCTCGCCGCCGACGCGGGAGAGGGTGACGATGGCGGCATCGCCGTACTGGGCAACGCTGTTCTTCACATCGTCGGTGTAGACATCCCAAGGCACCTCAGCGGTGACCTCACTGGAGCTGGCAACGGTGCCGGCGGTCTTGCGGGAGTAATCCTTGCCTGCGCCGGTGGTGTAGAAGTCCCACAGGGTGGGGTTGACGGTCACACCGACCTTCTCGAGGGCGGTGCGCAGGGTGTCGGCGGTGGAGGCATCAATGTTGCCGGAGCCGGTGCCGCCGTACACGAGGTTGACACTGCTGCTGGAGAAGGTGCTGACCTTGGCATCGGCAGCCAGAGGCAGCGCATTGTTGTTGTTCATCAGCAGGGCAGCGCCCTCAGCCTCGACCTGCTGGGTCAGGGCCAGACCGTAGTCGACCATCTCCTCAGCAGAGTCAAAGTCGCTGGTAAAATACTGGGCATTGGTGTCCTCGTTCTGCAGCTCCCAGAAGGTGCCGCCAAAGCGGGCAGCCATGGTGTTGTCGAATTTCTGGGCAAGCACGGACAAAGGCACGGAAATGACCATAACGACCGCGCACAGGATCGTCAGGATCTTCCACGCCAGAACGTTCTTGCGCTTCGCCTTTTTGTAGGCTTTTTTGAGCGCTTTCTTTTGGGCTTTGATCTCGTCCATGATTTTCTCCTTGTCTTTTATTTAACAGTTTATCTGCTATCGTTATTGTACACAATTTGCTCCTGCCATTTCAATAGCTTGCGATAAACGGTCGCATTTCATGCATATTCGGTTTTTCAGAAACAAAAAACCCGGTCGTTCGTTTGTGCATAATGCACAATAAATGACCGGTATATATGGTAATTGCGCTTGCTTCTTCGCTGGTTCGGTGCGGCACCGCCCCTCAATACTCTATCCCCTCCCGCGCGGGAATGCCCTGGGTGTAGGGGTGCCGGACCGCGCGCAGCTCGGTCGAGTAGTCGGCGGCCTCCTGCATCCACGGTGCCGGATCACGGCCCGTCAGCACGACCTCTCTGCCCTGCTTTGCCATCGCTGCCGCCTGCCGCAGCAGTGCCTCGTCCACAAGCTGATGCCGACAGGCCGCGCAGGCCTCGTCCAGCACCAGCAGGTCAAAGGGGGTATCCAGCGCGGCGCGCAGCGCCGCCGTATTGTGCTGCCGGGCCTCCGTGCGCTCGGCCTCGGTCATGAGCCATGTAAACTTTGCGTTGGGGCAGGCATGGACCTCTGCACCGCAGCGGCGCAGCAGAGCGATCTCCCCGCTGGTGCCGTCCTTTAAAAATTGCAGCACCACCACGCGGCGGCCGTGGCCGAGCGCACGCAGTGCTAGCCCCATAGCCGCCGTGGTCTTGCCCTTGCCGTCCCCCCAGTACAGATGCAGCATGGCGCCAGCCTCCTTAATAATGTATAAGCCGTTTGCAAAAAGCGCTTTTCGACAGGCTCACTCTATAATAATGTAAATTCAGTATACTGCAAGGCCGCCGCCGTGTCAATTACAGGGCGGCCGCCTGCTTTTTGCAAAATACGCAAAAGCGCCCCGCCCAAAGCTGCTATGCTCGGGCGGGGCGCAGGGTATATGCCTGTATTCAGCTTATGCCTTCACGGTCGGCTTAATCTTCTCTGCAAGAATGCAGAGCAGCACGGTCAGCACCATGGCGGGCAGGGTGTAGCCCACGGGGGTATCAACACCCATCAGCAGGCGGTAGGCAAGGAAGCCGACCAGCCAGATCACAAGGTTCCGCGCATCAGCGGCCACCGCAAAGCGGTCACACCTGAGGATAAAATGATCTGCGATCTGCACGGCGATCATCGGCGCAAAGACCGAGCCGATCAGATACAGGAAGCCGGTGATGTCGTCCATCGGGAAGAGGATCGCCCCCGCGACACCGATGACCGTCACAGCGATGGCGGTCTTTTTGCCGTCCAGCTTGGGCGTCAGGCTCTCGGCAGAGATACCGGCGCTCCATGCATCGAGGAAGGTCGTGGTAACGGTCGAGAATACCAGAATCACGAGTGCGGCAATGCCCAGACCGGCCTTGACCATGATGACGGCAATGTCATACTCACCGGTGAAGATGGCTGCGCCCATGCCGATGACATACATCCAGCAGGATACAAGGCCGTAGACAATCACGCTGACCCATGTCGCCTGTGCCGGCTTTTCGGCATCGCGGGTATAGTCGCTGATCAGCGGAAGCCAGGACAGCGGCATCGCCACCGCCAGCTCCACCGCCGCGCCGAAGGTCAGGCTTTCGCCGGTAAGGTCGGGCATGGAATTGCCGGAGAAGAAGATGACCTTGCACAGAACCAGCGTAAGCACAAACAATGCTGCCATCGTCAGCTTGTTGATCCAGCCCAGATCGGTGATGCCCACCGCGATCCAGAGGATGATCAGTGCGCCGATCACCAGACACCAGACCCAGCGGCCGATGTCAAAGATGCCGCCGACAGCCAGTGCGCCGTCATAGATCATGATGGCCGTCCAGCCGACAAGCTGCAGCACATTCAAAAAGGCGAACAGCAGGCCGCCCTTCTGGCCGAAGCTCATCTTGACGGTCTCCATAGCGCTGCGGCCGGTGCGGCCGCCGATCAGGCCCGCCAGCAGCATCATGGCGCAGCCGATGATATGTCCGACAAGGATCGCTGCCAGACCCTTGGCCATGCCCAGCGGGGCAAAGGCCGTGCCCGTTAAAATCTCTGCCAGTGAAACACCGGCGCCGAACCAGATCAAACCGTTCTGAAGGGTAGATGTCTTTTTCATTCGGTGAACTCTCCCTTCAGTGCGAACATGTGGTCCATCGGGCCGGAGCCGTGCCCGAGGTCGAGCATGGCGGCCAGTGCGCCCGAGATGTACGCCTTGGCGCGCTCGACCGAGGTATCGAGGTCATAGCCCTTGGCAAGGTTGGACGCGATGGCGCTGGACAGTGTGCAGCCGGTGCCGTGGGTATTGGGGTTGTCAATGCGGCGGCCGCGGAACCATTTGCCGGCACCGTTACGCCAGAGCAGGTCATCGGCGTCGTTGATCTGGTGGCCGCCCTTGCACAGCACGGCACAGCCGTATTTCTCGCTGATGGTCTGCGCGGCCTTCTCCATATCGGCGGCATTTTTGATGGACATGCCGGAGAGTATCTCTGCCTCGGGGATGTTCGGGGTCAGCACCTCCGCCATCGGCAGCAGCCTTGCGGTCAGTGCATCCACGGCATCGTCCCGCAGCAGCTTGGAGCCGGAGGTTGCCACCATAACGGAGTCCACCACAATGTGCTTGGCGCCGTACTCCTGCAGCTTGTCGGCGATCGTGCCGATCAGCTCTGCCGAGGATACCATACCGATCTTGACGGCATCGGGGTAGATGTCGGTAAAGACCGCGTCAAGCTGCTCGGCCAGAAAATGCGGGGTCGTCTCAAAAATGTCGGTCACGCCGGTCGTGTTCTGGGCAGTCAGGGCCGTGATGGCGCTCATGGCAAAAACGCCGTTAGCGGTCATCGTCTTGATATCTGCCTGGATACCGGCGCCTCCGCTGGAATCACTTCCAGCAATGGTCAATGCTGTTTTCATCGTAATACTTCCTTTCTTTATCTGTACAGCAAGGTTTTATAACGCGGCACAAGGTGGTGCCCCCGATGTACCGCGAGGGGGGGCAAGTTGGTTTGCAGGGGTCAGGGCACGCCCGCCCCTGCCGCGCGGCGGAAATTCACATCTCTGTAAGGGGAATCTCCCCCAAGCGCTTCACATATAGATCCGCCGTCTTTTTCAATCCGGCCTGGTCGGCTTCGCCGTTGGCGTCATACACGCCGACGGTGATAAACCCTGCGGCTTTGGCGGTTTGCAGGGCGTAGAGGCTGTCCTCAAACACCACTGTCTCACGCGGGGCGGTGCCCAGACGCTCGGCAGCCATCCGGTAGATGTCCGGCTTATGCTTGCTGACGCCGATCTCCCCTGTTGTGAAGATCTCGGTAAAATATTCGAGCAGCCCCAGCCGCGCAAGCGCCCTTGTCACATGGGCCCGCGGGCTGGAGGTTGCCGCTGCCATCCCGATGCCCCGCTCTGCCAGAAATGCCAGCAGCTCGGGGGCACCGTCCTTGGCAGGGACCTCGTTGTAATAGTAGTCCTGCAGCATCTCCTCGATGCCCGCGCCGACCTCCTGTGCCGTCATGGGCAGCGCGTACCGCGTCTGCAGGTAGGCCGCCCCCTGCTCCATACTCATGGAAAAGAGGATCTCATTCAGGCCCGGCTCCGGTGCAACGCCAAGGCGGCGCAGATACCGCGCCCCCAGATCGTTCCAGATGCTCATGGAATCCAGCACAACGCCGTCCAAATCAAAGATCGCACCGTTACACATGCAGCATCTTCTCCGTTGCCAGCCTGAGGTCTGCAGAGGCCTTTTGAATATCCTTCGCCGCGTAGATGGCGCTGATGACCGCCACACCGCAGATGCCGCTGCCCGCAAGCTGCTCCACATTCGATTGTGCAATGCCGCCGATGGCCACGACCGGAATGGATACCGCCGCGCAGATGGCCTTGAGCGTCTCATAGCTCACATCATCGGCGTCATCCTTGGAGCCGGTCGGGAACACCGCACCGACACCGAGGTAATCTGCGCCGTGCTTTTCTGCCAGAACCGCCTGCTCGACGGTATGCGCCGACACGCCCAGGATCTTGTCCGGTCCCAGAAGGGCGCGGACATCCTGCGCCTCCATATCGCTTTGGCCCACATGCACACCGTCCGCATCCATCTCGCGGGCGATCTCGACATTGTCATTGACAAGGAACGGCACGCCGCGCTCACGGCAGAGTGCCTGCAGTTCCTTTGCCTCTGCAAAAAAGTTTGCTTCATCAAGGGTCTTTTCCCGCAGCTGCACCATCGTGACGCCGCCGTCCAGACTCTCGCGCACGACATCGACCAGTCGGCGGCCGTCCAGCCAGTGTCGGTCGGTGACAGCGTAGAGCAGCAGGTCCTTTTTATCGCAGTTCATACCGTGCGCCCCCGTTCAGCGTCTCACCGTCCATATTGTAGATAGCGTCAATGATGCGGTTGCGGTAGGTGGAGTTGCCGTCACCCTCGGCCATACGGCTCCAGCCGATCTCACCGGCCAGACCCATGGCGCAGACAGCGGCAGCAGCAGCCTCCAGCCGGTTGTCGGGGTTGGCCACAACAAAGGCCGTCATCATGCCGGAGAGCTGGCAGCCCGTGCCGGTGATTTTGCCCATCTCGGGGCGGCCGTTGCGGATGACATAGCAGCTCTTGCCGTCACTGACAAGATCAATCGCGCCGGTCACGGCCACGATGGCGCCGCTCTTGGCGGCAAAATCCTTGACAAACTTCACAGCATTGTCAAGATTTTCCTCAGTCACCGCGTCAGCTACATCGGCATCAACGCCCTTGGTAGTGCCGCTGCCCAGCGCCAGCGTCTTGATCTCCGAGATATTGCCGCGGATGACGGTGAAGCGGATCTTCTCCATCAGTTCCACAGCGGTGTTGGTGCGCAGCGCAGAGGCACCCGCGCCCACGGGGTCAAGCAGGACCACATGGTCCAGCTCGTTCGCCTTTTTGCCGGCGCGGAACATCCCCTCAATGCTGCGCTGGTTCAGTGTGCCGATGTTGATGTTCAGGCCGCCGCAGATGGCGGTGATGTCCTCGACATCCTCCGGCTCATCGGACATGATGGGGCTGCCGCCGCAGGCCAGCAGAATGTTGGCCACATCATTGACGGTGACATAGTTTGTGATATTGTGGACCAGAGGCACGCCTTTACGCACATTTTCGATGCAGGTACCCAGCATACAAAAGCACTCCTTTATAAAAAATGCGGACATGCCCGCAGAGGCACATCCGCATCAAGACGCAAAAAAGCGCAGAAACGACTATTTCCCTACGTTGGCATTATCCAAATCAGGTTACGGGTCAGGGCAATACAGCCCACTCTCAGCCTGCTTTGCGCAAGCTCCCCATTTCTGTACAGTTTTTACTGTAGCACACTATTCTGTTTTTTGCAAGGTAGTTGTCTGATTTTTTTGTATTTTTTTGCAGAAATCCTCTGCCGCCCCGCCAAAGCGGGTCAAGCAGATGGCTCCTTCTTTTGGCGCATCGGTATCAGGACCCGCAGCTCAAACCAGCCGTCATGGGTGGTGATGGTGGCCGTGCCGCCGTACTTGGCGGCCGTGTTCTGGATGCTCTTGACGCCGAAGCCGTGGTAGCGCCCATCTGCCTTGGTCGTCACGGGCAGGCCATTTTCAAACTGCAGCTCACCGTCATAGCAGTTTTCAATGCGGATGGCTGCAAAGCCCTTTTGCCGCGCCACACTCAGATGGATCAGCCGCCGCTCCGGGTCGGCGACCTTGGCCGTGCCCTCGATGGCGTTGTCCAGCGCATTGCCGAACAGGTTGCTGATATCCATCACATCCATAAAGTCGAGTGCCGCACCGTCCGCGACCACCGTCAGCTGGATATTCTGGGCACGGCAGGTCAGGCTTTTGCCAGTCAGCACCGTGTCCAGCACCTTGTTGCCGGTGTCGTTCTGGGCTTCGTAGGCCTTGATCTCCTGCTCCATCCGGTCCAGAACGGCGTTGCGCTCCTCCCCGCTCTCCGACCGCAGCACCGCGATCTGGTGCTTCAGGTCGTGGTATTTCTGGTTGATCAGATCCACGCTCTCCTGCTTGGCCTTGTAGTTCTCGTACTGCAGATGCAGCATGTTGCGCAGGGCATCGGCCTCCCGCTGGGTGGAAAGATCGCACAGCTGCGATTGATAGGCAAACAGTAGCGCGACACCCCCGAAGTAAACGACCGAGCGCATGGTGTAGATTTCCATCGTGCCGCGGGCCGAGAAGGGCGTTTTAAGGGTCGTATAGCTGATGCTGCTCAGAATGTAGACCGCTGCCGCCAGACCGGCCGCAATGGCCGCCGTGCGGGGGTGGATGTCAAGCTGGACGCTGCCGATGTTTCCGCCGTTCTCGACCAGCCACATCAGACCGAAGATTAGCCCGAACCCCGCCGCAATAAAAAGCACCAGCGCCGGCAGCCCCTGAAGCAGCGGGTTATCCTTGGCAAAGTAGACATACATCTGCCATGTCAGCGATGCCGCAAAACCGGCCAGTATAAAGGCGCGCGTACAGAAAAACACGACCTGACATCGGTCGGCGCGGGTCGCCGCCGCCATAAAGAGCAGCATAAGCGCCACCGACACGGCGTACAGCACATTGAACCGCCAGCCGTCAAAGCCATCCGTTGCAACCAGATAGACCACCAGCACGGCGAACGCCCCGGTATAGAGCACCGCCCGCCTTGCACCGCCGCAGCGCGGCGGCAGAAACCGCAGATACAAAAGGCAGGCCAGCCAGTCAGCCGCCGCTGTGACCAGCCGGGGAATGTCCATCTCATAATATGGGATATTCAACGGCATATCCTCACCCCGCCCCGTTTATATAGTCATTCAGCGCGTCCAGAAAGGCCTTGCGCCGCGCCCGGGCGATGGGTACGCGCTCCCCGTGGACCACGGCATCCTCGCCATCCATGCAGTCCACATGCTCAAGATTGACAAGGCAGCCCTTGTTGACCCGGAAAAAGCTGTCCTGCGCAAGCCTTGTCTCCGTTTCTGCCATCGAGCCGGACGCCGTCAGCGCCCCCTCCGCCGTATGAAAAACGAGGTCATGACCGCAGCTTTCCACCCAGTAGAGCGCGGCCGTGTCGATTTTATGGGCCGTACCGCGGGCGTTGATCTGCAGGTAGTGCCGTGCCCGGCGCGCTGCGCGCTCGATGGCGCGGCTCAGCCGCTGGCTGAACGCATAGTAGGAAACCGGCTTCAGCACATAGTCCAGCGCATCCACCGCATAGCCCTTGATGGCATACTGAGGCGAGTTTGTGATGAAGATGATGATGACCTCGGTGTCTTTTTTGCGGATCTCCTCGGCGGCCATCATGCCGTCCATAAATTTCATCTCAATATCCATCAGGATAATGTCGTAAACCGCCTTGTAGCCAAGCGCGATCTCATCACCATCGGAAAATTCCGTAACGGTGAACTTTTCACCCGAGGCGGCACTGTATTTATCAATATATTCCCGCAGCTGGCTGCGGTACAGCGCGTCATCTTCCACCAGCGCCAAACGGATCATATCAGTCACTTCCTCACAGAGCAGATTGCATAGGTTCCTATCCCTATACAGTAACTCTATTTTATGAGACAGGCGCACAAAAGTCAATCTGCGTTTGGGAAATCATGCCGGGCTTATCGGATCAGCGCTACCGCCACATCATTCACATTTGTTCCGGTCGGGCCGGTAAAAAACAGGCCGCCCACGGCTTTGAGCGCCGTGTAAGAGTCGTTGTTGTTCAAAACCGCAAAGGGGTCCAGCCCTGCAGCACGCAGCGCCGCCAGCGTGTCACCGTCCGCATAGCCGCCGGCGGCATCCGTCGGGCCGTCCGTACCGTCTGACCCGACACTGAAAACCGCCGCATCCAGCCCCGCTATACCGGCTGCAGCCGCCAGAGCCAGCTCCTGATTGCGTCCGCCGCGTCCATTCCCGGTGACCTTTACCACAGTCTCTCCGCCCGCCAGATAAGCCAGCGGCCGGGACGGGCTGCGGTGAGTGCGCACAATATCCGCAAGGAATACGCCCGCCTCCCGCGCCTGACAGCTCAGCTGATCCGTCAAAAGGATCGGCTCATAGCCGAGCGACCTTGCCGCAGCCGCCGCTGCCGCACAAAGTTCTCTCACACTGCCGGTGATCCGAGCCTCTACATTGTCCAGATGCTTTGGCGTTTCATGCTGCAAACAGGCGCGCGCTTCCCCGGACAACCGCAGCCCGTACTTTTTCACAACTCTCTCCGCATCCCTGCAGGTTGACGAATCTGCACAGGCCGGGCCGCTGGCGATCATATCGAGCGGGTCGCCCAGAATATCACTCAGCACGATGCAAAGCACCCGCGCCGGGGCGCAGGCCTGTGCAAACCGCCCGCCCTTCACGGCAGACAGCCGCTTGCGAATGGTATTGATCTCGACAATATCCGCCCCGCAGGCAAGGAGCTGGCCTGTGATGTCCTGCAGTTCAGACAGCGGTACCAGCGGCTGTTCAAGCAGGGCGCTGCCCCCGCCGGAGAGCAAAAACACGACCGTATCCTGCGCGCCGAGATCGCGCACAAGCGCAAGCGCCGCCCTCGTTCCCCGGCAGGAGCCCTCATCCGGAATGGGATGCCCGCCCTCAAAACATGCAATGCCCGCCAGCGGTCCCCCGCTGTGGCCGTACTTTGTGATGACAACGCCGCGCCGGATGCGCCCGCCAAGGCAGGACACCGCAGCATGGGTCATCTGCCATGCCGCCTTGCCCGCCGCGACCAGATACACCCCGCCGGTGCCGAAGTCATAGCTTTCCAGCGCACGGATGACGGCCACATCCGGCAGCACGGCGTGGATACCCGCCGATACGATTTTTTCCGCATCCTCATGCAGCAGCTGATTCATGACCGTTTTTCCTCCCTTTAACTGCCTTCTCCCGGCTTTTGCTACCATTATACGGCAGTTCCCGCGCACAGGCAACAAAAAGCGCATTTTCACCGTAGAAAATGCGCGCCCCTACAAAGTGCTTTTGGGATAATCTTTTTGCGCTTCCTCCTGTTCTTTGCGCAGCAGCATACAGTCGGTTTCGCGGCGCAGCATCAGCAGGATTTTCAGTTCGTCCGCGCTCAGCTCCAGTCCGGCCCTCTGAAACAGCTCCAGCAGCCTTTGGGTATACCGCTCCTCTGTCAGGTGGGGATATTGCTCCGCCAGCTGCAGCAGCCCCTCCTGAAGCTCCCGGTTCGTATCGAGCACCCAGTTAAAGCTGACGGCATCCTCAAATTCGAGCGGTACCCGCTTTTTTCTGCTTTTCCAAAACCATTTCATACCGATCCCCCTTTTCTGTGCCGGCCGTTTATAATATGATATTATAATATGATAAAAGAAACACGCAGAATAAGCGGCTTTTCTTCGTGAAACAGCGCTTTTTCTGCGTGAAATATTTATATGCGGGTCATGTAGGCAAAATAGGCGTTTTTCATCTCACCATAGCCGCTTTGGGGAATCGGGATGTGCTTACCGTTTGTCAGCAGCAGCTCGCGGGCCGTCAGCTTGCGGATAAAATCCATATTGACGATATACGCCCGGTGCGGCCGGACAAATGCAGGCTGCTCCCTGAGCGCCTCCATCAATTCTGCCATCGTGGCCGACACGGCCAGCACTGAGCCGTCCGCCAGCGTACAGACCTGATTGTGGTTGAAGCTTTCCACGCACACCAGCTCACAGACCGGCACGCGGTAGAATCCGTCCTTGGATTTGAGCATAAGGGATGGGTTGTTTTCCGGCAGCAGGCGGTGGATGCAGTCCAGCACCGCGCCGTCAAAGTCCGGCTTGCTCACCGGCTTGATCAGATACCCGGCAGCCTTTACGCTGAAGGCGTCCACCGCATACTCTCTGGAGACCGTCAAAAACAGGATCTCCGCCCGCTCTTTTCTCTCCCGGAGGCGTCTGGCCAGAGCCACACCGGTCATGTGCGGCATAACAACATCCAGCAGATACAGATCAAATCCGCCTGCTTTTTCTACCTCGTCCAGCAGGTCATATGGCTGGCCGTAAGCCTGTATCTGCACCGGCGTTTCGGGGTGTTCCTCAGAGAAGCGGACCGCCAGTTCCTTGATACGGGCAATATCCTCCCGGTTATCATCGCAGATACCAATGCGCAGCACACCTCTCACCTCCTGTATTTGAATCCTGCTTTAAAGCATAGCATAAACCGCCCGAATCCGCAACCTGTCTGCGCTGAATGTGACCTTGTTACAGAACCTGCCTTTTTCTTTGCAGCGCGGCGGGCGCGTCTGGTCTGAGAGCACAGGCGTTGTGAATACTTTTTATCTTGCGTTGAAAACGCTGTAAATGCGAAGTCCCTGCACTGCGTACCGAAAAAACCGCCGCTTTTTGTGATAAGGGATATGCTATTTGCCGAAAATCTGGTATACTTAGGCTGACAAATCGAAATTTGTAAAGGAGGATTTAAAATGAAGAAAATTGGATTAGGTATTGCAATACTGCTCTTTGCCATTATAATTTCTCTTTGTTCATCAGGAATGGGGCTGCTCGTTATCGGAATTGGGATTGTAGGATTGATTTTTTCAATCATAGGATTTATGGAACGCAAGTAAAATAACTTCCAGTTTGGAGAATTGAAAAAACGGAATTTGCCTATTAAGACATATAAACTGTTGACAATAAAGCTCCTATATAGTATGTTTTTAATAAACTACTATATAGGAGCTTTTGTATGGAAATGAATGGAGGATTTCTTGTCACCAAAATAAAACAGCTTGGAGATCGAATCTTTGAGAAGATTCTCAGCGAAAAGAATATTGATGCGTTTAACGGAGCCCAAGGGCGTATTCTTTATGTACTGTGGCAGGAAGATGGAATCTCAATCAGGTCACTCTCGATTAAATGTGGATTAGCGATAACTTCTCTTACTACGATGCTGGAAAGAATGGAAAATCAAGGGCTGATAAGACGTGTTCAGTCTGAAACGGACAAAAGGAAAACACTCCTGTTTCTGACTGAAAAAGCACATGCCTTAAAGGACGAATACGATTCTGTATCTGATAAAATGGGCAGTATTTACTACAAAGGTTTTTCGGAGGAAGAAATTACCCAGTTTGAGGAATGCCTCGACCGTATCAGAAAGAATCTTGAGGAGTGGCAGAAATCATGAGTATTTGTATCAAAGATCAGATTCAAAACATGAATATCGTCATCGGATGTACAGTGGGGTGTGCATATTGCTATGCCCGCAATAATGTGAAACGCTGGCATATGATTGATGACTTTGCTG
>ERZ840517.456-NODE-456-length-54988-cov-169.043034_pt1 | contig 54988 bp, 95 predicted proteins | sample MGYA00519876_ERZ840517 | MGnify/ENA primary metagenome ERZ840517 (study PRJEB31850, sample SAMEA3708882) | human gut metagenome | biome: human gut; feature: human-associated habitat; material: faeces | place: China | collected 2014 ... | reverse complement strand
CACATTCTCTTAGGTGTGAACTATGACAAGGATTTAATCGACAGGGGTAACACAGGCAAAGCTAATCACGTATTCAGAGGTCACTTAAGCATTGACACAGCTTGCGATTTTGTCAAGGCTAACGATTCAGACAGCTTGCAGAACGTCATAATGTGCCATTTATCAAGTGAAAATGCTGATAAGGATAGTTTTATTGAGAAAATGAAAAATGCCGTAAATGGGGCGAATGTAGACGTTGCAGAACAGGGCAAGAGTTGGATTTTAAGGAAAGGAGATGAATGTCCGTTTTGATTAGTTGGGATATAGTCACAAATTTAATGAATTGTTTTCCTAATAGCGTTATAAATCATAACGCAGAGTTTATAGCACATATTAGAAGCAATACATATTTCGGATTAAAAGATTGTGAAAATGAAACAGATGTAAAGTGCAAAATGTTGGAATGGCTTTCAAGACCTGCTTACAAGACAGAACCATACAGTACAAAGCGAAAAAATGATGAATTTCACAGTTTTATCCTTGCGGGGGTAAATGATTACCTTGGTACAGATTTTTCGGAGAAAGATATGGATAAGATTTATACATACTTAGGCAATGCTTGCAATCACAAAAAGACATTGAAATTCATTGAAAGTGGATATGATATGTCTGTTTTGAAAGATTAAAAAATCCTAGTGCGTGTCCGTTTTAGAAAGGAGAATTGGAATGAAGAAAGCTGAACCAAAAATAATTTTAAATATATCTCTCAATAGTGAGGAAATTGAAGAAAAGGTCAAGATTGCTATGGACGAATATGTAGAGAAAGTTATTTATAAAAATCTTGATGAAGAAATTACAAAAATTGTTGACAAGAGAATTGAAAAACTTACATCTGCTTCACACTGGAGTAGTGACAGAAAGATACAGGGTGTTTCTTTTGAGCAGTTTGTGAAAGATAGGACTGAAAAAACTATCGGCGATTTTGTAGAAAAGAATATCAAAGAAATTCTTGCTAAGAGATTTGCTGAAATTATGACAGATAGGAGTTTTGACAATGATTAAAGGCAGAAAAGTCTACGACCCATTAACTGATACTTGGAGCACAGGTTATTGGGTTGCGGATGATAAAGGAAATTATTACCCTGTGTGGGCATAAAGGAGCAGTAATGGAGAGATTAACTTTTAGAACTGAACTTGGAGTGAGCATAGACAAGGAAGAAGATTGTCCGACTTGTAGTATATGTTGGGATTGCGATATTCCACCTCGCAAGTGTCTTTATATTAAAGATGCACTTGAAAAACTTGCCGATTATGAAGACTTAGAAGAGCAGGGCAGACTTATCAAGTTGCCTTGCAAAGTGGGAGATACAGTATGGGATAATGACTGTGGCAGACCTTGTGCATATACAATAACAGCCTTTTCATTTGGCGAATGCGAAGAATACATTTGTGAACCTGTTACAACAAAAGAAGTCGTATTCTATTATGCAAACTCGAGCGGAAGTATCACAGGAAGTTTTGCAGAAAGCGAAATCGGCAAGTCGGTATTTTTGAACAAATCCGAAGCAGAAGCAAAATTGGAAGAATTGAGAGGTGAAGAAAATGAGTGATTTAATTAGTAAGTCGAGATTAAGGAATGAATTATCAAAAATCCCATCTGAAATGGGACTAATTAAAAAAGCGTGGGTAATGCAGACAGTTAGTAAGCAGAAAACACAGGATAGCAACAATAACTGTAGCTGCCGGCACAACAGCAATTCAAGAGATAATGAGCCTTGTTGCAGATGTGACAGCAGAATGACTAACGCTGACAGAATAAAGAATATGTCGGATGAAGAGTTAGCAGAATTTCTTGTCGGATTTAAAAACGCATTCGGCGAGGAATACGAGGGAGAAGCTAGTTGTATGGAATGGCTTCAATCAGAAGCGGAATAGGAGAGCAAACAATGAGATTAATTGATGCAGATAAATTATTAGAACTGATAAAAGACCAGAAAGAAAGAGAGATAGGAGCATACGCAAAAGGCATAAATGCTGGTCTGAATATCATAAAGAGTATTATCAATGATGAAACACAAACTCCAACAGCTTATGATGTAGATAAGGTTGTGGAACAATTGAAAACGGACTCTTTAATAAAACTATATGGAAGCGGTAACAGTGATAATTATCTCATTCCTGTTAAAAGAGCAATCGAAATAGTAAGGGCAGGTGGAATAGATGAATGATAGATATTTATTTAAGGCAAAGAAGAAGAACTGGCAGGAATTACCAAAAGATGAACAATGGGTGCAGGGTTACTTGTTTGATGATGGATTTGAAAATGGGAGAATGTTTGTAGGTGGTCTTGTTGTTGAGAAATATACAGGAACTGCTTGTGATGATTGGACTGTTACCGGCATAAATTTCTACGAGATAGACCCGAACACAATCTGCCGATGCACAGGCTTGAAAGACAAGAACGGCAAGCTGATTTGGGAGAATGATATCGTCAATCTTGAAACTGACAAAGCTGTTGTTATCTGGGATAGGGCAGAATGGAGAATTAAGTGGATTAAAGATACTATATGGCGAAAGGATTTACATTTTTGGACTAATGAAGATGATTGGAAATGTGAAGTTATCGACAATATATTTGACAATCCGGAGTTATTAGAAAGTGAGGAAGAGTAATGAATCGTATAATTTTATGTGGAAGAGTTGTTAGAGAGCCAGAGATTAGATATTCACAGACAGCAAACGGAAGTATGGCGGTAGCAAGGTATACATTAGCTGTTGACAGAACTTTTAAGAAAGAGGGCGAACAGGCAGCAGACTTTATTAACTGCATTGCGTTTGGCAAGAATGGAGAGTTTGCAGAGAAGTATCTTAATCAAGGCACTAAGATTATCGTTGAGGGCAGATGGCAGACAGGCAACTATACTAACAAGGACGGACAGAAAGTCTACACTAATGATTGTGTTGTTGAAAGACACGAGTTCTGCGAAAGCCGTGCTAATCAGCAGAGCAATAACAGTAATGGAATTATGGGCGGTAACAGCAGTAATGACAGCTTTATGGCTATTCCAGATGGTGTAGCTGACGAGGGATTACCATTTAATTAGAATAAGGAATACAGCAATGAGTGATAATTATGTTTATTTAAGAAAGGAATAACGAATCCTCGGTAAACCGAGGTTGCTAAATAAAGATGTTAAAGATTTAGTTGTAAAGTGTGAAATAGTAGCGTTGATGATTCGATAAGGTGGAATTTGAAGTGGCGCAGTTATACGGTAATCGATAATTGAGTTTCAGACCATTAGCATGGGAAGTCGATTCACACTATCCTCGCACAGGATTTGTAGCGTGGTGTTATGAAAAAAGATTATAAGGTGTGTTGGTTATCTGCAGGAGTTTCAAGCTTTATTGCAGGATATTTGAACGATACATCCATATTCACAAATGGAGAAGGAAAGGAATACAGGAGGGCTCCGATTGATGAATGGATATATATTGATATAAAGGACCAGCACCCTGATAGTATGCGATTTATAAGGGATTGTGAAAAAATAATAGGTAAGAAAGTAACGATTCTTAAATCTGACAGGTTTAATTGCGTCGAAGATGTGGTTAGGAAGTACAGATATGTAAATGGTACACATGGGGCGGCTTGTACAGGAATGTTGAAGAAAGCTGTCAGAAAGAAGTGGGAAAATGAACATCTTGACTATGATTTGATATATGTTTGGGGTATGGATAATTCAGAACAAAGACGAGCAGATGGACTTGTAAAGAACTTTCCAGAATTTAAGCATGAATTTCCTTTAATTGACTCACAATTATCTAAACAAGATTGCCATGCAATAGCTAATAGATTGGGCTTGAAAAGACCGGCTATGTATGACTTGGGATATTCTAATAATAATTGTATCGGTTGTGTTAAAGGCGGCATGGGTTACTGGAATAAAATTCGTAAAGACTTTCCCAAAGTATTTGAAAGCAGGGCAAAACTAGAAAGGGAAATAGGTCATAGCTGCTTAAACGGCGTGTTCTTAGATGAATTAGAACCGAACAGAGGGAAAATGGAAGATGAAATATCTACAGATTGTGGGATTATGTGCTATTTAAATTTAAAGGAGTGATTAAAGACGGATTACAAAAAGTTAAGGCAGGCAAAAGCTATAGAATCAGAGAATCGAAAGCGACTTCTAAAGATAAATCCAAAGCTGAATGACAGGAGTGGGATATACTTCCTGCTTCGAGAAGATGAAAACGGATTTAAGTTTGCCTATGTCGGACAGGCTAAGTCAGTGTTGCAGAGGTTGGCAAGCCACCTTGTAGGATATGAACAGCACATAGATTTGAGCCTACGCAAACATAAGCTATATTCAGAGGATAATCCTTATGGCTGGCGAGTAGAATTTCTGAATTTCCCCGAAAACCAGCTTGACGAAAAAGAGAAGTATTACATCAAGCTGTATGCCGATAATGGTTATCAGCTTAGGAATGTCAGTTTAGGCGGTCAAGGAGAAAATCGTGCTAGTGGTTCAATAGGTGAGAGAAAAGCACCTAAAGGCTATATGCAAGGCATACAGCAAGGCAAAAAGGTGTTAGCGAGGGAATTATCCTCTATTGCTGAAAAACACCTTAAAATCGAATTAAGAGAAGATAAAGTAAATAATAAGGTGTCGCAGAAACAGTTTGAGAAGTTTATGGATTTATTGAAAGTGGGTGGAGATAATTAATAAAGACTATGACTGTCATTGTTGGAACGATTATCCAAACGAAAACCATAGATACTATGGATGTTCAGATACACCGAAAAAGAGTGGCAAATGGAAGTGCGTAGATTGCTATGAGTATGTCGGAAAATCAAAATTCGGTGCTACTCATTGCAGGAGAAAAATAAAGGAGTGATTCAGAATGAATAATTGCAATGGTTGTAGATATGAAAACAGCACAGATATAGAGGTACATTTAGAATTTTGTACGAATTGCAAAAGAGCTTATTCTAACGAAGAAGATAGAGAATTTCACAAAGATATGTATGAAACTGTAGATTAAAAATCAAAGAAAGGAATAGGTTGTCGCGACATAAAACCGAGGTTTCCTTTTGGTGATTTGAGATGATAGTACATTGTTTATTTGAACAGTCAGGCACATTCAAGAACGCTTTCAAGAAGTATGGAATTAAAGCCTATGACTATGATATTTTGAATGAGTTTAACCAGACAGACTATATTATTGATTTGTTTGCAGAGATTGAGGGGGGGTATCAAGGTGAACCGAGTTTGTTTGACAAGATAAGTCCTGATGATTTGATATTTGCATTTTTCCCTTGCATAAGATTTGAGAATCAAATAATGCTGTGGTTTAGAGGGCAGTCAGCAAGTCAAAAAGGATGGTCTTTAGAAAAGAAATGTGAGTTTGACATGAATTTGCTTGAAGAAGTTTTGCATATGTATAGCCTGGTAAATAAAATGTTTATTATTTGCATGAGAAAAGGGTTGAAGCTAGTAATGGAAAATCCTTATTCAGAGGAACATTTTTTAAGACGATATTGGTGCTATTCTCCGGCGGTAATTGATAGAGACAGGAGAGATAGCGGAGATTACTTTAAAAAGCCTACGCAATATTGGTTTTTGAATTGCGAGCCACAGGACAATCTTGTTTTTGAGCCAATTAGATATGTTGGAATACACACTAAATGGGAACATCGAACAATGCAGGATTATCGTGTTACCGGAGCGAGTAATGTTAAAACAGCAAGGTCAATGATACACCCGCAGTACGCAGATAGATTTATCAGGCAATATATTCTTGATGAAGAAATATGGAGAGGTAAATAATGAAAGACGAAACAAAACAGGAAATACAGATTTTACTTGACCTACTCAAAGGCAGTCTTACCAGGAATGGTGTGAGTATGGCAGCGGATAGAGAGGGTAACTTGATGTTCTTTGATACGTCTGCCTATGTTAGGAGTAAAGGCAAGGAATTTGACGGATTCAGAATTAACATTAACGATTTAGTGAAGTAACAATGTGGCAGAACTTGAAGAGGTAGACTATGAATAAAGGTTGGATAAAATTGCATAGGCAACTACTGGATTGTTGGATATGGCAAGCAAATGAACCATTTGACAAGCGTTCAGCTTGGGTTGATTTATTGCTTACCGCTAACCATTCAGATACAAAACTATTATTCAATGGAGAAATAATTACAATAACAAGGGGGCAGATTTTAACATCTGTCCGACAGTTATCAGCAAAATGGAATTGGAGTGTAAATAGAACATATCGTTTTTTAAAAATGCTAGAAAATGAAAATATGGTGCAAAAAGAAAGCAATGATAATAGAACACTTCTAACCATAGTAAATTATAGTGTTTTCCAGTTTTCAGAAAACAGTAACGGAAACACTAACGAACACGCCAACGGAAACACCGACAGAACACTTACGGAAGCACCAACGGAAACAGTGACGGAACACATACAAGAATGTAAAGAATGTAATAATGATAAAGAATCAAAGAATGATAAGAGTACAGAAAAAGATATTACTAGTGTAATATCCAAAAAGAAAAGTTATTATCCAGATGATGAATTACTTGATGAAGCATTTAATGAGTATCTGACAATGCGTAAGAGGATTAAAAAACCTATCTGTACTGACAAGGCATTGCATAGAGCTATGAATACCCTTGAAAAGCTGTCGGGTGGAGATAATGATTTGGCAGTTAAAATTCTTAATCAATCAGTAGACCATTGCTGGCAAGGCTTGTTTGAGCTGAAAGAAGATAATTCTAATAAGCAGGGCAAGAAAAATGTATTTGATGAATGGATGGAGGCGATGAAATGACAGAAGAACAGGTTGGAAAACTTCTAATGACAATACAGGCTTATTATCCTAACTACAATCCACCAGATAAGAAGGTTACTCTTAATGCTTGGTATATAATGCTTGCTGAATATCCAGAAGAATTAGTTTTGCAAGCGTTAAGAGCTTGCATTGCAACTAATACTAGCGGATTTGCACCAGATGTAGGGCAGATAATGAGCAAGATACAGACTATATCACAACCACAGGAGCTTGACGGAATGACAGCTTGGGGATTGGTTAGTAAGGCGTTAAGGAATGGCACATATGGAGCAGTTGAAGAATTTAACAAGCTACCGCCGTTAGTTAGACAAGCGGTTGGGATGCCTGACAACCTCAAAAACTGGGCTACATCAGACTATCAGACGATAGAAACAGTAATACAATCAAATTTTCTAAGAACCTACGAAACAATTGTTAAGCGTGCGAATGAAATAAATCGTATGCCAGACAATATCAAATCACTTATCGAAAAGACGAATGCAAATTCGTATAAGGCTCAAATCGAGCAAAAATTCCAAAGAGGTATAAATACACTTAATGACAAAAATAGCAACCTTATCGGTCAAAAAGAAGATTCAGAGAGCTATATTGAAGCACCCAAAGAGGTACAAGATAGAATTGACAGAATGAGAGGTTGATTTTAGTGGAAACAACGCCAATTAGTCCACAGAAAAAATTATATAATTACCGCCGAGAGAATGGGTTGTGCCCTAAATGTGGCAAGCCACTTGATAGAAAAGGCTTTTATTGTGAAGAATGTAGGGAGAAGCAAACAACTTACAGCAAAGAAACTAGAGAATTTTGTAGGCAGTTTAAAATTTGCCCGGAGTGTCGCAAAAATAAGCTAGCAGGTGATGAAAAGATATGCCCGGAATGCTTGGCTAACAAAGCTGTATATAGAGCTAATCACCCATTGAGTGATGATAAGCGAAGAAAAAACAATGAAGCATTTAAACAGTATTCAAAAAACTTATATGCTGAACGTAGAAAAGCTGGCATATGTGTTAGATGTGGCAAGGCTAAAGCCGTTAAGGGCAAAGCTAAGTGCTTTATATGTCAAAGCAAAGATAATGCTATCCACAGAAAAAGAACTGAAAATAGGCAAAATATAAAAGAATATCGCAAAGAAAATCATTTGTGTTATCGCTGTGGAGAGCCTATTGACAGACCACAAGGGCAATTATGTCAAAAATGTTGGCAGACAGATTATGAAAGGGGCAAGAGCCTTAAGAATGACAATGGCAAGCATTTATGGCGGTATGATAATCAATTTTTAAGAAAGCGGTGAACAAATGGAAGAAGAGAAAGATGAAATTATGCAAAGAATACAAAAATTAGAGCACTCAATACATATCCACACTTTAATTCTGAAAGAAATGCAAAAAGCTTTAGAAGAAAATGTTCAAAACCAAGTTTCAGCACAAAAAATAATAAAGAAAATTGTCAAAATACTTGATAAATAAGGAGTATGTATGAGTAAGTCGGAACAGAAAAAGTTCAAGGAGCAAATGTTACGTGTTCAGATGAATAGAATTAGCAATGAACAGCAGAAGAAAAATTTTGAATCAGCATTAATATTAATTTTATGGGTACTACACGATAAGTTTGGTTTCGGACAGCAGAGATTAACAAAAGTGCAAAAAGAGCTTAAGGTGCTAATAGATAACTACAATGACGGATTATTCACAGCGGAAGAACTTGTTAATCAGTTCTACGAAGAAACAGGAATAGAACATATTAAGTTTAAGTAAGGAGATTGGCTTATGAAGTTTTCAGAACTGACTAAGCCAGAACTTGATGAGATAATTAAAAATGCCAATTTTACAGAAGAAGAATTGAGAATATTCAAGTTACTATCACAAGGCAGGAGCATTACAGAGATTGCTATGCGACTGTCTGTATGTGATAGAACAGTCAATCGCAAAATAAATAAAATCAAAAAGAAAATAAGTAAGTTGGAGGGATATAATGATTAAAATTACCCAGAATGGTGAGAGCGTAAAAATAGAAAATATAACACTTTCAGACAGCTTACTAAAGATAATCGCAGAGATAATTGACAATAAGTAAATATGTGTTACAATGTGTCGCATAACGTGATGAATGCGGCACATTTTACTTTAAGGAGATAAATATATGGAATGTGTTGCTTATATGAGAGTATCTACTGAAAAGCAAGCTGTTGAGGGCAATGGACTTGACAGCCAAAAAAGAGATATTGAAAATTATTGTAGAAAAAATGAGTTAGTAATAACAGACTGGTATGTTGATGACGGATATACCGGAACTAATATGGACAGACCGGAGCTTCAAAGGCTTGTGAATGACTGCGGTCGAAAAAGAATAGGCTGTGTTGTAGCATTTAAACTTGACCGATTGTCAAGAAATATGATTGACGGAATATATCTTATTGAGAAAGTGTTTCAGAAATGTGGTGTTGTGTTTAAGTGCGTGCACGATAGCGTTAGTTATGATAGCCCTATGGAACAGGCTTATACGCAGATGATGGCTGTTTTTGCACAGCTTGATAAAAATACTATGATGTTGCGTATGCGTGGCGGTATGCTTGAAAGAATTAAGCAGGGTTACTGGATGGGCGGCGGCAATTTGCCTTATTGCTATTCTTACAGCAAGGAGCAGGGTATATTAATACCTATCCCAGAACGTGCAGAACAGGCAAGAAAAGGTCTTGAATTGTTCATATCTGGCTATTCAGATGCGAAAATTAAAGAAATTTGTGGCTTTAAGTCTGAACTTGTTACTAGAAGCATTTTGACCGGCATTGTAAATATCGGAATGATACCTTACAAAGGGAAAATATATCAAGGAAAACACGAACCTATTTTTGATAAAGACAGGTTTAATCTTGGATTAGAACTAAGAAAGTCAAGGTGTTCAGCAAAAACTTACTGCATAACTGAACCTAATTTACTGACTGGATTATGTTATTGCGGTATCTGCGGCTGTAAAATGCGTTATCAAAAATGGGGTAGCGAAAAGCATAAGATTTATTGCTGTTCAAGAAATAAATCGCTTTCATATCTGCCTAATTATAATGCAAGCTGTAATAATTCGCTTGAATGGGCGGACGAGATAGAGAAACAAGTAGAGGAAGAAATTCTTAAAATATCACTTGATTTATCATCTTACAAGCCAAAAGAAAAGACGACAAAACTTGAAATTATGCAATCACAGCTCGAAAAAGAGCAGATTAAACTAAAAAGATTATACAATTTGTATGCTGATGGAAACGACACTGTTTTAGAAATGATTAAAGAACTGGAAGCACAGATTAAGGAAATGAAAGCTAATATTGCAGCAGAAAGCAAAAACGCAATTAATACACAGAAAAAGGAGTTTGTTTACGAGAACATAAAAAAACTTGCCGACATTTGGGATAACATCGACAAGAAACAAAAAAATATGATACTTAAGACTATAATAGATAAGATTGTTATAGTCAATGGAAATATTGAAATACAGTTAAAGAATTTTTAGCAGAAACTTAATGCCATGGGCATGGCATATAGGAAGTGCTAATGCCGTATTTATCACGTTTTACAATTATATAATTTCAATGCTGTCGCTTATATGTCGTACACATGTCTATTATGTGTCGCTATAAGTGTCTTTTTTTATGTCAAAATTAAGTCAGAAAGAGAGGTAATGTGAATGTTTTCTGATGAAGTTAGAGAAAAAATCTTAAGCAAAGAAGAATTACAGAAACTTGATTTGGTGACATTATCTCTTGTTATCCACGCAATCGAGGAAGTTTTAGAGGAGGCAGACAATGAACAATCCTTATCAAGCAGTGCCTATGATGAATAATTCTTATATGCAATCTCAAAATCCATATATGGATAGAATGAACTTTTTGCAAAATTATCAGCAGAGCTTACAACAACAGCCTATGCAGATGAATCAACAACCTATACCACAGCAGATAGTAGGCATTAATGGAAGAATAGTACAGGCAGTTGAAAATATTAATGCCAATGAAGTGCCTATGGATGGAAGTATGGCTTTTTTTCCTAAGCAGGATATGTCGGAGATATACGTTAAGGGCTGGAATGCTGACGGAACAATTAGAACGATTGTATATAAGCCTTATACAGAACCAGGCGGAAGCAATGCTGGCAATCCGACAACCGACATAGAAAACGCTAAATTTACCCTATCAGACGAAAGCACACAGCTATTCTTAAATAAGTTTGAGGAATTATCAGAGAAAATAGGGCAATTGGAAGATAGATTTGATAAATCTTTAGGAACACAAAGAAAAACTTCACGAACTCAAAGTAAAGGCGGTGATGAAGAATGAACCCAATTAACATTTTTCAGATGATGAGAGGTGGTCCTCAACAATTTATACAGCAGATAATGGGAAACAACCAACTTATGAGCAACCCAATGATGAAGAATACAATGCAAATGGCGCAGCAAGGCAATATGCAAGGTATCGAACAGATGGCTAGAAATTTATGTAAGGAAAAAGGGTTAAATGCAGATGATGTATTTAATCAAATAAAAAGCAGATTTAATAATTAATAGCATATTAGATGTCTTTGCAAATTACCTGGGTGACATCTTTATGAATATATTTTTAGGAGGTAACAATATGTTTTCAAACTCAAATTGTGCCAGCGTACCATTAGTCGCTAATATTGACGGCAACGGCAATAACGGCGGATGGGCTGATGGTGGATGGCTTTGGATAATCGTTGTATTTGCTTTGCTCTTTGGATGGGGCAATGGCGGATTTGGCGGTTTTGGTGGCAACAATGGCGGCGGCTATGTTGCAACAGCTGCTACACAGGCTGATATTCAGAGAGGATTTGATAATTCAGCAGTTATCAGCAAGTTAGATGGCATTTCTAACGGACTTTGTGACGGTTTCTATGCTATGAACAACAGTATGCTTACTGGCTTTAATGGCATAAATACAAACATTATGCAGACAGGTTACGGCATTCAGCAGGCTATTAACGCTGATACAGTCGCCAATATGCAGAATACAAACGCTTTACAGTCACAGCTCGCCAACTGTTGCTGTGAGACAAGAGAAGCCATACAGGGTGTAAACTACAATATGGCAACCAACACTTGCGCTTTGCAGAACACAATGAACAATAATACAAGAGATATTATTGACAGCCAACAGGCGGGAACAAGAGCTATTCTTGATTTCCTGACTAATGACAAGATTGCAACATTACAGGCAGAGAATAATGATTTACGCAGAGCTGCTTCACAGGATAGACAGAATGCACTTCTGACTACCACAATGGCAGCACAGACAAATCAGATTATTGACGCTGTAAGACCTACGCCAGTACCATCATTCCCGGCAAGCAACCTTTACGGATATGCTTATGGATGTGGTTGCAATACAGGTTGTGGCTGCTAAACAAATGAATAGTCAAGTATCTTAATCGGATTGAGTGCTTTTGAGTTCCACTCGAAAGAAAACTCGAAAGATTATGTCTGCTAAGCAGTATTACTTAAATTTAAAGGGCAGACTTGTATGGTTTGCCCTTATTTTTTAGAAAGAGAGGTAAAAACAATGGAAATTACAGGAATCGCATTACAAACAGTTGCTGCCGGAGAAGATGTTGCATTTACAGAAACACCGGTATGCGGTAGTAAATGTATAGTCCACAGACAAGGAAGCGGAATTATCAAGTTGAGAGGTATCACAAATCAATGCAAGGCACGATTTTTAGTATCGTATAGTGGTAATATTCAGATACCTACAGGTGGCGCAGTAGAAGCTATATCACTTGCCATTGCGGTAGACGGAGAGCCTTTACAGTCTACAAGAATGGTTGTGACACCGGCAGCAGTCGAGAATTTATTTAATGTATCGGCACAGGCATATGTTGATGTACCTTGTGGCTGTTGCAGTACAGTAGCGGTGCAGAATACATCTACACAGGCTATACAGGTTCAGAACAGCAACTTAATTGCTGTCCGTGAAGCGTAAGGGGGTGTGAGTATGCACATTGAAAGAATCCACAAAATGATTGAATGTCTTACAGAGAAAGCCTTAGGCGAGCTTGATAAGGGTGTTGAGAATGTCAATACAGAGGAAATGGGCGAAGCTGTCGATATGATTAAGGACTTATGCGAAGCAGAATACAAGGCAGTTATCGTTAAGTCTATGAAGAAAGCTGATGAAGAGGAAGAAGAGTACAACAAGGAGCTTCTCAGAACCCTTAAAGCTGAATATGGTGAAGAGGATGGCAGAAGATACTATGATGAATACAGATACAAGACTACTGGCAGATACGCCCCTAAAGGCAAAGGTACTTATGTAGGCAGAAGAGGATACGAAGAACCACCTTATATGCATATGTACCCAGAAAGGGATATGGATAGAGAATACGGAAGAATGTACTATACAGAGCCTACAGCCACACATACATCTGAAAGTGGCTACGACAGGGCAAAGAGAATGTACACAGAAACTAAAGAAATGCACAAAGCTAATACACCAGAGGATAAGGAACATAAGATGAAGTCACTTGACAGCTACACTAAGGAACTTGCAAGTGACATTACAGGTATGGTTGCCGATATGTCAGCAGAAGAGAAAAATTTACTTAGAACAAAGTTAAGCACTCTTGTATCTAAGATATAATTCTAAAGGCTATGAGTAGCAATATTCATAGCCTATTTTATTCAGAAAGGGGCATACAGATGTTTTTTATAATCAATGGTACAATCTGGCACATACAATATAAAAATTCAAATTCAAGCGAATTAAGGCGGTCAGACAATACAATTAGCTTAGGTGTAACTGACAGAAACACGCATACGATATACCTGTCAGACAAATTGCAGGGATTTATGCAACGCAAAGTTCTGATACATGAAATCTGTCACGCTGTCTGTATGTCTTATTATATTTATTTACCGATTGAAACAGAAGAAATTTTATGTGACTTTGTGGCAACTTATGGGGATGAAGTATTTGACATTGTTGATATGGTGCTTGGAGCAGTTAGGAGAGTGGGATAATGAGTATTGATGAGCTATTGGAAATAATTCAAAGGACTAATCCGACTATGACAAAAGAATTATTGATATATGAACTTAGTCAATGTCGGTATGCAAGTAAAGCATTGATTTATACAGAAAAATGTTGTAAGCTGGCAAAATAATTATTCGCCAGCTTTTTCTACGCAGTCAATAATATATCCACTTAATCCTTTGAATCCTTTTTCTTTAGCAATCTTAGACCAGACTTCCTTTTTGCCCTTGGGTGCCATTACTGTAATTCTATCATAGTTTTTCTCATTCCAACGATTTTTTACTTCTGATGATGTTTTTGATTTTGCCATATAAATATAAACTCCTTTTTACTTTTGATTATACTACTTGCAAAAGTATGTTGCAATACTTTATAAAGTATGATATAATATATCTATAATCGTTAGAAAGGTGGTGCTTATATGGCTGACTTAAACAGTATAGGTGGACTGCATTACGAAATGATGAGAAGATGTTATAACCCTAAAAGTATAGCATTTAAAAGTTACGGAGCTAAGGGGATAAAAGTATGTGAAGAATGGCACGATAGAGATAATTTTAGAAAGTGGTGTAATGAAAATGGGTATGTTAAGGGCGTAAGATTAAACAGGATAGATAGCTCAAAGGATTATACTCCAGACAATTGTTGTTTTGGAAATAAAAATTGTAAAATAGTTAATGGAAAAAATCAGTTAATAAAGAAGCATATTAAAGAAAATAAAAAGAAAAAGAAAGAATGCGGAATTACTGGGAAAATAACTAAAGACCCTTTATACATCACATACCAAGGAATGCACTCAAGATGTGAAAGAGAAAGTCACCCAAGCTATAAAAACTACGGTGAAAGAGGAGTTTCTGTTTGCGAAGAGTGGAGTGGGAAAGATGGTTTTTTCAATTTTAAACGATGGGCGAATCGTAATGATTGGAATAGTAATTTATCGTTAGATAGGATAGATAACAATAAAGGTTATTGCCCTGAAAATTGCAAATTTTCAACAAAAACAGAGCAAAGCTATAATAGAAGAGGTAATATATATTATGAGTACTGTGGAATACGAATGCCTCTCGGAATGATAGCAAAGATAGAAAATGTTAAATATGGACTATTGTATACAAGAGTTAAAATTAAAGGAATGACTGTTAATGAAGCTCTGGGAGATATTAAAAAAGTTTTATAATTTATCGCTTTTTAGGAGAAATGTTAACTAAATATTTCTCCTAAATTTTTTGCTGAATTTTTTCAACCCTCCCAGGTATGCACTTTTAAAATCCGAAAAATCGTAAAATTATTTTCCAAAATTTGGTTCAGATTTCGTTTAAATCCTACTCTAAAAATTGAAAAAATTTTCCCACAAATTTTATTGCTAAAAATTTCAATACCCCCGTCATATGCAATTTTGGAATCCAAAAATCGGTTACACAGAATTTCAATTTTTGCTCCCGATTTTGTTCAGATTTGCCCTGAAAAATTGATGAAAAACTTCAACAGATTAAAGTGCATTATATAAACTTGACCGGCTGTGGTTCGTGTTTATTTTGGCTTTGTGGCTTTGCTATTTGCCTTGTATGGCGGTTTTATTGTGCTGATGTAGACTTATAAGCCTACAAGATAAAATAGCCTTAAAACGCCTTTGGCAGCGTTGCATAAAATGGGTATAGTATGCCCTTGCAAGTTGTGGAAGCTGTCGCCAGATCTGGAAGATATACCAGAACACGCGCCGCCCCAATTGGGTACACTTGTACACCTAAAAGGTGCAAAAGCCTTATACATAAGCATAGCATTATTGTATTAATTTTTCAAGGTACGCAAAGAAAAGCATATAAATATATATGCTTAATGCTTGCGGCTGGAATCGAACCCGGAAGAGCCAACCTTGCCTAAATTGCTTTATCTCTGCTAATTTCTGCTGCTATGATTTGTTGCTCTAAAAAATATCTTAAACCACCATCGCCGAAACGCTTTATATAGTATTCTGCAAGCTCCGCAGTCGTGAACCCATCGAGAACGCAACCTACATCGCTATATATGCCGCGGTAAGTGTTTTTTCTCGTCTTGATAGCTTTATCAATCGGATTTGTTGGCTCTTTTCGTTCAACGGCAAATTCTCTTGCTGCTGTTGTTTTTCGTTCTCTAACAATTCCATCTTGTAAACTCTTACAAGATATTGCATAACTCTTTCCTGTCTTGCTCGGCTGAATACTTACAACCTCGCTTTTACTCCCATAATTCCAGACGAGTATATCCCCAATCTTTAAATCTTTTGCGGCTACGCCGTCAAACCTTTGACTTATTCCCTGTAATTTAATTTTTGCCATAAAATCAACCATCCTTTCATTGTGTGCCCTGTCTCATCAGTGCAGGTGGGGCAGTTCCTACAGACCGCCCGAAAGCGGTTTCGACTTAAATAATTTCTAAATATCCCAAGATTTCAATACTATTCGGAATGCAAAAGAACATCACACCAGACGGCTCATATTTTGGAACATAGGAAGCACGATAACTTTTCCCATTGTTGCCAATTGCCAGATATTCCCCGGCTATATGCTTCTTTGCTATTTCCTCAAAACTTATTAAGTCCTCAGTATTTATCTTTCTTTCTGTAACTGTCATATCTGTTCCCTTTCTGGTCTGCCATCATCAGAGCCGGGAGACCATCCCGCGGCTGACGCTCCAAAAATGGAGCGTTTCGGCTAATATCTGCAAGGCTTTTCATAGCGGATGACCGCTACCGTCTCGCCCGTGCTTGCAAGTGTTCCCCAGCCGTTCCACATAGGACCATTCAAGCCTAATAACTTAGGCTGGTTATATAGTTCTTCTCTCTGGCTTTCTGCAAGTCTGCCGTTATTATAGCCATAAACAAGGCTTTCAAACTCTGCCGCCGTCTTGATTTCCGTTGGCATATCGTAAACGCATTTATTACCATTTTCTAATAAACCTATTATCATTTTGCAACCTCCTCAATGTATATTCTTTCTTCTGCTCCTGTCTCGTCATCTTCATAGATGCCGCCTAAATCATCAAGCCAACTTTCAGCTCCTCGGCGGCTGTATGTCTCACCGCCTAATAAAATTTTACCGCTTTCTGTTACAAGTCTGTATTGTTTATCCATGTTTGCGTCCTCACTTTCTTTATTTTGTAGCTTAATAATAACACTGATTATAGTGCTTGTCAACACTAAAATTAGTGAAAAGATAAAAACATTTTTAGTTGCATTTTGAAAATAAAAGTTGTATTATTATATCTATAATATGAAAGGAGATAATATCTATATGTGGAAGTATAAAACCGATATTTTAAAAGAATTATCCAACAGAGGATACACAAGCACTAAAATAAGGAAAGATAAGATATTAAGTCAAGCAACATTACAGAATATTAGACAGGGAAAAGGAATAACAACAGATACTATTAATACGATATGTATTATACTAAGATGTCAGCCATCCGACATTATAGAAATAGTGCCAACCGATGACGAAAAAATAAAATATTTTTAAATGACACTAAAAATAGTGTTGACAATATAACGCTATCGGTATATAATCAAGGTACATTAAAAGAAAGGGCAGTGGAAACGCTGGAAAGGTGGAACAAATGAGATTATTTTTAGCAATCAAAAAAGACGAACAGAAAAAAGAGTATATAAGTGCAGTCATTAATTCAAGGCATTACCCAAGCACATATGCAACGGATAACAGAGGCGTGCGAATCGTGGAATTACCAGAGATTAAAGAGGGCGAAGATATTTCGAATTGTCATATATGTTTATAAGAAAGGGTAAAAGGTGGAACAATATGAAAGAGTTTAAAATGTACAATGGTAATATGTTAGAGGTTGGCGAGGAAATTAGACTTGCGGATTTGTGGCAGAGCGGCGACGGAGACGAAGAAGAAACCCTTGATTCTGGTTGCTGCTGGGTTGGCGACGATGAGAATGACATGCCAATAATCGCAGATTTTGAAATCTTGCAGAAAGATGAAGAAAATCTTGTGCGGTCTCTTGTAAAAATAACAGATATAAGATAATATAAATATAATAAACTGTAACATAAGATGTATAACCGTTAAAATAGGCGGTTATACATCTTTTTATTTTGGGGGATTTTATGAGTAAGAGAAAATATACAGACATTAAAGAGCTGGTTGGAACAGTATACAATAATTTTAAAATTATAGACTATAAGCGGGAGAATAGAAGAAGTTTTTTATTTGTAGAATGCCCGCATTGCCGCAATAGAAAATGGATGCGTAAAGAGCAAATAGAAATCGCTAAAAGTTGTGGTTGCTTAAATTACAAAACGTTTTTTAAAGCGCAAAATATTAAAGGTAAAAGATTTGGGAATCTTACAGTCTTAGAACCGACAAATAGAAGAGATAAAAACAACGGTTCTATTGTTTGGAGCTGTGTTTGCGACTGTGGAAATCTTAAAGAAGCTACAGAGGCAGATCTAAAAAGGGGAGCTGTTCGAAGCTGTGGCTGCCTGGCTCAAAAATTTTCCTGTGAAAACGGAAAGAAAGTACTTACGGAGCAAGCTAAAAAAGTGTGTGTAGAAAATACAAGGCTAGATAATCTTACAGCAGCAAAGGCTAAAAATAACACATCTGGCTACAAGGGTGTTACATGGGATAATAGCCGTAAAAAATGGGCGGCACAAATAGTTTTTAAGGGCAAGACGTACTATTTAGGCAGATACAACACAATAGAACAAGCAGCAGCCGCACGAAAACAAGCAGAAGAGGAATTATACAAGCCGATTTTAGAAAAATATAACTATAAATCAAGCAAAGGAAATTGACTTTGCAATATATTTATGCTATATTATTTTAATAATTAAATATATAAGATTTACACCCGATAATACTAATATTGTTATCGGGTTATTTTTATGTTATTAGTATATATTATAATAAGCTGGATAAGTTCTGGCGGAAAGGGGAACAGATGGAGAAAGTACAGGAAACGGCAGACAGCGAAGAGATTTTTGAAAATGAGATTGACATGCATTTTAAGCGATTCTGCACAAACGAAAACATCGAAGATATGGCATCAGCTCCGCAATCTCTCTTTTATGCTGCTTTGATTTATGTATACAATAATACCTTTAAGGGTACTAATAGATTAAAATTAAAAGGTAAATTACAGGGATATAATAATAATTATTATAATAATCAGTATAGTAATATTAATAATAGTAATTGTAATAGTTATAATTATGAGTATCTTAATTATATAGCAGATTATTATATATATATGTGTTATAAATATGATAAAATATGCACTATATCAGGGTATTGTAAATTAACAGGTATAAGAGAGACTGTTATATATGATTGGGCTAATGAGAAGAGGGCGGCAAAACTAAGTACATCGGCTTACGATTTGTGGGAAAAATTATCAAAAGATTATGAATCTAGTGGAGAAGCTCGCCTTTGGTCCGGCAAGAATCCAATCGGACAATTAGCAGCTATGAATCATCATTTCACTTGGAATCTTCCCGGTGTTAGCAGAGAAAGCACCGCAAAGGTCATTAAGACCGCATCAGAGCTTCCACAATTGAGCCAAAACAATACACAATTAACAGATAATCAGCAGATAAACGCTATAAACAATTCAGACACAATTTAAACAGCTTACAAACCGCTTAAATACTGGCTTAATGAGTGCTAAGCATTTATATAACGCTGATAAATTAAGGTTTATCGGCGTTATGGTACAGATATAGTGTGAATTGTGTTAATTGTTTGAGAATATGGCATAAAATAGACACAATTACACAGATAAGGGCGGAGGGGGTTAAACAAACATATGTTCGACTGCCCACTAAGTCGCTCAAATATTCTCAAAAATAAAAAGGCTTATTATATTTATATATACGCATTTATTTATATATATATTTATATACCCAATAATTAATAACTTATTAACCATATACGATAACCAATATATTTATTAATATAGCTTTAATAAAACCTATATAATTTAGTCAATAATTACTGTACAAATCCTATAGATAGGTGTATAATAAACACAGTTAATTTAATTCTAATGATTTTATAAACGCACATCAGATACCGATTACTCAATCGGGCTATTTCCAAAAATTTTTAAAATATAAAAAAAGGGGTTAGAAATGCAGGGCAATGAATACCAAAAATTGGCTATGCGTACTAACGATAAAATGGCTTATCATAGATTAAATACTGAATTAACTGGTAAGTTTCCACTTAGTCCTCTAACAGAAAGCAATGCTAAGTGTAGCAACATAAATGACATAGCAGGACTTCTTAATGGTGTCTTAGGTTTAACTGGCGAAGCTGGCGAAGTATCAGACCTTGTTAAAAAGGGCATATTCCACGAAAAAGGCATAGACCTGGAACACCTCAAGAAAGAGTGCGGCGATGTAATGTGGTACATTGCTATGATTTGTGAAGCTTGTGGCTTTAATCTTGATGATGTAATGCAGACAAACATGGATAAGCTTATAGCACGTTATCCGGACGGCTTTGATTCTTACAGAGCTAATCATAGGCAGGTGATGTCTAATGCTTAAGCCAGAGGAAGATTGCTGTAATTGCTTATATAAATTTAAAATGTGGTTTGAAACGCCTTGCAAAAATTGCAATGGCAATCCAGATACACATCCTAACGGCACAGATAACTTTGTAGAACAGATTGATAGCACAAATGATATTGCAGCACTCTTTGAAGATAAAGAGTAGCTTAATTGCCCCTTAGCCAAGCGGTCAAGGCATAAGATTTTGATTCTTACATCATCAGTTCGATTCTGATAGGGGTAGTTACAAGTGTTTAATTACACTTGTATCTTCACAGGACTTATTGACTTACCAACATTAAGTCCTCCTTTCGCCTCATAGCAAGAGCTGTTAAGGACTGTCAGAAAGTCCGTGAGGTTTTGCTGTACGCTTAATTAGCTTAATGCAGCATTTAGCAGTTACAGTAGTAGTAATAGCGAGCGAAAGCACTATCTTAGAACATTATCAAGTCCTACTGCACGGGCTTATCTGTATTGCATCCAGCTTTTGCCAAGACCTATTATGTGAGTTCGTACCTCACACTGCTATTTAAAACTGGCACTTTGTGACATATATCCCCAATCGTAACAATAAACTTAGCTTGATTGTTAAAACTTACAATAATCTCCGAAAGATCTTATTACATTTCCCAACAAAGTGTCAGTTTTTTTTATTTTGCAGATATGGTGTAATGGTATCACAGGAGATTGCTAATCTCTCTAACGAGTAAAATTGTTATGCAGGTCCGATTCCTGCTATCTGCATTAGGTGCGGTTCAAAAGAACATCCTGAAAGCGCGAGGGATAATTTGCAAATGCCGACCCTCATAGGATTGCAACGCATCTATGCCAGTATTCAAAGTTTAATGTTGGGCGCATTAGACAGTTGTAAAACAGATAGTGGTAACGTCTTTACGGATAGTAGTTCAGCTGGGAGTAACGCTTAATTTATTCAAGTAGTCATAGGTTCAAGTCCTATCTATCCGATTACAACAAACTAGGTTAGCTACCGAAAAGCACAAGCCTTAGTGCCTGTTTGTTGTTTTGTTAATAAGGCAGTTATCAGAAAGGCAGGTAATAAATATGCTATCAGAAAATGAAATCCAAACAAAAGTTAATTTCTTATCATCAGCAAGGTGCAATCACACATTCCATAAATACATTGACATAACAGGTGATTTGATAGAGGGTACGCTGTTATCAAGAATTTTATATTGGTTTGCACCAAGTAAAGACAACAAGAGCAAAGTTAAGATATACAAGGACGGAGAATATTGGATTGCAAAGCAAAGAAAAGACTGGTGGGAAGAAATAAGGATTACTGAAAGACAGTATGACAAAGCAATTAAATCGTTGGTAGAAAAGGAATTTGTAATTACAGCAAAATACAAATTCAATTCAATGCCGACTATACATATACGACCTAATTATGATGTTATTAATGCAGAGGTTAGCAAATGGGAAGATAATATCAGACAAGAAGTTATAGCAGAAGATAAAGGACAGAAATTGCAAAATGAGAAAAACGGGAATGACACAAAATGTAATTCCCAAGGGAATAACACAAAGTGTAATTCGGGAGTGTCACAAGATGTAACTCTTTTAACAGGGATTACTAACAATGATTACCTTAACACTAATTACGGAACATTAAATACAGAATGTAATTCTCTTAACAGAGAACAATGTAATTCTTTTTTACCCAAAGATAAAAAAGCGAAAGAGTTTAAGCCGATAAGCGAATACTCTCAAAGTGATTGGGAAGTTGCCGAGGAAAGAATGATAAGTAGAGCTGGCAAGATAGCTTACGATTGGACTAATGATAAAACGCTCAAAGAAAATGTAGAAGCATTCTTTAAATACTTTTTAGATAAACACGGAGAATGTACTGGAGAATATCACTACCCATTAACAGATAAGGTTTTATCAAGAGTAGTAGATAATTTAACAAAAGAAACCGACATAGAGCGTGACGGATATACAGATACCTATTATGCAGCTATAAGTGATATGGATGATAATACAGACTACAAGATGTTAGTTGATGAATATTTCAATACAAAGTTTTCGGCAAAATGCGATTACAGCTTAGTTCATTTTTCTTCTGAAAAGGTTTTAATCAACATTATGAACCACGCTTGTAAGAGTAGTTGGTGTGAAAGTAAGGAGTGATTATTATGGCTATGGGAGTACATCCACTAAACAAAGATAAATTCTATAAAGCAATTAATTTGTATATATCTGGACAGGCTTCACAGGAAAAAGCGGCAAAAGTAGCAGGTTGTAGTGTACCGACATTTAAGAAATACGCTAACAAGATTTATGGCGGCGAGGAATTACCAGATAATTTATGGGGGAAGAATAATGATTAAGAGAATTGTTAATCGTTGGATAAGACGCAAGACAAAGAATTTAACAAGAATACCATTGTTTATGATGACATTTAACTATCGTAAATATAAAGCAGACGGAAAGAAAGACAGTTGCATGTTTTACACACACCCAGATATTGCCAATGATGAATTTGTGAAAAGCAAATTACAGGAAGTTGTTGACTATATCAGAGATAACTATGATTTGGATATATTTACGAAGATTTGAGGTGCAATATGAAAGATTGCTCAATTTGCAAATATTGTGATGAAGATTTTGATTTTGATGAAGAAACAGGAGAAGAATATCCAGTTTATATTTGCCAAAAAAGAAACGACACATCACTTGATTACAAGTGTAAAGACTTTGAACAATACAAGCCACAAAAATATAAAGAGAAAAATACAGAATGCGATATATGCGAATACAGAGAAAAATGTGCAAAATATAGTTCTGGGATAGACTGTACAACCAGCGGAGATACAAAAACACATATTATTTATCCGCAAGACAAATGTATTAAAAGAGCTTATGATTGTACAGATTTTAATGATAGCTTAGAACATAGACATATTGATATGGACCAATGGTTTAGAACTGTTAATATGCCTACAAATGAAGAAATAAAAGCATTTAAAAAGGCAAAAGAACTAGGTGTTGAGATACCTAAAAATATTGAAAACTATTTCAAAGAACATGGAATTGAGGTGTAATATGTGTGAATTTTGCGGTATTGACAGAAAAACAATTATAGATAAACAGATAGATTGTGGATTTCTGGGTGGAATTAACATTTCATTGTCTATTGCCAATGATTATTCTTTGAATTCAAATAATTATGGAGATTATATTTTGAATTTCAGAGCAGACAACCAAGTTTCATTATGTGCAGAGTATGAAGAGGATTGCATAATAGAGTGCGAGAAAATAAAGATAAATTACTGCCCGATTTGCGGCAGAAAGTTATAGGAGTGATGATATGTGTGAATTTTGCAGAGAATGGCACGATGAAGATACGATTTGCGGTTCTGAAATGCCGATTTTTCCATGTGGCAATCGGAACAGCAAATTGACAGAAGCACAACTTCTCAAAAACACTGCTGATGATGACACAGGGGTTGTGATTTACGAACAAGGAAGACCATCTGGATATTTCAAAATTAGATATTGTCCTATGTGTGGTAGAAAGTTGGTGGAAGGATGATTAAAGAAGCATTGTTGGACAATTCAAAAGGATATGTCAAAGTTTTCTTTGATGGTAACCCAGTTGATAGTATATATACTGTAGATGGCATTACAGACGATGAGTCAGGAATGAAAAAGATACAACTTACTTTTTTAGTGAAAGAAGTACTTTTTAAAGATTAAACGGAGATTTGTCAATTTTGTAAAGGGGGATTGCCATGAAACATAGCAAAGAATGGCACACTTGCGATAGGTGCGGAAAAGAAATAATACCTAAAAGTTGGAAAGAAGTTAGATTTAAGCAAGTTGGATGTTGCGGAGATATAGTTCCTACTTTTGAAGATAATGATATGTGTCTTGAAATCAAGAATGTCCGCAGATATGAATTTTTAGAAAGGACATATGAGCTATGCCCTAAGTGCAGGAAAGATTTTGAGAGGTTTATGAGGAATGAATGATTGTTCAAAATGCAAATTCAGCGAAGAAGATTATATTTTCGATGAAGAAATAGGAGATGAATATCCCATTTATACTTGTAGCAAAGGAAATGACACAAGCTTAGACTATGAGTGTAAGGATTTTGAGGAATATAAGCCAAAGAAATATAAAGAGAAAGATACAAAGTGCGATAAATGTGAGCATCTTGAGATTTGCCTCGATAAGGGCAATGTTATTGATTGTAGGACAGTTTGCGATACAAGAAGTCATTATATAGCTGGCAGAATGGGATGTGTTGAGTTATCTGGAAAAGTAATGGGTATTGATGTTTCTGTTGATGCAGTTAATGAGTACGCAAAATCAATCTTAGGAAGATACCCTAAAGACAATATGGAGTTTTCGAGAGCTTTAGCAATGAAAATCTTAGAGGAAACAAAATCATTAGCAAATAGCACAAAAAAGGAGTGAGGTTATGTTAATAGTTGCATTACAAGACGATGTAGATAATCTGTATGCAATATGGAATACGGTTACGGATAGGTTTTTGGGTGTAAACCTCACGAGAGACTGGGCAATGGATGCGATAATACAATACAAGCATTGTTCTATAGCAGAAGCTAATTCAAGGCTGGATAATCCACAACCATTTTCTGCTATTGCAAAGGCTATTTGCAATAGCAATATTAAAAGCAGATTAGATGTGCTACGCACAAGATGTCACGAAAGTGCAAGAGACAGTTTTGATAAAGGCAATTATGGAATTTTGCATATAGTTACAGCAGATGAATTAAAATAAAAATTACCGGCTAACAATCAGAGTTAGTCGCTACCCTAAAACAATTATAGGCAGAGGTCTATAAGCACCTTTGCTTTTTAAAAAGTGGAGGTGCTTTTCTTTATGGCTAGTCAGAGCCTTATTTCTACAGTTAATGGATATGAAAATTACATACAGAGAAAAGGTATTGATGAACAGGTAATCAACGCTTATACAGATGCTTGCAATGTGGCTGTAAATGGCGAAAAAGACATAGAGTATGGGTTACAGCTTACCAAAAGGACAAAAGAGCTTATAGAAAATTTCTGTTTGGCTAGAACAGGCGGCACGATATGGGATTTAGAGAAGTATGCGTTTGCAAATAAAACGGAATATGAGCTGATTAATTGGTTTTACGATATTTTACTGATTGAAGCGCAAAACAAGGTTGTTGACAGTTTTTTTAGATACATAGAAAAGAAACGTGAACCTAAAGAAAGATTCTATATGCCGAGAAGAAAACAGTTTATCAAAATAGGCTTAATAGAAGCATTACAAGGCATGATTGATGATAAATATGATATTTTATGTATTTCTCTCCCACCTGGAACAGGAAAAACCACAATCGAAAAGTTTTTCCATTCTGCGGTTATAGGTTGGTACTCAAACGGATATAACCTTTTTTATTCACACAGCGGAGACATTACACGAATGTATTATGATGGAGTATACGATATTGTCACAAACGCTGACGAGTATACATGGGGAGAAGTGTTTCCTGGACTTGAAGTAACAAGCACAAATGCAAAACTTGAACAGTTTAACGTAGGAAAATATAAGCCGTTTCAATCTGTACAATGTACATCCGTCGGCAGTAAAAATGCCGGTAAAGTCAGAGCCAATAAATTTCTGTTAGTTGATGATATGATAGGCGGCATTGAAGAAGCACTAAACCCAACCTATCTTGATAAATTGTGGGATAAATATGCAGTAGATGCACGACAAAGAAAGATACCGGACGAGGATGGAAACCCATGTAAAGAAATACATATTGCTACAAGGTGGAGCGTTAGAGACGTAATAGGACGTATTATACAAGCTTATGAGGGAAACAAGCGAGTTAAAGTAATATCCGTGCCTGATGTAGACCCAGTAACAGGAGAAAGTAATTTTGACTTTGAATTTGGTGGCTATACAGTAAAGGATTTTGAAGATATTCAGCTACTTATGGATGAAATCTCATATCGCTGCCTGTATAAACAAGACCCTATAGAACGTGAGGGCTTATTATTCCCGGACGATAAAATCCGCAGATACCTTAATCTACCACACGGAGAACCAGAAATTATCACAGCTCAATGCGATACAAAAGGAAAAGGTACAGATTATTTTGTACTGCCTGTATTGCAAAAATACGGAGAAGATTATTACTGTGTTGATTGCGTATGTGACAACACAGCAGATTATGAAGAACAATACAGAAATGCCGCAGGTGTACTTGTAAATAATAAAGTGCAAGAGTGTGAATTTGAGCGTAACGCCGGCGGCGACAGAGTAGCAATGGAGGTTAATAAGCGTGTAGAGAGTGTAGGTTGGATATGTAATATTACAGACACGCCGACTGAAACAAACAAAGAAGCGAGGATTTTTCAATGTTCTAACTGGATTTTGCAACATATTATTTTTAAAGACGCATCACTTTACAAACCTAATGAACCATACGGAGTAATGATGTCATTACTAAAGCAGTATTCAGTATCTGGAAAAAAGCAGTTGGATGACGTTCCAGATGTATTTTCAAACTTTGCATTGAGGATGACACAGAGTAATAGAGTAGCAAAGGTTGAAGCTGCTATAAACCCATTTAGGAGGTATTAATCTATTATGACAACTAAGGACTATCTGAATCAGATAAGTTATTACAACAAGATAATTGATAATAAATTGATAGAAATAACACAGTATAAAGAATTATCATACAGCATATCAGCGGTTGTTAATGAAGAAAGAGTTATGTCATCATCAGATCCAGACAAAACAGGCTGCGGATATGTCAGACTTGAGCAAATGGAAGAAAACCTTGATAAGCTTATAGATAAATACATTGATGTAAAGAACAAAATAATAGAGCAGATAGAACAGATAAACAACGAAGATTATTACACAGTATTGTTTCTAAGATATGTCAGAAAGTTTACATTTGAAAAAATTGCAAATGAAACAGACTGGTGCTGGCGGCAAGTACACAGAATACATGCTAAAGCATTACAAGCCTTTGAAGACAAATATGGGAGTGAATATCTGTAAAAGATGTCATAGAATGTCATATTGCACTAATGATATACTGTATCTGTAAGAAATTACAGAGCTGTTTTTCATAAACAAAACATTCCTTATCAAGAAGCACCGTTACTTAATTGTGGCGGTGCTTTTGTTATGCAAAGAGGTAATATATGGAATTCTATAAGAATAAAGATAAGTCAATTATGTGTCCGAACTGCCATAAGTTTTTAACTAAGGCAGATAAGAAAGACCCACGTACACACAAACTAGCTTGCAAACATTGCGGTAAATGGATTTGGTATGTGCCGAATGATGATGATAATTTTCAAATTAAAGAAATACCGGATAGCAGAAGCTCAAGTGGTATGACATTTTATTAGGAGCAAGATATGAACACAATGTATTTTCAAGACCTTGTTAGAGGTTGTTATGGTAGAAAAATTGCATATACGAATGTAGATACAATAACTGCTAACAATGTTGTTAAGGTTATTGGAAGTACAATTGGAATATTTAACTGGAATAAGCCTGTTATTAAGTATCTGTGGGATTATTACAAAGGCGACCAACCAATATTATATAGACATAAGCTAACTAACGAGGATATTACAAATAAAATTGTAGAAAACCACGCATATGAAATTGTTCAATTCAAAGTAGGACAGACATATGGCGAACCGATTCAGTTTATAAGTCGCAAAGATGATGAAACTATCAATAAAGCGGTTGATACGCTTAATGATTTTATGGCAGATGCCAATAAACAAGAAAAAGACATTAAGGCTGGAGAATGGCAATCGGCAACAGGAACATCCTTTAAGGCGGTTCAACCTAAAAATGGTGATGTGCCGTTTAGAATTGTAGCACCTACACCAATGAATACTTACACTGTCTACAATGAAAGCACAGAAGAACCTATGCTTGTTGTGCAAGAGCTTAAAGACGAGGACGGAAACTGGTATAAAATGGCATTTTCCGACACTATGTCTTTTAGAATTGTTGACAGCAAAGTAGTTGAAGCAAAACTACATACATATGGTGAAATCCCTATTGTAGAGTTCCCTAATAACCACGAAAGAATATCTGATATTGAGCTTGTTATAGGCATGTTGGATGCTATTAATAATATGCAGTCTAACAGAATGGATAGCATACAGCAGTTTGTTGAGTATTGGGTTAAGTTTGTTAATTGTGAAGTGGATGAAGAGACATTTGCAAAAATGAAAATGAACCACGCTCTTACAGTTAAATCTATCAATAAAGATAATAAGTCAGATGTTGAGATTATGACACAGGAGCTTAATCAGACACAATGCCAAGTTGCTAAGGAAGATTTGTGGGATAACACATTATCTATATTGGCTATACCAAACAAACAGGGTAACACAGGCGGAGATACTCAAGGAGCGGTTGAGTTAAGAAACGGATGGGATTTTTCAAAGACAAGGGCAAAACTGAAAGACCCTATTGTTAAATCGTGTGAAAAGCGATTAGCTGTAGCGGTTCTTAATATATTAAGACTTGCAGGAGAAGATTTAAAACTATCAGTTAGAGATTTTGACATACAAATAAATCACAGTCCGCAAGACAATATGTACACCAAGGCACAGACGTTGCTTTTACTTTTACAAGCTGGCATACATCCACTTGTTGCAATTAAGACAGTAGGCTTATGGGGTGATTCTGAAAAAACATATGTATTATCTAAGCCATATTTAGATAATCTATACAAAACTATTAAAGATGTAGAAGAACAAGAAAAGAAAGCACAAGAGATAGTTAATCAACTTAATAATAATCAGCAAAATAAGGCGGTTATCGAATAATCGATAGCTGCTTTTATTTTATACATTTTGCAGCTATGCGGTAAATAGCAGAAGACACAGCAGGAGCGACCTGCGGTAACAAAAGCGTGTGTTTAACGGAGGTAATTATGACAAGAGAAGATGTATTAAAACTTTTTCCAGAAGCAACAGATGAACAGATTACAAATCTTCTTAATCAGAACAATTCAGAAGTTGCTACCGAGAAAAACAAGGCAAAGCAGTACAAGGCTAAGGCTGACACAGCAGATGACTTACAGAAGCAGCTTGATGAAATACAGGCTGGCAATCTGACAGAGCTTGAAAAGGCAAATAAAGCCCTAGATACAGCTAATCAGCAGATAGCCGATTTACAGAAATCTAACGCTATCAGAGACCAGAGGGAAGCAGCCATGACTAATTTTAAGATTACTGCTGAACAGGCAAAGACAGTTGTTAAAGATGATGGAAGCCTTGATTACACCGAACTTGGCAAGATTATGTCCGAAAAAGAAACAGCTGCGGCACAGGCTAAGGAACAGGAGATTGCTAAAAATCAAGATATTCCGGGCGGTGGCAGCAATAAAGGCGGTGCAGACAATAAGACAAACGCTGAAAAGATAGCAGAAAGCCTTATATCTAATGCACCTAAGAACAATGACGTTTTATCACATTATATTCAGTAATAACAGGAGGTAAAAAATGGCAAAGGAAATGAATATGCAGTATGAAAAGACTTCATACGCAGGAGACGTTCAGATTTTAAAGAGAGAGCCTAACGAAGCAATCCCATTAACGCTTGATTTTGATGGCGTGACAACTAAAAACGCACAGGGTAAGAGAATTGTCAAGGCAGGTACTCCAATCGGAGCAAATGGCAAGGCTGACAATACAGCTACAGTAGTGGGTATTTTAAGGTTTGATGTAACAGAGAACAGACCACAGGGAGTACTACTTAAGAAAGCATACCTTAATACAAAGGTGGCAGAAGCACACTCTGGCGTTACATATGACGCAGCGGTTAAGACAGCTCTTCCAATGATTGTATTTGAATAATAACAGGAGGTAAACAGATGTTAATTAATGAAGTATTAGACAGTAAGTCTATCGCATTATCGGCAACAGAAAACGCCAGTAATCAGATTCCCTATCTTGGTCTACAGTGGTTTCCAGAAAGAAAGAAACAGGGGCTTGATTTAAGCTGGATTAAGACACACAAAGGGCTTCCAGTATCACTTGCACCATCTAACTTTGACACAATCCCAACACTTAGAGCCAGAGAGGGATTAAGCAAGGAAAAAACACAGATGGCATTTTTCCGCGAGGGAATGACAGTAGGCGAAGAAGAAATGCTTGAAATTGAGCGTATTCAGTCTGCGGACGACCCATATCTTGCAAGTGCTTTATCAAGCGTGTATGACGACACAAATAATCTTGTAAGCGGTGCAGAAGTTGTACCAGAGCGAATGAGAATGTCACTTCTTGCGACAAACGCAGGACACCCAGTAATTGCTATCGTGAGTGATGGCGTTCAGTATGCCTATGATTATGACAAAGATGGTTCATACGCAAAAGACCATTACGCAAAGTTATCTGGCACAAGTATGTGGAGTGACACGGCTAATTCAAAACCACTTACAGACCTTAACAACGCAAGAAAGAAGTTACAGAAGCAGGGCAAGATTGCTAGATATGTACTTATGAACAGCAATACATTCCAGTATCTGCTTGATAATGCACAGATAAGAAATTCGATTCTCGCACAGAGCCTTACAGCAACCATTGAGGTTGATGATGATACTGTTATTTCAGTAGTGCAGAAGAGAACAAAGCTCACTATCGTACTTTACGACAAGATGTACATTGATGATGATGGTAAGGAGCAGTACTTCTACCCAGATAACAAGGTTACACTTCTCCCAGATGGCAATCTTGGTAGTACTTGGTTCGGCACTACACCAGAAGAAAGAACAGCAAGACAGTTACCTAATGTCGATGTTACAACATACGGTGTAGGTATTACGGTTGCTACAAAGACAGAGTATGGACCACCTATGAAGATGTCAACATTTGCTTCAGAAGTTGCACTTCCATCATATGAGAATATGGATAGCACATTCGTATATGAGGTTCATGGCGAAGAGTAGGGGGCGCAACTATGAAATATCCATATATAGTAGTTCACAATGGTAAATGGTATAACGCGGGTGAAGAAGTTCCAGAAAGCAATAATTCTGGAGCTTCTTTTGATTATAGCAAAACAACCATAAATCGTATGTCTACATCTGATTTACAGGCGTTTGCCGCAGGGCAAGGTATAGACAATGCAGAAGAACTTACAGGAGCAGAATTAAAGAAGCTGTTAATTGAGAAATTAGGATTATAAGGAGCTTGGCATGGAATACACCACATTAGAACAGGTCAAAATCAGACTTAAACAATTTCATATTGATACAGTCACAAATGATGATGAAACAACATCTGATGTGGTAGTGTTCGATAGCAAAGAAGATAATCCGATAATCGAACAGCTGATTAAGCAGGCTACAGAAGATGTAAAGGCAAGAAGAAACTACCCCGACAGCTACACAGATGAAATGATAACCGAGGACTTGAAGAAGTTTGAGAGCGTTATTGTTAATCTGACTGTCTACGACCATTCGCAAGCAGGCGAAGCATTTATGGCAAGTTACAACGAGAATGGCGTAAACAGAACTTGGAAAGACAGAGATAGCTTATTTGTTGGGGTATTTCCATTTGCTAAAGTGTTATAGAAGATTGTGCGTTAGCATTTTGCTGATGTCGGCAATATGTTAGCAGGCGGCACACATTAAGGGTGGTGGGCGGTGTGCCTATTAATAATTATAGGAGATATAAAATGAAAGAATTTTTATTACAGACATATACAATAATATTACCTATCGTATTAGGTTATATTGTCTGGCTCCTTAAACAGCAAAAAAAGGACAAAGACGCCAATAGCAAAGGTACAATGTTACTTTTGCGTGTACAGCTTATCGAATACCACGATAAGTATATGAAACTCGGTGAAATTCCATCCTATGCTTATGACAATTTTGTTGAAATGTATAACGCATATCACGCATTGGGCGGAAATGGTATGGTAACCAAAATGTATAACGAAATACAGGAAATTCACTTGAAGAATGGAGGTAAAGATTAATGGATATAACATCAGTATCAACAGTAGTTGCAATCGTTGTTATTACTTATTTGATTGGTTATGCGGCTAAGCAGATACCGCAGGTTAAGGACAATTACATTCCTATAATCGTAGGCGTTGCAGGTGGTATCTTAGGCGTTATAGGTATGTATGTAATACCGGATTTTCCGGCAAATGACATTCTTAATGCAATAGCTGTAGGTATCGTGTCGGGGCTGTCAAGCACAGGCGTAAATCAGATTTATAAGCAGGTAAAGAACAATGCTTGACATTAATAAGCAGGCTATGAAGTATTCGCTTCAAGGACAAACTGTCACCATCTATGAAAGAGATGATGAGGGCAATATCCTTTATGAGGGATATACCGACACAGAGGGCAACTTCATTCCTTATCTTGATGATGAGGGAAATAAGATACCCAAAGTCCTTGAAGAGAAAACAGGCTTTTCAGAGCCAGTTGATTTTAAAGCTAACATATCATTCAGCGGCGGAGAAGCACAGAGCAAAGAATATGGCTTTGATACCACTGATTTTGATGCTATTTTACTGACAGATAGGAATATGTTGCCTGTTCAAAAAGGCGACCTTATCTGGCTCGATAGCAAGCCTACATACACATCTGATAGCCTTGTTGATGAAACATCAGCAGACTTCACGATTGTAGGCATTAAGCCAGCATTGTATTCAACTAAGTATATGCTTAAAGCAGTTGTAAAGTAGGTGGTTTACATGGAGTATCAGACAGGCGGATTCCCACAAAGTAGCTCTTTATTCATACAAATAGACAGTGAACAACCAGAATTAACCGGCCCTATTCTTAAGAAGTCAATTGCAGGTACACAAGAGCCAATAATTGAAAGCATAAGGCAAGCTATTTCACAGGCTGTTAAGGAGCGTATTTATGGCTAAACATACAATTAATGTATCTCTATCAGAAAGTTCAATACAAGGGGCAATAAGACAGCTACAACTATATAAGCAAACATTACAGTATAAATGTGAATTGCTTGTTGAACGATTAGCAGAATTAGGCGACAAAGCGGCAATTATGAGCGTTAATGAAAGTCCATTAGGTAGGACAGTAACATTGAGAGTTGACAGAAAGCCTATTCAAGATGGCTACCAAGCTATCTTAATTGCTACTGGCAAAACTATTGAGGTAGAAGATAGAGAGCCATTTTACACGCTTTTAGCAATTGAATTTGGCGCAGGTATTTACTACAACAGCGGTAACGAAAACCCAAAGGCTAATGATTTCGGCTTGGGCGTAGGAACATACCCAGGGCAAATACACGCATTTGAAGATGGTTGGTACTACTTAGGTAATGATAACCAATGGCACTACACACACGGCGTTAAAGCTACAATGCCTATGTATAATGCCACAATAGAGATTATTAATCAGTATAAGCGTATAGCGAAAGAGGTGTTTAGTTAATGGCAAATGCAAACGATTGGGCGATAGACCTTGAAAACACAGTTACAGCACTTGTCAAGGCTAAAACCCTAACGCAATTAAAGAAAGCGTACCCCAAGATAGTTATAACAAACGAGGGGGAAAACAGCGGTCAGGCAGTATTCCCAACAGTATACATACATCTGTTGTCAGCGGTAGAGCAAGGGCAAACGCTTGATGGACAGACAATTAATGCATTGTTAGCGACATTTCAAGTAGATGTTACCACTAACACAAACAAGTCTGACTGTCGCAAGGTTATGGCAGTAATTACAGATGCATTTAAGACAATGAGATTCCAAGGCAATGCAATGCCAGAATTTTCAATCAGCAATAAAGTACACAAGAGTGCCGCTAGATTCAGACGAATGATAGCGGCAAATGACAGATTAATGTAACAAAGAGCAGAAATGCTCTTATTTTTTTGCAAATTTTTAGGAGGTAAACAAGGCAATGGCAAGTACAAGTTATAAAGCTAGGGTTATCTACAAGGAGCATAGCGAAGATGGTTTTGCAGGCTCATACAAGTTAATGGTAGCGGCTAAGTCGATTTCAGCACCAGTATCAGCGCCTAACACAGTTGAAAGTACAACATTTGAAGATGATTCACAGACATTCTTAATGGGTATCAAAACATCTGACGCTAAGACTTACACAGGAAACCTTGAAAAGGCTTATTTGCAGGACTTAATCAAAGCAGAGGGTAAGCAGTTAGATATTATTCAGTTATATGGTTCTGACGGATTAGGTGCGGTTGCTAAGTACGCATTTGTCGGGCAGGTAACAGCAACACCTAATGATGTTTCTGGTACTGATTCGGTACTTGAAATGACAGTAACAGCAGTTCCTAACACTTCACCTATCGAATGCACAGACAAGCTTCAAGTTGTCGAGGGCGCTGGTGGCACGTTCACAGTAACAAAGGTGGGGGAATAATAAGCCAATCGACTAAATCAAAGGCTGTGTCGATTGGTGGCACAAACGCCAAAACAGCCGACTACACATCATATCTTGATGATGTAACAGAATAATTATTTTAAAAGGTAGGTGCGGTGTAAAATCCGCACCTTTCCCTATATGGACGATAGGGTGGGAAAGGGTAAAAATTATGATGAATATTAATGTAAATGGAAAAGAATACAAAGTTGAGTTCTCATTCGGTGCGGCAGAATGCAAGGAGATAGTACAGAAGATGTTTAGTGTCGTAAATGGCTCTTACTTACTTGCACAGACAGATAAAAGCGTTGCACAGGCTTCCTTTGATGGATTAGCAAATATGACAGCAGATGTGCCGGAGATTTGCATTTTAGCCATTTACGCAGGTTGTATTGATAATAACCCAGTAACTATGGATGAAGCAAAGGAACTCACTAGGGCATATATCACAGAGAAGAGAAAGACAGATAAGAGTTACGGATACAGAACATTATTCGAGGAAATCAAGAAAGCGATGGAAGATGATGGTTTTTTCGAGTTGAGCGGAATAACAGCGATGTTAGAGGAAATGGCGAACAATGTGGAAGAAGCGACACAGGAACAGAAGAAACCGACAGTAGTACCACAAGACCACTTAAAGAAACAGACTTCCACAAAATAATCTGGGAAGAATACTTTGTCTTAGCCAGTTCACTAGGCGTTAGTTATTCGGACTTTTTAAAAATGACACCTACAAAATTATTACTATACGCAAAAGGCAAAAAGATTGATAGACAAAATCGCGATTCAGAAATGTATAACTGGTTTTTGATTTACGCAATTCCAGCTATTTCTTGCGGAATAGATGCGGCATTTGATAAAGATGTACACATTGAATATCCTAAACAAGCTATTTTATCAGAAAAAACAGAAGAAAGTGAAGAAGATACATATGATAAGGAGTTACAGTTGATGTTACTCAATGAGCAAAAATGGGCGGCACAGACTGAAAAGAAAGGACTACCGCCAACAATCCTATAAAAGGGGGCTAAGGCGTGGAATTAGATTCATTAGAAGTCAAAATTACCGGTACTGCCACTAAAGCTATTAATTCTGTTGATAAACTGATAAATCAGCTTACAAGGTTGTCAACATCACTTGCAACTGTGAATAGCTCTTCACTAAGTAGCCTTGCGAGTGGTGTTAGTCAGTTAGGTTCTGCTATGCAGAATATGAACGCGGGAACAGCAGATTTTACAAGACTTGCCAAGAATATCACAAAGATAGGTTCTGTTGATTCGGTTGCACTAACTAACACAGCTACATCACTTCAAGCTGTCACGAAGGCAGTTGCGAGTATATCAGCTATTCCGCAAAATGCAACACAGGTCACAGAATTTGCAAAGTCACTTGGCAAGCTAGGCAGTAAGAGTATAGAAAACGCCGTTGTAAACATTCCAAAGCTAGGCAATGCTTTAAATGGCTTAATGACAACGCTATCAAGAGCACCAACAGTAAGCCAGAATGTTATTCAAATGACTAACGCATTGGCTAATCTTGCTAGTCAAGGTAGCAAGGTGGGTACTTCTTCAAACTCACTTCAAAAGTCGCTGTATGGCGTTTCTACAAGTACTAGGACAGCAACTAGAAGTAGTTGGAACTTAGCAAGTGCGATAGGTAAGTTTTATGCCACTTATTTTATGGTAATTCGTGGCAGCAAGAAACTTATAAAAGCTATAAAATCAACAACAGATTACATTGAAGCGTTTAATTATCAAGCGGTAGCATTTGGTAAAATCGGTTCAGAATGGGATAGGGATTATGAAAAGTACGGATATGATAACGCTACGGCATACGCAGAGAGCTTTCAAAATAGGGTAAATGATACTCTCGGAAAGCTGTCCGGACTTAAGGTTAATGTTCAAGGTGGCTTACTTGAAGAAAGTGGAGCAAAAAACTTAGGGCTTAACATACAAGAAATAACGCAGTACGCTTCACAGTTAGCTTCTGTTACTAATTCATTAGGACAGACTGGTGAAGCGACAACGGCTATAACAAAGTCAATGACAATGCTTGCAGGCGATATAAGCTCACTTTTTAATGTGGACTATTCAACAGTAGCACAGAACTTACAAAGCGGCTTAATTGGTCAATCAAGAGCGTTGTATAAGTATGGTATTGATATTACCAATGCCACATTGGCAACATACGCTTATAATTTAGGCATTTCTAAGTCTGTATCAGAAATGACACAGATGGAAAAACAGCAATTAAGAGTATTGGCAATATTAGACCAAAGTAAAGTATCTTGGGGCGATTTAGCTAACACGATTAACAGCCCCTCAAATATGTTACGCCAGTTCAGCAACAATATGAAAGAAGTCGGAATGGTGGCAGGACAGCTGTTTATCCCAATTCTTTCAAAGGTTATGCCAGTTGTAAACGGCGTTACCATTGCAATCAAGCGACTTCTAGTAAACCTTGCAAGCCTTATGGGTGTTAAGATTGACTTTGAGAGCTTCGGACAAAGCGGTTACAAAGATACTTCTGACGGACTGGAAGATATTTCGGATGGATACCAAAATGTAGCGGATTCAGCAAAGAAAGCTACGCTATCCCTTATGGGATTTGATGAAATAAATAAATTACAAGACGATACAAGCTCAAGCAAGGGTTCAAGCGGTGGCGGCGGTAGCAGTATTGACTTAACAGATGATATTGCTAAGGCGGCGGCAGAATATGAAGCGGCTTGGAATAAAGCATTTGCCAATATGGAAAATTCGGCTATTGCGTGGGCTGATAGGATTGATAAGGCACTTGAGCCTGTTAAACAGATTTTTAAAGATTTTGCGGTTGGTGACTTCTTTAAGGCAGGGCAAGATACATCTAACCTTGTGGCAGGAATTTTTAATTGGTTTGCAAAGGCTATAGATGATGTTCCTTGGTTTAAAATCGGACATAATATAGGAGAGTATTTAGCTGGACTTAATTGGCTTGAAATATTTTCAAGCCTTGGCAATGTGTTATGGCAAGCCATTAAGGCAGCTATCGAATTATGGAGTGGTTCATTTACGGCAGCGCCAATTGAAACAACCTTAATAACGGCTATAGCGGCATTGAAATTTACAGGCTTAGGAAGTGTTTTAAAAAAGAAACTTGTTACAGTAATAGGAACAAGTATTAAAGGTGCTTTAAAATCATTTGGAACAGGCAGTATAATATCAGGAATAGGTGGATTACTTACAACAGATATAGGCACTATTATAGGAGCAGGAACAGCAACAGAAATAGGCTTAACTATAGGTGCTGGAATAGTAGGTGGAATAGTAGCCGCTATTGCTGGATTTAATTTAGGCAATTGGCTCAATGAAAAATTAACAGGCGAGAAAATAGATATGTCAATGTTCGACCAATTAGCATATCTTATAAAAGCACCATTTGAGGATTTGCCTAGCTTCATTGATGGAGTAATGGAAACTATCACATTCGGGCACAAAGATGATATAGCAAATTGGTGGACTACAAGCGTTGAACCTTGGTTTACTAAGGCAAAATGGGGAGAATTAGGCGACAATGCTAAAACTTCATTAAGCAATGCTTGGAATAGCTTTTCTAATTGGTGGGGCAATACAGCTATCGTAGGTTGGTGGAACAATAGCGTAGCACCTTATTTTACAAAAGCAAAATGGCAATCTCTTGGAGATAACGCAAAGGGTAGCTTAACTGATAGTTGGACTTCGTTCAATAATTGGTGGAGCGGCACAGGAATATATAATTGGTGGAATGATAATGTCTCACCATATTTTACTAAAGAAAGATGGAGCAACTTAGGTGAAAATGTTAAGAATAGCTTATCTAACAGTTGGGATAGTTTTTCTAACTGGTGGAGCGGAACAGGAATATATAATTGGTGGAATAACCACGTAGCACCTTACTTCACAGCAGACAGATGGAACGATATGGCAAGCGGAATAATGCAAGGACTTAAAACCGAATGGTATAACGTGCTTGATTGGTGGGATAGCAAGCCAGAACTTCACAGAATATCAGTTGCAATAGAAGATTTCTTTAGTTATGTACGAGATTTATGGTATGACCTAAAGGACTGGTGGAGTGACTTATCACTTAGATTTCCTCATATTAAAATGCCACATTTTAGCATTGAGGGCGAATTTAGTCTTATGCCTCCAGAAGTACCTCATATTGGTGTTGATTTTTATGCAAATGGTGGATTCCCAAACAAAGGACAGTTGTTCGTTGCTAATGAAGTTGCACCCGAAATGGTTGGTACTATGGACGGAAGAACAGCAGTAGCCAATCAACAGGAAATTACAACAGGTATTGCTAATGCAGTTTATCCAGCGGTTTATAATGCCGTTAGGGCGGCTATGGCAGAAAGTAGCAATAACGTCAATGTAACACTACAAGGTGACGCAGAAAATTTATTTACAATGGTACAAGATAAAGCTAATAACTACACAGCAATGACAGGCTTATCACCTTTTCCATATTGATAAGATAAACGTATTGTGTTATCCTTTTGCTATACATAAAAAGCAAAGGGGTAATGCAATATGGCAGAAAAGAAAGCAAAGAAAAAAGATAGTAAGCTAAGCATAGCGGCGGCGGTAACAGCACTATTTATATTCACAATCCCAATAGGCTTTATATTGGCTATTGTGGACTTAATAAAAAGCAAAGGCGATAAGTCACAAAGACATTTAGGTTCTTACTTTGCAATAGTATCATTCGTGCTGTTTCTGATAGTTGCTTTTAGCAATGGAAGTGGTAACAGCAGTAACAATAATAGTAGTACTGTAAAGCAGTCTAGCACCACACAGCAAGATACAGATATAGCGAGATATGGCGATACAACACTTAAGTACCTTAAACACGAAATAATTACAGATAGCAATAATAGAGAGGTTGTTGTTGTCTATTTTGACTTTGCAAATAATTCAAAAGATAACGAGGCATTTGTTTACAACTACAATGTTACTTGCTTTCAGAATGGCAAGGAACTTGACTATCCATTAGTCAGTTTTGATGTTGACGAATACAACAATACGGCAAGAGAATTACAGACCGGCACTAATATTACAGTTGCTAGGATATACATACTAGAAGATAAGAGTGACGTTAATTTAGAAGTAACCCCTTGGGGTTCAAACAAGAAGCTTCTAAACCTGACATTAAAAGTAGAATAAAAAAATCAGAACAAGTTGGGTAGACCTGTTCTGATTAGCACGTATGAGTAAATGTAAATTAACTCATACCAATAATAACAAATAAATAGCAAAATGACAAGGACATTTCACTTAATTGTGAGGTGTCCTTTTTGTTACACATTTTTAGGTAAAAAGGGGCGATTGAATGATAAGTGCTGTGATTATTGAGGGAGTAACATTCCCAGTAGCTTACAACGGCTACACATACAGCAGAAACAAGATATGGTCTAAGAATACAGGCAGAAACGATTATGGAGAAATGGTAGGAACAATTGTGGCTATTAAAGACAAGATAGAACTACAGCTACCACCGCTCACAGGAGAACAGGCAAAAGTACTTGATGATGTAGTGAGCGACATAAATAACCCATTTCCAACGGCACAAGTCCTATTTTTAGGCGGTCAACAAAAAGAAATGACAATATACACAGGAGATGTGACATATCCGTATCTCACAAGAGCAAAAAATGAGGACGGACTTATAGTCGGAGCAAAATTAAGTTTAATTCAGAAATAAAGGAGAGTTCCACATGAAACTTAAAACAAGTGAGTTAATAGACAGATTCCAGAGCTTAAGCAACATATCACATGACAAGACCACAGGCAGAATTGCTATGGCTATTATGTGCAATATCAAGGCGTTAGAAGAATTATATAAGGCAACATTACAGACCATAGAAGATACTAAGGTTAAGTATGCAGATAAGGACGACAGCGGTAATCCAGTTATCAACGATAATCAGTATCAGATTACATCAGAGAACTTAAAGAAGCTACAGGAAGAATTACAGGAAATCAATGAGCAAGAGATTGAAGTGCCTGACATGACAATGCTTCCTATGGATGCATTCGATAAATGCGAAGAGATTACACCAGCTAAACTGTACTCAATCGAGTTTATGATAAACCATTAATTAATCAATAAAGGCGGTGTAGAATGAAGATATTAGACACAGCTATAACGGAAATTGTTAAGGGAAATAGTACAAGGTACTATTCTAAGTATGTTGTTGACGGAAAAGAACATACTGAAACACTTAACAATTTCAAGTTTCAAAACATGATAAATCCCAATAATGAAATTACGATAGGTAACACTTGCAGTAGCAGTGTTGCCTTTTCTATTTATATGCCAGCAATAAGCCTTGAAAATAAGGAGATTACTATATTTGAGGGTGTTAAGGTTGGCACAGAAATTAACTATATTAAGTTGGGAATATTTACAGTTACTAAGCAGACAAGTGACGGAGAATACACAAGCTATGAAGCATACGACAGAATGTATAAAGCTGACATGCCTTATTTCTCGGATATGGCATTTCCTAACACAGATAAAGCCATTCTTAATGAGATATGTGGCAAGTTAGGTATATCTTTAGCAACAAATATAGTCACAGCACATACAATTACAGATAAACCACAGGGATATACCTACAGAGAAATTATCGGCTATATGGCTATGTTACAAGGCTGTAATGCGGTAATTAATGCTGATGGCAACCTTGAATTAAGATGGTATAAAGACAGTGGCTATGTACTTGACGGACATAAGTATTATCAACAAGGCGTTACCTTTACGACATCTAAGGATTTCATAATACAAAAACTGACATGCAACAATACGAAGTCAGGCGACAAGGAAACTAGCACGATTACCAGCGGTAGCGGTGCAACCGGACTTAGCTTCGCTAACCCATTTATGACGCAAGCAGTCTTAGATGAAGTCTACAAAAAGATAGGCGGTTTTCAGTTCAGACCACTTACAGTTAAGTTTGTTGGTGACTGGCGATTGGAAGTTGGCGATATTATAACTGTTAATAAGGGCGGCGTTGATTACAAAGTGCCTATAATGCAGATTACACACGAATGTGACGGCGGCTTAATGGATACTGTTACATCTATAGGTCAATCTGACACAGAGAATACAAGCGTCACTTCTGGACCTATTACTAAGCAGATGGAGCGGTACTACGCCGACTTGATAACTGTTAATAAGGCACTTATCAATAAGTTAGATGTTGATACAGCTAAGATTACTTATGCAACAATAACTAATCTTAATGCAACTAACGCAAGCGTTGATAACCTTAAAACAAATAAGCTAGACGCAACATATGCAGATATCATCAATGCTAATGTGGAAAGTCTAAAGGCGGCTAATGCTGAAATTACACAGTTAAAAGCCAATTCATTAACAGCGGACATAGCGGACTTAAAATACGCACAAATTGATTTTGCAAATGTCAAAGGACAAGTAGTAGGAACTTCTCTTATTAAAGACGGAGCAGTAACTAACGAGAAAGTGCAGAGTCTATCCGCTAATAAGCTGACAGCCGGTGTTATTGACGCCGCTAAAATCACGGTTAATAATCTCAATGCTGATAATATTACAGCGGGCACAATCAACGGAAAGCGTATTGGAACAGGTTCTTTATCTCTGGATAAATTAGCCGAGGAAGTACCAACAAAAGAATATTTAGATAAAGTACAAGAAGAGCTACAAGGTCAAATTGACGGAAATATCGAGACATTTACTAAGACAGAAATACCTACGCTTAATAATGAGCCAGCTGTTAATTGGACTGATAATGCTACGAGAAAAAAGCATATAGGCGATATCTGTTATGTGGTTAATCCGGCTTCAAGTGCAGATGGATATTCATACAGATTTGCCAATACTAGCACAGAGCAAACACCTGTATATGAATGGGTACTGATTAAGGATAGTGATGTTACTAAGGCATTACAGGACATTATTAACATCAATGGTGAGATTACAGGTATTAAGAAATTTGATGTTGAAATTGGTTCTTGGAAAACTGATACAGACCGTGAATTATCAAGCCTCAAGACCCGAACAACCAGCCTTGAAACTGATATGGGTAACAAGGTCGATACCACGACATTTAATGAGGTTAAGCAGACTGTTGATGAAAATAGTTCTACCATAACCAAAATGTCTGAAACACTTAGCAAAAAAGCTGACAGTGGCACAGTTACAACTTTAAGTAATACTGTTAATAGTATTAAACAGACAACAGACAGTAACACATCAAGTATTTCAAGTTTAACAACAACTGTCACAAAAGTTGAAAGTACAGCTAACAATGCAAGCAAAACAGCTAGTGAAGCTAAAACAGCGGCAAGCAATGCGGCGACAGCAGCAACAAATTCTGCAAATTCAGCAACTAAAGCAGAAGCAGCGGCTAAAAATTCTGCTAATAGTGCAAGTAGTGCAAGCAGTTCGGCATCTAGTTCAGCTGCAAGTGCATCAGAAGCTAAGAAATCAGCAGCTACAGCTAACACAAATGCTAGCAATGCAGTAAGTACTGCTAATGCCGCTAAGTCAACAGCGGATACAGCTAAGAAAACTGCTGATAGTGCAAATGCAACCGCAGCAAGTAACGCTAAAGAAATAACAACAATAAAGAGCAATTACAATACGATTTCACAAACGATAAATTCTAACACGGCAACGATTAAAGAGCTAAGCACAACAATCTCTAAAAAAGCAGACAATAGCACTGTTACAACATTATCTAATACAGTTAATTCTATTAAACAAACAACAGACGCAAACACGGCGTCAATTAGTAAACTCAGCACAGAAGTATCAAAGAAAGCAGATGGAAGTACAGTTACTGAACTAAGTACGAAGACGTCAAAATTGGAGCAAAATCTTAATGGATTTAAGACTACTGTTAGCTCGACTTATACTACAAAGACAGAGTTTAATAATTTGCAGATTGGTGGAAGAAACTTAATTAGAAATAGCAATTTTTCCGAAGATACAAGGTATTGGAAGCAAGACGCAGGAAATATTAAAGTTGTAGATGATAGTAGATTCAAAAAAGCGTTATCGTTTACAGTCAATGGTGGAGCCCTTAGGATTTTAGTAGAAACAAAAAATGTTTGGGTTAAAGGACAGTTATATACAGTCTCATTCTATGCAAAATCAACTGTTGCTGGAACAAAAATAACAGCGTCTCGAAGCTTGGCAAACCTAACGAAAACGGCAGAATTAACAAGCGATTGGAAAAAATATGTTGGTGTTATAACCTCAACAGAAAGTGACAATTTCGGTTCACTTTCTTTTAAAGTCAATAATACAAGTGCAACATATTATATAGCAAATGTTAAACTTGAAAAAGGTGACAAGGCAACCGATTGGACGCCAGCACCAGAGGACGTTGATGAAAAATTTACAGCATACAGTACAACAACACAGATGAACGCTGCTATAAGCACAGCAATAAGTAAAGAAAGTTCAGCGATTAAGTTAGAAGTATCGGGAGCATATGCCACAAAAGATAGCCTTAAAAATTATGCTACAACAGCAAGCCTTTCAGCTTACATCAAGAAAGACCCCAAAAGCGGTGAGCTTAAATCTGCGATTGAAGCTATTGCAGATACCATTAATATAACTGCCCGAGGTGGGCTTAATCTTTCTGGTAATAGATTTACGTTAAACAGCACGAATACCAGCATTACAGCGGACGGAACTATAACTTGCAAAAACTTTGTCGGAAACGGCGGTACAATAGGCGGTTGGAATATCAATTCTACTTCTATTTACAGCGATTACCGGTACGACCCTAGTGTAGGTTATGGCTTATACAGGGTATCGCTTGATAAATCGACTGGAAGCGATTCAAAGGTCATGTCTGTCAGAGCTACAGTTAAAGATAATGTGTTCAACTATCCATTTTATGTGAGAAGTGACGGATATTTATATACAGTAAAAGGACAAATTAGTGGATTTCAATTTGATTCAAATAAGATGTCAAATACAGTTTCTATATATTTACTACCAGATAAAGATGTGTTACATACCTTGCGAAATGCCATTGTAAACAATACAACATCGCAACTCGCATTAAGTCAATACGACCTAAATGGAAGTGGCAAAGTTGATTTGACTGATTTTGTAGTAGCGAAAAATTATGTTTTAGGAACGCAGACAGAAACTGATTTTAGTAAGTGGAAGTATGCAAAAAAAAGTGACATAACATATAAGCTCAATCCTTCTGATGTTAAGAACGCTTTGAACATTTCAGGTACTGATATTTGGGGCAAAACAAGGCGAACTGCATTAGGAATAGGGACATTATATAGTAATGAAATTAGTTGCGACAACTTGATTGTTAAAGATCCTGTAGACTATTCAACTTTTAACACATTTTTAAATACAATAAATGTCAAAGAAACATCAACATCAATAGATTTAGAAAACTTTGTACGCAACTACACTATCAAAGGCAATGGAATGTTAGTTGTCAATATATCAATTTGGACGGACACTAAAGACGATTACGGAACTACTACGGCAAAAATATACATTGACGGAAATTGTGTTATGAATAACCGCAACAGATTGGCAAATAGCCACCCATCAGAACTTGCAGGCGGTGCTACATTTGTTTGGTGGTTTAATGACAATGCAACGCACAGAATCAAACTTGAAGCTGGTTCAACTAAAGAGGGCACAAAGACTTATACACAATCTATTCAAGCGCTTTTTGGATTACAAATATCAACGTAATACAAATCAAATGGAATCGGATATTAGCAATTAAGGACATCTTCGGGTGTCCTTTTTTAATACAAATTAGGAGGTAAAACACAATGTTAGACATCAACTCATCAATTCAGAAAAATGGAACACTATCTGTTCAAAATTCAGACGGAACACTTAAACAGGTGGCTTATCTGTCAGCTACAATCAGCGAAAGTGGCACAGTTAGTATGTCAGCCAGCTTTAATGATTTTGCGGCATACTTAGCAAATGATACAGCACTAGACAGCGAGCTTAAGAGCTTCATTGATGGTGTTAAAAACACTTACAAGGCAACATACAGCACAGAAGATAACACAATTAGTTCAGATGTAAATATAACAGGAACAGTAGAAAGCGAGGTATTTTAGTATGATTAAATGTGGAGATTTTTCAGCGTGGAATGGTGATGTTAATTGGGATAGGGTTAAAGCGGCAGGACTTACTCATGCTATCCTTAAGGTCATTAGACGTGATTTTGACCCAGACAAGCAGTTTGAAAATAACTGGAAAGGCTGTCAGTTAGCAGGCGTGCATATCTGCGGTGTATATAACTATGTATACACGCCGACGGTAGAAGAAGCTATTGCGGCGGCTAAAAGAGTATTAGAAGTGCTTGACGGACGTAAGGTAACTGTCTGGATGGACGTTGAAGATGAATGTATGCGGAACTTAGGTTCAGAGCTTATCGACATTATCAAGGCTTACAAAGAGGTTATCGAGAGTGCAGGTTATCAGTTCGGCGTATATACTGGCTTATCATTCTATGGCAGTTACATCAAGCCTTATACAAACCCTAGCGACTTAGATTGTCCGTTCTGGATAGCACGTTACTACTTAGGATATGATGAAATGCAGTTAAATGATGATGTTAACGCAGATAAGACACCCAGTATCGACCATTATCTTGCGGGGTGGCAGTATACTTCTAGCGCAAGAGTTGACGGTGTAGACGGAGTTTGCGACTTATCAGAATTTTATGGCTTTCATAATGATGAAGATAATACAGAAGATAACAGTGAAGAAGATAACGCAGAGGATAGCGCAGATGAACACGTATATGCTACATATGCCGCTTATACAGACCGTTGGTGGGGCGAAGTAGAGGACAGAGAAGATTGGGCTGGCGCAGGCGACAATAAAGCTATCACAGCACTTATTATCAAGGTTAGCAGAGGTTCAGTTAAGTACAGAGTTCACTTAAAAGGTGGCGATTGGCTTCCTTATGTTACTGGCTTTGATTATGATGATTTTGAGAATGGCTTTGCAGGTGACCAGCGTACACCAATAGATGCCGTAGAAATCATCTACTATACACCAGAGGGTGAGCCTTGGAAGTATGCTAAGTATATGGTATCTGTATTCGGCAACAGAAACTTCTATCCAGAGCAGATAGATGATGAAACATCTAACGGAATGGACGGATATGCAGGCGTTATGGGTAATGCAATCGACAAGTTCCAGTTAGTTGTCGAATAGTGTCAGAATAACACGACCGAAAGTGTTTGAAATATACTAACGATAAATGTATAATAAACTTGTCTTTGAGAAAAGACCCTTAAACATTTTCAAGTTCTGGCAGGCGATATTGTTTGATTGGCGTTGGCAATATCGCCGCTACACTTGACACGATAGAACGTGTGTTCTATAATAATTACATCGTCACAATAGTAAAAGAGGGGAAGTGCGAATGTGAATAACAATGATTACAAAAAGGAAATTATTGAAATGGTAGAAAATACCAACGATAATGCAGTATTAGAGTATATCTATAAAATAATAGCAGATATAAAGAAAACTAGTGCAACATAATGTTGCACTAGTACACTTGAAAGAATAAAAGATTTTATCGCAATTTAATAAATCGTGAGTATTAATTAAAGTTCATCATAAGCAAGTAGCCCAAGTTTAGTAATAGTTACATCTTCAAGGGTTTGGGTGATGTAACCTTTATTACTAAGCTCTCTCATAAATGGCAACATTGAAATCATATCAATGCCAAGGCAACTAGCAATGTCGGCATAGTTAGTGTTGCCATTTTTATCTCTTTTCTCTACTATAGTCTTTAAAAAATCCTTCGATTCAATCATTTATTACGACTCTCCTTTAAATAAATTAATTAAGCCGAGGACATATTCTTGCTGTTCGTCACTTAACTCGAAAAATGTTTTTAATGAGTGTAATAATCTTTTGTCATTTCTAATTTTAATCCACAAATCAGCTTGTTCAGATAAAATAAGCTGTTCTTCTTCGCCAGTTCTTAAATATTCGGCTGATACGCCTAAATATTCGGCAATTTTTCCCAACCTATCATCTGGCAATGTACCTTTACGCAACTGACCTATATATCCGTTAGCAAAACCACATTCTAATTCTAATTTATGTATTGAAATCTTCCTTTGTTTGCATAGGTCTTTTACTCTTTCTACCGTGTTCATTTGTGTTTTCCTCCATTTTTTAGAGTTTCACCTAAAAAAGGTGTTGACAAATTAGAGAACACTCTATATAATAAGTTTAAAGGTTAGGGAAAAGCCTAAAAAATAAACTTAAAGGGAAGTGCTCTCAAAATATGTTTCTCGACAATTCATATATTAGAACTTTCTCTAAAGATTGTCAAGCTTTTCTCTAAATCTTTATTAAATAAAGAAAGGAGAAGTCTATGTTTTATCAAAATGTTGTCGCTTATTGCGAAGAAAACAATTTGTCAATACACGCATTTGAAAAAAAATGTGGTCTTGGTAATGGAGTTGTAGGCAGGTGGAAAGATAATAATTCTTTACCGGCGTTAACCACAGTACAAAAAATTGCAGAAGCAACAAAAATCCCAGTTGAAAAATGGATTAAGTAAAGAGGTATCAATGAAGAAATTAAGACTTTGTGACATAGCATTAATAACATCAATAATCGCTGTTGTTATTGCAATATTGAATATTTCACTTACGATAATTGACTTACTATTTTAATTGCTAAGAAAGGAGTAAAGATGAGAGATTTTATTGAAAATGCCATAAAAGAGGAACTTATAAAAACAACAGAAGGCTGTATGTTTTATGTAAAGCGCTTACAAAACTATAAGGATATAGGCGAATTAACTGGCTCTGTAAGAGAATTAATTGCACAATATGGCTTATCTGCTTCGGAAGCTCAAGGATTTTTAGATTATATGAAGATTATCGTTAGTGCTTCTTCACATATTCCTTGTGAAAAAGAAAAGCGTGACTATTCAATGGAAGTTGGCAAGTCAGCACTTTAGAAAGGAACAGGAATGAGAGAACCATACGTGATTAAAGGTGACGAACAGCAAAGAAGTTTGCAAGACTATGTAGAACAGATTGCTTTAGGTGTTGCTGATGATGTAATAAAAGGTGAGAAAAATGAGACAATACAGAGTGAATGTAGAATTCTCAATTCCCTCACCAATGCTTTACTGGCAATTAAATGCTAATAGCCAATGCGAAAAGGATTACCGATTGCTGTGGCTTTAGCTGGCTGCGACTTGATAGTACTCATAAATTCATCATAGTATTTGCGGCACTCTTCTTTGAATTTAGGAACATCACCTTGATAACCACATATTTTAGCAAGAGCATAAAATTCAGCAAGCTTTGAGTTATCCATTAAATCACCTCTTTTCTATAGGGAGATAAAGGGATTATATCACAATTTTTTAAAATAAGGAGAAGTTTATGGAAGATATACAGGCAACGCCACAATATAGCATATCAATAGAAGAATTGATAGCAGAAAGAAACAATTTAGAAGTCTCTATTGCGGCATACAAGAAAGCAAAGAGAGACAGCAAGATAGCTGAATGCTTATGGATTTTATCAGCAATATTATTTATTGTGCAAATGATATTTCAGTTTATTAATTAGAAAGGAGTTTTAGCAGATTGATATTTATTATTTCTGAAAAAGGCGAAAGAGAGCAGATTAATGAGGTGGAAAAACTTGAAATCCTGGCACACATTGGCAGAAGAACAAGTTACCTCTTAGGAAGAAATAAACATTGTGAGCCGTTAAGAAGCATGGTTGTAAGAGATATTTTAGGGCAGTTAAAGCACGAATACGGGTGTGGTTTGAGTGAGCTTAAAAAGAAGTACATAGCAGACACTCACGATTATATCGACTGCTACGAACTGCCTACAATAATGAAAGAGAGATATAAGCTATGATACTAGGTTTTATAGCAGGAATAATATTCGGCATAATACTCACAACAGTTTGTGCCGTTATTGCAACAATAAGAACTAATGCAGAAGAAAGGAAAGAACAATATGAAACAGGTAAACGAGAAAGTAATAACAGTACAGGATTGCATTGATATGTACGAGAAGAAAGATGTGGTAACAGTTATAGACGGCGGTAAAGTTGTAGGGTTTGTTGAGAAAGGAGTAACAAATGATAAATAATAACAGGACTTATATATTAGGAAAGGTTGCTAAAAAGCCGGTTTTTTCACACGAGATATGTGGTGAGGGATTTTACCTCTTTTATATAGAGGTTTTAAGAAAGAGTGGAAGTACAGATACGCTTCCAGTAATCGTATCGGAAAGATTAATAAGTATTAATAGGCTTGATGTAGACAGAACTGTAGTAATTAACGGACAGATAAGGTCATACAACAAGCATACAGATAATGAGGAGCATAGTCATCTGATACTTAGTGTATTCGCCAGGGAAATAGATGTGCTAGAAGATGTTGAAATTAATCCGGACGCAAATAATGCTGTTGAGATTGTAGGTCACTTATGCAAGCCGCCTATATATAGAAAGACGCCACTTGGAAGAGAAATCGCTGATATTCTTGTCGCAGTAAACAGACCATATGGCAAGTCAGACTATATACCTTGCATAGTTTGGGGCAGAGCAGCTAAGTTTGTCGGTCACTTGCCAGTAGGAACACATATAGAAATGACAGGTAGGTTTCAATCAAGACCTTATGCCAAAAAGATAAGTGAAGATGAAATTGAAAACAGAGTAGCTTATGAGGTATCAGTAGGTAGAGTTGAGATTATAGAAGAAAAGGAGAATGCTGATGAATAGTGATGTTACAGTTTCAGAATTAGCCGCTATGGCAGCAGATAGCGAAAAGCGTTGTCAAGTATGGCATCCAGTCCAAGGTGTTATATTTGACGGCACGTTTGATGAACTTGACAGACGGCATTATCTTGCGGATAAGACAGTTGATAACTTCTCAATAGAAGATGATGTATTCATTATGAATATATAAATAAGGAAAGGATATTGTTTATGAGAGCAACTTTAAAAAGGGTAGTTTTAGAAAACTTTATGTGCTACGCACACGCAGAGTTTGATTTTTACAGCATAACCAAGATTATAGCCGAGAATGGTGTAGGTAAGTCAACAATAGCCACGGCATATCTGTGGTGCTTGTTTAACTGCGATTATGAGCTAAAGGATAATCCGGTTGTCAGAAGAGAAGTTGACGGAGTATCAGTTGATGATATGGACACAAGTGTTGAACTAACACTTGATGTCGACGGAAAAGAAGTCACTATGAAGAAAGTTCAGAAGCGTACATACAGCAAGGATGGCAGCAGTTACAAGGATGATAACAAGTATTTTGTTAATGATGTGCCTAAGACATTAAAGGACTTCAACGCATATCTTGACATTGATATGAGTGTATTCAAGATGTGCAGTAATATTAACGCATTTCTTAATCAGAAGCCGGCTGAAATGAGAGAATACTTATTCAGTCTTGTTGAGAATGTGACAGACCTTGATATAGCACATTCTAAGGCTGAATTAGCGGAGTTAGTACCGCTGTTAGAGAAGTATTCGGCAGAAGAATTATCTGCTATGAATAAGGCTACCAAGACCAAAATCACAAAGGATTTACCTATCCTTGACGGACAGATTAAGGAAAAGGAAAGAGATATTCAGATTAAGCAGGCTATTGAAATATCTGACCTTGAATTACAGAAGAACAGCCTTAAAGTACAGATTGCTGATTGTGTGGCAAAGCAGACTGACAATGACAAGCTGTTAGCTGAATACGACAAGGCTAGCGCAGATATTCTTGACTTGAAATTTAAGCAGGGGGATTTATCACGCAAGGCTAACGAGGAGAATATCAAGGCTAGAAGAGAGATTGAGGACAAGATTGCTGATAAGAAGTTTCTTGTTAAACAGACAAAAAAGACTGTTGCTGATACTGAAAGCCGTGTTGCCAGTTCAGAAAAGGTCATTGAGAATATTAAGAACTGTTTACAGGTAGAGCGTGATAAGTGGAAAGAAGAAAATGAGCGTAAGTTTGATGATTCAAGCTTCATCTGCCCTTATTGCGGTAATGAATATAAGGAAGATAAGAAAGAACAGTTAAAGGCTGATTTTGCAAAGCATAAGGCTGATAACTTAGAAGCCATTACCGATAATGGCAATATGTATAAGGAAAGACTTGATAAGGAAAAAGCTACGCTTGAAAGCCTTAAAGCAGAGCTGCCACAGCACAAGGAAAGGCTTGTAATGCTGAACACAGCTATTACAGACCTTGAAAAGCAGTTATCAGAACTTCCTCAGGAAATTGATGCGACAGCCACAGAGGAGTACAAGGCACTTGAACAGCAGATAGCTGAAAAAGAACAGGCTATGCACAAAGCTAATGACATTTCGAGTGTCAAGGCTGAATTAAAGGCGCAGGAAAATGATTTAAGGCAGCAGTTAGCAGAATGTGAAAGCCAGATTGCAAAGTCTGATACGGCAGCAGATGAACAGAGACTTGAAGAATTAAAGCAGACAAGGATTGATTCTGAACAAAATAAAGCTAATGCCGAGAAAATCCTTGATTTGCTTGATGAACTGGACAAGGCAAAGAATGAAACATTGTCTGACAGTATCAACAGCCACTTCTCGCTTGTTAAGTGGAAGTTGTTTGAACTGAACAAGTCTGGCGGTTACAAGTCAGTTTGTATACCTACAGTTAATGGAAAATCAATTCTTACAACAATGTCTAACAAGGGCAACAGGATTCTTGGCAGAGTTGATATTTGCAACTCAATTCAGAAGATTAGCGGTATGTCAGTACCTATCATTCTTGATGATAGCGAGAGCCTTGACAGCACCAATCAAAAGAAAGTTGCTGAAATGGTCGATAGTCAGTTGATTATGCTGATTGTTAATGATAGCGAGAAATTAGAGATTGTGGAGGGATAATATGAAACTTTATTTTTACAAATTAAATACAGATGAAAGATACGGAAAAGTGGGGATTATAGTACAGGTTTGCGAAGCAGAAGAGAAACCTAAGACATACAAGTCCGTTGATAGAACCTTTCCAAACTACTATAGCACGGCAAAGAAAGATGATGTTGGACAAATAACTAATTTTGATTACCTGTTTCTTACAGAACCTAATTTTGAGTATGCCAAGGATAAATTTAAGAAGCGCGCAGAATCAAGGATTGCACAGACAAAAGAAATACTTGAAAGAGAAGAAAAGGAATTAAAGATAATCGAAGAAAGCGAGGAATAATTATGGCAGAAACAACAGCAGTAGTAGAAAAGAAAGAAGAAACAGCAGTACAGCACATTAACAAGGTTACAGATTTTAGCCTTGGAATTTTCGGAACATCCGATAATTTCACAATGGCTTATCAGATGGCAAAGGCATTATCGCAGTCAACATTAGTTCCAAGAGAGTATCAGAAAAGCGAGGCTAATTGTATGATAGCGATTGACCTTGCAATCAGAATGAAAACAAGCCCATTTTTAGTAATGCAGAACCTTGATGTAATACAGGGCAAACCTGGGTGGAACGCAAAAGCGCTTATCGGAATGATAAACACTAGCCACAAGTATGACGGCAGTTTACATTTTGAGGAAAAAGCAGATAAAAACGGAAAACCTTTTAGCTGTATGTGCTACGCATTTGAGAATGGAGAAAGAATTGACGGACCAGTAGTTGATATGGATATGGCAGTTGCCGAGGGTTGGGTCGGCAAGAATGGTAGCAAATGGAAAACAATGCCACAGGTAATGCTTGCATATCGTGCCGCCTCATTCTTTTCAAGAAGATACTGCCCGGAAATTTCGATGGGATTATATACATCTGATGAAATTATTGACGGAGATTTCACAGACAAGAGTTATTCGGTTGAGAATATGCAGGCAGAGGTAACGAGAGAAATATCCGATAATGCCAATTCAGTTGAGTTCAAGGAAGATGTTGATACAACAGCCGCAGAAGCAACAGAAGAACAAGCAGACAGCACATTGCCACCATTTATGCAGGCAGAATAGGAGTGGATATGAGAATAATTAGTCAAGATGGTGTATACGATACGCCATACGAAACAACACAGTTATGGGTTCAAACAGACTCATATCTGATTAGAGGTAATATGCCGGCGGATGAAGCCATAACCCTTGCTATTTATTCGTCAGAAGAAAAGGCTTTAAAGGCTATGAAAATGCTTAGAGAGCAGCACGAAAAGGTCGCTTTTCTTAAAACGATAATAAATACTAAAGAAGGTGCTTCATTCGTAAGCCATTTGTCGGAAACTGAATTTGATGAGATGACACGGAATTATTTCCAATTCCCGAAAGATGATGAGGTGGAAGTATGATAATTAATAAAAATACTGATTCTGAACACGTTAAATTTATATCATACACAGGTAAGTATCCTAATCTTTGCGGTGGTATTTTAACGCTTGAAATTGACGGAATAACAATCAGATTTGGCAATAGGTATGTAGATAGTACAGTTGATTATCCTAAGTTTTGGAAAAGCGGCGGTAGTTGTTCATTTGACAATAATTGGAACAGCAATGTTACAGACGGAGAATGGCAGATAGATTTTAATGAGATACCTGACTGCTTTAAGGAATACGCAGAGGAAATAGACGAAACATTCAACGCTAATGTGCCTTATGGTTGCTGTGGAGGGTGCTTATGAAGCTTAAATGTTTAGCCACAGGCAGCAGCGGCAACTGCTATCTGTTGCAGGCAGACAACGGAGAAACGCTTATCCTTGATTGCGGTATCGGCATTAAGGAGATTAAGAAAGGCTTGAATTGGGATATTACAGGTGTTGTGGGTGCGATATGTACCCACAGCCACCAAGACCATTCGTTATCAGTCTATCCTTTGAGAAGAATGGGAATACCTGTATATGCACCGTACATAAGCCAAAAACCAATGGCAATCGGCAGCGGTGCTTTCAGAATACAATCGTTTGACCTAACAACAGTAGATGGCAGGTGGACACACACTAACGCAGACGGAACGGAATGCCCTTGTTACGGATTTCTGATAACACATAAGGAAATGGGTAGATTGCTTTACATAACCGACACAGAGCTGATTAAGTGGCGTTTTAAGGGCATAAATCACATTCTCTTAGGTGTGAACTATGACAAGGATTTAATCGACAGGGGTAACACAG
>ERZ840517.452-NODE-452-length-55209-cov-41.022446_pt1 | contig 55209 bp, 57 predicted proteins | sample MGYA00519876_ERZ840517 | MGnify/ENA primary metagenome ERZ840517 (study PRJEB31850, sample SAMEA3708882) | human gut metagenome | biome: human gut; feature: human-associated habitat; material: faeces | place: China | collected 2014 ... | reverse complement strand
ATATGAACATATCCATTGCGAGGTGCTACTAAAGCGCAATCTTTTACTGAACCATCAAGCAAACTACTAAATCGCTTTACACCATCATTGATTGCAGCGCCTGCAGTACCACCCTGGTTAACTAATGAAATGGTTAACTGAGCTGATGGCTCACCAACTGCCTGTGCAGATTCAGTACCAACGAAATCGCCAACTCTAGGGAAGGTTAATGATGAAAACTTTAAACCATAACAGTGGGCGCATACACCATGCTCACTATGACAATCAAGTAAAATACGTACCGGAACACGTCTAAGATTCTGCTGTTCAATATACTGCACTGTCTTTTCTGTCGTAAGTTCAATCATCCTATTGGCTTCAGGATCATACATGTGTGTTGAATACTTAAGATCGCGACACTGCCTGTGCAACAGTAATGACTTGCTACAAGGATCCATCTTATACCACAACGAGTAAGTACCATCGGATGTGGTAATTGATTGCATTGTAAGTTTCTGAATTAATGAAACTGAATGCATTGTAAGCATTTTATCCTTTAATGTATTGCGTAACTTCATCATTGAAAGTTTATCTGCAACAGACAATACAGATCCAACCATAGAATTAACAGAAGCCTCCAATAAGCTTCCATCTGCAAGCTGTAGTGAATGAAAACCATTATTGCTCAAAAGTGTAGCGAAGCAGTCATCAGTGATTTCCGTATCATCATCTTGTAAACCAAGCAGCTCTAAGGATTGCTTGTCATTTTGATCAACCCTCTTACCAAGCAAATTATTCTCAAACCATATACGAGATGGAACTAAGGTGGTTCTTGAATCATCGAGCTGAGAGTATTTAACATCATACCACCAATCAGTCTTACCGCAATCATTCTCAACAATTTGCACACCACTAGTCATATAAACACCTTTATGCGTTGCATAACCTGCCTGTGGTGTCTCATTCTGCGTTGATGCTAAGCCTTGCTTAACGCTGTAGCTTGTCATGTGAACATCAAAAGAACTTAATCCATTTAAGAAATTGTGTGTAACAGGTGTCTTCAATGAGCTAACCTTATCTTTCTGTAACTGTGGCAAGAAACCGCACATACGCATAATCTGATCAGCTTTACCTCTGGCTCCGGAATCAAGTAAAATAAATATATTGTTATTTCTCTGAGTTTTACTCAATTTGTCCATGATGGTGTCCATAACATTTGCATGAACGCCTTTCATATACTCAGAATCCTTGTCACCAGTTCCATTGTAGTACAGCGTCATAATTGCATCATTTTTATCATCCTCAGAAATTAAACCATCATAGCAATCCTGCTCAATCTGAATCTTCAAGTCACTTGCTTTGTTAAGACCTTGTTCACAAATATCAGTCAGATCTTTGTTATCAAGATCAATTAACTTTGGATCAGTAAGTTTCTCACAAGGATCTACAGGCTTAAGCATCATATCCTCTAAGGATAAAGAAATTCCAAATTTATCAGCGTAGAAAAATCCAAGCTCAGTTAACACCTGCATCTTATCAATGCAATCATTTCCGATCTTTTTATTGATATCCATGCAAATATCAGCAATCTTAAAATATCTAAAATTACCAGTCTTTACATTACCACCGGATCTCCAAATACCGTCATAAGCCATTTCACAGTACAAATTGTTTTTCAAGCCATGAATCTGCAATGGATTGGTAAACTCTTCATCAGTCAAACCATCAACAATGTAATTCAAATAAATACGCCCTGCAGTGCCAATGTATCTATGATCCTCTACAGTAACGCATACTAAATCGTAAGTATTGATCAATTCAGCTTTCAAATCACTTGCAAGCTGCTCAATATTCTGATAATGATTAACATCCTCAGCTGAAAACTGCACATGAGTTGCATTGTTTTTAAGCATCGTTGCGCAATAAAGACCGAGAACAACATCCTGTGTATGCTTTAGAATTAAGGAGCTATCCTTTGGATTGATGTAATCAACAGATGGACTAAGTAATCTTAATGCTTCTTCTTTTGCTTCTTCTGACATTAAAGCCTGCAACCACATCTGATCACCATCAAAATCGGCATTATAGCCAGAGCACACTAAAGTGTGTACGTTGACGGTGTTTTCAAGAACAATCTTAGGCAAATAAGCACGTATTGCATACTTATGCAATGATGGCTGTCGTCCAGAAAGAATAACCTGCCTTGGGAAATCATTTCTTCCCTCAACAACATCATAAATTAACTTTGTAACAGCGTCATAAGCCTGCTTTCCATTGTAAGCAAAATTTCTTGCCAATTTTGAATCCCAGAACTCCACAAAACGTGCTTTATCTCGCTTGGAACATAATAACAAAGCATGCACTATATCATTTCTATTGCGGCTAGAATTACGTGAATTAAGCGAAATAGATGAAAGCTGACCAATCAAAATTGATTCATACATCTTAGTTGCCATTGTAATTGGCACACCTATTTCTGTTGGCTTCATTCTTGTATCATGTGCTGGTGTAATTGTTGTACGACCAGAGCAGAAAACACGCTTTGACTGTACATTAGTTCTTAACTTACCATGATCACCATTTTCATTGTCAGAACCGCTAAAATAAGTCTTGATATTCTTGTGCTTAGCTTCATCCTTTGTAGGAGTTGACTGTAATCCACAAAAACTTTTAATTCTGTCATAGATGGCATACATAGTCTCCACATTGCGATTACGCTCTAAAGCGTCAACTGCAGAAATAATTCTTGCATAATGCCAATCGAAATCAACATGTTCCGTCTGCTTACTATTTACAAACTTTGGTCTGTAAATCTGTGGCATTACAGGGAACGCACTAATTACATAGTCTTCGAGGGACTCAGATGCATTAAAGGTTGAAACAAAATGATACCAAGTAAGACGATCCAGATAACCGCTTTCATTTGATAAATCAACTTCAGATGGATCTTCAATATTATTTCTCTGTAACCAACCATCACATGCACTCTTAGCAGCCTGCTCAAGATTTTTAGTATCCATATACTGGAACATCATAACAAGCGCATCCATTCCAGTAACAATATCTTCTGTAGCATCTACATCAGCAACACAATCTGCATAGTCTTCATTGTTAGCCGGTAATTTTGCTGTACGATATAAATTGAACATAGGCACTTTAGAAGTAACCTCACCTACAGCTAAAATACCCTGCATAATAAGTTCTGCAGTATCTTTATTGAATGTTTTTGAATTAGATGTTCTGATAAGTGAAAGGATACGCGAATTACAGATAAAATTAGGGTGTATCAACTTCATATGCAAGTCGATCCATCCCCACTTATTTCGCGACTGATCTTTCTCCTCCAGTTTTCGAGAACTGCCCTTAAAGATCATGGCATTGTGTAAATTCTCTACACTATCAACTGAAACAGATGAAAACGAATGAATAAGATCATCTGTTAATGGTCTGAACTCAAACGTCTGTTCATCAAGGTTTGTTCTAAAATCAACACCAAGACTTCTGTAGCAGGCAAGCATTGTAGCTTCATTGCTATTGTTACCCAATACATAATATGGCGCAGCTCCACTATCCTCAAGTTCCTTACGGATACGACTCCTCTGTGCAATGTCAGTTGACTGAAAACTGTAAATCTCCTGTAAAACATGCGTAGCATTGACGCTCATTAAACACCATGCTTCCATCTCACCAAAACTTTGTCCACCATCTAATTTAGAACTCTGTCTGGGTTGCATGTACACTGGATCAACCGGAGCAGCCATACCGATCGCATGATACTTTTTCTTAACCATATGATGTAATTTATACATTGAGATAGTACCCCAATGAATAGGACGCTTGAAAGGTTTACCAGTTCGACCATCAATAAAATAAGATGGTTTCACATTATGGACCTCTTTCATATCCAAAACAAACTGTAAATCATTTGGATTATAAGGTGAAACTGTTGATGTTGCATTTTCCTGACGTAAGCACTCAGACAAATCAACATCCAAGAACTGCGACAGATTCTGTCGTGATGGCACACCAAGTGGATTTAAGATAATCTGTAATCTAAATCCTGTCTCTGGATCAAAAGGCATTTGTTCTGCAGGCACAATCTTAGCGACGACACCTTTATTACCACAACGACCTGCAAGCTTATCTCCTATCTCAATTACATTTCTTTGTGCTAAGATTACTTCGGCTACTTCCTCATTGTTCTTATGAGTGAAACCTGCAAAGACAACCTGACCACTTTGATTCATTTTAAGATATTTGTACTTCTGAATTGGTGTATCTTTTGTTTTGGAAATTAACTCCTTTGCAATTACTGGATCACCTGGATTTAAATAAACGCCTAATTTTGGAAGACCATTTCCCTCAAAATAAGGGTACTCGTGTTCATAAAGACCAAATTCCTCATGCTCTGTATCTGAAAATACTTTGGCTTCCAAAATAATTCTTGTAGTGAAAATACTAGTAAGAACATCATCAAAAACAAGTTCATCACTAATTGTGATTGAATCATCAATTGTCGAGCCTTCCCAGGTCTTGTAGCCAACACGTAGATTCTTTGTCAAAGCTAGGCCTTTGGACAAGTCAGACTCAGAAATTTTCTGAATACCTGTGCTGAGACAATCTTTATGCTTACGATCTTTCAAGCTACAAGAATTGCTGTAACAAATAATATCATCCGGATGATAAATATTATCTGGTACTGCATGAATATTATAAGTAAACAGAGTATTGTCTGTTGTCTGCATACTATATGGCACTTCGAAAGTAAAAGTCTTAACCGGACTGCTAAGATAGGATCCCAATTCTTTGTGAACTGACTTAAGAATCTCATCCATTGCAAGAATCTTGAAAGTTAAATACATGGTGCCATGGGAAGTGTGCTTAGAAACAAGCTCAATGTCACTTGATAAAATAGCATTCTTGTGCTGTTCGAGCTCTGCATTATGTGCAACACTTGATTTATAAAAATCTTCAAGTATTGTCTCTGCACGATAAAATCCATAATCCAGCATAGACTCACCACCACCATTAACATAAGGTCTTTCCATATGTGCCATAGGTGAAGCCTGCGACAGCTGATTACATCCCATAGTAATACGTTTACCATCAGAATGTCCAGGGAAAGGAATGCAAGCATGCGAGATAGACATGCCAGAGTAAGGTGAGCATTCCTTGTATGAAATATTCTTCACATCAGTTGATACAATATCTCCGTTGTATCTTGCAGTAATATATTGCTTTGGATTACCGTCTTCATCTAAAAATGTCTCGTTCCACTCTGCAATATAACGATCAGTTTCTTCAATTGCAGTTAAATAAACTGGCTCTTCACTGATAACTGTACCATTCTCTACTTTTAAGTACGGTACTGTAATTAATCCAGACTCATTGAGTTTTGAATTCATGGTACGATACTGTACAGATGCAAGTTTCTTTGATTCCGGAATATCAAAAGGATCAGTTCTTCCATACTGATGATCCTGAATAGTAACAAGATTATCGTCAATATTCTTTAAATTAGCTATGGTGGATTTGTAATCCTTTGAAACAAATGACATTACATTACACATCTCAGACATTTGTCCAAGCTTTAAATCTGAAGAGCGTATCTGATCAATAAACGCATCAATCTTAATATCCTTATCATAGCTGACAATGTATTCCTGAAGATTGGTGGATGCACCTTTTTCACTATAAGCTTTCTTCACTCTACGAATTACGCTGTTAAGATCGGAATCAATGATATCAAGTACACGTTTATCAAAAGGGTATAACACGCGGTTAGTTAAATCAAACTCCTTGTCATAAACATTAAGTCCTTTCAAATTACCAACCCAAATATCGAAAACAGTGAAAATATCATCAAGAGATAATTCATCATTTTCAATATCGCGTGTCATTGTTCTAACATTGCTATCGAGATCCTTAACTTTTATAGAAGCAAGAGAAGAAGAATTTAATGTGTCAATATCAGAAAGACTAAGTACAGTATTTGCAGCAAGCTTGCATTCTGGTATATCCTCTAACAATGTGTAATTTAAAGCGCCAAACCAGTATCTAGCGAATCTATGCAGCGTAAATTCTGCATCATTGTAAATTACAGTGATTTCAGATAATTCAGTAGCATCAAGTTCCCGTAAAAGCTGCGCTGATAATACAGTGCCAGCCTTTATTTTAACATTATTTGAAGAAACATCTTTCGCCAAAACTTTGCCAGCTGCACGATAGCTAAAACTCTGCATATACTGAATACGTTGATAGGAATATTCACCCTTACTGAAATAATTTGTGTTAAATAAGCTCTTCTTTATTTCAGTAAGCTTAGCACTGATAGTACCACTATCTGCATTTTTAGCAGCAGAAGCACCAAAAATGGCTGCATATGTAGCTTGAATGCAATCATTTCTAGTAGCTACCGGAAATCCATGTTTGCACTCTGGTAATGTATTTGGGCGCCCATCAAAAATAGTAACAACAAAGTTATTGGTATACCCAAATTTTGCAACAAGTTCATCTTTACTCATACCGGTGATAGCACGTAAAAATGTTGAAGGAGAAATCTCAATTGCATCCGAGACTCTTCCACGAAGTTTAAGCTCTGTCAAAAACTTCGCTTTATCACGGCAAAAACCAATAGCCTTAAAATTAGAAGACTGAATAATAGCCTTATCAATATCATTACTTTGGTTCACTTTTCGCATTGTATGTAATCCGGATGCCTTATCATAAGAATCAAGCATCTGCATATAATTACCACGAATCATAAACCCAAGTTCCTGATAGACTGGTAATTTCAGCAAATTTAAACTAAATGTTACTGACTCAGTCGTCTCAATATTCTGCAGTAAGCATCTTGCATACACTGGAACAAAGACAGTTCCATTGTCATCCGACAGCTTATCCTGCAAATCAATATCCATTAACTGAAAGCTGAGCTTAAGATCATCTGCAATCATTGTGGACTTGTTTTTAATTAAGTCTGGTAATTCTTTCTGTACCAAATTCGTAAAAACTTCACGTTGTTTGTCTTTCATGAAAGTGTTCCCTCCATTGATTTTAATACATCACACGAATAAATCTGTGCAAGAAACTGATTAAAAATATGTGCGTCATCAGTAAGCTGATGAGTTATTGCGTATTTCCACTGACATAATACTGTGTCCAAATCTATGTCATAATTTCCTTCTTTGCACAAATAAAGTATCTGCTGATCTACTTTCTGCTCAGCTAAATTATTGAAATGTTTAACAATTTCAGTGTTCCTTACAAATCCCAAAGTATACCCCCACATTTGTATTATCTCCAGAAGCTAAAGGTACTTTTCGATCTTCACTTAGATCATAATTCAAATCCGTTGATTCAACGCATCCAAATATCGCTGGAGAAAATTGAGCTTCAAAAGATAACAAATTAGCTTTGAACTTCTCATAATCATCAGCACTGAATATATAATCTGGTGCACCATCAGCCTTAATGATTTTTCCATTATTAATTGTAAATGTAAACATAAACAAACCTCTCTAAAACATCATTTTCTGCGGAACTGCGCTATTAGTAGCATCAGAGTTGGCAACAGCTTTGTCTTGTCTAACAGGCTGCAAACAAGTATTCACATTTTCCGAAACGCTATCTTTTACATTCTGCGGATGCCATGTAGCTGTTACTGGCTTTATTTTTGAGCGATCAACTGGTGTGAACAATGTAACACCAGCACAATGCACAGCAAATTTATAATCTTTTAATTTTTCAATTTCATTAATCTTAAGTGTCATAAAATCACCTCCTCTAGGTCAACTAAACTTTTGCTTGCCTTATCTAAATAAGGGTCCACATCAAATAACTCATAAGATAAGATTTTTTCAAAACATTCAATGTAAATATTCAGTGTTTCATTCACATTGTGATCATGTACAAATGACGACAATGCTTTCTTTTTACAAGTGTCAAAAATAATATCAACCAGTTCAGTCACAGTAATTAGATCAAGCTCAATACTAATAGACTCACTCCATTTCTGTGTAGTAGAAGAATCAATAAACTGAAACCAATTTGGCATTTTAGCATACAATGAAATAAAATCATTCCAGTTCAAGCTTGATCTTAAAATCTGAATTGCAATAGCCGATTGTAATGTTAACTCAACTTGATCACTTAACAGAATTGTGCAGTCTTGCTTAATTTTCGTTGTATCATAAAATTTACTATGAATTAATTTCATAGTAAATCCTTTCAAAGCTGTAATATTTTTATCCTCTGATAAATTAAGTGCGGCTAATGCTACGATCCCGCTGTTTGCCACATCAAGATTATTCAGATCCTTTTCAAGAACGGAAGCAAGTTCCTTATCTTTATTAGTATCTAAAGCTTTTTTGAAATCATGTAATAACTTTCGATGCTCTAAAATGATGAAAGCCTGTTTTTCACGCAATGCATCATCTTTAGAATCTTTAACCTTTTTCAGTAAGGTAGGCATATTTATCTGTTGTCCGCCTAACTCTAAAGCAACATCGGTAAATGAAGTTAATGACATTGAATCAATCAATTATGATTCCCTCTCTTCTCAATTCTTCTAATCGCTCTCCATGTATCAGAATATTGACAGCTCCGGCATTTTTTTCAAAATAAACCTCTTTTCCTTCGTACAACTCATTATCAATTAAAATGCGTGGATTGAAGGAATTAATATACTCAGCCTTGCAATCGTCATCAGTTGTAATTGGATCAATGCGGATTCGTACGGATTTAAACACACGCTTTTGCTCTGTTTTAATATCAGTTATTATTCCTTTGTATACCTTGAAAGCCCAGTAACCAAATTTTAAAGCAAGCTGTCTGTTTGAGTACTGATCATGTTGAACGCCAACCCAGGTTAAATCATTTACTTCAATAGCACACCCATCTGATGGCATATCCTTTCCAGCACGTGCAATAGGTGCCATAACATGCAAAGGAAGCCAATCCTTGAATTCTTCAAAGGTATCTGGAATCTCTGTCCATGAATGCAATTCATGCGGTACAGTTTCAAATCCTTCCATGGCTAAATGATTAAACATCTTTTGCAATGTATTCTCTAAACCTTCAGCAGCAAAAACAGCGGTATGAAGATACTTATAGTCTTCTTTAGTATGCTCAGTTCTAAGCATGCTAATGGCTGACGATTTACTAGTTTTGTACCTGTTAACATCATATTTATCACGCAAATACTGAAGCTTGTCCTTATCAACATAACTCTCTCCAGTAATACGTAACTTTTCAATATCATTATAATTAGAAATAGATCTTGGCATAATTTTTGATGAACCAGTCATATAATCCAAACTGTTAGCAGCACCTCTGCCACGACTAAGTGAAATTAAAAGATCTCCTTTGTAGTAAAGCATCTTTGTATTCACACCATCTGTTTTCAATGATGCCATAAAATCAAGTTTATTGCTTCTAAGCATCTGAAAGTAAGGCCACGCATCCTCTATTTTTGTAACAGAGCTCATACTTAAGCTCTTATCGTCGTTTAGTGCTGTAACCATATCATCGTAATCATCTGAAGAATTAAATGTTACAGGCGTAATACCAAAAGAATGCAATAAATTGTATGGCACTGGATCATCATCATAAGTTTGTGTTGCATACATTGAACCTGGAAAATTCTCGCGAAAAGCAGATTCAAATGCATCATAATCTTTGTCAGTCACAACTGGATCCCCAATACGATATGCATACCGTATCAAAGCGAATGCATCTTCAAAGTGATGCGCATCTAATAAACTTTTTACTGCACTGGATAAATCTGCCATCGTGTTTCCTCCGATAAATTAATATAATTGTTTAAATGTAAGCGTGTAACTATATTCAAAATAAACTCTGCATGCTCTGCAGAGTTTGGTATAATCTGTGTTATGTTAAGTGGTTGTAATACTAAATTTAGTACTGTGTCATCATGCCTGTAAGTAATCACATACTGAAGCATTGGGCGTAAGCAAGCAATACAATTAAGAACATGATAAGTTTCAGTATCACAACCGGTTAAATCTATTCGAGATAATTGATCGGCTAAAAAGGCTTCGATCTTTTTTGCATAATTTAAATCCCACTTATCAATAACCCAATCTTCTTTAGTTGGGAATTGCTTTAAATTTGAAGTTAGTGGACTTAAGGATTTGTCAGAGCTACCAATAGCAATTACATCCTTAGAAAAAATCTGTGATTCATTACAAATTACAAGTAATGAATAAAAATGAGAATCAGTTCCCATCCAATCAATGAAATAATAATCAAGTGCCCCTGATATTAGTTTCTTACGAAGAATTATTAAAACTCCGAATGATCTAACGAATTCAAAAATAATATCTTTCATATTTCTCGACCCAAAAGGTACATAATGTTTTACCATCATGTACCTTACTTAATTAATTTTCAGTAACATTTTCAACAGAATTAGACTCATATTGATTATCCTGCTGAGTATCCTGCTGAGTATCCTGCTGAGTATCTTGTGAATTTTGATCGCTCTGATCTTCTGAATCATCCTGAAATTGTGATGAATTAGTGTCAGATGATGTATCTTCAGGTTTATGTGTAGGCTTCGTAGTAGGTTTATGTGTAGGTTTCACAGGCCTTGTTGAAGGTTTTGTTGAATGTTTTTGTGTAGGTGTACTTGGAGTTTGTGAAGGTTTCGGCACAGGTTTACTATAGGAATTTTGCCTAGAACTGGAATTATTAATACTAGTACCTGAAGAATTATCTGTATTTTGTGATTGCACTGAATCATTCGTAACTTGCGCATCACTTTTAACCTTCTTTTGTTGCACTTTTACTTTCTTATAAAGTTTTTTAACTTCCTTACCGTTACACAAATTATTCTGAATATCCTGCCACACATACTTTGGATAAGATGCACCCCATAAACCATCTGTAGGCTTATTGTCATCTCGACCGACATAAACAGCAACTGAATAATAAGGTGTAACACCACAAAACCAAGCGAAATGTTGATTATTAGTTGTTCCTGTTTTACAAGCAATTGGCATCTTCTTATTATCTGGTAATTTTAAACCTGCTGCTGTACCTGTGTTTGCAACACCAGTTAAAATATCGAGCATCTGATTTACAGCATCACTGGAATAAACTCTTGATGGTGCTTCCTTTTCATAAACACTCTTACCAGAACTATCTTGAATATCCTTTATGCAATCAGGTTCCCTAAAGAAACCATCATATGCCAATGTTGCGTAACCTGAAGCCATCTGCACAGTAGTCACACCGTAATACAAACCACCTAATGCAGCCGGCTTATAATAATCATTTGGCGTAATTTTATTAAAATGCATTGATTGCGCAAAACTTAAACCAACTCTTGGTGTAATCTCGCTAAAGAGTCTCCATGCCACAACATTCTTAGATTTCTCAACAGCTTTACGTAAAGTGATCTTACCAGCGTAAGAATTATCTGAATTCTTTGGACCATCTTTTATTTGGGAGTCATCAACAATGCTATCTGGAGTGTAACCTTTCTGCAAAGCTGGTGTGTACACTATTAAAGGTTTTATAGTACTTCCAGGCTGTTGATATGCCTGGAAAGCTCTGTTCAAAGAGTAATAAGAACTATTCTGTGATCTTCCTCCAATACAAGCAATCACTTTACCTGTAGAATTATCAATCACAGTTGCAGCTCCCTGCATATTGTAAATGCCATTTTTATCCTTTGATTTAAAATCTTTTAACTCTTTATCAAGTGCTTTCTGTGCACTATTCTGAACTGACAAGTCTAAAGTTGTATAAACACTAAATCCGCCAGTATACAACAAATGCTCAGCATCCTTATAGGCATCAGCATATTCTTCCTGATAATTATCATAATCCGGTTGTGAATCAAAATTATACCTAAAATGGAATCCAACACTTTTCATAAGGCTCTCAGTGGCACACTTAACCGCAAAAGAACTTTCATAGTTATAAAAATCATTTGCTTCAGGAACTAAGGTGACTTTTACATTTACAGCCTTCAAATACTCAGCTCGTTTCAAATACCCCTGATCATACATTTCTTTTAAAATAATGTTTCTTCGTTTGATAGTATGATCCATATTAGTTCTTGGATTATAATACGTTGGGTTATTAGGAATTGCACATAAAAAAGCAATCTCAGTTTCAGACAATTCATCAACTGATTTTCCAAAGTATCCATAGGAGGCAGCGCCAATACCATAATAATTATTTGCGAAATTGATGTTATTAATATAATACTCAAGAATCTGCTTCTTTGAGTACTTCCGCTCCAAAAACAGCGCAGTCAAAATCTCTTTGAACTTACGTGTATACGATTTATCAAAGCCAATGTTTTCAGAGAAAACATTTCGAACTAATTGTTGCGTGATTGTACTACCACCACGTGTAATACTACCGCCCTTTAAGCGTAACAAAGCGGCTTTAACTGTTGAGCCCCAATCAACACCATGATGCTGATAAAATCTCTTGTCCTCAATTGCAACAAAAGCATGCATAACATCTTTGGGTAATTGATCATAAGTCACATAGGTACTGTCAGCACTTAAGCGTAATTTTGTAATTTCAGTACCATCAGATGCATAAATATGGCTTGTGTTATCTGGATAAAAAGTAGAAGCCGATGAACCTCGAACTAATTCATCGGCTTCTGAAACATACTGTTTAAACACTGGTGTAAACTTGTATGCAAGAACTCCAATAGCACAGATAGCAGCAATCAAGGCAATAATCATAATAACTCGAAATACCTTGAAAACTGTTCGAAAAAATTTTGCTAAATACATTCTTAGCATAGTCACCCCTAGATTCTAAAAATCTTCAAACGAATTAATGGCTGGTTCTTTGCAATGTAAGAAGAAAGTCCAATACTTCTTATTACAAATTTCAATGAGTACTGGGCTTCCAGTCTGCTAACATCCAAAGAAGAAATTACCTTCAGACCGAATTTACTTTCAATGTTCTCAACAGGAATGATCTTGATACCAAAACCATTTGGAAGTTTAATACCAACACCTGTATCAACAGTCAGCTCTTCGTCTTCTTTAAGCTGTACCTCAAACCGAATATCCCATGGAAGTGGTTTTCCATCTTTGTAGATATGACTGTTATACAACTCAATCAGGCCATTATTATTAATAGGAGCCTTTACATTTGGACTCTCAACAGTTAATTCAATACCATCTTTACTTTCCTCTGGCGTGAGTTCCTCAGGCAGTAAATGCGTTGATTTCTCTAAATGTGGTCTACTTGCAAACTGTAAGCCTGAATTGTCAAAATGCTCTGAACCTGGGACAAAAGTGTCCTTAGGTTCCGCTGGTTCATCAATTGACCCCTCAACTTGCTTCACAGCTGGCTCTTCCGTATACTCCTCAGCTGGCTTCTCAGCTGACTCTTCCGTAGATAATTTCATTGACTCATCTGCTGGTTCTTCAACTGAATCTTCCGTAGACTCCTTAGCTGGTTCTTCAACTAGCTCTTCCATTGATTTTTCAACTGTATCTTTTAAAGGCTCATTTGCAATATTTTCTTTTCCAATTGGTTCCAAATCTTCAGAAACCTGCTCTGGCTCTTCCTTTGGTATATCAGTCTTTTCCTCTTTAATTGTCGGCATACCAATTGCAATTGCATCTGCATCTGGCGTTATCTCTTTAGTTGCTTTAAAAAGCATATCCTGATAGTTATTTTCATTGACAGATGGATCAGCAAAGAGATCATCAATGCTAGGTGTTTCTATGCCCTGAACATCAGCACCAATAAACTGCATACCACTGGTTGTATCATCCTTCTTAACCTCAGCCGCGGATTCCTGCACAAGTTTCTTTCGCATACGTGTACTCTTAACTGGTTCTTCTGAATCCATCTTAATTTCCGGTTTCTTTTCATTAGAAGTAATCTTGCTACTTTTACGAACTTCTTCAGCTGTAGCTTCTTCCTTGATGAAATCGTCACCAGTATCTGAGAGAGCTTTATCGAATGATTTTAAAAGCTCTTTATCAGCTAGTGTGGTATCCATAGACTGCAATAACTCATCATCTGTTAATTCTGCAGAATCATTCTTTTTTTGCTTTAATTCTGCCTTACTTGGTTTATTTGCTTTTTGTGCCGGTTTCTTGATAGATTTTTTTTTTGAACCTTTAATTCCAGGCTGTTTTGTGTTATTCTGCTTCTTCTTAGTAGTAAAATCATCTTCATGATCAGGTGTGCCTTTTTTCTTTTTAGGCCAAAGTAAAATTGCAAGAACTGCAACAACTACAATTGCGATAAAAATAATATAATCCATTTTTAAATATAGGAATAATCCTATCTCCTTTCATTTACTTATTTAGACTGAACAAGATAAAGAACAGCTAAAAGTCGACCAGTTATCTCTGCAGCTGCTTCCTCTGTAGCGCAAACAACAGATAATGATGTTACCAGTTTATCCTTTGTGACAAAAGCAATAATGCCAGATGAGTGACTATTATACTCATTACACCTTGTAATGAAATCCATTGCATTATTGCAGAATTTAATAACCCTAAATGTTAACAAATCAGCTGTATCAGCCTTAGACACAGACACTGTAATAGTTTCTGCGTCAATTGTTTCATTGAAAATAACTGTTTTAAAGCCATCTGCATCTTTCACAATTGCATCTTGTTTAGCAAGTAGCTGTGAAAAATAATCATTCTTCATTATTTGAATCCTCCTGATCTTTAAAGAAATCATCTAACTCTTGCACAACCTTATTAGCAGTATCATCTGGAAGATCACGTTTATCGCAATCCAATACTCTGTCAGCGTTTGGATCACCACCCATAAGATAGGTGACTTTTCTGCCAAGTGTACTTTTCTTGACATCATTGAGTTTGGCTGTTGCTGCATCCTGTATGTTGTCTAATGTTTCTGTTAGACTATTGGCAGTTTCGGTTACTTTTTCTTTAAATGTACTAAGTGCTCGTTTAATATTCATCTGATTACTCTCCATGTATTTCGCTAAATCCTTCATACAGGATAAGGACATCAAAATAATCAGTTGTACAGACACTTTTACAAATACGAACTCTGCCATTCACGCTCTCACCATCTTCATTAAGGAAAGATGTAACTTTTGAGTTGAGCCACACATCTAAGTTCTGATCATACGAGTATGACTGTATTAAATACATGTGATCATCAATAATTGAAAGTACAGTCTTTCGAAAAGGTTTAATATCTGCATCAACTTTTTTGTACTGTATCTGTGAAATTTTTCTCATAAAATCCTCCTAACATAATCCTAAATAAGCTGCATACCCTATGCAAACGAGATAAGATGCCATTCGAGTATACAATGCAGCTAATCCATTAGCCTTACATAAATTAAAGCACCAGCGATTAGGCATAGGGTAAAGAAGCTGCTCACCTTTCTTATTAACAGTATCAATAAGAAGATGTGAAGCATAACCAATGCAGAAAGCTAGAGCCAGGTTTTTGAAAATTAAGTAAGCACTAAAGGATGCTATAAGTAACGCCAGCACAGAATGTGTAAAACCTCTGTGCGGCTGTGTACCTCCAAAAATACTAAACCCGATTAAAATAGCTAAGCCAAGCAAATTAACAGCTATTCCGGAACCATCGATACTCTCAATGACCGTACTTCCAGTTAAAGCTGCTTGACCTACAAAGAAGCATACGATACAAATAAAAGCTGCAGTTATTTTATGTATAATTGGTGCAACTTTTCCTCCAGTATCAATATCTGGAAGAATACCGGCAAATGCCCCAACTGCAGCTGTTGCAATCAAAGCTGTTGGCTCTGTTGGCCGAATCACAACTAAAGCTGTGGCAGCTCCTAGAGCTGCATGAGTTTGTCCATCCATTTAAACCTCCTGTGTAATACAATTTATTTTTGCAAGAGCAAATAAAGTGTCATGTATATTCTGAGTATTAAACTCGAGTCCTGACTCAAACAAATGTGCAATTGTAGCATTTGTTAAGTCTAATGCAAAATGTTTATTGTAGGATCCAGCGACCCAGTATACTTTACAAAAATAAGAAAAAGGAATTGCCTTATTGTTAAAAGCCTTATAATAATCAAACAATTTTGATATCTCAGACTCTTTAGTGGTATGTGATGCTGGAACTTCCTTGATTACTTCCTTAACCACTTCTTTAACTATGGGTACCTCTTTAACAACAGGAACTTTCACATATACAACTACCGGCTCAACATTTTTATGTGTTTCAGAAGTACTGGCTTCACCTTCACTTGAAGTAATTGCATTTGTTTTTGATACAGCTAAATCACAGGATTTAGCCGACACCAAATTATGAGTTGCTTCCGGCTCATTATCCTGCAATTGTCCTTCGCTCTCTAACTTTCTTGCCAGCTTGAAGCAAGCAATAGCTGTCTTTAAACTGCACTTGAGCAATTTAGCTAATTTACCGATAATTGTATGTGAATCCGTATCATGAGATTTCTGCACTGGAATATTTTCCTGAGCAAGTAATCTCTCCTGATCATACCAATCCGGAGTAGTTCCTTCTGGCTCTGCAACTTTTGGTTTTTCAAGATGCACATAAACATTACGAAGTGGCTCAGATTTACTAAACTGATTAGTGATTTTTGCGTTTCTTGTTACCTTGAGATCTTTGGATGCAATTGGTTTACTTCCATCAGTGCTAAGAGCAATACTCGCTGGTATAACATCAGCAACTCCCTTATACCCGATAGGTGTTACATTATCTGAAGTTGCACGTTCTAATGTTCTTGCTACCTTTGCTGACTTAATGCAGGCATTAGCTGTTTTCAAATCACATCCAAGAATACTTGCTATTTTTGGCATACTGACGCCACTGCAGAAAAGCTCTAAAGCATCTCTCTGTCGCCCTGAAAAGAAATCTTTGTTAGGATCAAACCCTGTGGCAGCAACTCTCTCCTGAAATCGTTTAATCTCATCCGTATCAGGTTTTGCATTTGACATTTTAGTAAAGCATCCCTTACACAGCTCTCCAGCCATATCTTTCTCGACTAACTTTCCACAGCATTTACATTTTCTCTCAGCATGCTCTTTCCAGTATTCGCGCCATTCATCATTTGTAGCCCACATAATATTTGCTGGATCTAAACCATGTGAAGCATCCTTTATAAAAGCAAGAGGCTTTTGCTCGCCATTTGGAACAAAAGCCTCTGCATATGCCTGAGTTAAACTGTAATACTTCTTTTCAGCACTGTTGTAAAATTTCCCATGCCCCTTTTTATCAGCCTTCACTGTTACCTCTCTAAAACCGTTCTTCCCAGCCTTAAAAACTTTTGCATCAGGCGTAATATAAACACCTGGCAAACTACACTGTCGTGCGTCCTTTGGCAATTCCGTAATCATAATAATCCTCCTTAAACTCAAAAAGAGGACAAAGCTATTACACTCTGTCCTCTTGACTTAATTTCATATAAATTTAATATATTCATGCTTTTGGTTCTGAATTTACTGTAATTGTAGTAAAGATTAACAATCTGTAGGCTATAACTGCTTAAAGAACAGACATACTATCATTTCTAAATTCGACATAATCATTTTCTAAGTCTAAACAATTCAGATTTCTGTCATAACATTTACTCTCTTTAAAGGGGAACACTCACTATATGCTGCTTTTACCTGACCCTCTGTAACCACCGGAGATTCATTGCTTCGATAAAGCCGCAATGCCGTTACTGCAAATAGAAAACTGATTGTAATCATAAGAATCCCAAATGGTGCTAATATTACCGTAGGTATAAGAGCCAATCCAACAATTAGCGTAATAACTGCACACACTATAAATATAATAACTTCAGTATTCATATGTACCACCTTTCTGTAATAAAAGAAGACGAAGCTTTTACACTACGTCTTCTTTACAAGTTGTATTCATTTTGTAGATAAGCTGGATGCTGGTAAGCATAAATATACATATTGTCAATCTTTCCGGCATCCGCATAATCTATGATTGATGCAAATCAATCATTTATAACTGCAATGGCTTTGGATTATTAGACTCATCATCACCATTATTTTTATAAGCGCTAGATTGCACAACATAATCATACAATGATTTACAATAAGAAACAAAATCATTATAATGATTTGAAACTGCCAGCAAAACCTGCTCATCAAAATAATCAGTATTAAAGTAATCATGTACTACATCATTACGAATCTGTATATAGGTTAAAGCGTCTTTCTGTGATCTCGTTAATGGTAAGAAATCATTTGTTTTTCGCAGTACTTCAGCTAATGATTCACTAGTAAGCTTCACATTATTCATACAACAAATATCCTTTAAAGAATCTTTAATGGATTCACAAAATCTTTGATAGTTCAGAGTGATACTATCTTGAATAATATCATGATTCCCTGAACTTTCTGAAAATGCGCAATAAGAAGTATAAGATTTATTAATAAATTCAAGAGCTTTATCGATTTTACTTAAAAGATTAATTTTAGATGTATCAACTTTTTTCTTAGCCTGCGGAATTTCATAACCAAGTTTTTCTAATTTAGTTGCAAGTTCATTAGGCATAAGATGACACCTCCAATCCTTTTTCAACAAACCCATATTTCTGTATCATCACAGTTAAATACTCAAATAATTCATCTGGCAGATAATCAAACAATGTTGTACCGTAAACCAAGATTGGAATATTGATTAGTGCATACTCACTTAAAGTGATATCAATAATATCATGTTTTAATTCTATCACATCAAATAACTGTGATAGAAAAAATATAATATTACACTTCTTCTCATTATCAGGACAATAAAGCCCAAGATCAATATCTGAAATACCTGGTTTAAAATCTTTAGTAAGAAAACTACCAAATACAAAAATCTGGACATTACTAACATCATACATTGAAATCACAGCTTTTCTCAATCTTTCGATAAAAGCTTTTCTTTCAGCTAGTGTTTCAAGCAATAAGATCACCTCCGCCGATAATAATAATAATAATAATAATAATAATCAATTATTTCTTCTGCCTGTTCTTTTGTGATTCATTTCTGCAACAACTACGCAATGTTTCTTTATTTCATCATACAATCCAGTATCAACGGTATAATTAGTCCATATATCAAACTCATATGGCAAATATTTTGTAATAAGATGACCAACACACTGATCCAAAGTAATATAGACATCCACATCACTCCAGGTATTACAACTAGTTGTTATGGAAGATCCAAAAATTTCAACTTTTAATACATGAGTCATATCTAAATTGTCAAGCAAAGCTTTCACTTTCTTCTGTTGTATTGGATGTATCTTATCACAATTCAAAAACGGATCTGAAATAAAAACTTCCCACATAATCTCTCCAATCATAGCCTAACAGTGCAGTAACTATTGTGAAACTGTTCACTCCTATTTTAGCATATTGCAAATGAAAAGAAAACAATTTCACTAAAGACAATGAATTAAATTAGCTGTCAGCCGTTAAACTGAACAACCTAAAATCTGCACGCGTTGCATCCTAATGATGCCTCGCTAAATTTGGCATTGCAATGCCAAGATTTTTTGATAATGCATAGGCACACAGTACTGGGATTCGCTTGTTTCCATCTTCCCAGTCATTTACAGTGTCCAATGAAACATGGCAAATACTGCTAATCTGCTCCGCTGTTCTCCCATATAACTTGCAAATCGCTAACAGATCTTTGCTAAGATGTGAGTAATCTGGTGCATACTCAATCCGTGTTGAAGTCATAGCATTTAAACCTCCTAGTTTTCTGGACAATGCGCTATGACTTAATTTCGCACTCATGATGCAAGCTGGAGAACAGCTCCAGCATCTGTTAAAATTAACAGCGGCTCATCACCATAAACATGTTCTGCTAATGGAACAGTTAACTGTGTCTTATTTTCATTAGACATAGTTAACTGAAGCGTGGTTTTATTACTTCTAACATGTATAATACTGCAATCTGAAAAATTATCTGAAACAATACCCTGTTCGCAGTAACCTTTAAGATTACGCAACCAGGCACTATCTGCTTTATGCAACGTCATAAAAATATTACTATCGTATTTAGAAAAAGCATCTAAAATCTCAAAATAATCATGAGATGATATCATCTCAAAAAGCAGATGTTCAAAAGCTAATCGCTGTATAAAGTATGGCCTATACCCTGAAGCAAGAATGCAACCAACTGTCAATAAAAGTGAACCAATTGACAAAAGGTAAGATGCTAAATAAGCATAAACTAATGTCATACTTTCGAACTGATTAAGCAATGGGCGTAATACACGCATTGTGCAGAATGAGACACATGTCAATACTAGCAGGATGCCAGAATCACCACGCAGAAAATTCTTATAATACTGAAAACATGTTTCTGATTTGAGCCGCTTAATATGCTCAATGTCCTTTGTAAAATCTCTTTTGTTTCTCTGATCAATAAATTTCATAGCAATACCACCCTTTCTGTAATAAACAAATATAATGTTTTATAGCAGGAAGGGTAGCCAACCAATGGTTTCAATTTTCTTAGAATCTGAGTAACTTAGCAGCAATTGCATCGTACTCTTTCTTTGTTTTTGGATGCAAAACAAATGGTATCACAGAATCATAAGTATAAATAATTAATGCTGACTTCAACATCTTATACTCTTGTAGTTTCTGTAGATCTATAATGTTCACTTGATCTTTTGTCCTAAAGTAAATTGTGCTGAAAGAAATTCTTAAATTACACGAAATAATGTCAGAATTTTTAAAATCAGCATCTACTTTATTCATCGGCAAAGAACTGGAGATTAAGTAGCGAACTAAGCCTGTACTTGAACGAAAAATCTTTGGAAATAATTTATAAATACAAAAACAAAATACAAGAATACAAACAAGTGAAATAGTTAAAATAATAAATTGATCTGGCAATACATTTAAAAAAGTAGCATAAATCACATAAGCACAAAATGCTGTTAAGCCAAGTAATACAATTATAGTGACTATACACCAAATATTAATACCAAATACAAAATGTCTCCAAACATACATACTACGTATACTAAATGATCTTGTGTACTTAGCGTAAGGATCCCGCTTTGATTTCAACGCACACATAAATTTATGTGTGCGTTTGTATGAAGAGTCACCAATCGTAATAAGACTGATAACAAAATTAAAAATGACGAATAGAATTCCAGCACTTACAAATACAATAGTTGCAACATGAAGCCACTGTACCCTTGCTGAATTAACATAACAATACTGATAAATAGCATAAAAATAAATGCCCGCTAATACAAATAAAACTTCTGAAATATCAGCAAGTTTTGTAAGATAAAATTCTTTCTTCATATAACTCCTTTATGCAAGTTCCAAACCATCAGAAGTGTATTTCATTAACGAATAGCTTAATACTTCCTGAAATATCACCTGTGTATCATTTACTTCTTTTATCATATTAAGAAGGCTATTGCGTGCCTCCTCATATACTTTTCCATTTGATTTCTCATAAGCTTGCATCGGTAAAACTAAAATTTCGTGTATACTACTTGGTAAAATCCAATAATCACCGAAGCGTTTGTGTATATCATTCAAATAATCGTTGTCAAGCAACACGGCTGCGCCATCCATATTAGAATTATTTGTAACGACATATAGCTGAGCATCATCTGGTGTAATAGGACAATCTTTAGCATACTGAGCCAGAACATCCTTCATTGAAATAATCTGCCACTCTTGCTTTACTGAAACACGAGATTTCAAAGCTTTCCAATTGGGTAATCCCCAGCTTTTAAGTAAAGAAGAGGATATCGCTACTGACAATGTCGCATCTTTCCTAGCAAGCTTATAGACAACTTGCATATTCATGTCAAATAAATTCTCTGAAATTGGTATGCTAAACTCCTGTCTTCTGAGTCTGAATTGCAGGTTTTCTGGTATACCGTTTGAAAGATGTCCAATAATCTCATCAGCATCAAGGTTATCACTGTTGCCACTTTCCAATATCTGCTTTATCTTGTCGGCTGAAAGATTATCATGGTACCCTACTTGTAACTTAATTGTCGGTACCGGTTTTTTAGATTTTTTGGCATACTCTAAAGTTGCAACATCAAGAAAAATCATACCTTGATCAACTACCAAGCCTGCTTCTGTTAACTTCTTTGAATACATTTCAATTGTTTTGTACATTTTTAATTTATCCTCCATTCTGCCTTTATTGGCAAAAAAGAAAATAAAAGAAAAGAAATGCTTAGCTGTTGCACTAAGCATTCCTGAAAATTAATGAGATCCACTAGAATCATAAGCATCCTTTGCAGAAGGTGCTTTTCCAGTTGATGGAGCATCTGAACCACCTGCAAAGTCATAAACAAGTACATCACCAGTATCAAGAGGAATCACTTCTCCTGTAGTGGTCATCTTTGAAGTAACACAGTTTTCATTAGAAAACTGATTACAACCTCCTTTTACATACTTTGTTTCCTTATCAGTCTTTATTGGATATCTCTGTTCGACACTGTATCTTAGCGTCTGATGTGTATCAGATGAAATTTCTGGATTAAAGTTTATGACCAGATGTCCGCCTTTCAACCAGCACTCCTCAGACCCCTCAAAACCATTTTTTATCTGGCTCTTTACAGTATCCCATGATTTTTGTGTAACATAAACATCGGAAGGCAAATAGTACTCGCCATACCATGTCTGCACACTCTTTGCTACCTGATCCTTTGACAGTTCACTAGTCAATGTCTCATAATCTGTGCCAACATAAGCCTGTGGATTGTCCGAAACTGCCTGCAGAATATTATACATCTTTGAGTTGAACTCAAACTTCTTGTCTGACTCTAATGAAAGAGGCTGCCCAAGATGAGCAGATTGATGCGTATTACCATTGATTATACGCATTGCTGAAGTAAGATTTGTTTCCTCAAAAGTGTATTGTTTCTGCTTTTTCCCAACATTAGATGTATGCAATGTATCATTCGTAAAGTCACGAAGACTCTTGCTTACATCCCACTCATCATCAGCAAGGCACAGAGATTTTGCATTTAACTTATCCTGTTTACTGCCAACTTTAATAAGTGTTTGTCTGGTGTTATTAACAGTCTCGCTGTAGTACACATTAACTTGAGCACGAGTATTGATATTTGAGCTAAATGAACCATCCTGTTGCAAATACTTACCCTTATCATTTACAAAGTAAAAAGTAGGTTTAAAAGATACTTTATCTGTCAAATTGTAGTAAGGTCCAACAGTTGTCATCTTGTAACGAATTTTGTAACCTAAGCCAAGCGTACCAACACTCTTTCCTGCAGGATTACTTGATCCAAACACAGGTGCAGTATACAAGGAACCCCAAGGTCCTAAAAATCCAAACTCATTAGAGACACCAGAATGATAAGCGTTTCCAGTTAACGCAGATAGGTATTTCTTTGAATCTTTATCATACTTTCTAAATACTGGCTGCCAAGCTGGATAATCCGTAACATCAGTAATCTGGAAACTAGAAATTCGTCCAGTTACTGTGTCTGTCTCTTCCATCCAAGCAACATAATCACGCTCATTCTGAGCATTGTAACGTCCCTTATCACTGTCTGTGAGTTTGTCATCAACAAGTGCATCATTTGTATACTCATTCTCGAAAATACGTCCTGTATCATTTCCATTAAAACCTGGCTGGTTATTAGGTCGATCAGCTTTAGTTCTAGTGGAATCAGGATTTTTATCCGCATTAAGTGCAATAGATCTAAAGCGAATTGTTGCGCTCTCCATCTCAGTCGCCCAAGATGGTACGAAAAATGTTTGATTAATAGTGCCCTTAATATTACCATTATCATCAATCATCTCAAGACGAATCCAGGTATTAGCATAGTAATACCGGTCATCAGTATGCATATTTCCATCCTGTACTGTCTTTACAACCATTTGTACAGGGAATGGGAATTTTACCTGTGTGTATGGCATACCATACTTATCAAGTGCTAAATAACGCACATAATTCTGGTAACCGTAACCATCCATATCGGAAGCATTATCTTCTACGCTAATTGTCATCGTGTACTCTCGATCAAGCTGAATATTGTGTAAACTCTGCTCTTGTGAATGTTTAACTGACTGATCCCAGTCATAAATAGGATACAGAGGATCACCAGTGCTATTAGTACCTTTGTTGTTATAATCCAGATTTATTTGACTTCGATTGACTGTGGGTGTGTAAACCTCAACGTCATCGTCACCATCATCTGCAATCTTTGTCTTGATCATCTCCTGCGTGTAATACTTATTTGTAGGAATTACCTGTATCTGCTTGTAATAAGCAATTGAACAGGTTTCATGATGACCATTATTCGTGTATGGTTCAACTGTAATACCATTTGGCGTTGTGTTCGCTGAATCAAATAATCCTGCGACTGTCTGCTCAGCTTCCGGTGGAAATGTTGGAATATCAACCATCTCTTGTAATCCAGATGAACCATCTGATAAAACAAATGTCTCACCACACCCATTGTAAAATGACACGGTATCATTCTTGACTTTAAATTTGCCAACAATTGACTCTGCATCTGTTTGAAAATTATCTAAATCTTGATCCGGAGATCCGCTATCTTCCCAGTCATTGTAAGTTCCGTAATTAACATACTGTCGCTTGACAGCTAAATCTGGCATACGATAAGCACCATCTCCTGTTTTGAAAAATCTAGCATTACTTTGGAAAGAACCCTCTACTCCATTTGAAAATAAAGTAATCAAATGGTTTTTACAAATATCATTTGAACCTTCTGCAGTAAATACATCGTTCTTCAAGGTTACTTTAACAGGATCCCAAACTTCAGCATCACCAAGTGTGTAATACACACTATGCCGTTCAACAATTAAATTCTGTGACTGCTGTACAACTTCAGATGTGTAATAATCAAAATCACACTCAACAGTCGTTGATGTACCGTAAGAGTATGTACCTAAATCAGTGAAATCATGGTAACCTTTTCCAGGCGGCCAACAAGATGGGTCATTACTCTCTACAATCTTCTGGCTTGACTTATGTTGTTTTACATACACAGCATAAACACGATAAGCATAATCAAGCATTTCTTTATTCCAGTAACCTTTTGTTAGATACCTAGGTATCTGTGACACTGTTCTGACTTTGTCAGTTGTAGGTATTCCAGATTGTGCATCGAAAGCTGCGCTTCCTTTCGTACCAAAAACGCTGGCTATATAAGGATTTGTATATCTATCCTCATACTGTGTCTCATCAACACTGTCTTTCGATTCAATATCCTGATGCTCCCAGACAAAACCATTTGGCAATAACCAGTTCCAATAAATAGAAACTTCTGTTTCTGTTAATGGATCATCAGAACTTTTATCTTTTGTAGGGTTATACTGTTCATTATGCCAATTGTTAAAAATATCATCGTACATACAGTAAACAACTAAAGAGTTATTTCCTCCAGGAGTTCTATCTGCATTATCAGCCTGAGCTTTGCTTCCAGTCTGCTTATAAACCATATCGCCTGTTTTCGTTAAATAGATCTCTGAGTTATTAGATCCACTTGAAGATCCAGGCACTGTAGTACGTGTCTTAGCGATCTGAGGTTTTTGATTATACTCATACGTGACTAAATAGTCTTTGTACAAGCTACCATACAAACCAGTGGCATAGTTCGATCCTTCATCCCAACTCACATAATGTGGAAAACTTACAAATGCTCGTGTGGTTGAACTGTAATGTGTATAGCCATGCCCAGTATGATAACAACCATACTTTGTAGGATGACATGTATCATTTAAATACTCACTAACAGTCTCGCTTGTCAAAGTACGAATAGGCTGTCGCCAGCTCTTCACTAAATGGTACTTGCCATCCTGTGTGTGCACATACTGAACCTGTGTGAAATACTTCCCATCTGAATTATCAATAAAGATACAGATAATCACAGGCTGCGCCTTTATCTTAACTGAATAAGTACCCTCTTCCGCGGCGAGGTTTGTCCTGTCAGAATAAAACTTTTCAGCTGATGATACCGACTTAAATGAGGTCTTTTTAATATCCTCAGTTGTGTAAGGCAAACAGTTTGCCTTACGTCCTGTACAAGCCATAATAGCAGCAACATACTTTGAACTATCATAAGTACCATGATAAGTAACACCTGGGCTAATCCAATGCTTTTCAATAGCAGACTCATCCAGCTGCCAGTCACCATTATCCTTTACATACGTGTAAATGCGGACAGGAACAGTTGTCGTATAATATGCCTTGATAACAACATCACTACGCACTTCCGGAATAATAAAATGCGTCATGTTATAAGCATCTTTTTGCCAGTCAGACGTCCTTGCCTTAATCTGTCCAGGAGTTCCATACTTGGTGTAAACATAATTACGCATGTATGGAGCATACGTAACATAACTGCGGTTCGTGCTCTTGCTCTTGTGAATTACACCATTTGCTGGTGTATGAGATTCCCAAATATCGGCGGCTGTAAACTGTGTCCACTCACTGTCATTATTTGTCGTGATAACAATACGATACAAGTAATTCTCACATGATTCCTTTAAAGACTGCTTACTAGAAGTCTTAATCACGTAAGGAATTGAAGCCGTTGACATGCCAGTATTTTTGTCTTTGATCTCTGTTAAATCTGACTTAGAAATCTGCTTTACAGGTTTTCGATCTTCAAACCGGGACTTGGCATGACTGTCTATTTCTGCAGTGGACTCCTCTTTATCAGACGATTCTGGCATGACTGTACCATCTTTCTTAACATAAGCACCATTATTATCCGTCTTAACCGAATAGCTGACCCATGGTGCACCATCTTGAACGTCTCCTGCCAAAACTTCAGTACCTTTATATACTGATTTATCAGTTTTTTCAGAATGTTTGTACTCCAGATCCTTACTATCATCAACCGATGGATACTCTTTTGTTTCTTTGTTAAAGGATTCTGTCGTGTAGTAAGTTTCAAGTTTTACAGTATGGAATGATGAATCACCAATAGCAGCATAAAACCAGTCAACGTTAATCTTAGATGTTGTATCCTTGTCTTCATTACGAATACCCCAATTCATGCTATTACACCAGTTAATAGCTTGATTTATTTCTCGATTCCATTTGGCAACTGTGACAACTTCATTCGTCTTAAAAGTTGTCACTGGAGTACATGCTCCATTCTTTGTAGATTTATACTTATTAAATCGTTTAACAGTAACTTTCTGATCATAGATTTTTGATGGCGGCGCTGAAATATTCTCACCATCTACTTTATCAGTTTGCGTAGTTTCTTTGTCCTTATCAGAAACAAAATAAGGAACATAATCACCGGAAGCACCTTTAGTTAATTCAATCATTGAAGAAGCTAAAACGATAGTATCACCGCCACTAGCTTTATCAAGGACTTTAGTAACTCGGAAACCTACACACATAAATTTTTGTTTCTTTCCGGTCTTCTTGTTAGTCTTTATTAAGAACTTTCCATTCTTCTGACTGGCAGGATTCTTTATTGTGTACGACTTCTCACTAAACGGACGATGCTCAGTTGTTTGATACTTTTTGCCTTTGCTATTGATAAGTATCTCGCTTTGCGGTCCCCAAATATAATCTGCAGTTTTGATCTGTCTAGCACCTTTCCTACTATGAGTTTTTTCTTTCAGTGCCAGTCTACCACCTTGGTATTTTATGTCACCCTTCTCGGTTTTCTGTTTTCCGATATTGTAGCATGTTGAATTAACTTTTACCTGAGGTAGCTTAAAGCGGACTAACTGGTTGTAATGAACATAATAATTATTGTAGTTTCTGTCAGACCAACCATAACTATACCATGATTTGCAGTCATAGTAATAACGACCGTCACTACGCTGGATAACCGGGCTAATATAAAACTCAACATAATCACGTTCTGGATGCTCTGACATTACATCGGCAAACCTTTGTCCAGTTACAGTATCCTCATCAATACAAAAGTAATGAAGCGTACCAATCATTCCGTTACCAACAGAATCTTTGCTTTTATCATTAACATCTGTTTTATAATGATAAAAGGTCTTCTTACCAGTGTTAGACACAGCCTTTGTTGTTTTTGATGTATTTACCTGATAACCAAAAATATAATCAGATCTTTGCTTTGCAGCCGCATTTGATGTTGGTACATTTGGAATTGGTTTACCATTGTAATATTGATTGGAATTCCATGGTTTGGCATGCCAGTACTCATACTCCGTGTGCCAACCCATTGTACCAGTTTTCTTTCTATCAATCTTGTAATAAGCAATATACTGACGATCAGCGTTCAACTCAGATGTAAGATCGAACATATCATTAAGAATATCACCGGTAGTCTCAATAATATCATAATCACCAATCTTGACAAAATAATGCATCTCTGGCTTAAGAGTTGTCTTGCTGTCAGCGGCATTTGTCTGCGTGGGGACGCTGGTCAGACACGCTAAAGCTAATGCAGTAATAATTGGTGCTCTCACCAAAAACTTTTTCAATTTTTGTTTAAATATCATGTATAGAAACCTCCTCTTTTTGAAATCCTATTGAAAGTTAAAACTGATAGAAAGAATTCCATCAGCAAAAGAACCAGGAAGCTTTTACACTTCAAAGTCCTGAGATCTGTATCAGTAATAAAAATTAAGAATCAAAAGTGAAATTTTAAGCACTACACCTGGACGCAAAAAAGAGCCATCGTTCTCAAACGATAGCCCTTTCCTAGACTTTAAAACGCTCAACAGCTGTTATACCATGGAGTGTTGAAAATTATTTTGTTATCTCTGGATTAAGATGACTTCCATTCAATTTTTGAAAGATACTCAAAAGACTGAAGCTAAAATGTCATTGGAGACGGAGTGTTTTCAGTCAAATCGCACTGAGCTGTAGCACCTAGGTTCTTTAAAATGACAATGTCTGCAATGGAAAACCCAAACACTGTAAGGAAGTCATAAAAGCTGTCCATAGCAAAAAGTGCACGAACTTTAGCTTTTGTAAAATACTCAGAACTCAAATGTGCTATACTATGTCTTGTTAAAATTAAAGCATTACAAGCAGTATGATAATCAGCATCTGGTCTTATACCACGCAAGTATGTGTATACGTGCCCAATTGACACTTTATCACTATTTAACTCTGCTAATTCTTCATTTAATTGGAAATAGGAATAACACAAGCAGTATTCACAAATAGAAACAACAATCTGAAATAGAAACCAGAATGAGAAGAATTTGCTACAGTCAGCCATCATATCTTCAATTGCATGAAGATACTTTGGCATATCACTTCTTGTAACATCTTTATATATCGGCATTCAGTTCCTCCTTACACTCCAATCGGAAAGCTTTGAAATTAACTGAGTCTTCTGGAACCATCCAAACGCCAAAACGAATATTATCTTCAGTAACTTCTTCTGCATCATAAAGTTCTCGTACCTGCGATAATAATTTACTATCAAGCTCTCCTGCAAAAACAAGATCACCAGATGGGCATTTATCTTCAAAATCTAATGACGAAGAATATATGGCGTGTCTTACCTTATGTTTTTGCATTAATTGTAAAATCTTATCTTTGTTTGTCATATGCATCACCCCCCACACGTTATTAACATCTTCTTACTATAGTTTAGCAGAAACCCAGCAAAACAGCAACCCACTGCTTGGACGCAAAAAAGGACCATCGTTCTTAACGATGGTCCTTTTATTGATAATAATCAATATTAAAGATACAACGATTGACTTTTCGAAGCATTGGTGATATACTACCAGTGTAAAATATTTTACATAAAGTCTTGAGAAAGGAGTGATTCTATGATCACAACAATGCTCGAGGCAGTTTTTTATCAGTGCCTGGGTTTAGCACTCGCAATAGTTAACAGCATTTTGGCTAAAATGGCTTTGAGCGTCATTCAGTAAACTCTGATCTCTAAACCCTCTGCAAAGAAGCATGGACGTCAGTGTACCTTTACAGGTAAGCAGTCACCATTTCTTATCACAGCTCCAATACGCTTTCATGAGCTAAAAGTCGCTCCTCTGTTCCGATTGTTTGCGTCGATGGAATGTACTGGGGCGCTGATAAAGTAAGGGAGCCTTGGTGCTCCCTTTTGTTGTATCTTTAATACTGATTACTAAATTAATGTTTTGATAAGATAATGTTAATGTTTGAATAAGATAATGTTAATGCAACGTTAATTGACATAAGTTATGTGGCATGCTATTATCATGTCAACAAAGAAAATTGAAGGGGGCAGAAAATAGTGAAACACATAATTAATTTTCTATCAAACAGACAACCAACAATATTCAAGAAAACAATTACTTACATAACCTTTGGGTTAGTATGGCTTCTAATTGGGGAGATTATCTGGTTTACAATGCGCATAGCTGGAGCTCCAGCAACCAACTGCTGGATGGTATCTTTAACTACTATACCATTGTGTAAAGCTATGTTAAAGTCGCCAGAAACGCGTAAGCAATTAGATAATCTTTAATTTTCTGCCCCGAAAACCCACTGTGGATTTGACCCCACAGTGGGTTGTTTTGTGTTATCTATTGATAACAGCACAATACTAATGATAAGGAGGAACACTCAATTTTATTGAATGTTCCAGAGCTAATTGCAGATTTGACCCTGCAATAAACTAACTAGATCAGCTGAGTCAAGAAGACACACAAATGTGGTATTGACTCAAAGAGCACTAATAGACATGACTATCAATGCTCAACTTCTTCATAAAATTCCATCTATAAAATCCCGTCTGCAAGAAGAAGAAAAAAGTTTTATGAAGAAGTAATTGATGAACTACAGTTTACTGCAGACGCTGTAGCGAAAAACGTCTATGGCTGTGACACCATAGACGCTTGAATCATGTACAAAATTACGCAACACAAGTTGCAATAATCTGTACACCAGCTAAAGAAGCTGCCTTACTGTGACCACTTTCAGTTGTCAGATCACAAGCACAGATCTGATTCAAGATCTCCTGTGACTTTCCAGAATCAATGGCAACTTTCAACATTTTGAATTGCTGTCTGGAAATACCATTCCTAAGCACACTCTGCATAAATGTCTTGAACTCTGTAGGAATTTCCTGCATAATTTTGTGAACGATGTAATCACTCTCATCAAGTTTAATCATACTTAAATCTCCTTTATCATTGTATTATTTAGAAAATTATGATAAGCTAAAAATGGACAGACAACTCCTGTCAAAAGAAAGTGGGTGAAAAAATGCCATATAGTATTCCATCAAACACTTGCCCTAATTGTGGTAAAATGTTTGACTACAGTATTGACAAAATGGACAATGACATAAAACATGATATCGGATGTCCATACTGTGATGCCACTGTCGGTTGAGCAAGTGGTACAGATGAAGTGACCACTAGAAAAATCCGTGAGAATTAAATTCTTTCAATTCTAGAATTGAGCAGTGGTTATGTCAAAAGGTAATAGTGGCTGTTACACCGCTATTACCTAGACTTGAGAAAATATAAGAAACTCATTTTTAAAGCTGCAGCAGAGCTTGTATGCTTACCTCGAGGTAAGCTCATGGATAAAGATTCATTCGTAATCAGTCAAGAAGCAGAAATGATTGCTGAAGAATGGGAACGTCAGTTCGGTGACGACCCTGATTTCCAAGATTAAACTCAATCTGCCAACAGGTATTACCGCACGCCTTCAAGTTGCAGTTAATAAATTATAATGAGAAAATGAAATGAAAATAATACAATGTCAAAAGACCTGTATCTAAATTGCAACCGACGCAATTTCTATACAGGCTTTTTATTTTAAGCAAGTAGTTTCCACATTCTCTGCATCTGAAAAACGCTAACAGCTGTTACACCATAGACGCTTGAAAATTTATTTGTCTTTTACTTTTCTAAATTATATATTAATTTGTATTAACAAATAATTAAATAACACAAATGGTATTTACAATTACCTCCTCTCCTGTTATACTCCAAATACAAATAGAAAAGGAGGTAAGCTCATGGATAGAGATTCATTCGTAATCAGTCTAGAAGAAGATGGTTTCTCGGAAGAAGAAGCCGAACTCATAGCTGATGATTGGATACATCAATCCGAAAATGATGATTAATCCAAACTAATTACAGGTACTACAGCGCACCTTTAAGTCGCGGTTAATAAATTATAATGAGAAAATGAAATGAAAATAATACAATGTCAAAAGACCTGTATCTGAATTACCGCTGAGGCGATGTTAATTCTGACACAGGCTTTTTTATTACCGCTAAATCTCATTCATGAAAAAACACCCAGCAGCTGCTACACTACTGGGCATTGAAAACTTATTTTGTCTTTTTGATTGAAACATCAAAACCGGTGAAGTTGTAAGCTGCATCATCACTTTCGTCATAACCAGCACCGCTGTCTCTACCAGTAAACATCACAGCCTGACCCTTCTTTAACTTAATGGAACCAGAAACTTTAGTCATTTCAGAATACCAGCAATCCTCATACCGAGATAATCCTTTTCCAAGAGTTGGATAAGCAGGATACTCAGGATCATCAGTTACTACAACATCAGGTGATTTTTTTACGTATTGTTCCTTAGCACTGAGTCTATAGTCAACTTTAAATTTAATGGAATTATCCCTAGCACCATGAGCCTGCTTCAAGAAAATCTGACCGCCAGCGACATTGTTCTTTGTGCTAAATGTGAACTTGTAAGTGCCTGTCTTAGGTGCTACAAACTTGAAAGAACCCTGGTCTTTCTTTGCTGTCTTACCACCAACGATTACAGCGTAATTACCGGTCTTCTTGAAGGTGATTGTCTTGTTATCTAAAGCTGTGTAGATCTTGTAACCGTTCTCCTGATAGCAACCGTTCATAGAAGCTACTGAGTTGTAATATTTTGCGTAATCAGCATTATCCTCATCGATTACTGCATCGTCCCAGTATGCATCAAACTGATCTCTTGTTACAACTGTCTTCTCAGCTGCTGAAGCTGTTGCCGGTGTTAAAGCCATTGTTGCAGCTAAAGCCAGTGTCATTACTTTTGTTAATAAATTCTTTTTCATAATAAAATCCTCCTTGTGTTTGATTTTACACCTTAATTTTTATTACACATTTGTATAATGTTGTCAAGTCTCAGCTCTGGTTCTACGTGTCTTGAAATGACACAAAAATTTGCTGATTTTTAGTGATTTTACTGTATTGCACTAAAATCACAAATTTATCTGTTTTGGCGAATTTAAATACCTAAAAGAGTTTTCAATCAGATATTCATTTTGTCTGGCAAATCCGAAGTATGAAATTTATTTGATGCTTCATACAAATCAAATAATTTCTTGATTTTCCAATATATTAAATCTTCGAATTTATAATATGACCCGGATCCATCAATTTTACGATAACATTCTTGTCTTCCAATAGACAGGCATGCTGGTAATTTATCTTTACCATAGTAAATTAAATCGCTAAGTAACTTAGTTGCAAGCTTTTCTTTACTTTCATAATTGCATTCAGGCTCTGGAACAGCTTGTCTGAATGCAGGGGATTCTAAGATATATGTTTCAAAACTATCCCAATCAATAAAACAGGCGTGTAACCTTTGCCTTTCTATTTGCATAAGTATACCTTCCAGATCATAACCGATGCCAGCTCTATCAAAGACTATGCAGACATTGCAATTCGTATAATTTTTCAAAAATGATACGAATTTGGCTTTGCCACCCTCCCTATCATTATTTGAACTTTGAGCGTAAGATATTTGTAATCTATCAAAAATACTTTGCATAAACTGCATACCACTTTTTGAATCTTCACAAATAACATTCTGACATAAGAAAATGTCAGTTGAAAGTTTATAATGTGGTTTGAAAGTATGAAATTTTCCAGAGGATGATAATTCAAATACACAGTCTGCTGAAACTGACTTAAAGCCTAAAGCGACTTTTCTACAAATAACTAAGAAATAACAATTAAATCGTTCTAATAAACTCGGTGCGGATCTTCTTTTAAGAAGACTACTATTCTCGTCCAATATTATTAAAAAACCATCAAGTCTGTGAATTAAGTCTTCCTTTACCTTATCATCATCTTCCATTGCGATATCAGCCAGTGTTCTTAATAATGTTAGATCAGTACCAAGCTTTTTGTACCCCTGACATTGTATATTCTGTTTATTCTCATCATAAGAAGCTATCATTTTATACAAAGTGGTTTTACCTTCGCCGCTGTCACCAGTTAATAGATTATATTTTTGCCAAAGATTAAATTGATAATCTACAAATTTGTTTCGAATGTGAACATTTATCATAATTCATGCACCCCAAATTCCATGTAAAACATTCTTTTTATAATCATCTAATGTGTGAATTTCCTCATTAGTGTCGAGGCATACTGCATCAAAATCATTAGGGAATTTCATGGCATGTTCCAAACAGATTGTGATATCCCTTAACTTACTTATTTCAATAATCCACTTTGCACAATTATCACCGCATGCAGTTGCCCAAATTACTTTATTTTCCTTCAGCATCAGTATTAAAGCCTTAGCACCGCCTGACAACATACGAGGTGGAATACTCCCAAAAACAGGACTACTTATTACATTTTCGGATAAAACGTCTGATTTATCAATATCATGTATGATTTTCTTTACAAATGGATCTAGCAGCCATTCAGGTTCATAATTATTGTCGAAAAACATATCAACATTCGTAATAACTGATTCGTTTTCTTTAAATGTTATATACAACATACACTATCTCCTTCAAATAATTTCTTGATTTTCCAATATATTAAATCTTCGAATTTATAATATGACCCGGATCCATTAAGTTATCTTCTATTACTTGAACCTAAAAATCTCATAAAATCAAAAAATTTAGGCAAATACTTTACTGAAATAGTGTAAGCTTTATTTGTACTCCAAATAACAAGAGGTAACTTAGCAACAGTACACATTGCAATAAGATCATTCAAGCAAGCTGATAAATTATTGTAACTGTTCAGAACCTCCTTGGGTTCAATAACCACTTGTTGTGCAAAACAGAGAATTGAAAAAATTTTTTAGTTCCGATTTGCGGTTACTTTGTGAATAAAATTCCATCTTTAGAAGTAATAAAATAATGGCAGGGACTACCCGGAAATACAAATGAATAATTTTCTAAGACTAATTGTATATCCGGATCAAAAAACCGCAACCTATAAATATAAACGTATGCGTAAGAGAAAGAGCCTCCAACAGTCTATAAAAAGCTGCATTTTGATATCTAGCATTTGTATACTGATTTCTCGTAAAAATCATTTTTGAACTTTCATCAAGAGTTCCATGAATTTTTTAAAATAATCCGTTCTTCTGATTTTATCTTATTAACCAAATCTGAATCATAATATTTCTTCACTAAAATTGTTCCTGCTGTTTCTGCCTGCACATATACTTCATATATTTTATCTACATTCGGTGTAATCACAATTTTTGAATCTAATTTCAGAATATTTTCACGTATTCTATGACTTTTCTATTTAGGTGTCAAAAATTCTTCTCTTGCAATGCGTTCGAACCTTTCATTTCCTATTTGATTTACTAGTACTTCACATGCTGTTAAATAATCTTTTTCATTTAACAACTTTCTTACATATTCAACGATATTTTCATCTGTGACTTCACTTATGCCCTTATTCAAAAACTGTTCCCACGTAGGAGGGCGTTTATCGCCTTTTTTGCTTATAGCATTTGCTGATACCACGCACCTAAAAATAAAACTACTTTCCGCTTCGCAATCTTCTCTATAATATCTACTGGCCATTTCATTACATTTTCTCCAAATTAATCATCATCTGATTTGTAATCTTATCCATTACTACTTTAAAATCTTTCACTTTTGCAAAATGAGCACCTACAATACCATCTGTACTAGTTAATTCGAACGCTGGTCTATGCGCTGACTGAGACAGTTGGATAATACTATTAAAATTCGGTATAGTTCCTAATTCATAATTGATCTCATTACCTTTATTTTTTTCATTAACTATATCTATAAGTTCTCTTTTTATGGTCGTAGGAACTTCTGATAAAATTCTTTCATAAGCCTGTACAGGTCTTCTAATTCCGTCCACTGTTTTACTGGTATATTGCTGTGTAACATAACCCAAAAATTGTATATATGAAATTGGTTCAAAAATATTTTTTAGTTCTGTATCAGTACACCTATTAAATCCTTCTTTAAACGTATCTCTCCAATTTTTTATTGTTTTTCCTATATTTTCAATAGCCAAAATACTAAAAATATCAGAAGACATAGGGGTCACAAAATAATCACACGATAATAAGATAGATCTATTTATTGCCCCTAATGATGGTCCCATATCAAAAAACACATAATCATAGTCATCAAATTGTTTTATTAAATTATTAAATGTCAATGTTGTTCTAATTCCACGTTCTCCCCCTGATAACGCTGCACTCCAATCAGATGCCAAAGTATCTTCAAAAAGTGCAAGTTTCGGATCTCCTGCCAAAAAATCAAAACCGAACTTCTCTAAATTATATACTTCAACGTTTTTAACATACCCTATTCCTTGATTTACCGGTTTTATCACGTCATAAATTGTAAATCCCTTTTTGTCATAATACACTTTTGAGAACAAATCATTCATAAAACAATAAATAGTAGAATTGCATTGTGGATCAGCATCAATTAACATCACTTTTTTTCCTGTTCTAGCAATATATGCACTCAAATTACAAGTTAACGTGGTTTTCCCTACTCCTCCTTTATTATTAAACATTGCTATCGCTTTCATTTTTCTCCTTTCATTAACCATTCATTTTTAATCTTTATTAGTCTATATTTCATATCATCTCTATAGAATCTATTAAACTGCTAATTTTTTCTTCACCTCACCCTATTGCTAATTCTTATCGTTCAAAAAACAAATCTCTTACTGCCCACCTTGTATTGGCTAATCATATTCTCTTATTTTGTCCGTAACACTCTCCATTTTGCTTTCTTACTATTTTATCACATTTCATCCGTATAACACAACAGCGCCCTGTCTTTTACGACAGAGCTTTTAAATATCGATCTTTTTGAATATCATCGTTATAATATTTTTGTGCAAGTGCACAAAACTTTTCCAGTAAAGAAAGATATTGCTTTTCGATCATTTCAATCATATCAAGTGCATAGGTGCCATTATAATCATGCGCAAGCTGATTCCGACTCTTTAACATCCGTTTCCATGCATCTGCATCTATCAATCTACAGGAAAAAGCCTGTTCCAGCGTCTATGAAGGCGAACCAATTCCAAAATCAATAACCCCAAGGCACTCCGTTAAAATATCTTTCATAACCTTCCAGCTCAAATCAAAGCAAGACAAAAGCACTGCATAACACATGGCAATGCAAATGGTGATGTAAAAGTTTCATTGTCCACCGCCATTAAATTGTCTATTGATTTACAAAAAGACTGATATCTCCTAACAGATTTGTATTGCATAATCTTTAATATCCTTCAGTAATTCTTTATTTTTGATGGTATCATAATCAAAAAGATTAATTTCTCTTACAGTTAATATCTGATCATCAATTTTATCTTCAAGATCTGTAAAATTCGGACAACCATATACCACAAGATCAATATCGCTGTTTGGATGTGATAACCCCTTTGCAAACGATCCAAATAAAGCTAAATGCTTAACATCGCAATCTTTACAAATTTGTGCCACTTCTTCTATCACAGTATGGACTGGCATCATATTTTTGTTTTCTTTCCAACTGAGCTCTGGAATCTTAAAATTAATTTGTGAATTATTTTCCTTCATATTGTATCCTTACTGACAGAAATTCATCATGTTCCATTATCAAGAAATAGCCAAACGCTACATACTAGCGTGCCACTACCTATATCTGGATACTAATAAATAAGCCGACTACTGAAGAACGATACAATGGTCTTTATCACTCATTGCGCCTTAACGTCACTAATCAGGCTTTCACGTATATGTTTATAGATGCAATCACTTACCAAGATATCATAGGAAGGCTCCTCATTCTGCTCAAATGTTCCCCAAGCATCAACAACACAAATAGTTCCTGTATGCTGCTCATCTCCGCATGAAAACTGAACCGTATCTTTATAATTATATTTCGGTCTACCAATTATTGTAGTATCCTCTAAAGTCTTTGGATAATCAATTGGAATTAACGCATGATATAGTAATGTATATTTGTCAGCAATATTTATATCACTGTGATAATGACCAAAATACCAATGATGGAACTGAAGTGTCTTTTCAAGATCATCAAAATAATCAGTCAAAATATCTGGTTGATACACACCTGGTATTTCACTACATAGCTTATTTTGCAAGCTTGTTGAGCAACAATGTGTTATAACATAATCAACCTTGTAATTTACATTTTCCAGATTACGTAGTCCTTCTTGAAGTTCTATTGCGGTTGGAAGCTCTTGTGACCACCAGGACTCATGCAAAATTCTAAAATGATTTTGTCCTCCTGATGCTAAAAGCATTCTTTTCTTCTTAATGAACATTGGATCAGCTGGATCAAGGATTCCACCTTGAATGTCATGTGAAGCAGCCCCTCCAAATGTAAAAAATGTTTTACCAGCAATTTCAAAAATCTGTCCTCTTTCAAGGAGAATTACCTTATTTCTTACAATATGGCGTACCTTTCCACCATGCCAAAGTTCAACAGGAAACTCTTCAATCATGTCATAATTTTCATGATTTCCTGAAACCCACAAAACTATATATTGTTTATTAGAAAAAAGCTTGCAATTATTTTCAAATGTCTTATCTCTTGCCCAGCACAATCCAAAATCCCCACAGACAATTATAAAATCATTATCTGTCAATTCAACTTGCTGTCTGATCAGGTTTTTCTTTGAAAATCGTGCAAAATTGCCATGAGTGTCGCCTGTAATATAAATCATGCATACACCTCCATAATGCAAAATGGTAGTTTCTATTTTTGAAACTACCATTTTTGTTATTTCTTTATATCATCGCTAGAATATTTTTTAATTATATGTTCGGCGTGTCCTTAACTTACAGTAAAGACTAATGGAATATCTTTTACTATGTTTGCACTAAATCATTCTTTGAATATGCATTGAGCGTAAATCACTTTCTTTGATTACCTTTGAAGATGCATTTGTTACAATTGCTGCTCTTATGAGCCATACAATACCCATAAAGTCTGTATTTATCTTATACTTCTTCATCTTCCTCTGCTTCCCGGATCCAATAATCAATAGCCTCTCTTGATACATTGAAATGATCTGCACACTTATACAATTTTTCATCGTTTCTGAACCATAATAAGTAGTTTTGCATGGCTTCAATTAAAATGCCCTCATCAATCCAATCCAAATGAGCGATATTCTCTACAATAGCACGTTCCTTTGATGGCTGCAATAAAAGTGGATTTACTTGTCCAGGTGACAATTCATACACGTAATCAATATTACTATTGTAATAGAAATTGCAAGGTAAGGTATGCAAACCATCTAGCGATTTAATACTAGTTTGCAAATCTAAATGGCTTGTGCTTGTTGTAGTTAAACCAGCTCTGGCAAGTGCGCATGCTCCAGTAATGACTGATTTTTCAGTGTAATTTTGATCAAATTTGTAAAAGTCGTTCATTCTCATGCTCCCACTTGTAAGAGGCATTACCATCTTTTAATGTTAATGCTATTTCGTAAAATCGGTCAAGTGCTACATCAAAGTCAGGTTTTGCAATGGCGCCAGAACCACCAAATGCTCTTAAGTCAAGTTTATCCCAAGCATGCTGATACTGCTCAATAACAGTAGGATTAAATGGTATATTTTGCCATTCAGCCCCTCCACGAATAGTAATAAGCTCATATAACTTTTTCAAATCAACATCAAAGAATTGTGTTATAGCATAAAAATCATACATATCCTTTGTTCTTCGAAAACGTTTTCTTGTTAAGATTGCAATTAATTTATCTGCCAGCATTCTTTCAATGGTAAATGCCTCAATCTCGGCAAATGCTAGATGATAATGTTGTACACCATATGAAATATTATGTAGTCCAACATCAACACCTAATGTTTTAGCACCAGTAGCATCATAAAAATCTATACCACCAGACTGCTTTGGTGCAATCGTCTCTTTTACCTTATACTCAGCAATTAAACCTATTTCTAAAAACTTCTCTGCGATTTTTGTTAAAATACTTTTAACATCTTTGTAATTCTCTTCCTCAGAAATTGAAAAATCAATATCCCTTGTATACCGGCTCGCTTTTCCCAAAAGCTGATTTAACATATACCCACCTTTAAAAGCTGCAGCACATGTCATCTGTCGTGATAATACTAATACCATATAATCGAGCATATCCTGATCCGAAGCATCTTTTGAAATAACTGGCAAATCTTCAGAAGCCTCATGATTGTTATCAACACTATCAAAGATATTCATTTTCATTGGCTCTGTCATAACAACATCCCCACCTTTCTTTCTATTATAAATGAGCATCGCTCTCGATGCAAGAGGGATGCTCATTTATAAGTTTTTAATTTACTATTATTGAAACTTATAGTCAAATAGAATTTTCTTCATTATAACTTTAAAACTAGTTACTTACCATCTACGTGAATTCTCTTGTGGTATAACGGTATAAGTACAACCAATTTCATCCAAATAGTCATTATCTCTTAAGCGTTCAATTGCCTTCTTGACAACATTAGTATGAATAACTAAAGAGTGTTGTTTTAACCTATCACAAACATCTGTAATAGTAAATGATCCAGGCATAGACAAAATTAAATTTGTAAGAACAAAATTTGTGTTAAAACAATCTGTGATTTTTACTGTTTGCATAATTACCTCATTTCTAGAGCCACAGAATGTGATTAGTTTAATCCAAGGGGTGACGCGCAGTCATTACAATAAAAGGCATCTTCTGCACCAAGATAGTAACCATCCTCATAACTGCCAGCAACGCAATGAATTTCATTACGTGTATCTTTCTCTTCTGTTAAAATAAATTTACCGCATTTCTTGCAATAAATACTCCATCTTTCCATTATCAATCACCTTAAATATTCATATAAATAGGACCTCTTGCTTTGCGATCCAGTTCTAAGACAGCTTCTATTGTATCATGTAACATTACAGTAAGTGACTCAAGTCTCCAATCTGGTAAATTTAATTTTCTATGTTTCTCAAACTTGAAATCATGTAAATCAATCAACAATTTCCGTGTTTTTGATGTTAAGCACATTGCAGCGGCCTTAACCCACTCATCACCGATTCTTGGTCCATACTCTCTGTAGTATTCACTATCAAATGTTAATTCATCAGCATCAATAGCATATGGCATTAAAGCAAGATTATGATCGAATAATGGTGCCATTGCTTGAATCTCTAATGTTTTATTGTCAATGATAAAACCAAAATTATTTTTATGTCGATCAGCATTCATAATTAAAGCATCAACAACAAACATTGTTTTCGCTTCATCTGCAAAACCAAGATCTTTCATATTACGCAATACTTGCATTACTGAAGTATTCCCCTGATCGACTGCAGCGTATGGAATAAAACCATAATCTTCTGATGTGAAAATATCACAAACAGAACATAATCGGTTATCTTTAGTGCGCAAATCATAATTTACGAAATTACTAGTAAACTTTGAAATCAACTGTGATGCATAAAATTCAGAATATGGTTCTAAGCCTGCATTGCTTGCTCCAGAACTACCACGCTTCAGCATTTTAATTGTTTCGTTTTCGCGTATCCAGCATTTAGCAAAAGAGCCATCGGTACCGTACTCCGGTGAAGTTGTACTAAGCTGCTGATCATGCAAACCGCCTTCGAAAGCAGTCTTTGCTATCACTTCATTGAATGGATGCGTAAATAAAGAGACTGCCTCCCAATCTAAATTACTGTGTTCATCTTTTACCCAAAAAGTGTCAATTAAGGACAATGCATGAGAGATGTTTAAAAAACCACTCAGAGTATTGCAGCCACTCTGCTGTAGTAATTTCTCAATATTTTCTCTATGTTTAGGTGCTCTTCTATTTTGAATAAAAGTGTCTAAATCTCCGTACCAAGAAGGTAGCTTAATGTACTGCTCTTCAATTGTGATGGTATCAAACACCTCATCTACACTAAATTTAGCGATTTTCTGATTCTTATTCAAAAGTAAATACAAAATAAATACCTCCATTACTTTTAATATAACATATTTATTGCAATTTATGGTACAATAGAATGAGACTTATACTCTAGTCCTTAAGACCATAGTTTCATAGTTATTAATATTGTATATTATGAGGTGCACAATGAACAACACTCTTAGTATTCCAGCGCAGGTATTTTCTGTAACTGACACAAATGGCAATATAATCCCTATACATGTCCGGTTCAGAAACACACAGGATGAAATAAAGACATACAATAAAATTGAAATACTTAAGCCAAATATGAAGCAAATGCATGCTTCATATTTATGCAGTACAGTTCAGTATGATAGAGTTCTTAAATTTGTATTGTGCTATAATTATGCAAGACACACATGGACAATAGAATTTAGAAACACAGCTGAAGAATACAATTATATTCTCAATAATTAAATTAGTCAGTTGTTTCAGCAATAAATTGTCTTATTTTATCAAGCTCCTCTTTGGAATGAGGTGTTCCTCCAGAATTCAAAGAATAATACCACTCAAGAATTTCTCTGTGGGTCTCCAAGTGATTCATGTGCACATTAACTTTAAAATCTGCGCTAAGAATACCTGCGACATCCCTTATAGGGAACCCAAAATCACTACAATGCTGACCAAAAGCACAAATCTCATTATCTACAAATCGTTCTATTGCATTGGTTCTTTATAGTCCATCCACGCAAACGAACTCACCTGTAGACAAATTGAGATTAAAAAATACATCTCTACCGGATATTCCGCCTTTTAGGAAAAATTCAATGTAAGCAATCTGCTGATCCTCAGTCCAGACATGTTGCCGCTGAAACCATGGTTGCATTTGAAGTCCTTGGTTCTGTACTGCATCATGAATAAAATTAATATACCCAACAAATCCATAGGCAAGATTTGTATCAATACTAAAAATTTTGAATTTTGGTATTTCATCGTATCTCATAAACAACCTCCTGTAATGTATTTAGTATAACACATTACAAAATAATAGTCATTATGAGAATAGTATTAACTACGCAGCAAGATAGATGTAACTACTGATGCAGCTCTGAGTCATCCTTAGCATTATCAGAGTCGATCTTCTTATGCAAACGATGGGCTAAAATGTGGAGTAAACACACAAACACCTCGCCAAATATGATGACAAGGCACAAGCAAAGACTAATTAATGTCTTACTTGCAATAGCCATACATGCACTCAAAAGTATAACAACTGGTGAAGTAAACAAATAAATTTGTTTTGCCGGCATTTTACTTACTAAGAAGAAAACCGTTCTCACAAGTAAGCAAACTGCCAATAAGCTGTTTATAACTAAAAACTGTATATTTGAGATACCTTTTATAATTTCAATCAACTCTCTCATTTTTCCACCCTTACTTATTCCAAGAAGCAACCTTTACGCTTAATTCCTGATACATACTGTCAATAATGCTAAAATCGAGGCTATATGGATCTTCTACGTTAAAGACACCTGATGGAAGCTCAAATTCTTTTAGCACAGCAAGAACTGAACCTTTACTTTCAAATAGATAGACATGATCAACAGTCACGCAAGCCTGCCAGTCTTTATTTGAAGCAAAAGTACATTTAAGATTTTCCTGTAAATCAATTAAGTCTGTCAAATTCTGTGCACTCTGCAATAAGTTCTGCTGATTCTGTTTAGCTGCTATACACTTCTTGTCAATCCTAGGAACAGCGGAAATTGTCCAAGAAAAACAACATATCACAAAAGCCAAAGCACATAAAATACCAAAGAAAATAATGTATTGAACTAACTCAGAAAACTCAAAAATGTCTGGATAGCTGCATAAGGCTGTCACAGTGTAAAAGAAAATAAAAAAGAAAAGTAAAGCGAATACTGTAAACATTAACCATTTACAACTCTTGGCTCTACTTTTTGGCAATGATAATGCACTAATTCTCTCCTGCAAGATTTTAACTTCTTTTTTACTAACTGAAGCCTGGTTAACATGTAATTCTTTAATCATAATACCTCCTAAAAGGAAATATGGCTGTTGCGCCATATTTTCTTACACAAAATTCCTGACAAATTATCAATATTCATAATTTTCTGTAAATACACTTTTACACGACTAAAGATCCATTTTCTTTGGTGTATTGCCTAATGCAGCTGCCAAACCTAAACGAATTTCTTCCATTTTCTTCCAGTTGTACTCTGGCTTCGCGTAAAGCGTAACATCAAGATTTTCTTCCAAACCTAAGCGAATCTGTCTCATTTGAACCCAGTCATATTCTGACTTTGTATAGACTGAAACATCAAGATTTTTCTTCAAGCCCATACGGATTTCTTCCATTTGATCCCAATTGTACTCCGGCTTTGCATAAATTGTAACATCAAGATTATCCTTCAAGCCTATACGAATCTTTTTCATTTGACAATGTGTGTACTCCGGCTTCGCGTAAAGTGTAACATCAAAATTTTCCTCTAAACCTAATCGAATTTCTTTCATTTGATTCCAGTTATACTCGGGTTTTGAGTAGGGTGAAACATCAAGATTTTCATCCAAGCCTAGACGAATTTCTTTCATTTGAGCCCAGTCGTATTCTGGTTTTGCATAAAGTGTAACATCAAGGTTATGTTCTAAACCTAAGCGAATTTCTCTCATTTTACCATAATCGAAAATTGAAAGATCCATATCGCTTTTTACTTCATTGTGTTCTAACCAAAACTTTGCCATTTTATTTTCTCCTAAAATTTCATTTCTCTTTCAAAAATGCTCATAGCATCTCGTAATCCTTGATTATAAGCCTGAGCCATTTTATATTCATCAGATTCCTTGACGCCTTTAATCGTAACATCCATGATTTTCATGGATGTTGCGATCTCTTTCTTTATTTCATTTAAATGGTCCATATTCATAATTTTTATAAATCACACTTTCACATAATTAAAGATCCATTTTCTTTGGTGAATCAGCAGAAGCTGGCTGCTCTGTATAATTATGAATAAAGTCTGTAAAATTTAAATTCGTCAGCAGGCAAAACATACGTTCGAAAATATCTGACTTGCTCACAGTCTCTGATGTAATTTGCAATCCAGTAGATACAATTTGTGAAAGAATTTCTTCAACATCATCATATCGCTCATTGACATCCCAATTAAATCTTTTGCAAATCTGCAAAACTAAGTTTGGAACATATGAGTCGTCAGATGCTGCACGTTGTGAGGCTTCTTTACACAACTCAACAAGTCTGTCATCATCTGTTAATTCTTTTGATGAATCAGATTGTGCTGTCACTGCACCTGCAAGTTCAGCTATTCCCTGTTCAGCAATTATAAATTGTGCTTTACGATTTTCTACAGCCGAATCATCAGTAACACTGTCAATATGAATGCCACAAGAATTATAATTTTCATTAAATAAATTTGTGTTTACATCACGAGGTACAATATTAATGTACTTGATTGTGCCTTGACATACAGCAAATAAAGATCTGAAGAATTCAGCATCGCCATTGTTAGCTGAATTATATTCAATAACAACCTCTCCTGCTGATCGATCGACAGTGATGTTTGTGAAAAAACTATTCTTTGGTAAATTATAAAGACAATCTATCTCAGGAAAAGAGACATTTTCTGAGATAAAAGCTAGTAAAACATTTCCCAAATAATGTGTTTCACAACTTCTCTCCTGTAGCATCAGAAGAATCTCAGGTGAAACTGAACATTCACTTGATAAAGCTGAATACAAAGAATTGGATGCTGCAAAATGCATATTCAGAGTATTTGCAATCTGTGTACTGTATTTACTGCATTTAATCCTTGCAATCATTGAATTAGTTGTTACTTGATTAATTAGTGTTGTATCAGAAGGTAAACGCTCAGCAAAATCCTTAAATAGAGTTTTAGCATCTGCTGCAGACATTGAGGTACGATTACTGTTAGCAGATAGATTATTATCAGAAGGTGTTGCCACTGCCATTGAAGCGAAATCAAATTTAGACTTTTTAATAATCTCATCGCCTTTGATTTCAACTTTGGATAAATCTAAGTTGAAAGCTGGGGCAATAACATAGTATAGATTCTGATTGCAGCCGCTTTCATGGCCATGGACGCTACCGCTTGAGAGCATACAACATGCGTGGGCACCACCGTCAACGGTACCGAGCCAAACAAAGTCGTTGCCAGGCCCTAATTGGCTGGCGTTTTCCGCTACTGCCTTTAATGCCGCCCAGTAATTTCCGGAACCTGGTTCACCAAATTCTGTAAACCCGACTTTTTCTTTGCTAATAAGGAACAGTCCTTTGCCATAAGAAGCAGATGAATCCTCAGCATCCTTGATAGCATTGTACAGTTCCTTAAGCTTATTATCATAACCACTGATATCCTGGCCATCAATGGATTGGGAATAGTAATTACCATTCCCAAACTGCGATATTACCAAGCCAGGCCATGCGCCACGGGTTACCACATGGGACTGAATCACAAGGGTTTTACCATTGTTGATCAGCTCACAGGGTATCCAGTTGTACCCGGCAAACTTATAAGTTTTACCTAAAAGCTGATGCTCCTGACTGTTATCATCATGTTCAAATGATGAAGGCGCAGGCTGCTCCTTTTTTATAATCTCATCGCCTTTGATTTCAACTTTGGATAAATCTAAGTTGAATGCTGGAGCTATTGTCTTGACAGCGTCATCCTGCAAAGCTATATAGCCATTTGCAAAGCAATTTACAAACCACGCAGTATTTTCCTTATTACCTAATGTACCAAGCCATGCATTACAATGTGTACCATTAGGATTACCTTCGCTCCCAGCAGAAACTAGTGCATCACAATAATAACCAGCCCCAGAAGCACCATAGATTACAGTTGGAAGCTGCGCTTTCTCGGCAGATACCAAATACAATCCATTACCATAAGTAGCAGACGTATCTTCAAAATCCTTGATTGCATCATACAGTTTCTGCGTCTTGTCATTGTAGCTACTAATATCCTGCCCGTCAATGTCTGACCCGTAGTAATGTCCATTTCCAAACTGTGACAGTTTGAAACCTGGCCATGGTCCTGTAGTTACCCCATGTGACTGAATTACAAGGGTCTTACCATTGTTGATCAGTTCGCAGGCCGTCCATTTGTAACCCATAAAATTATAGGTCTTTCCTAACTCCAGATTTGCATATTGTTCCTCATTATTCATAATTAACCCCTTTCTTAACTAAATAAATATGTTCTTCGGTTCCTCGCTAAATAAGTTCGTTTTGTCATAAAGCATAACAACTGATTCTTCATAATGCCCGACGTTATTATTTACATTCTTAAAGCCGAGAGATTCATAATATTTTACTAAATCGGGCACAATGTCATGCGCATCCAAATTGTTTGAAAAAACCTCATAGTCTCCATAATGTAAATATCCAGCTTCCAATATAATAGGAACACTCACAGTCCCCATAAGATCATTGATAAGCTTTGCACCAGCACCTTTAGCAGCACTCTCAATCTTTTTAATTGCAACAAATTTTTTACAATACGCCGTGAAATCATAAGCATAAAACAGAACATTGTCTAACTTGAAACCATTTGTAATATTGTAAAGTACTACACTGCAGCAAGCATCCTCTGTTCTGATATCAATCTTTTTACTTACAAAACCTGTAGTCAAAACATCACTCAACAAAAACTGAATTAGAATAAGCTGAATATACCGTAAACTACCAACTAGCAGTTGTTTCGTTACTTGATGAAGATGCTTGTGAAAAGTATCATCATTTGGAATTAAATCGAAAGATTTTTCTGTATTGGAATAATTAAGATAATACAGAAAGAATCTCTGCGCCAATTCAGTGTAATCATCATTTGAGCATGATTTAATATTTATTAAATCTGCTATGTACTGTCCTAATGTTAATAGATCGGCTGTATACTGATCAAAACCTTCATGCTCCATAAATCCTCCTAAATTTTAAATTTCGCAAAATCTTTTGAAGGTAAAGAAGTTTAAGTTATCAAATTCATGATAAACCTCTAATCTGTATTAAATTGTACAATAATTTTATTATAGCAATTAACGCTTGTTTCTTATGCTTTATGTGCTTTCATCCAATCCTGCACATACCAAAGCTGGCCACATCCTCCGCCAATATCATCCTGACCGGCTGGATCAAAGATTCTTGTATTGTATCCTTTTTCAAGGAATGACTGTTCAAATGCACGGATTGCATCAAGATTCTTAAATCCAGCATCTTTCATATTCTCATTTGGAGAACATACAACGCTGAATGTGAAATTGAATACAGTCGATGAGAATAATAACTGTAAGCGCTCTTTGTCAGCGTCTGTGTTGTTTGTACCGTCGATACAGTAATTCAGATATGGGTGTCTTCCTGTCTCTTTCCACCAAAGAATACCTAAGTCACGAATCATCTCAAGCGTAAGCTTGTTCTCATATGGAATCAACTTATTTCTATCTGTGTCGTTTGACTTATGTATTGAAAATTGCAATCCTACTTTATCAATCATCTCTGAAAGTCGAATCATTTTTCTGATTGACTCATTTTCCATTGGTGCGATTGTTGATAATAAAAGCTCTGCTTTCGGATAAGATTTATGCAGTCTTACGATTGCTTTTTCAACCTCATCCCAATTGAGTAATGGCTCACCCATACTCATGAACATAATCTGGAAACGCTTTCCGTTTTCATTCACATCTGTGATGTTCTTATCCGATAATACTGTTGCAATCTGCTCAACAATCTCATCAGCTGTTAAGTTTCTTACAAACTGGTTTCCTGTTCCGCAGAATTTACAGCCCACTGGACAACCACTCATGGTTGAACAACAAATGACTGTTCTTTCGTAAAAGCTGTTGTATTTGTATAAAACAGCTTCTGCAACCATATCCTCCTTTGTAAATACATATTTATATACATTTCCTTCTGAGCTTTCAAACACTTTAAAATCCATCTCTATTATCCTTTCTATTCATAATTGTCTAAGCATCTAAGCATTATGTGTAAACATTTAAAATCTAATTTCTAACTCTTAGCACAAAAAGGCTGCCACTTAGTAAAGGAATGTTTGCTAAGTGGCAGCCCTTTAATTAACCTCTATGGAACCTCTAAAATCAACACCTCAGTACTTTTACAACACTCTCTATTAGAACTACATAACTAACGTTATTCCCGTCTGAGAGGCAATGCAAAAGTTCCAAAATCAAATCCAGATTTAGCATTATCTAAATTTTAAATTTTACAAAATCTTTTGAAGGGAAAACTGGTTCAAGTAAAGATTCCTCGCATGCCATATGCGAGGAATCTTTTATACTGTATTTGTCTAGAAAATGTACACCATTCACAACCCACATATCTCTTAGATTAGGATTTCCATTAGCTAATGCAGAGCAAACTAAAAAATCACCACTGCCGTGCTCAATACCTTCCCGGTTTGCAATTAAAATGTCACCCAAAAGAGTTTTTACTGGATAATTTATATAATTCAGTGATAAATGAAAGGCGTAATTAGTAACATTCCCATAATTCGTTACAATCTTATGCCAAGGTATCTCACCAGTCGGTAAACTTATTTTCTTCAAAGACGCAGTAGTTATAGGTGTCCCATCAGCAAACGTATAAGTGTTAGAGAGCTGTACTTCATTAATTACCCAAAATTCACCACTCAACCCACTCAAAATAAACTGCTTATTTTGATCTGTAACATAATGACAATCTTCGTTGGCATTATAACATTCTGTTCCAAATAATGGTCGCGTCATATACACGGAATACAATTTTTTATGTACACATTTCCAATTTTGAAGATTATAAATTATATCTGGCAATGACGAAAGTTCAATCTGTTTCATAAAGCCTCCTTCTCTCTAAATTATGATTGCAGAAGGCGACTGTTCAGGAACAATATCTTTCAAAAACTTTGTGGTTCCTTCTTTGTCCATTACCCCATCCAATAAATCAGAACGTTTATTTACCCAATCAGTGTTATCTTGTAAAACTGAAAAGTTATCAACAACAAAAATAACAGGTATCCGAGTATGCAAAAAGACTTCCGGAATTTGATCACAAAGATTAATTTTTGTATTATTAGACAACTCTGTAGAAAGAGAATATTCACCTGAGAATGCAACATTATCACCCTTTAACTTGGCAGAGTACTTCTTGTAATCTGCATCAGAAGACAAATTAAGGAAATAATACAGTGGCTCTGTAAAAATTGAACCATGTGTAAAATCCTCAGGTTCACATGCAAATGAAGCAAAATCAATACTTGTTGATTGATCACTTGCTGGTAATGAACCAATATTTTCACTACTTGGTAACCCACGCTGCTGTGCATTAATGGAATTGTCATCATCCTCAAGTGTGTACAAATAATCAAAAAGCTGGTTCCGCAATGCCAGATCGCCAAGTAAAATAGGGGCAAACGTTTTCATGAGTTGTATAAGAAAATCATGAAAACACTTAGTGTTATTATTATATCCTGAAAAGATGTCAATAATATCGCTGGCCTGGCATTTTTTATCTTGGTTAATCGTGCGTGAATTGTCAGTTAAGTGGCAGGAAACACCAATCAGTGCATAGAGTTTCATTTGAAAATTCGGACTAGCTATAGTGTAAGATTGATCTATACGATCTGATTCATTATAATATTTTAAAGATCCACCATTAGCTTTCGGCAAATTATCTATTCTGATAATGGAAGAAAGATCGTGTAATACTGTCAATAATAAAGAATGCAATTCATTAAAAGCTTCTGGATCTATTGTAAACTTCTGCAGTTCACGATAATCCAGTTCACTACCAAAAGATGAGTTATTGAGCCGCTTCATATAAACACTATCAGGTGAAGCAGCTACAATATAGCAATATTCATGTTCTTCACTTATATAAATTTTAGACAAATCCGGTTTGATCTGAATTTGCGTGTCAGATCCTGCAAGAGCATCCATCTCTTCTGCAAACAATTCCTTAAATGCTGGTGTGAATTTTGGAAATACAGTAAGCATCTCCTTATATTTAGCAAATGCATCAGAATGACTGCTAAATATAACATTTTCAAACGTCTTGAGAATGGATGGTTTCCAGTGAACATCTAGATGGTCAGCGGCATCCAGGAACTTAATAATACTAGAGTAAGTAGTGAAGTCATCTCTTAATTCATTCCCAATAACAAAGAATACGCTAGTTGCAATCATTCCCTCTGATTTAATGCAACAGACAAAATCTCCGCGATGCCAGTAGTCCACCTGGCATTTATCAAATACTCCATAGATAACTGCTGAAAAACCAGGGCAAAAATCATGCTTCTCCAGCTCAGCGAACAATAAGTTACAATCAACACATAAATTCATAATGTTGCCTCCTTAAATTTATTTGTACAAAAGCACAAATGGGTGTGGAGCTTTTACACTTCACACCCATGAATAATTAAAATCTTCATATTAAATAACCCTAACGCCTCAAGTCTGAAGTAATAATAGTTTTAGTCCTCATGGCTGCTCAAAAGAACATCAGGCATAATGGAAGCATGAAAATTGCATACAAAACTAAAGCAATAACAAGAATTGCTTTACACTTGATTTGGAAACTTCTTAAGTCACGTCGATAATCTGCATCTGTTGGATATAACTCTTTCACACGATCAGTAAACACAGAAGTAGACCTCTTTGGATGCGTCATATAATAAAATACATCTGGACAAATAAGATACTTAAATGAAGCATCTCCTATGAGACAGTGAGGTAAGGATGGAAGATCTTGTAAAATGTTAGAAAAATGTTTATCTTCTTTCAAAAACCTTCTCTTATCTTCAAGAGTATCACCAGGAACGCAATCATACCAATTTAGTGCAGTAAATTCTTTACAATATTTAGTAAGCAATGTACATAATTTTTCATATGCTTCGATGCGTGACTCTTTATTACTAGTCACAAAAGAACTACATAAACGATAACGTTCACCATTAGCTTGATAACTATCTAAGACTATCTCAGAAAACTTCTTTAAAGTCTTTGAAGCAAGACCACCTTTATGAATTCCGTAGTAAAATACTAAAACTGGGACTGCAACAACAAACTCATATCCTACTGCCTGAAAATACAATGCAGCGCCAGCATTAGATCTGTCAACATCTGTCATTACCTCTGTCGCATGTTGCAATAACTTAATATAACTGTTTAACATTTCTGTCTCCCTTCGAAATTCCAATCTAAAAAACTGCTGATATGAAATGATGTAATTCCTTTTCGCTCTGCTTCACGGAGAAATGGAATCACATCATCTACAAATACTACATCTTGCAAGCTAATATCATGATCCTTACAGTATTGCAAAATGGTATCTGCTTTTGATTTGTTTTCCGATACAAGTAAACGTTCTGTGATACTTGGATAATACTTGTCCAGCCAGAGCTGTTTATCATCCATTTCTTTTTGCACCTGGCAGTGCCCCATCACAATGTTCTGCTTCGCGCCACATGTAGACAACACCATCTGCATATGGCAGGACGGCTTCCTCTTAAGAAAAACCCCATCCTCGATTTCTTTTAAACTCATACCATTATCGGTACCTTCCGGATCTGAAACATGCCCGTTAAACCGGTATGCCGCTAAAGTGCCGTCTATATCCCAGAATATGTACTTACCTCTCAATTCATCCTGTGAAGCAAATTCATAATCGCGTGTAAGCTGCTCACAATGATTAAGATTTTTATTCAGAAAATTCACATTCATAGAATAATTGAAAAGGTTGACTACCTACATTGGAGAAAGTGCAACAAAGCCTTCACATTCAGCACTGTGAAGATTCTCATACATATCATCAACAAGTGCAATCTGCTTCTTGTAGAAACCACCAAGCTCGGCAATTGCCTTAAGCTCAACAACTTTTAATTCCTGCTTAGAAACACAACAATTTTCTAATGAGTAGCCATATTTCTCCTTTACCCACTGAACCTTTCTTTCAGCCTCTTTAAATGAATCAACGCCACCAATAAGGCACATTTTAGTACCTTGAGCATGCAAGTAATCCATAAACAATTTTAACTGTAAATTTGCTTCTGAATCCTTCCAATAGTCGTTATCTGCATGCATGCTACATAAATATTTAAACATACCTTTGTCAACACGTTCACTATGTATGCACAGTGTGTCGTCGAAGTCAAAACACACTACTTTTAAATCATCTACAGTCCACATTTTAATTTATTCACTCCTTAAATTGTATTTTACAAGAATGAGCTAATCTTTGGCTTCTTTATTTTTAGCTGCTTATTTATTAATTATTTCTCCTCTGATTCTGTATGTTTAATTACTTATCTTCAGTAATATGATGCTTAAGAATAACGTTTACAGGCGTATCTTCAGTTATAGGTTTTCCATCAGGAGTTCTTCTATGGGATTTTGTCCATTCCCATGCATTTTCTAATTCCTCAATCTCCTTTTGAATATCAGAATAAGAAAATAGATTGCCTGCGTGAATTTTTACATTATAGATGGCCTCTCCGACTGTCTCTAATCCACAGTCTTTTGCTACCTCTAGTGCTGTCTGCAGTTTCATGACATGCCCTCCTCGTCTACTTTTAAATTATCACAGTCCGCATTTGAATTTATTCACTCCTTAAATTGTATTTTACTTGGCTCATTAACAGCTCTCTTTGTTTTAGGAAAATACAAAGAATTAAAAGCCTGAGATTTTTCTATCATAGTACCTGCAAAGTCAGCACTCTGCATTAACCCTAAATGAGAATTCTGAAATGTATACAATTTTGTATTGTCATTTAGAAGATCATTTATCGTATAATGTATATCTATAAGCTCTTTTAAATTTGACCTATTATACCGAGAGAAGGCACAGGAGACAGCACCCAGAATATCTGAAATATTGTGATTAAGGCTATCTCTATAACCTTTAGCAGCTGGGTCCTCAAGATGTGTTAAATCAATAACATAAAAAGGAATATCACGTAAGCATGCCTCTTTTCCAAATTCTCTTATGTATTTAATAGTGCTATGCAGATTATCTGACCAGATGACAGGTCTCTCGCAAAAACAATACTGACAAATAACAATACGAACCGCATGTCTGTAATCATCATCTTCCATTTTTGTTATGATATTAAGATGATGTAATAAGTCACTTGGTAATTCTTCATGAGATCCCCATTCACAAAACTCATAGCCAGCCTTATAAGATGCAGCAAGAAGACGATTTGCTTTAGAATCTTTATTTAAATTGGTGTGTATCATATGTTTACAATATAGATTTATCAGCTTCGTGTTTAAAAATTCATTTGAAAACTGAGTATTTTCAAATACTTTTAAATGCAAATTTAATTCATTCTGTTGACTTCCCATAAAAATTTCCTCACTTTAATATTTTAAATAATTTTTCTGAACCGGTTTTTATCTTAATAACACCATTTTCAATAGCTTGTCTAATTTCTTACAAAAACACAGTCCAATATCATGAATATGGAACTGTGTTTTGATTGCTTATTTATCAATCAGGTAAATTTTTCCTTCCTTGATTCTAATATTGTATTTATCAAGATCAATACCGTTAATATCTATGTCATCGGTTTTCTTGCCATTGATATAAACTTCTGAACCGTTATCATAGTTTTCAATAGCTTCTGACTCAAGTTCTTCCTGTATTTCATAAGTCGATTTTCCATTCCGGCCTATGATCATACCAATTCCTAATAATACAACCATAATACCTTCGAAAATCGCAATAGGTCTCTTATTATGACTACCCCATCCGTATATTTCGAGAAGTATTCCAGCAACTATACAAATAATTCCAAAAATCAAAAGAAATGTACTCATTTTCTATCCACTTTCTTATTAACTTCGTTGATCTTTTCAAAAACTTTCTCAATCACTTTTTCTCTCTGCTTCACTGAAAATTGAATCACATTGTCTACAAATACTGCATCTTGCAAGCTAATAACTTGATTCATAGTAATAGCATTCTCGCTAACTAACGCAAAAATCACCAGTCACTGTTTCCAATAACTGGTGATAACCAAAACTTACACACTAAAATACTTAAGTTTTATACAAGCATACTTGCTTCAGACATTAACTTTTCAGAATTTAAGTCCAGTGTGTTCATTAATGAA
>ERZ840517.425-NODE-425-length-56824-cov-8.053286_pt1 | contig 56824 bp, 70 predicted proteins | sample MGYA00519876_ERZ840517 | MGnify/ENA primary metagenome ERZ840517 (study PRJEB31850, sample SAMEA3708882) | human gut metagenome | biome: human gut; feature: human-associated habitat; material: faeces | place: China | collected 2014 ... | reverse complement strand
TAGAAAATGCTTCTCAGCCGACCACTTGCCCAGTCGACCCGCCGCCCTGTTAGGACCCGTCGCTCTGGGCACCCTGCGGGACGCTGGTTAGCAGAAAAACACGAACAAGGGAATATGGACGGTAGACTATGCTTAAAGTCGGTACAGTGCAGAAAAGGGTATGTGGAGATGTGAAAGTCCTGCATACTTTTTTCTTGTGCGTTGAACATATATAGAGTATATTGAATAATAGATAGGTAAATTTGAAGTTGTGAACTTAGAATTAGAGGTGTTGAAAATGAAACTAATAATTATATTTATTGATTTACTGATGGCAACTGTTCTCTTTTTTGTTGGAAGATTTTTTATCAAATCAAGGAATACAGAAAGAAGTGTGCTGTTTTTATCAGGAGATTATACTGGATTAAACACAGAGAAAATATGCAGAGTTACTGGAAAACGGATTAAGACATGGGCAATGCTCTTTTGTCTTGGCGGTATAATTGATTTTATCAAGCTGGGCGCAGGAATAATAATAGTTTCCGTTTTTTTTATTATCTTACTTGTATTTCATTTGGTTGATATGACTATAAATCGAGACAAGTACCGGGTATAAATCCCTGTTTGTAAGAGATAAACATTTGAACACTTTTTGAACACCGCAGACTTGATGAAGCCTCCAAAGCCCCTTTCTATCAGTATTTTTGATTACTTAAAACGGTTCGATTCCGGTCTGCGGCATTATTTTTTCTCTGAGATTCTTGTGAAGTCAATGTTTGCGAGTATCTCAGAGTTTTTTTATGCATTCCATTTGCAAGTAAGGATATTATTCAAAAAATAACGGCATTGCATCTCATCTTACGAGATACAATGCCGTTATTTTGAAGTCTTCACACTTTCATTGAAAAGTGGACCTGGCGGGAATCGAACCCAAAAGATTTTTGCCAAAAGTGGCGGTTTTATCACGCTTTCTTCGGTTCGTGTTGCATATCGTGTTGCATGATTTGAGTGAAATGCTCGTTTATCTTGTCGGTAAACTTCTTTTCCTCAGACTCAATAGTACCACGATATACCTTTTTGAGCACCTTGTCAGACTTCCAACCACCACGTTTCATGATGTACTGATCCGGAATATTAAGTGCGTGCATGATGGATGCAGTGTAGTGACGGAGATCATGATATCGAAACTCCGGGATACCGGCAGAGCGTAGCACCTTCTTGAAGTTCTTGGACAAGTCTTCCGGGTGCATCTTAACAAGCGGACCACTTTCAATATCATCAAATTTTCTGATTACAAATTCCGGCATGATCACATGCCTACAACTGCTCTGTGTCTTAGGTCCTTTGGTCACGATTCCTTTTCTACCACGCACACGTGTCTCTCTGATCCGAATAGAGTTCCCAGTGATGTCTTCCTTTGTTAGACCAAACACTTCTCCACGTCTAAGACTTCCAAACGCTGCAAGGAGCACAGCCTTTTCCATCTCAGTTCCTTCAATGTACTTGATCAACTTCTCGATGTCCTCATCAGACGGAACATATCCGTCAAAGTTCTTTGGAGCTGGTAGAGTAACTCTAAACATCGTTCCAGGAGAATACATCCCTATGACAGCCGTAAATAGTCCATAAGCGTTCTTTACTGTCTTAGGTGATAACTTTATTGAGATTGCATTTACCCACGCTTGTACGTCCTCTTGAGACAGCTTACGTAGGCTTATGTTCTCGATTTGCTTTATCTGATTCCTTACGATTGTTTCATATCCACGCAATGTGGTTTCAGACAGCACATTCTCTTTTAATTTAATGTAATTAGTGAACGCTTCTTTTACAGTCCAGTTCTCAGGACGTTTCTTCCGGTCCTTTTCTGCAAGAAACTGTGCAGCCTGTGCTTCAGCTGACTGCTTTCCACGCTTACCCGGAAGATCACTGGTGAATGATTCATAGATTCTTTTCTGCTTCTGCTTTTTTGTTTTCGGATCAATAACTGGTTTTCCATCCTTATCCACCACATTTTCATAGTGTGAGAATACCAGACATCTCCATGATCCGGAAGGTAACTTCTTAGCTGTTGCCATATAATCATCTCCTTTTTATAAAAAATGGTATAAAAATAACAGCCTAGCAACAGAACAAGAGTTCTGATTGATTGACTGCTCCGAAGATGATACAATATTCATTGGATTTTGGAGTATCTCTTCGGAGTTACTAAAAGAAGCACATTGGCGTGTGTTTCTTTTAGTTGACCGTTCCTGTTGGCGCAGGAGCGGTTTCTTTTTTGGTATTAATTAAAAGAAAGTCTGCGAACTTCATTTGCAGTATTGGTATTACATTTGATTTCCTTTTGAACTCTCGTTCCTGTTTCTGTAGATTCGAATACTAAAAATGCAACGGTATCTAATTCCTGCTGTTTTGTCGTAGTAGTTGTGTTGACTTTTGTTTTCTTTCCGAGGGATGCGCCGACGACGGCACCGACAGGTCCAGCAACTGCAGCACCAATTAGTGCGCTGCCAGCACGACCGTGAGTTTTATTATTTCCGGTTGTTTTGCTGATTAAATTGTATTGAGGACCATCCCAAATAAAATCAACCAGTTTAAAGTGTCCAGCGCCTTCCTGAAAAGAATTTCCGAAATAATATAAACCATTTCCATCTTTACGGAATTTTAAACCACCTATATTGTATTGTGTTTCAGCTTTTCTTAAGGCTTTGATGCGATCGCGCTCAGCCTTTTCGGCTTGTCGCTTCTCCCAGTCAGCTAAATGTTCTTCTGGAGTCTTTTTGGCAGTGGCTTCAAAGAAGCTGCGGTCGTCTTCAGTCAATGTAGAAATTTCATTATTTTCTATTTTTTGCCTTAAGTCAGCATATCTAGAAGCGTTATCCCAGCTTCCTTTTAATTTGTCTAAAAAACCCATGTTTTTTATCCCTCTCTTTCTTTTGCGAGACCTGTTCCTTACGAGCCACCACTGCTCGTATATATAATCCCTTGTGAGGTTATATCAAATTATTTCAACTACTACCAGATTCGGAATGAAGTATATAATATAGTTATCAACGGTAGTATATACTCCATACTTATCACGGTAGCAGCTGATACATTCTTCTAGATATTCTTCTGTAACATCTAGAAAGTCTGCAATTTCATATTTATTTTGACATCCAGCATTGAATGCGTGGATGATTCCCATAAGTCCGATCAGGCGGTTGTAGCCGTGCAACCGGGCTTGACGTTCCTGTTTCCGGTTCTCCAGTTTGGACTGATCTCGAATATCACCTGTGGAAGTATAGTAGTGTCCAAGTTCTTCAGCAAGAACATTGGCTTTCTGTCGTGATGTCTTAATATCATGCCGGATAGCAATTTTGTTTCCTTTTATTCTTCCATCTCCGCTTTGAAGTGGCTTTTCCTTTACCACTAATCCAATATTGCGAGCTTCGTCTAAAAGTATTTCATAAGAATTCACTTACAACACCTCCATCATAATTGTACTAAGCAATTTGTCCTATAAAAGTGGACTATGGAGATTAGAAGTTTTCGTCATCCATGATGTCATCATCATGTTGCCTCATCTCATCCGTTACTTCTATATCGGTACGTTCATGAGCTGCCTGGACGGCCAACTCTTCTTCCATTTGCTGGTTCATGAGCAAATTTTTTGAATAGGTGAAGACTCTTTTCTGATTTGGAGAAGAGAGCTTTTCATATATATCAAGAAGTTCTTTATGTTCTCCGTGAAATTTAGATACATTATTTTTGAATTTATCATAGATTTCTTTCGGAGCTTCTTTCCCGGAAAAATTTGTGTCTATCTGCTCCCAACCCATTAAATCACTAGGGGATGTCTGTAGCACATCAGCAAAAGCAAGTATTTTTGACTGAGGCAAGTCTACTACCCCTTTTTCTATTTTTGCAATCATACTTTTATCAGCATAACCCAGCTTAGTTGCTAAATCAGTCTGCGTTAATTGCAATTCTAATCGTCTCTTTTTTATGTTTTTATATAATTGAAGCATTTTGCGTACCTCCTTGATTTCAATATATCACAAGATTGAAAAATATTCAACATTTTTGTAAAAATGGTTGACACATATTCAACTCCGTGATATATTGATGATGTTGAATAAAGTTCAACCAGAAAGGAGGGGAGTTGCCTTGGCAGACATCAAACTTTTAAAAGAAAGAATTGCTGATAGCGGAATGACAGTCAAAGCCATTTGTGAAAAAAGCGGTATTCTTAGAGAAACATTCTACAATCGTTTAAAAGGTGGAGAGTTTACAGCTTCTGAAATCGTTGGATTAACAAAGACGCTAAAACTTTCAAGGTCAGATAGAGACAGAATTTTTTTAAACGAAAAGTTGAATTAAATGACACTTTAGAGAGGAATCACAGAAATGAACAACTTACAGATTACAGAGTACAAAAGCATTAGAGTGCTCACAACACAGCAGATCGCTGAAGCGTATGGCTCTGACACAAGAGTTATTTCAAACAACTTCAATAGAAATAAGGAAAGATATATTGAAGGAAAACATTACATCTGCTTGGAAGATGGTGAAAAGAGAGAGTTTGTTGACCATCATCAAATTGATGACGGTTCAAAGAAAGCATCGAAGCTTTATCTTTGGACGGAAAAAGGAGCTTTCCTTCATGCGAAGTCACTTAACACTGACACAGCATGGGAAGTCTACGACAGACTGGTTGACAACTATTTTGAGAAACCAAAAGTAGTTCCAATGACAACCGACCAGAAGATTCAGTTACTTGCACAGGGTAATGTGGAACTAACAGAGAAAGTAAATTCCATTGACAAGGATTTACAGGAGTTCAAACAGGACATGCCGTTACTTGCCTTGGAGTGTCAGAGAATCACATGGGCAAAGAATAACAAGATTGTTCCACTGATGGGCGGAAAGAGTAGTCCAGCGTATCGGAACAGGAGCTTGCGAACCAAAGTTTACAAAGACCTTGATAAACAGCTCAAAAGAGAATTCGGCGTTGACACATACAAGGCAATCAAGAGAAATCAGTGCAACCTGGCAGTAAAGATTATCGAAGCGTACAAGCTCCCAATGTTTTTGAAAGAAGAGATTGACGCTGAAAATGCGCAGATGAGTTTTGAAGTGTAGGAGGGAATCAAGATGAAAACTATTATAAATCGAGAATACGCAGGAGAAAAAGAAGCTTTTGCTCCGCTTATTGGATTCAAGGTAGTAAGTGTGGAAGATGGACCCACTAATGGTGATTTTGGAGACATAACTGTTCTTACATTGGTAAATGAACATCATGTAGCTATTGATGTAACTATTTCGGATGAAGCTATTTGGATCAGTGAGCCACACGCAGTTAAGGATGATTTAAGTGCTATCAGTGATGAGGACGCAAAAGTGTAAGAAATGTGGTTGGGTTCCAGCGATTGAGTAGGTGGCGTGAGGGGTACTGATGAAGAGAGGTGAAAGCAATGAAGAAAAAGATTATCAATAAGAGAGTCAATGGAGATTCTGAAGAGCTGCACGCATTGAAAGGCTTTAAGGTCTTAGCTGTTGGCAACGGAACAATTGGAGAAGAGTGTGCGTTGAGTATCATGCTGATGAACGAGAACAACGTTGCTGTTGATTTAAGCATTACAGATGACGGAGCGTATCTCAGCGAGTTTTACGCACTGACAGAGGACATGATCCCACGCACTTATGATGATTAGAGAGGTGAGAAGAGATGCCAAAATTAAAAATATCTGACAGGGAAAGGCAGAACAGAATACTTCTTGCAATCATACAATCAGGCAAGACGATGGAAGACATTAACATGGGAAAACTTTCCAAGCTGACAGGAATCCCAATGAGTACTCTCTACCAGAGATTTGGTATGCCGGAAGATATTCGGCTTGGAGAACTGAGGGAGATCTTGAGGGTACTTAAAATTTCTGAATCAGAAAAAGAACGAATAGGCAGAGAAGTGATATGAGAAGTTGCAAAGAATGTGTATATAAGAATCACTGCATGGAGATGAGCAGATTCATTCCATGTACATCTTATAAGAAAGGGGTGAGAAAGAGTGAATCAGTTAGATGTAATCAACATTCAGAGAAAAGCAATTCAGACAGTTCAGATAATTGACATTCAGGGACAGCCGAAGAGGAGCAAGTGCAATGACAGAGAAGAAACAATGTCAGCGATTATGACAGTAGTCGCAATGGGAGCTGTGATGTTTCTTGGAATTGCAACTTATGTTATCTTCGGATACTAAAAAAGAGTGCCATAGCAAAGGCGGCAACCTTCAGGCACTCAGCAAATAAACCAACTTAATAATACCATTTCGGAGAGGGGAAAGCAATGGAAGAAAAAACATTAGAAGTAAGCGTAGCCAAATTTATGGAGCTGTGCAGAACAGATGCTCGTATGGATGCTTTAATCTCATACATCGAGAGCGAAGAAGTCGCTCAGTACGATTACGTTAATGTCAAAACCATCAAAGCGATTATCGGCATGTGTGACGAATAAGGAGGAAGGAACATGAACGAATTATCATTAAACATTCAGCAGAATTCAGGCTGTATTGAATTAAATTTTGAAGAAATAGAGGAAAGACTGGATAAGAAATTAGCAGAATACAAAGGAGCTGTATTTACGGAGGAAACAAAAGATATTGCAAAGGCTGAATTGGCAAGTCTTCGTAAATTTAAGAAAGAATTTGAAGATGCAAGGAAAAATGTTAAAAAAGAATGGATGAAGCCCTATGATGATTTTGAGCAGAAGATGAAGATTTTAACAGGAAAAATCGACCAGCCGATCCATCTAATCGATTCGCAGGTGAAGGATTTTGAGAAAAAAAGAAAAGAAGAAAAACGCCTCCGGATCAAGGAAATTTATGCCGATCTGATTGGAGATATGAAGGAATACCTGTCGTTAGAAAAAATTTATGATCCAAAATGGGAGAATGCAACGACAACAGAGAAATCAATAAAGGAAGCTATCAACATGGTTGTAGATAAGGTGAGAACAGATGTGAATGTAATTTGTGGAATGAGATCTGAATCTGCAGGGAAAGCTTTGGAAAAATATAAGGATACTCTGAATCTGCAAGAGTGCATCCAATACATAAACAAGTATGAGGAGCAGAAAGCGGAAATTCTCCGCAGAGAAGAAGAACGTAAAAAACAGGAGTACGAGGAGGCACAACGCAGGTTAGAGGAAGAGATTCGCAGAGAAGAAAGAGAGCGGATTGAAAGAGAAAACCAAATTAAAGAAACAGCTGTTGCAGAAGCCGTCGCGAAAGCAAAATTTGCAGAAGCAGAGGTGACAGGTCTGGAAAATGATACAGAATTGCCGTTTGTGCAGCCAACAACGATTACAGCATTTTACAAAATTGTTGCAACGCCGGAAGAACTGGAAGAAGTGGAAATGGTTTTTAACAGTATTGGAATCTGGTTTGAAAGGAGACTGGGATAATGGATAGTGGAGAAAAAACAGCTACATTACAAAATCCAAAGATTTATGCTGCAATAGCGGGGGTCATCTCGGATTGCGGATTTGTTTCTAAGGACAAAGTAAACAAACAGCAAGGGTTCAAGTATAGAAGCGTGGATGATGTGTTTAATGCGCTTCATCCAGCACTGGCAAAGAATAAGGTATTTATTGTTCCTACAATCTTGGAACGTAAAGAGGAAGTTATCGGACAGACTGCTAAAGGTGCAAAAATAATTAAAGTAGTCTGCAAAATTAAATTTACATTCTATGGAGAGGATGGATCTTCTTTTTGTTCCATAATCTACGGAGAAGGAATGGATATGGGGGATAAGGCAACAAATAAGGCAATGGCAATTGCTTATAAGTATGTATGCTTCCAGGTGTTCTGTATTCCAACAGAAGATATGAGTGATCCAGATGCAGAAAATCTGGAAGGGGAAATTGCGAATCCGTACCAAGAAACAAAAAAGACTAAAGGTCAGAAAAAAGAACCAGAAACAGAGCAGAATGCAAAGAAAGCGGAAGTTAATTCTAATAGTGATGTGCGAATCGATGCAGCTATGCTGCAGACAATCCGGGCAGAGCAGAAACGTACAGGTGTAGCTGATCGGGTTATTTTGTCGAGAAAATCAATCAAGGCAAAGAAAATCGAAGAAATGACGGTAGAGGAATTCAAAATTGTAATGGAGATTTTCAAGAAAACGCCAGATCTTGAAAGAGGAGAAAAAGATGATTAATAATGTGAATTTAACAGGGCGCCTGACACGTGATCCAGATGTGCATTACACAGATGGTGGCAAGACTATTGCCCGTTTCACAACGGCTGTAGATCGTAGATTCAAGCAGGAAGGAGGGCCAACAGCTGATTTCATCAGTTGTGTCACTTTTGGTAAGGCGGCCGAATTTATTGAAAAATATTTCCGTAAAGGAATGAAGATAGAAATTACAGGGAGGCTGCAGACAGGTTCTTATACCAATCAGGAAGGCACCAAGATCTATACAACAGATGTAATTGCAGAGCAGGTGGGATTCGGAGAGAGCAAATCAGCTTCCAACAATGATTCTGAAAGCATCAATAATTCCAATGGTTTTTCCGCATCAGGAAATGATGATGGATTTATGAATATTCCAGATGGAATTGATGAAGAACTTCCATTTAATTAGGAGTGATCAAGTGATTATACAGATAGACAGCAGGGAGAAGGCAAGAGCAATCAAAAAGATTGTGGAGGAATTTGATAAACAAGGGATTACGCATCCAGTAAGCAAGTTAATGGTTGGAGATTATATGAATTATGATAATCCAAGGTTAATTATTGACAGAAAACAGAATCTAACGGAACTGTGCAGTAATGTCTGTAGTGATCATGCACGATTCCGAAGAGAACTTGTATTGGCACAGGAAAATGAAATACAGCTTGTCATTCTCGTAGAACACGGGAAAGGTATAAAACGGCTAGAAGACGTTATTTGGTGGGACAATCCACGCCGATGGAAAAGGCAGTATAATCAGGAAACTGGAAAATGGGAGGATATTGAAACAAAAGCTATGCAGGGAGAAACACTGTACAAAATCCTGTGTACACAACAAAAAAAGTATGGGGTGAGGTATCTTTTTTGCGACAAAGAAGATACCGGTAGAAGGATAATAGAAATCCTCCGTGATGGTCTATGACAAGAGATGAAATTAAAGAAATGTATAATATGCGAGATGTATTGGCTCTTTATAGATTACAACCGGATCGGAAAGGATTCATCCATTGTCCCTTCCATCGTGGAGACAGAGATGCATCCATGAAGATCTATGACCGAGACTTCCATTGTTTTGCATGCGGAGCCCATGGAGATATTTTCTCGTTCATTATGCTGATGGAGTGCTGCGACTTTAAAGATGCCTTTCATCTGCTTGGTGGAGAGTACGAGAAGAAACCTACATTTCATTCAAAGCTGGTCCGATATCGTTCGGATCAGCGAAAAAAAATGAGGGACAAACAGAAGCGGAAAGAAAAAGACAGAAGATCACTAAATAATCTTTTGATCGATATTTACAGAGACTGGTGGAAGAAATCAGAACCTTTTTCTGACACTTGGACGGATTGTTATAACAAGCTGCAGTATCAGCTGTATTTGCATGATGAATATGACAAGGAGGCGAATGAAGCGCTAAATGAAAAAATTAAGTGAGTATGACAAGAAGAGCATTCTTGCTGAAGAAGTCTTTACAGAAATCTTTGAGCAAGAAGATGAGATTGAAAAGGCGCGGATGCTGCTTTCTTTTCAGGACAGAGCGAAGGAACTGGGCGTAAAACAGGGATTCGACACGATGTTAAAAGCTTACAAAAAAGCCGAGCAGGAAATGAACAAGAAGAGACGGAGTCGTAATGCTCTGAGTAACTGGACGGACTTTACCGGAAAATACGAGGCAATGAAATGCGGGTCATGGCTGGCGGCAGATGACGGCATAAGGACATTCAATAAGGATTATAATAATGAGGTCATTGTCTGCTATCATCCAATCCTCCCAATTGGACGCTTGAAGAATCTTGAAACGGGAGAAGAACAGATCAAACTGGCATACAAACGGAATCATCGCTGGACAGAGATTACAGTACCGAAAGATATCATATCTTCTGCCAGCAAGATCGTGAGTCTGTCAAAGCTTGGTGTTTCCGTAACTTCGGAGAATGCGAAGCTGTTAGTTAAATACCTGTCGGATGTAGAAAATTTGAATGATAATGATATCCCATTGCAGAAATCTACGTCAAAACTGGGATGGATTGGTGGAGATTTTATACCATACGATACGGACATCCTCTTTGATGGAGATCTGCAGTTCAAGCAGTTGTATGAAAGTATCCGGCAGCAAGGAAGCTATATGGAATGGTTGAATCATGTCTGCGAACTTCGGAAACGTGACCGGATGGAGATTAAATTTTTTCTTGCGGCATCCTTTGCCAGTGTTCTGGTTGGACTGCTCGGTGCGCTTCCATTCATTGTGGATCTATGGGGCGAAACAGAAGGTGGAAAGACAGTTGCCATGATGCTGGCCGCATCTGTATGGGCAAATCCGGCAGACAGTATGTACATAGGGGACTTTAAAACAACAGATGTACAGCTAGAGGTCCGGTCAGATCTGCTAAACAATCTGCCTTTGATGCTGGACGATTCAAGCAAGGTCAGCGCTAGAATCAGGGATAACTTTGAGGGGGTTGTATATGATCTGTGCTCTGGAAAGGGCAAGAGCCGATCAAACAGAGACTTAGGAATTCGAAAAGAAAACCGGTGGAAGAATGCGATACTGACAAATGGTGAGCGACCACTTAACTCTTATGTCACTCAGGGCGGAGCAATTAACCGTATCATCGAAGTGGAGTGTGATGAAAAAGTCTTTGAAGATCCCCAGTACACCGCCAACTTTTTGAAAAAGAATTATGGTTTTGCCGGGAAAGAATTTGTCAAAGAAGTAAAAGAAATTGGTATTGATCAGATTCGTGAGATGCAGATGGAGATTCAAAAAGAAATCTACAGACATGATGCCATGCAGAAGCAGAGCATTGCGCTTTCAGTGATTTTGACAGCGGACAAGATCGCCACAGAGCGGATATTCTGTGACGGTGAGTACATTGATATAGAGAGCGCTAAAAAGATGCTTGCAAGCCAAGCAGAGGTGTCAGAACATGAACGCTGTTATCATTACATACTAGACAAAATCAGCATGAATGGTCAGCGTTTTGACTCATCTGTAAATGTGGAGCAGTGGGGAATTATTGAACAGGGATATGCCATCATGTATGTGCAGGCGGCAAGAGATCTCTGTGCGAGCGGAGGATTTTCCTATAAGGCATTTATGAATTGGGCAGATAAAAATGCCTTGTTGCAGACAGATGGGAAGAATCAGACCAAACTTAAGAAGATTGAAAGGAAAACGGTTCGCTGCGTGTGGATCAAGCTGGACGAATCAAAAGACGCAGATGGATTCGAACGCGTGGCACAGGAAGAATTGCCTTTTAAATGAGTTGCATGGTAACAAAGTAACAGAAGTAACATTCAATATTTAATATATATAAGGTGTCGTGTGTGTATGTGTAATACACAAAGCAAGTCCTATATGCGAGAAAAGTCGTGTTACTGTTGTTACCGATTAAAAAAACACCGATTTGCCAAGGAAATACAAGGTTTTATGGTAACAAACATAGTTGTTACTGTAGTGTTACAGAAAGGAAAATTTGTAATCATGAATGAAATTAAGCATGAATACGTGGCAGAAATACAGAATGCCATATGGAAAGCGTACAAGGAAGTGCGAGAGACAAAAAGTGCAAGAGGATTTAATGATACCGTGCAAGCACTTGAAAATAAGTACAGTGAGGTCAGCAAGCCTATGTGTGATTTTATCAGATGGTTGAAGTGTGCATGGGCACCAATTATTAATGAAATAGTGGGTGAATGCCAATGAAAAAACGGAAAGAAAGCAATAAAGCAGTGTTGGATGATGTGAAGATATGCAGCTTGTGCGGTGAACAGATTGTGGGAGACTATGAGTATGTTAGGACGAAAAGACGGACAGAGATGTATTTCCATAAGGGAATGAGTTGCAGGAAAAGGAAAAAGAAGAATGGGTGAAAGTAAAATAAGAAAATGTATTATCTGCGGACGGCTCATCACGGCATCAAGAAGATATGCATACTGCAGTGATGAGTGTGCCGGTTATGCTAGCAAAGAGCGTGCTAGAGCAAAAATGCGTGAAATACAAGAGGAACATAGAAAATTTATTACAGAGACCAGGCAAAAGAAAAATATGAAGAAGCCGGGAAGAAAATCGAAGCAGTACAGAAATGAGCTCATAAGAATAGCAGCGGAAGCAAGAGAGCATGGTATGAGCTATGGACAGTATGTTGGAATTTATGAATACCAGAAGGGGATGAAAATTTAAAATGAGTAGAATGATGGACGCAGATAAATTTCTTTCCTGGCTGAGTGAGGTCGAGGGTGAGATTAGGAAAGAGAAGATGAAAGACTGTCAGCCGGATCGGTATGATGACGGGTTGATGACGGCAACAGGGACCATCAGGGAGTATGTTGAGAAGATGTGCAAGATTGACAATGCTGACAGCAAGCGTGGATGGATACCAGTGACAGAAAGACTTCCGGAAGATGAAAGAGATGTACTACTCACACTTGAGTCAACAAACGGTAACGGATACAGAGAGTACAGTGTAGGATGTTATATCCAAGTGTTTGACGAGGACGCAGAGAAACATTGGTTTGACAGACAGTATGGTTATCTCGAATGGGATAGATACTCAAACGGACATGGTGGATGCTCACTGTACAGAGTTACAGCATGGATGCCGATTCCGAATCTGTACAAGGGATAAAGACCATGAATAGACAAGAGAAAGAGGATCAGGCGCAGATTGAGTACCTGAGACGATGGAAAGAGAAGAAACAGAAGAGAAAGAAGCTGTTAGAAAAACTGAGAAAGAGAGGCACGAAATGAAATACAAAGCAGGAGACAAGGTAAGAGTTAGAAGTGACTTAAAAACATCGGTGCTGTATGGCAGTTTATACGTAGTTGCTGAAATGATAAAGAAAAAGATTGTAACGATTGCATCCGTGCATGATGGTTGCTACAAAGTTGTAGAAGATGACTATGAGTGGACAGACGAAATGTTTGAAGGATTGGCAGAGGACGAACTGGCAGCGGAAGAAGCGATTAAAATTCAAGCTGAAATGTGCAGTATGCCTTGTAGAAAATGTCCAATCGGTAAAGAAAAAGGTGTTGATGATTGCATAACTTTCAGGGCAGAACATCCTGACAAAGTACTTGAAATCCTCAAACAGCGGAAGAAAGAGCGCGAGAAGAAAGAGGTTGAAGTGGAAAGCAAGTTATATTGCCGAATTATTGATGGCGGCGATGGCTCAACCGTTCGCTCAGAAGCACTTCAGGATGGAATCAACCTGAACGATGAAATAAAAGAGATACTTGCAAAGTACTGCTCGGAGCATGTGGGTGATTACTTTGCGGTATGTGAGAATAGATGGATGGTGAAGCAATAATGAACACGGGAGAAAAGATTGATTACATGATTCAGCGTTTGAAAGTCGCAAAAGCAGAATATGAATACGAAGCTGAACGTTATGCACATGAATGTGATGAGGACTATGACTGGCTGAATAAGCACCATATAACGAACAAGGCACTGATAAGAGATAATCTAAGGAATGTGGCAAGGATGGGATTCCAGGTAGCAAATGAGGTGAAGTGATGATATGGGAAAGAGAAAGATAAAATGCACTAACAGTTCTTGTAAGCACAATATAGAAGAAAATGGATGTGATACCTGTATAACCATTGACTATTCGGGGAAATGCCAGTCATTTGAAAAAGGTTTTCCTTATTATTTTCACATTGTATGGGATGCATTAGGAAATTCGAATTACATCGATATGATAAAAATCAAGATGGATCCTGATTTGAGAATCGGGTTGTATTATGTGATGGAGTGCTATGGACTTGGATTTTCTGAAATGGAATGGGGCACATGCCGGATGGTGATGCTAAAAGGTAAAGAAGATGACAAGGGTCTAAAATATGATGAAATTGTAAATAGAGGAATGAATACGGAAAAATTCAAAAAGCTTCTTGATGATTTTGAAAACGGAATAATGCCAAGACCGGAACAAAAAGAACAGCCCAATACCGAATCAAAAGAGTTTGGATGGTTGTCACCAACTGGTGATTTTATAGAATCTCCGTTTGGAACTCATGAAGAATCAGCATCTGAAATATGCAGAAGCAAGGGATTTAATGATGAATATCGGAAATGGAGAGATGAAAATAAGGATGTATATGTTCATCTTAAAAGAGATTTCTTACAAGAAGTAAAAGGATATTGTTTAATACACAATCCGTATGGTTACGGTGGATATATTGTGACAAACATGAGAGATCTGACGAAGAAGCAAAAAGAATTCCTATATGGATATTTTATTGATATGGGAGACAGATTCAAAGCGGAACAATTTATTGATTAAAGCAAACAGAAAGGAGTACGGAGCTCCGGCCGGGCAAAGATATATCGGCTCCTTTCGAGAAGATGAAAACAGGAGTAAGTAAAGTATACACAGATAGACCGGATTATGCAGACTTTGATTCTCCGGCAAAATTTGAAGCAATTAAGAGTATTATCGCAAAAAGATTGAGGGAACATCCTAATGCTATTTGTTCCTACTCTGGCGGTGCTGATAGTGACATTATGATTGACCTGATTGAAAGGACGAGACGGATATTTGAACTTCCACCAATCAAATATGTGTTTTTCAACACTGGATTGGAAATGAAAGCAACAAAAGACCATGTGAAAGATGTTGCTGAGAAATATGGTGTTGAGATTGAAGAAGTAAGACCGAAAATCAATATCGTGCAATCCACGAGAAAATACGGAATTCCATTTGTATCAAAGATTATGTCTGGAGGATTATCAGATTGGCAGAAAAAAGGAGTTCCACTGTCTATTGCTCAAGAGTACGACCAGGCAGAGGATAAAGCGGCAAAGAGAAAAGAACTGAAAGAAAGATATCCGAAGTGTGAGAGTTTAATCAACTTTCTTTGTTGCTGCAATTCTAAAGGAGAGCCAAGACCGAATATTCAGCTGGTAATCAACTCTTCAAAGTATATGCGTGATTTTATTGAGGAATATCCACCGGATTTTATGATAAGTGCGAAATGTTGTGACTACTGCAAAAAGCAAATTGCTCATAAAGTTCAGAAATCATACGACATGGTGATAACTGGAGAGCGAAGAGATGAAGGTGGAATGAGATCTGTGCCGAGAAAGGATAATACAGCATTGTGCTTCACCGAGACTGCAAGCGGACAATTTCGTTTAAGACCACTTTATTACGTATCTGATAAGGATAAGGAATGGTACAAAAACTATTACGGAATAAAGTATTCAGATGCTTATGAGGTGTATGGACTGACAAGGACAGGATGCTGCGGTTGTCCAATATCATATAAAGCAGTAGATGATTTGGAAAAAATCAGACCTTACGAACCGAATGTAGTAAAAGCAGCGTGGAATATTTTCGGTAAGAGCTATGAGTATCGAAAACAGTATAACGAATACAAAAGGAAAAGAATGGAAGATGAAAAAGCGGGAAAGTTAAAAGGTCAAATGTCTATAGAAGACTTCCCGGAGGTGATGCCAGAATGAAAATCGAATTAAAAGAGATAGACAAAGATTCACTGAAAGTTGGAGATGTTGTTGGAGTGGCGAGAAAGATTCAATGTGGATGGCAGTGGTTCCGACATGACAAGATTATTCCGGCGAAGATTGTAAAAATCACTCCGAAGAGGACAAAGATTGTATCTGATAAATTCGGAGAACATGATAAATACGAAAAATTCTATGAGCTGGATGAGGATGCTGCACAAGAAACGGTACTGGCAGAAGCTTTTAAGACACTCCAAGATGGAATATACGAACTTGGAGAACTGCGAAGAGATGACCGTATACGAAGTATAAGTGATGAAGATGTCCTGGAAGCATCAAAGCTCATGAAAGCAATTATGGAGATTGTGGAGAAATACAAGGAGTAGCAATGTTTGAAGAATTATACAAATTCATATCTAGATTACATTACGGGATAAAGTTCATGCCGGAAAAGGATTTTGACGAGCTTCTATCTCGGTGCGACTGGGAGCAAAAGATGTATGCATTGTGCTTTAGATATTTGTAAACGTGGAGAAAAATCATGAAAGTACCTTGACAATTGAATATTGATGGTTGGAATGGTATAATTTCTGTATAAATGTACGGGAGGAAATGCCAATATGGATTATATTGATAAACTTTTTAAGCAGCATCCATTTATTTATCGTATAAACGAAAAATATTATGCTTTTGGAGTTAATGTGTGCGTGGAATGTAACGGAAGAAGTAGGTTATTGGAATCGAGATATAAAAACTTTGAAGAAAGTTTAAAAAACGATGTAACAGATGAAGAAGCGTGGAGAATATTCCATAAATTATCGGGCGAAGCAAGTGGTGCAGAGACGAAGAGTAATGTTCGTGCAAAAGAAGAGTTTGCCAAATTCAATTTTAGCGAAGACGATATAAAAGAGCTGACAAAACAAATAGAAAGATATAGGAGTTACTGGTTAGAGCACCATTTGGAAAATCGAGGCAGATAACTGTAAGTATTTTACCAACCATCAATATTCGGTGGTTGGTATTTTTTACGCATTTTTAAGGAGAAAGGAACGAATTATAATGGCTAAATTTAATATTGAATCACTGATTCACAAAATCTTGAGGAAGCTCGGATTCATCAAAGACATTGAGAATGATAGGAAATTGAAAATGGAGATGTGCGAAAGAGCAAGAAAGGCAAATGTATGTCCTGAGGATTGCGACATTTGCGCATGGGACGTGAAAGGAGGAATTGATTACAATGGTTATATTACGACCGGTAGGAACAACAGGAAACCGTCTGAAGTATCTAAGAAAAATCAGAGGACTGACAAGAAAAGAGGCAGCAGTCGAGCTAGACATGAAGGAGGAAAGACTGCAAGATCTTGAGACAGAAAGGAAAGGGCTGACGTTAGGAGAAGCAATCAAATATGCAGATACATATAATGTGTCCATAGATTACATCGTTGGAAGAAGAGAAATGTAGGAGTGATGAACAGTGAAAAGAAGTACAGACACACGCTGGAGTCCTGCAGAGATCCAGCAGAACCAAAAAGAACATTATGCTGCTATGGCAGAACATCCACCGGATCGGAAGGCAAGCGAGAAGTTTCATCGACCAGCATACCAGGCAGGAAAGCTGATTGAAACACAAGGGCAGCAGTTGTGGCATGGAGATGTAGCAGAATACTTGGCGAGAAAGTACAAGATAGGAGATGATGCCAATGGAGAAGAGACTGGAAGAGAACAATGTAAAGAACGAGAACAACCGGAAAAAAGAGTATCTGAGAGGATACAAAGCCAGCAGAAGACGAATCAGTAGAATTGACGATGAGGTAAGAGAGCTCAGGGAACTTGCAGAATCTACGAAAGCAACAGACTATTCAGGTATGCCGCATGGTAGTGGAAATCAGAAAGATTTGTCAGACGAGCTGGCAAGAATAGATTCACTGGAGAAAAAACTTGAGAAGGAAAAGAGCAAATGTATCGAATCGTATATATCCATCGAGAATCAGATTAAGACAGTAAAGAATGAGGACGAGAATGATGTATTGTTTTACAGATACGTGAAAGGACTTCGATGGTGGGAAATTGCTGAAAAGATGGACTGTACTGAAAGATGGGTGCATAAGTTGCATGGAAAAGCGCTGGAACATTTGAAAACACCAAAATGATTTACTACAGTTCCTTGAAGTTCAGTATAGATGTGTGAGAGAATTACAATGAGCCTGAGGCGGAAAGCTGATGGCTCGTCCTCTCTTTGTATAAAACCCAAGAAGCACCTGCATGATAATGTGTGGGTGTTTTTCTGTTGTATAATGTCGAGATTTGGGATATTATGGAAATAGGTTTTATATCAGCGGAGGAATGATTATGGCAAAGAAAAAAGAAAATGTTGTGAGAAGAAGTTTATATTATTATGACTTATCTTGGAAGTATTTCGATGAAAAGTCTGGAGAATATGTTAGTGTAAAAAGAAAAGAAGAAAAGTTTGAGAATTTTCTAAAAAAATTCTATTTCAAAGAAAAGAAAGTAAACGTTAAATACATATCCACGACAGAGAATGAAGATAATTTATTTATTATTACAGATAAAATAGAAAATGATAAAATATGTTTTAGGATAGTTTTATGTAAAACTAATGCACTTCCTTTAATAGAGCAGGACGGTGAACTGGAAGAATTAGAAAAATATATTAATAAAAAGCAAAATATTGCAGAAATAACACATTGTGTATTTTTTAAAGACACTAATATCGTAGGAAGTGAATTTAACTTTTCAGGAGCAAGAATATCAGCATTGAACTGGTATATTCCAAAAATTCTGAACATATGTGGAGATAATCAAAAATTATATCAAATTAAATTTATGCCCAAAATTGATAATGATTCCTATAAGAAATTGGCTAAGAATGAAACAATAACATTATTCGATATGACATTTAAGCCAGATTCAGAGGCATATAAAAACGTTTTAGCACATAATAGTTTGTTTAGTGGAGCTGTGAAAAATGTTCCGGATGCAGAAATAATAGAAATAACATTAAAGAGAAGAAAAAATAAGACAAACAGTTATACGGGGATGAATGACGTTTTATCATCTGATGATTTGAAAGAATTGTTGACTAAGTATAGAGATGATATTGGGAGATTATATATAAGTCAGGGTTCGTATTGTGATGCAATTGATTTATTATCAGATAAACTAGTTAGCAAGGTAGATATAGTTCGGACTAAAAAAAGAACAATAGATTCAAAAGATGTATATAAAAAGATAGAAGAATTCTATAAAGAAGAGGTAAAGCCTTAATATTGGGAGAAAATCAATAGAATGGAAAAAACATGGGCGAACAAAATTGATAAAGTAATCATTATCTTTTTACCGATTTTGATTGGAATCGTAGGAAATATTATATGTAATAAGTGTGGTAAACAACTATTAATAGTTGACAAGGAAAAAGGAATCGATTTATTGAAGACGATTTTAGATATATGGGGAATATTGCTCGGTTTTATTTTTACGGCAACATCAATCTTATTAACTATTGGAGAAAATCAGTATGTGAAATTGCTAAAAGATACAAATCACTTTCCTAATATATTATTTTCATATGTAATGGCAGGAACGTATTTGTTAATGGCAATTACTTTCGGAATAGTATTGCTATTTGCAGACATATGGGGAGAATGTATTTTTAATATTTTTTTATGCTTAAACATAATAATTATTGTATCTATGGCAATGTGTGTAAAGTTTCTTTTTAATATAATTTTAAACATGGATAGAAAGAGATGATTAATTACAAGGCACCCCTCCGGGGTGCTTTTCTAATACTCAAAACTCGGACTATTAGTTCAGTGGTAGAACATTCGCCTCATAAGCGAAATGTCGTAGGTTCGATCCCTGCATGGTCCATCAATAATAAACAGGAATGGAAGGTGGTGAAGTGGCAGGTTATGAAAACATAAGAGATAAAGGATTTGATAAGCGAAGTACGGAAGAACTACGGGAAATACAATCCCGTGGAGGTAAGAAAAGTGGCGAAGTAAGACGTAGGAAGGCAGACTTCCGGAAGACGTTGAACCTGCTGCTTACTGCGGAAATAGATAATGAAGAATGGAAGCCGGTTTTAGAGTCGCTTGGTGTTGAGTGTACTTTGGAATCGGCTTTGCTTATGGCTCAGATCAAGGAGGCAATGCGGGGAAATACAAAGGCTGCATATTTTGTTGCCCAGTATGCTGGACAGAATGCACAGACTGCTGCGGATGATAAAGAACAGCAACGCAGGACAGAACGGATGGAGGCGGATACAGAAAAGATCCGTAGAAGCTCTGGAAATGCTGAGAATGAGGATGAAGGAGTAGAGATTATAAATGATGCGCCAGAAGAAACAAGTCAGGATATCGGATATAGTGATTCCGAAGTACCTGCCGATATTCAATAACCGAAGTATCAAGCATATCATCCTGACATCTGGTCGTGCCGGGACGAAATCCAGTTATGCAGCTATCAGGTCAGATTATCAACTTGTATCAGATGCCAATGGCTCTGTGGTTGTGCTGCGTAAGCATCATAACAAGCTGCGGAAAACAGTTTACAAGGAGATGCTCCGAGGAATTAACCGCTTGGAGATTCCGAAAAGTAAGTTCCGGATTACAAAGTCTCCAATGGAGATCACTTATAAGAAGTATGGAACAACGATGTATTTTGCCGGATCAGATGGCATTGATGATACGAAAGGTATTATTGATGAGGATAAACCGATCAAGTTGGTTGTGCTAGACGAGTTGACAGAATTCTTTGATGACGGTGAGGGTGAGGATGAGTTAAGTAATATTGAAGCTACTTTCGTTCGTGGAAATAAAGGTGGTTTCCAAATGATTTATCTGTATAACCCGCCGAAGAATCCGAATGCACCGATTAATCAGTGGTGCAAGAAGATGGAAAAACGTCCTGACTGCGTACATATCCATACGGACTACAGAGATGTACCTGCTGCCTGGCTAGGCCCTGATCTGATTGCATCTGCCAAGGCAATGGAGGTTGCTGATCCGAAAATGTACAGATGGGTATGGCTTGGAGAATCAGTTGGTGTTGATGAACTGATTTATTATATGTTTGGAGAAAGGCACAGACAGAAGCCAAATCCGGATAGAAGATATGACAGAATCTACATTGGCGGTGATTATGGTCAGCAGAATGCAACAACATTTCAGGCATTTGGTCTTGATACTTACAGGAAAAAGTTTCCGGGATTAGGAGAGTATTATCATAGTGGGCGAGAGACAGGGAAGCAGAAAAGTCCGTCTGAGTATGCACAGGATCTTGTTGAGTTCATGGATGAATTACATGAACAATATGATAACCGACTCTTTTATATTTTCCTGGATCCATCAGCAAAAGGATTGGCAGAAGAAATAAAGAGAGCAACCAGGAAAAGTGTGGACTATCAGGTGTTTCTTCGTGATGCAGAGAATGATGTAGCATTAGGCATTAGCCGTGTACAAAAGGTTTTGGTATTTGACATTATGTCTATTGCTCCAAAGCAAGAAAATGCAGTAAATGAGTTCGGGGTATATGAATACGATAAGAAATCAATTGAAAAAGGGAAAGAAGTTCCTGTAAAAGAGAATGATCACTGTATGGATGCGATTCGTTATGCAGTGATGGGAGCATGGAGCAAGATGAAATACTGGTTGCCATCAGATGATTTGACAAAGGAGATTGATATTTGCGATTTCGGCAGCAGGGAGGTGAGAGAAGACGATGAATATATTTAATTATTTCAGAAAAAAAGGAATTGATACAGTAGATGCTTCGTTTTACCGGAAGATCGATGAGTGGACCAGTTGGTATAATTCTAACGTCAAGAAGTTCACGTATTATAAAGTCTATTCCGGACGCGGTACATGTAAGAGATGCCGCAGAAAAAGTATGGGGATGGCAAAAAAACTTTCGGAGGACATCGCAGATCTTCTTCTGAATGAGCGCGTGATGATCACGCTGGAAGATGAGTCGACTCAGAAATTCGTGAAAAAAGTTCTAAACGATAATCATTTTCTTGTGACGGGAAACGACTACCAGGAACGAAAAGCTTATACCGGAACAGTAGCATATATCCCGTATCTCTATAACGCAACCGTACAGGAAGATGGAACAGTATCAGACGGAAAAATCGGGATTAATTATGTAGATGCGAAGAATATTTATCCAGTCAGCTGGAACAACGGAAGCGTAACAGAGTGCATTTTTACATTTATCCATACAATTAGACAAAAGAAATACGTGCAGATTCAGTTCCATAGAATGGACGAAAACGGCATGTATGTCATCGAAAACAATGTGCTGGAATGTTCAAAAGGGAGCGCAGAGGGGCGAGAGCTGACGGAACAGGAATGGAAGCGGCTGAAGCCTTTTGCTAATTTGGCAGCAAGAACGGAGACAGGATCCACGAATCCACAGTTTGTTATTGACCGTCTGAACATCACGAACAATGCGGATGAAAGTAATCCTATGGGAATCGCGATATTTGCTAATTCTATTGATGTGCTGAAAAAACTGGATATGGAATATGATTCTTACTGCAATGAGTTCGATCTTGGCAGAAAAAGGATTTTTGTTGCTCCTGAAATGCTGTCGAACATAGACGGTACTCCGGTATTTGACCCGGAAGACAGCGTATTTTACTCACTCCCGGAAGATTATGATAAGAGCCAGACAGGATTGATCAAAGAGGTGGATATGAGCCTCAGAGTAGAAGAACACAGCAAAGCGATCAATGATGATCTGAATTATCTGTCACTGAAATGTGGATTCGGAACAGAAAGATATCGGTTTGATGGTACTGGCGTAAAAACTGCAACAGAGGTAATATCCGAAAATTCAGATATGTACCGGATGCTAAAGAAGCATGAAATCATCCTGGATGATGTGCTGAAGCAATTAATTCAGATCATTATCCGACTCGGGATTGTGACAGGGAACGCACTGGATATAAATACAGATATTGTGATCGCTTTTGACGATTCTATTATCGAGGATAAAGGCGCAGAGAGGCAGCAGGACCGTCAGGATGTCAGCATGGGAGTGATGCGGCATGAAGAATACCGTGCAAAATGGTATGGGGAGACCGTGGAGCAAGCAAGGCAAAATCTACCAGAGCAGAATCAGGTGATGGAATAATATGCGAGATGATTACAAGAATCAGATGGCCAGTAAGATTGCTGGAAGATATCAAGATTTAGAACTCCGAATCATGAAGGATATTGTCCGGCGAATCAAGAAAACCGGAAAGATTACAAGCGCAGCAGACTGGCAGATTAACAGATTACTTATTTTGGGTTATTCTTCAGAAGACATTGAAAAGGAAATTAAGGAAACGCTCGATGCTTCTTATCCAGAAATGTTTGAGTTGTATGATAAGGTAATTGATTGGGAATATGTCAGGAATAAGGACATATATGAACAAATCAACGTAGAGCACATACCATTTGACCAGAACGAGCAACTTAAGCAGATTACAGATGCAATTATTGATCAAAGTTTTGCAGATTTGGAAAATATAACAAATTCGCTTGGTTTTTACTTAGATTACGGAGATGGAAAAAAGATTATAACACCGTTGTCGCAAGTCTATACAAATTATCTTGATTCAGCTTGCTTTGATATCGTGACCGGATCGTTTGATTATAATACAGTTCTAAGACGAGTAGTCACACAGCTGACCAATAGCGGATTACGGCAGATAGAATATGCATCCGGCAGAACCAATCGTGTGGATGTGGCTGCTAGGAGAGCTGTTATGACAGCGGTAAGCCAGATCGCTGGGAAAATATCAGAGTATAACGCAAAGAAGCTAGGAACGGAGTATTTCGAGGTGGAGTGGCATGCAGGAGCACGACCAACTCATTCCGTATGGCAAGGAAGAATATGGACAGAAGAGCAATTATATTCTGTTTGCGGTCTTGGTACGGTGACAGGTCTTCTAGGAGCAAACTGCTATCATACCTATTATCCATTCATAAAAGGAATTTCAGAGAGGAACTGGCCAGATGATTGGCTGGAAAAGCAGAATCAAAAGGAGAATGATCCGAAGGAGTTCCGTGGTAAAGAATATACGCTATACGAAGCAAAACAAAGACAGAGGCAGATGGAAACAGCCATGAGGGCACAGCGTGAAAAAGTGTGTTTACTGCAACATGGTGGCGCTGATCCGAATGAAGTAATACTTCAAAAAGCAAAATATCAAGGACAGCTTAATGAGTATTCCAGATTCTGCCGGAAGATGAGCCTTACAGAAGAACGTGAGCGTATCTATCTGGATATGCGGGGAAAAGTAGCTCCAAGCAAAGCAGAATTAAAAGTGGCAAAGAATATAATGGGTACAGACAATCTGTTTGAAAAGAGCAAGGTAGTAAAAATGCTAGGCGTGGATAAAAAGAATGTCGATTTTGGAAAAATGGATGAAAGATCAAAGAAATCGGTATATAATGGAATTAAGAAAGTATACGATAAATTTCCACAGCTTAAAGGATATACGAACAAAGTATTGTATGATCCCAATATAACAGGCTATGCAATGAGCGAGTCTTTGTCTGGCGTTTTGAGAATTAGCAGTGAATTTAGTGACTACAAGGAGCTAAAAAAGCGGTATGACCGAGATGTAAGAATGCAGTTTCATCCTGAAGGGACTGATGCGGACGCTATTATAATTCACGAAATGGGGCATCAATTAGATGGTTATCTTACACGAAATAGAGTTTGGGGAGGAAAAATAAGCATATACGGAACAACTCGAACGAGTGCAGCTGTAAAACGAGAAGTATTGCAACAAATAGGATATTTTGATTATATTCGTGTAGAGCGTGTGGAATGGTCCCGGATGGGATATAAGGGAAGAGAGCTTAACGAAGCGTTAGAGTTTTCTAAAAAAGAATTTATTACTAAACATATATCAGAGTATGCAAATAAGAATGAAAGAGAGTTTTTTGCAGAATGTTTTTCAGAATATATGACTAGTAAAAAGCCAAGAGAAGCCGCTAGAATCTTTGGAGAGGTTTTAAAAGAGATTATGGAGGGATTGTAATGACGATGTTTGACATGAGCACACCAGATGTAGATAAAAAACTACAAGAAATTGAAGATGAAGATATGCGTAGTGTTATGGTTGAACAGGGATATTCAGAAGAGCAGATAAAAATTGCTATTAGAAATACACATCTGCTCGATGAAATAAATAGCCTGAAAGAAATTTTATGCGAACCAGAAGAGATTGTATCTACTTTGCAAGAAAAGGGTTGGGAAAAAGAAGAGATTGAAAAGTTTAAACATGAATTAGAAATTGAATACAACAAAGCATTAAATGCAGTTGTATAGTTGCCACCAGTCATAATGACCGGTGGTATTTTTGTACTCAATTTTAGGAGGTTTCAATGATAACTATTAAAATAACAGATCGCAGTATTCAGATGAACGGTCATGCAGGAAGAAATGGTCCTAACGGTGTCGATCGTGTGTGTGCTGCGGTATCAGCGCTTACATGTAATCTGATTAATTCATTAAAAGATCTGTCTAATGATCGGATAAGAGCGGATACTGGAAGTGGAATGACAATAATTGAATGGGAAAAACTATCAGATGGTGGAAAACTTCTGATGGATTCTTGGTTCCTTGGGGTTACAGATATTAACAGGGAATACAACTGTATAACATTTATGTAGAAAACATCCTTCGGGGTGTTTTTATTATGTCCAAAACGTGAAGACGGAAAAAGCTCAGAGCCTGTCGAGGCAAAACGGAGGTATGAAATGTATAAAAAAAGAATGATGTTACAGCTCTTTGAAGACGGCGCAGGAGCTGGCTCTGGTACACAGGGTGGAAATGCCGGGAATGGAGATGGTGGAAACGGATCCACTGGTGGCGCATCCGGAGCACATGGAACCGGAACATATACCTATGAACAATTGGAAGAGATTGCAAGTTCACGAGCGAAAAAGTCGGAAAGAGCAGCTCTTGCAAATTTCTTCAGAGGTCAGGGAATGACAGAAGACGAGGTAACTCAGGCAATCAGCCAGTTCAAAACAGAGAGAGCTAAAAACAAACCGAACGTAGCGCAGTTACAACAGCAGTTAGCAGAATCTCAGAACAAGGTCCAGCAGATGGAAAATGAAAAATTCTTGTCCAGCAAAGGAGTAAAGGCGGACGATCTGGACTATGTAACTTTTAAAATCTCCAAAATGGTAGATGATAAAACAACATTTGAAAAGGCAGCAGAGAAGTTTTTGAAAGAGAATCCAAGATATGCAGGCGGTAGCTCTTATCGTATCGCAGATTCTTCAGTAGGAAATGCATCCGATGGTTCTGGTGGAAATATGAATGCATCCATCAATGACAGAATCAGAGCTGCCGCGCGAAGATAACGGAGGTAGAGTAAATGCAGAATAGAAGAATGAATTTAAGATTGTTTGAAACAGATGCAAATATCATTGATCGTACCGGAGCAGAGGCTCTGATTCCAATTCAGGAATCCAATGAGATCATCCAGGGAACAATCGCACAGTCAGCTGTACTGTCAAGGGGCCGTAAGCTGGCAAACATGACAAGCAAGCAGTACAAGATGCCAGTCCTTGATATGCTGCCGATTGCTTACTTTGTAAATGGTGATAATGGCCAGAAGAAGACAACAAAGCAGGCTTGGGACAAGAAGTTTATTACAGCTGAGGAAATTGCTGTTATTGTTCCGATTCCGGAAGCTGTATTGGATGACGCAGAATACGACATTTGGGCAGAAGTAAAGCCAAGAGTAACAGAGGCTTTTGGAAAAGTGATTGATGCAGCTGTGCTGTTTGGTGAAAATAAACCTTCTACATGGAGAGAAGATGTAGTTGCGACAGCTACAAAAGCGAATGCTGTTGTAACATTAGGAACGGCAGACAGCCTCTACGACAAAATTATGGCGGAGGATGGGGTGATCGCAAAAGTTGAAGATTGTGGATATTTTGTAAATGGCCACATGGCAGATATCTCTATGAGAGCTAAACTTAGAGGACTGAAAAATACAAATGGTGATCCATTGTTTAAACAGGATTTGCAGGGAACTACACAGTATGCACTTGATGGATCCCCAATGAACTTCCCAAACAACGGTGCGTTTGATAAATCAAAAGCTCTCATGATCTCCGGAGATTTCTCGCAGCTTGTATATTCTATCCGTCAGGATATTACATTTAAGCTGTTCACAGAAGGTGTTGTCCAGAATACGGACGGAACCATCGCATACAATCTTATGCAGAACGATATGGTTGCGCTTCGTGCAGTGATGCGTCTTGGATGGGAAATTCCGAACCCGATCAATTCACTGAAGACAGACAAGACCAAGAGATGTCCGTTTGCAGTTCTGAAATCCGGTGAGTAAGGGAAGGTGATGATCCATGCAGGTCACGTATGGATATTATGCAGACGAATATGGAGGAAGAACCATTCCGGAACAGGACTTTCGAAAAGCCGAAAGGCAGGCGGAAGCCTATATCCGGCATTTGACTTATGTGAAAGGTGATATCTTTGCTGTGGAAAATGACGCGGTAAAAGATGCTGTTTGCGCTGCAGCAGAGGTTTATTACAAATACAATGCACAGCAGCAGTCAGAAACCCCGTTGGTGAAGTCAGAAAATAATGACGGATACAGTGTCACTTATGTTACAGAGCAGACGGATGGAAAGACAGCAGAAGAGATTGTGAAGAAAAAGGTATATGATGCGGTATATCCTTATCTTCTTCCTACTGGATGGCTGTCAAGAAAGGTGGGGATGCGTTGTGATCAAAAATATGGATGTGACTGTTTATAACAGGAAATACGATGAGACCACTCATTTTGATACCTGGTCCCGGACAGTCTTGCACGGCGTTCATGTTTATGTAGATCATAAGGCCGCAGTTTCAGATAACGGTCTGAACAGTGCGGAAGTCTATAAGATCCGTATTCCTGCGGATATTCCAGAAGCAGATCAGTATCTCCCGCCGGAAGAGTATGCCTGTTGTGGAGGCTTCGGAAACTGGACTATACAGAACGGGGATCAGATCGTGCTCGGTGAGTGCTATCAGGAGATTGAGAAGCCGGCGGATTTGAAAAAGCTGTTCCAGAGGCATTGTAAGGTGACAAGCTGGTCAGATAACCGGTTTGGGACGCTTCCACATTGGAGGGTCGGAGGTGAGTAGATGGCTGGCAAGAAAGCATTTTCAATCAATACGCCACGTGGAAGTATCACCACGGTTACGAATGCAGACGGATCGGTAACGGCAGAACTGAAATGGGCACCTGGCTTTTCAGAGCGAAAAGAGGGTGCTTTTTCCAATGCACAGGAATTCGTCGATTCAGAATGCCTGCGCTATATGAATCCACTGACTCCGAGAAGAACCGGGATGCTGATCAAGTCCGGAACGCTTGGAACGGTGATCGGATCCGGATCAATCGAGTATATCACTCCGTATGCACGCCGCCAGTACTATGAACACAAGACAAGGTCAAAATGGTTTGAAACCATGAAAGCAAGCAAGAAGGATGTTATAAGGGAAGGGGCAGAGAAGATTGCAGGAAAATAAGAAGACGCCAATCATCGAAAGTATCCGGGAATATGTGAAGTCCTACCCAGGCATTAACAACCGGAAGATCAATATCGATTATCTCGGTGACGGAATGGAATACTCCATTGATCCGATCGGAGCAGATCCGATATACAAGAAATATGTGGATGGCTCCTGCCTGAAACAGTTCCAGTTCGCTCTGACAAGTAAGGAAGCTTATGACGGGGACGCCAGAACAGGAATCGCAAACAGCGGGTTCTATCAGGACTTCGAGGAGTGGACACAACAGAACAATATGAATGATATCGTACCGGAGCTGGACGGGCATGACGCTATTCGAGTAGAAGTGCTGCAGTCCGGCTATTTATTTAGCGCAGAAGCTGATCTGGGACGGTATCAGATGATTTGCAGAGCAATTTATAAATAAACAGGAGGTATGGAAATGACAACAGCTGATGGAAAAAAGAAATTGGTTGGAAGACATAAGCGAGTTGCGTTTATGGATGCAACAGGTGATGGGAAGAACTTCACCAGGATGACAGGATTTACTTCCATGTCAGACGGAAAAAACGCAACAGAATACAGCAGACAGTATGTGGACGAAGCAAGTGAGCGTTCGGACGTGGTTGGTTATGCACCATCTGTCGATTATGAGTTCGACCTGTATACAAACGATCCGGTACAAGCAAGAATCGCAGAAATTACAGATGATGAACTTATTGGATCAGACACACAGGTTACAATCGTGACTGTAGATCTGTTTGACGAAAAGCAAGTGGAAAACACATGTACCGCAAGAAAGCGTGACTGGAATGTAATCCCGGATACAGAAGGGGATGGAACGGACGCACTGATCTACAAAGGTAGCTTCAAGGCGTCAGGCAATATCACGAAAGGCACAGCCACTACTACAGACGGCTGGGAGACTTGTACATTTGCAGCAGAGTGAGAAAGAGAGGTTAGCTAATGGAAATTTTTAAATTTGGAGATCTTGAAGCGGAGATCGATTTTACAGACGCTGATTTCCTGGAAAACCTGGAAGAAGCAAAGGAGCTGTTACAGGAAGAAGCAAAGAAGACTCCGGTTACAGGGAAGACGGCAGACATCATCCGTGCCCAGTGCAGGTGCTATTTCAATTTCTTCGACAGAATCATCGGAGACGGGGCACATGAAGCAATGTTCTGTGGAAAGACAAGCCTGAACCTGTGCATTGAAGCTGCAGAGGCATTGAAAAAGTTCGAGGATGCGGACGCTGAAAGAATCAATGGAAAGTATAGTGAATATACCATACAGCAACATGGAAACAGGCAGCAGAGAAGGAACTATAATAAGCAGAAGAATAGGAAATACTCCAACAACAGGTAAGAGATGAACATTTTGATTGATAAGTTTCCGGAATTTGTATCAGTGGACGGAAAGGAATATCCGGTGGAGACAGATTTCCGGAAATGGATAAGACTAATGAAACTGGTAGAGGACGACAGTGTACCGGAGAATGTTAAGTGCGGACTAATGATGCAATGGTATACGGACGCAATACCGGACGATCTGGAAGCTGCAATTGATGCACTCGGCGAGTTCCTCGCCATGAATCCGGGTGAAAAAGAAGAAATTGCACCTGTGCAATCATCAAAACAGGTCTATTCCTACGAGGAAGACATGACATGGATCTACAGCGCATTCAGGGAAGTGTATGGTATTGACCTGCAGAAAATTGAGTATATGCACTGGTGGGAGTTTCAGACATTATTTACAGGGCTTCCGGAAAGCACAGAGATTAAGCAGAGAATGATGTACCGAAGTATAGATCTCAGAACTGTAAAGGACAAGGATGAGCGCAAAAGAATCAAGAGAATACAGGATGCCATTGCGCTGAAGAAGAGAAAGAGAAAAATGACAGACTACGAGATTGGGGATATGTTTGCGTGACAAAGAAAATGATGATCAACATCCCGACAGAACGCAAATGGTACAGGTGTCCTTATTGTGGAAAGAAACTGCTGATATACGAAGATACAGCCAAGTGCAATGGCGTGTATCTTAATTGTCGGGAATGCAGGAGAGAAGTGAAGATTAGGATTTAAGCACATGTGAGCCGTTGAGCCGTGCTATCAGAAAGGGTGATAGTATGGCGGACGGCTATTTGAATTTTGATACAAAAATTAATGAAAAAGGGTTCAACGACGGCATAAAGAAGCTGGGAAGCCTCGGGAAAAGCGGATTATCGGTTGTAACGAAAGCAACTGCAGGAGCAGTAGCTGCTATTGGAACAGGAGCGGCCGCAATCGTAAAGACATCACTTGATGTGGTGGCAAATATGGAGCAGCAGGTCGGCGGAGTAGAGACACTGTTTAAGGACAGTGCATCGACGGTAATTAAAAATGCCAATATGGCGTATAGGACAGCTCAGATTTCCGCGAATGAGTATATGTCCACGGTAACGAGCTTCTCGGCATCATTGCTGCAGGGGCTTGGTGGAGATACTGCGAAGGCAGCAGAAATTGCGAATACAGCACTGATTGATATGGCAGATAATGCCAATAAGATGGGCACGAACATGCGCGACATCCAGAATGCTTATCAGGGATTTGCAAAGCAGAATTACACCATGCTCGACAACCTGAAGTTGGGATATGGCGGTACACAGGCGGAAATGATCCGGCTGATCAACGACTCAGGTGTTCTGAACGAAAAGATAGAGGATCTCGATAACGTTACATTTGATCAGATGATCCTCGCAATCCATAAGATCCAGGAAAATCTTGGAATAACCGGAACATCTGCGAAGGAAGCGTCAACAACAATTGAGGGATCTGTTAATTCTGCGAAAGCTGCATGGGAGAACTTTGAAGCAGGCGTGATCAGCGCGAATGATCTTGTAGATACTTTCTGGACAGCTTCACAAAATATCTTCAACAATTTGGAACAGATTATTCCGAGACTTGGGAAGACTGGAATGGATGTTCTTGAATCATTATCTGGAAAAATCGGAGAAGCTGTGCCGCAGCTAAAAGTTTTTACGGATAGTGTTGGAAATTTGGCAGATAAGTTGCAGAACATGAGCACAGATGAGCTTATGAATCTCGGCAAGACGGTAGCGGTTCTTGCAGGGGCAGCTCCGGCATTTAGTGCACTTGGGAAAAGTGCCGGTACATGTGGCGATATCTTGAGTGGTCTGGGAGAAATAAGCGGCGGAACAGTAGCAAAGCTGAACAAGATGCCGGGAGATATCAAAAAACTCGGCGGAAAGATGAAAGCTGGCGCCAAGGCACTTTCTACAGCAAAAGATGCAGTGTTGATTCCATTTGAAGGAATGGAAGAACAGATTTCCGGAGTGCTTGGTAAAATAACGTACCATGTGAAATATTATGGAGCCGGAATTCAGAATCAGATCAGCAAATTAGGCGCACCAGTGACAAATGCAGTGTCTAAATTTACTGCGCCAATAAGAAAACTTGGATCGGTAATCGGTGGAAGTTTTGGAAAAGTAGGAACACAGATTTCCGGGTATGCAAGTATCATTGGAAATGCCTTTGCGCCGATTCTGTCATCGGTTGCCGGATTTATCCCATCCTTTATCAGTCTGCTGAATTTCGGGGCGGTCGCAGCCGTTGTTGTTGCCGGCTTGGGATTGATCTACAGTCAGTTTGGAACGCAGATTGATCAGCTGCTGCTTCTTGCGCAGACGAAAGGTCCGGAGATTATTTCCAATCTTGGAAATGGAATTACAGCAGCACTTCCGGGATTGATGGGGCAGGGCGCAACGCTGATTTTGGGATTAATGAATGCAATCACAGCGAATCTGCCGGCGCTTATTTCTACGGGCGCAAGTATTATAGCAACACTTGTGAGCAGTTTGGCAGAACAGCTCCCGCAATTGATTCCGGCAGCGGCAAGTATGATTCTGACACTGGTGGAGGCGCTGATCAGCAATCTCCCACAGATTATCTCGTCAGGACTTGATTTAATGATGGGGCTTGCACAGGGGATCGCAAATGCAATCCCGCAGGTGACAGCGAAAGCGCCGGTCATTATTGGAAAACTGGCATCTACGATTATTACGAACCTGCCAAAGATCATACAGACCGGTATTCAGATTCTCACACAATTGGCGGTCGGACTGGTAAAAGGAATTCCGACCCTGCTTGGTAAGATCCCGTCCATGATCAGCCAGATCAAGAATGCATTCACCAGTGTGGACTGGGGAAGTGTCGGCGTTAATATTATCAAAGGAATTGCAAGCGGACTTAGCAGCGCGGCAAAGAGTCTGGCAGATGCAGCAGCAAATGCAGCAAGCAATGCCCTTGACTGGGTGAAATCAAAACTTGGTATTCATTCACCGTCCCGTGTGTTCCGTGATCAGGTAGGTAAGATGATGGCTCTTGGTATGGGAATCGGATTTGAGAAGAATATTCCAGTCAAGAGCATGAGCGCAGGAGTCAAGAGAGCTGTAGGAAGCCTGAAGAAGTCAGCTGAATTGATTACAAGCAGAAGCACATCCAACAACAGCGTGGATGGAATACGAAACCATCCGGTATGGGGCGGACCAACGGATCAGACGGATTATGACAGATTGGAGAGGATACAGATGAAAGCGGCCAAGACGATAGCGAAGAGACCAATATATCTTGGAACAGAGCGAATTGACAAGCCACTGCCGAAAGGAGCGGTACCGCAAGTATGATTGTATATTATGAAAATTCAAAAGGGGAGCAACTGAATCTTCTGAAGGCTCCTTATAGGACTATGAAGACAGACTGGTTTGATGCGGACTGGTCAGAGTCTTCTGACGGGTATGAAAAGACCGTGACAATTGACGTATTCGGGAAACGAAACGAATTCCGGTCGAATATGGAGCAACTCTATAAGATCATAGCAGTTGATGCGGAAAATGAAGTATATGGAAGGCTGTATGTAAATGGAGCTTATTTACGATGCAGGATATTAAAATCGGCAAAGGAAGGATGGAAAGGTTACGTCTATTCCGAGGTGGGACTTACCTTTCAGGCACCGGAGCTTGTGTGGGTGGTAGAAACTGGAAAACAATTCTTTCCACAGCCCGAAGAAGAGGCAGCTGCAGGTATTGATTTTCCGTATAATCATCCGTTCGACTTTGCAGGAGTGAAGCGCGGGACCGCTGTGTGGGAAGTAGAGCATATTATTCCGAGTGATTTCCAGATGATTATCTACGGACCATGCGTGAATCCAAGAATCTTAATCAATGATTATCCTCATGAGGTATTTGTGACACTGGAACGAAATGAATATCTTGTGATCGACAGCAGATCTTGTAAGGTTATGAGATATTTATCAAATGGAACTGTGCAGAATGCATTTAATGAGAGAGCGCTGGAACATAGCATATTTGAGAAAATTCCTTCCGGGCTTTTAAATATCAACTGGTCGGGAGACTTTGGTTTTGATTTGACCTTATTTTTGAACAGGAGGGAGCCGCCGTGGTAACACTGGCAGATAAGAATCTACATGAGATTGGATATGTGAAAGATGCTAATTTTACTGCAGATGTGAATGGAGAGTACGAGTTTTCAGTTCAGATCGCAAGATCAAACTGGTATCCGGAATTGAACTTTTCCAGTTATATATACATTGTTGGTACAGAATATGGTGGAATTATCGGTGAGATCCTGACGGATACCACACTTGATTATGTGGAAGTGAAAGGGATCACCTGGCGTGGATTTTTGCAGTACAAAGTGATTGAGCCGCCGGCAGGATCTGATTACAAGAAAGTAACAGGGGAAATACATCAGGTTATGAAAGCATTGATTGAACCGGAGTTTAGTGGCTTGTATGTAGTGTCTTCCAAGAATACAGAAATCACGGTCAGTAATTATCTGTTTGACCGCTACTGTACCTTGCTTGCAGGGATTAGCAAGATGCTGAAAAGCAAAGAGTATAGGTTGAACATCCGGTTCCTTCGGGAGCAGGGAGAACCGGGATATCTGCTGATAGAAGCAGTTCCTGTTATAGATTATTCAAAAAAACTGGAACTGTCGAAAGACATGCAGCTGAATTATACAATGGATGATAAGCGGAATGGAGTGAATCATCTGATCGTAGCAGGAAAGGGAGAACTTCAGGAAAGAAATGTATTCCATCTGTATGTACAGAAAAACGGTAGTATTGGAAAAGAAAAATATTATACCGGGCTGGATGAAATCACGGAGGTGTACGAAAATACATCAACGGAGACGGATGAACTTGAGAAAAATGCAATTGAACGACTTCAGGACCGAATGAATAAGAAGACATTCAAAATGGATGTTGCAAGTCTTGGACTTCAGGTCGGTATTGGAGATATCGTAGGAGGCAGAGATTACCTGACCGGGATGTATATGTCAAAGCCTGTAAAGAACATCATCTATGAAATCACAAATGATGTAGAATCAATTACTTATAAATTGGAAGGAGAAGATGAAGAATGAAAATTGTATCTGGAAGAACCGGATCACCCCATGTGACTTCGCAGCAGTTCCGGCAGATGCTGGAAGGAATACTGGGACAGGACAGTTATATTCTCACGAGCGGAGAAAACTTAAAGCCGGAATTGAGTTCCAATAATCTGCTCAAGATCCGGAGCGGGATGATGTGCCATCATGGATGTATTTCCTGTGTGGAAATCGGAACTTATGATGAGGTCACTCTGACGAATGGATCACATGGAATGCAGAGAATTGACCTCGTGGTAAACCGGTATACCAGGAATACGGAGACAGAGGTTGAAAAATGCGAATGGAAGGTGATCACCGGGACAGCAAAGGCGAGCAGCCCAGCAGTTCCGACATATACGAAGGGCAATCTTCAGGAGGGAGATCTTGTAGATGAGTGTCCGGTATTTGAAATTCACTACAATGGAATCAATGTTACGGAGGTGAAGAGCCTGTTGAGTGTAGCGGGATCACTTGCTGAATTAAATGGCAAATTGGAGAAGAAGACGGATACTACTACTTTAGGATTTGGAGTTTCTGAAACATTCACAGGACAATACCTTAATTCAAAGCCTATCTATCAGAAAATGATATCTGTTGGAGCATTACCGAATAATACAACGAAATCTATAAGTACAGGTATTACTGGTGCTGATTATATCTGGGTTGATATGGAAAATAGTTTTGCATTCAATTCCGGTGCAAGCTATCCAATTCCGTATGTGGATCCTAAAACTGTGGCCAATTCCATAGGTGTAAGGATTACAAATAACGGCGCAACGGTTATTGTATCGACCGGAACAAACTGGTCTACATATTCCGGAGGTATTACTCTGAGGTATACCAAGAAGTAATTATTTCCAAGTTCCCTTCACATCATAATTAAGATCTGTTGATCTGGAGGTTGAACCATATTGCAAGATAGTACCTTTCATGGCGATCCCTGACACAGATGCATTGCCGGTCCATGCAACACCAGAGTTATTCGCCGTGTGTTGTACAGATGAAACGGTTTTAGCAGTAATACCAATATTCAGATTCTGATATTGAGCGTAATAGACACCGCTTGTTCCAATCTGATTTGCAAATACGAGATCCGTGATTGCTACATGGCCATATGCTTCAAAGCGTCCGTCTGTATACTTCTTTACATATCTGTTGTCACTGACTGTAATAAGCTCATATGATTTGCCATTTAATTCACTTAATATAATTTCTGTTCACATCCGGCGAAGGTCGGGTGTTTTTGTTATGCGCTTTTATATATGCAACATAGAAACATGATTCAGAGAAAGGAAAAGCTATGAAAATTATATTCAACGATGGTCAGGAGCTGACAGTGCAGGATGCATCTATCCAAGCTGATGGTGGTCTTCTGGTCAAAACAATCTCAGCAACAGAGGATGAGATCAAAGCGATTTTTTCAGACACCATGACAACAAAGAAGATGACAGTCCAGGAGCGTGGATCAGAGCTTGCATGCTATGAAAATTATACGAAGTTTGATGCTGTTGTGAAGTATACAGCGGGCATTCTTGGAATTGTCATGTACCAGGAAGAGCAGGCACCGGAAGACCGAATCAAGGCACTTGAGAAAGAAAAGGCAGACATGAAGGAGAAGATTGACCAGTTAGAGGGCTGTCTTCTGGAAATGTCTGAGCTGGTATATCAGTAATGGTAACTCTATTAACCAATTTATTCATAATGCTACAAAACAACGGAGGTAAAGAAATGATGGCAATGTTATGGGCACAGCAGATTATGTTGGGAAAGAAAACGTATGAACAGGTTCCAAGACTTTTGAAAGATAAGGTAAAAGAGATCCTGGAAGATTCCGGAATGGGCGAACTTGTTACAGATGAGACACAGGAGTAGAGGTGAAAACAGATGGCAGTAAAAACAGCACAGTATATATTTAATGGTCAGACGATTAATCTGACATACAATTCAACATCAGGAAAATGGGAAGCGACGGTAACTGCACCAAGTAAATCCAGTTATAACCAGACGGACCACGTTCTGGGCGGTACGGTAAAGGCTACAGACGTGGCAGGAAATACAACGACCGTTGATCAGAGCCATGCAACACTTGGTTCCTCTCTGAAGATCAGAGTCAAAGAGAAGGTAGCTCCGGTAATCAGTATCACTGCACCGACAGCCGATTCTTATATTACAAACGCAACACCGACCATCAAGTTTACGGTAACAGATGCAGATTCTGGTGTAAATTCCGGTACAATCGCAATGAAGCTGGATGGTACAGCCGTTACAGTTACAAAGACAGCAATCACAGGTGGATATGAATGCAGCTATAAACCGACTACCGCACTGAAAGATGGAAGTCACACAATTTCTGTGACAGCATCAGATAATGATGGAAATGCAGCTTCAGCGAAGACAGCAACCTTTACAGTGGATACAGTACCGCCGACTCTGACGATTACAGCACCGGCAGAAGGTCTTGTGACAAATAAGACAACTATTACTGTTACAGGTAAGACAGACGATGCAACATCTAAGCCGGTTACAGTTACTGTAAATGGTGCAGCGGCTACAGTTGGGACAGATGGATTCTTTAGCAAGGATGTAACGCTGACCAATGGTGCAAACAAGATTACGATCATTGCCAAGGACAAAGCAGGTAAGACTACAACGATCACGAGAAATGTAACGCTTGATACAGCCGCTCCGGTGATCAAGTCTATCACCCTGACTCCGAATCCGGTTGATTGTGGTAAGACCTTTGTGATTGCTGTAGAGATTACGGACTAGGAGGTTCTGCTATGGTCGTGAAGGCAACCGGCAAGGTAGACGGGAAAGAGGTTATCTTTGAACGGGCAGAAGGGGATCTGTGGAAAGTCACGATCCCCTATGATCTTGATGGGATGTATGTGGTAGAAGTGACTGCAGAAGACGAGGCGGGTAATATAGCATTTTGCACGAAGTTACTGTTAATCGTGGATCCAGCTACTCTATGCATCCATCTCATACCATATGAGTATACCGTGGAAGTAGTTCAGGAAGAATTTTGTGTGGATGTGGTTCATCCGTGTCATGGGAGGTGCTGTTGTGAATAGAGTAAGATTTATCCAGGGTGAGGACAAACATGTCAAACTGCTGGTAAGAAGTCCGAATAATGAACCATTTACCATTCTGGCAGCATCTTACAGTCTGTCACGGTTTGGAGAAGTTGAATCTCATGGAGAATGTGAGATCAATGGTCATTATCTGGATATTAAAATTGCACCAGTGCAAAAGGCGAAGTCTTATATACTGGAAGTTACTTATGTGGTTGCTGATTCAACGAGGAAAGTAAGGATAGAAGTAGAGGTGGTATGATGCTGACAATCACGGAAATCAAATTGAGCAAAAATCCTGTCGGGACAGGGGAAAAGTTTACCATATCTGTGCAGATTCAGGAGACAGCAGATTATCCGTATGACTATCCTTATGATTTCCCGGTATCCTGCACGGGCACAGCGAAACCGAAAGAAACATAAAAATGATTTTCAGAGGGACTGAATATTGTATCATCAAATTACCCTGAGCTATTTAAATAAGAAGAAACTCGTTTGAATTAACTGACAACCGTGATATACAGGTGGTACAAAAAAACACCGAAAACCTCAGAGTTTATGCGGCTCATTGAGGTATTGCTATGGCAGCAGGAGCTATCATTATAACGTTATTGGAGTTGATTGTCGGAACTATTGTAAATATCATATTGGGATGGAATGTATGGGATTATAGTAATCTGCCAGGTAATTTATGGGGACAGATCTGTCCGCAGTTTACAGTATTATGGTTTTTTCTTTCAGCAGTGGCAGTTTACCTGGATGATTGGATCAGATGGTTATTGTGGGAAGAAGAGAGACCCAGATATAAATTTTAAAGAAAGAAGTATGGCTATGGAAACAATTATTTCAGCCTGCATCTCAGCAGGCGTAACACTAGTGATTTGTCTACTGAACAATCACGGACAGCAGGAAAAGACAAGAGCTCTTATGGAATACAAGCTGGATGAGCTAACCAAAAGAGTAGATAAGCACAATAATGTAGTTGAGCGAACATATAGTATTGAACAGAGGCTTTCTGTTCAAGAGGAACAGATTAGAGTTGCAAACCATAGAATTAGTGATTTGGAGGGAATCGAACATGAACATTGAAACATTAATGCAGTATATGAGTTACATTTTGGCAGGAATCGGAGTGCTGGCCTTCTTGGTCAGCGTGATCGTGCAGGCAATCAAGGAGATGCCAGCATTGAAGAAAATACAGACGAATGTTGTGGCACTGATCACATCACTGATCCTGACACCGGCAGCAGTGATCGTCTTGTGCACCTATTATCAGATAGTGATTGATTGGTATTACATTTTCGCATCATTCATTGCCGCTTTTATAGTTTACCTGGTCAGTACTGGTGGCTGGGAGAGAGTGGCAGAGATGTGGAACAGAAACGCATATAAGAAAAAGTAGAATTGTACCGGTACAAGAGATGCATAGAAGACATGAAAGGAGAGTAATATGAAATTATTCTTAATTGCTGGACACGGAGAGGGAGATTCTGGCGCAGTAGGCGGAGGATACACCGAAGCAGAACGAGTCAGAGCGTTGGCCGCCAAAATTAAAGAACTTGGCGGAGAAGCGGTCATTCTTGGGGATACGAGTAAAAACTGGTACAGAGATAAGCTGATAAGTACTTACAACTTCTCGGAAGATTCAAACATTTTAGAGCTGCATATGGATGCAGGCGGTGGATCGGCACGAGGCGGACATATCATCATCAAAGAGGGATTCGCTCCAGACGAATACGATTTGTCACTTGCTCTTTTTATCTCTACATTAATGCCGGGAAGAGCCGAGAATATCAAGTATCGTTCTAACCTGGCAAATGTAAACCGGGCTGCCAAGAGAGGGCTGAATTATCGTTTAATGGAATGCGGATTTATTGACAATGATCAGGACAGAAAAATTTTTAATGATTATATTGCGGAAATCGCGGAAGGAATCCTCAGGGCTTTCGGAATTATTGTGACGAAAAAAACGACGGGAAAATGGATAAAAGACAAAGTCGGTGACTGGTGGCAGGATCCGGATGGAAGCTATCCACGGAACTGTTGGAGAAAAATAGCAGGGACATTTTACTGGTTTAACGAGAAAGGGTACGTTGTCCAGAATCAGTGGATTCAGTACCAGGGAAATTTCTACTGGCTTAACGGAACAGGGGGAATGCGGACCGGCTGGAATAAGATTGACGGGGAATGGTACTTCCTGAATGATGGAGTAGTCGCACCAAAGAAACCGGTTGGGGCTATGTTAACCGGTTGGGTTCTGGCAGGTGGAAACTATTTCTATCTACGACCGAAGAGAGAAGGAAAACATGCACAGGGAACACTACTGGAAGGTGAGTTAAAAGGATATGCCAGTAACGACTATTATCTTGTTAAATCCGGAGAAGACAGATGTTATCAGACAGGCCAGATGCTTACCGGATGGAGACAGGCAGGAGATGATTATTACTGGTACAATATGAAAGCAACATCGGCATCTCCGCTCGGTGCCATGTATAAGAACAAATGGCTGAGCCTTAAGGAAGCTGATTACTATTTTAAATCAGACGGCAAGATGGCGAAAAATGAAACGCTAACGATCAACGGAAAGAAGTACACATTCGGTCCGACAGGATATCTGCAGTAATAAGATCCCGGAGTGGTAAGCTCCGGGGTGAATATTGTATCATCTGATTTCGTGTTGCATTTTGATGCATTTCGTGTTGCATAGGATTCTAAAATAACTGAAATATTTATAATATGCTAGAATGATTCTAAATAATAAAAATGCGGGAAACCCTTGATTTATAAGGGATATCCCGCATTCGTTGTAAATTCACACTTTCATTAAAAAGTGGACCTGGCGGGAATCGAACCCGCGTCCAAAAACCTGTCCCATGTACTTCTACTATCATAGTCAGTTATTTGACATTCCCTCTGCCGTACGAAAACTAACATCCTTACGGGTTCAGTAGCTTCATAATACGCCTGACGGCTCAAAGCTTTGCCATCATCGTTTCTCACATAGTCGGTGCCAGATTCCTAAAGTGTGAGTGCTTCAGGGCTGACATGCAGCATTTAGGCTGCAGCTAATTCGAAATTATCGTTAGCGTTTAATTTTAAGTTTGCGATTTAACGCATCAGCCTACGGATAGCTTCTCCATCTTCGAGATCCCTGTCGAAACCAGTACAAGCCCTGATCAGGGTAGAGTAATGAATACTCTCTACTGTAACAGACACGTCCTTGCGTGTGCTGTACATATTAATATAGTAAAAAGAAATATAAATGTCAAGTGGTTATTGCGTTAAAAGAAGTAAAAAAGCAGTAAAAAAGTTACTGTTCACACGCTACTATCCTGCGAGGCGTTTTGGCATGAATATGCCAAAATCCCGAAACATTGTACAACCTTTACAAATTCATCCATTATCATTGCTATTTTTTAGTAAAAAGAGTATACTTTAAAGCACTAAACACCAGGAGTATAAAATTATGAACACACACTCATCTGGATATTACAGCATAGACAAAGACTATAATATCCTAAGCTATAACGACACTGCCAAACAACTGTACCCCAATCTCCAGCCGGGAGTGAAATGCTATAAGGCACTTATGGGGCTTGATTCCCCATGCCCGCCCTGCCCTGTAGCACTGGGGATACAGGGGCCAAAGACCTACCTGGATCCGATCCGTCATATTTATGAGACAGTTGATGCAGTAGAGACTGTACAGCCCGACGGTAGCAGAGGACATGCACTTGTATTCAGCACAGTAGCCGAAGGAGAAAGCCTGTCAAAGTCTATTCCCACAGGTGAGAACTCTCTCCGTCTGCTGGGTGCCATCAACCTGCTTGCTTCTGACTACATGTCTGTTTATGGCGTAAACCGGGAAACCGGGAAAATCTCCGTATATCGTTCCAGATTTACTGATGCTTTTGCGGATATTAAAGATAATGCAGACTATAAGCTGTCATTTAATTTTATCATCCAGAAATATATTCATCCGGATGAGCGTTCCTATGTGTCCAGACACCTGAATTATGAAACCCTGCTGGAAAGACTTTCTCAGGAAGCCTCTTTCAAAATCCATTTCAGGGTTGTCACAGATACTGTCCATTACTATTATCTGCTCATTGCCAGAAACGGAAACGCCGATGACTATCGGGATTTCGTAATTGCAGTGGCCTGTGAAGACAATGATGTGACAGCACGCAAAATCTATGAAAATCAGCTCCACTCTCTTCTGGCATCCATTACCCATGCTGCCGGCTACTTTCATCTCGACCTTACAGATGATAAGATTCTGAAGATCGGAGGCACTTCTGCCCTGGCCTATAAGATAGATGCTGACGCTTCCATTGACCATTTTATTGCAGAGACTGCTGTTTTTATACCGGTATTAAAGGACAGAAATGATTTCATCAACGCATTTTGCCGCAGTTCCCTGATGAAAAGCTACGAGGACGGTCAGGTAGAGGTCACCAGAGTTTCCCGCTGTCTCTACGATGACAATATAACCAGGCTTTCCAAATATGTGACAAGACTGCTGCTCAATCCTTCCAATAACCATCTGGAAGCAATCCTCTACGGTGAGGATGTCACCAGAACACAGGAAGCCTATGAGACACAGGTAAGTATTGTCCAGACACTGAGCAGCAACTACCTGAACGTATACCTGATCAATCCCAGAGAAAAAACTCTCTCTGTGATCAAGCAGGAAGACCGCGATGTCCCTGCTCCGGACAAAAAACACAACAATACATACCCCTATGATCTTTTCCTCTCAGACTATATCCGGCAGCGTGTATATCCGGATGACCGTACAATGCTGGAAGAATCACTGGAACTGGATAATGTAATGAGTGTTTTGTCCGGTCAGTCCGAATACAAGGGGAATTACCGGATAAATGACAGGGATGGTATCCATTACTATCAGTTCCGCTTTATCAAAAACGAAGACTCCGGTATCATTGTTCTGGGATTTTTGAATGTGGACGATGTGGTGGAATCAGAAATCAGACACCAGAAGCTTCTCAAAGAAGCTCTTGATACTGCCGAACGTGCCAATGCAGAGAAATCCAATTTTCTTTCCCGTATGTCCCACGATATGCGTACGCCGTTGAATGGGATCATTGGTCTGCTGGAAATCGATAAAAAGCACGAAAATGATATCGGATTCCTGAAAAGTAATCGTGAAAAAGCATTCATTTCAGCCAGTCATCTGCTCTCTCTTATCAATGATGTACTGGATATGTCCAAGATCGAGGAGGGCGGACTTGTACTCAACCATGAACCTTTTGATCTGATCAGATATGAAAAAGAGACACAGATGCTGATTGATATGCAGGCACAGAAAAACGGCATTGATTTCACCGTTCATATCGCACCGGAGATATACGAACATCCCTTTGTATACGGCAGCCCTCTGCACCTCCGTCGTGCCATGATGAATATTTACAGTAACTGTATCAAATACAACAGAGAAAATGGGGCAATCCATACGGAGATCCATGCTCTCCCTTCCCATGATCATAAGCTGGTCTGCAGATGGACGATCTCTGATACGGGAATCGGCATCAACAAAGAATATCTGGAGAAGATCTTTGAACCCTTTACTCAGGAGAATATGGATGCCCGAAGTGTATATCATGGCACCGGACTGGGTATGAGCATTGCCAAAGCGCTATTTGAACAGATGGGTGGTACCATTGAGATTTCCAGTACTCCGGGTATCGGAAGTACTTTTGTGATCACTTTGCCATTTGAAGAGGCAGAAGAAACGGATATCTCTTCTGAGCCAGAATCTGAGCGAAACTCCATTCAGGGCATAAAGATCCTGCTGGCAGAGGATAATGAAATAAACAGAGAAGTGGCACAGGTACTCCTTGAAGAGGAAGGTGCTGTGGTAACTGCAGTATCCAATGGCAGGGAAGCTGTAAAACTTTTCTCCCGTCACCCCGAGGGGACATTTGATGTGATACTTATGGATATTATGATGCCTCTGATGGACGGATACGAGGCCACACGCCAGATCCGGAAGCTTGACAGGACGGATGCTTCTTCCATTCCCATCATCGCACTGACCGCTAATGCTTTTGCAGAGGATGTACGCCATGCACTGGACTGTGGTATGAACGCACATCTGGCCAAACCACTGGATGTAAAAAAAATGATCCATACGATTGCCTGTTACTGTTCAAGGGTATGCATAAGTCATTGTAAAAAGTGACGAATTTTTATTTTTTTATATTGTGGATAATCATGTCCAGGGGATCCTTGTACACGATCATGACCGGATCTTTTATAATTATGGAACGGATCATCAGGAATGCCTTGCACCAGAAAATATATTTGACAGAGTGTCCAGGATATTTGGATAAAGAAAACCGATGGCTTTAGCTGTTTCCCAGTTTACACCATCGGTTTTCTTAAGTCCAGTTAGTCCTTGAACAGTAACGTAAAAAATTAGCATTTTTAATATCATTTCACATATTTTTTATAAAGATAATTACTGTCAGACAGGGAAGAATGTGTTAATATAATAATATGAGTAATTATAAATCTTAACAAGAAAATTCGGAAAAAGGAGAGGTTTCTTATGCCAACAACATACGCACATTATAAATTCGGAAAAGAGGTGCTCAGCGCACTTCCAAGACCCCTTCAGAATTCTATAGAAGCGCATAGAGAGTTGTTTGATATTGGGTTACATGGACCGGATATCTTATTTTATTATAATGCATTAAAGAAAGATCCGGTGAATGAACAGGGGCATACACTTCATGAACAATTTGCCGATGAGTTTTTCCATCATGCTGTTGAAGTGATTGAGAAAGCAAAAGATCCGGCAGCGGCGCGTGCATATATTTATGGATTTATCTGTCATTTTGCTTTAGACAGTGAATGTCATCCTTATGTTGAAAAAATTATGCAGGTAGGAAGAGTTTCACACAATGAGATTGAGATGGAGCTGGATCGAATGATGCTGACGGAAGATTATCATGATCCTTTGCGCTATCTGACAGCGAAGCATATTCATCCTAAGATGGAGTATGCGGAAGTGATCGCACCATTTTTCAAAGATGTAACAGCCGAGCAGATCTATAAGGCATTAAAAGGGATGGTTTTTTATCATAAGCTGTTTCTGGCACCGACATCTGGAAAGCGAAAAGCGTTGTTTCTTGGGATGAAGGCAGTGGGAAAATACGATTCATTGCATGACATAGTGATGAGTGTAAAGCCAGATCCGTTATGTCAGAAATATTGTAAGGTTTTAAAACGGCAATATTCAGGTGCAGTGCCGTTAGCTGCGAGTCTGATCGTACAGTATCAGAAGAAATTATTCCAGGATACACCGCTTCCGGAACGTTTTCATGAGACATTCGGTGCAGGAGAAGAGTGGGAGAAACTGCGTCTGTAGAGAATCGAAGAAAAGAGTAACAGACTGCTTGCCAGGAGAGATGCAGAAGAAGAGAAAAAGAGTCAGGAGAATGTAGATGAAGGAATTCGTTAAAGTGCAGGATATCACGAAAACTTATAAAATGGGTGAAGTTGAGATTCATGCAGTGGATCACATCAGCTTTTCGATTGAGCAGGGAGAACTTGTTGTAATCGTTGGACCAAGTGGTGCAGGTAAGACAACTGTGCTTAATATTCTCGGTGGAATGGATACGGCAACAAGCGGGAAGCTGTATGTAGATGGAAAAGATATTACAGCTTATAATTCCAAACAGCTGACAGGATACCGCAGAGATGACATCGGATTTGTTTTTCAGTTTTATAATCTTGTGCCGAATCTGACCGCATTGGAAAATGTTGAGCTTGCGTTGCAGATCAGTAAGGATCCGTTGGATGCACAGGCAGTTTTGGAGGAAGTTGGTCTGGGGGAACGGAAGAATAATTTTCCGGCACAGCTTTCCGGCGGTGAGCAGCAGCGAGTTTCAATCGCGAGAGCATTAGCGAAGAACCCAAAGCTTTTGCTTTGTGATGAGCCAACAGGTGCATTGGATTACAATACAGGAAAATCAATTTTGAAATTACTTCAGAATATGTGTAGAGAAAAGGGAATGACAGTTATTATCATTACACATAATCAGGCACTTGCGCCGATGGCAGATCGATTGATTCATATAAAAAATGGACAGGTAGCAAGAATGGAATCTAATGAGAATCCGACTTCGATTGATGAAATTGAATGGTAGGGGATGTGGATGAAGAAAGCATTACGAAAAAACTTTTATATGGAGATCCGTCATAGCCTTGGACGTTTTTTATCCATTTTCTTTATTGTTGCGATAGGATGTGCATTCTTTTCCGGAATTCGTGCATCAGAGCCGGATATGAGATATTCAGGAGATGCATATTTCGATGAGAAGAACCTGATGGATATTCAGGTAATGAGTACAATGGGACTGACAGAAGATGATCTGGATGCAATTCGTGCTGTGGATGGTGTATTGGATGCAGAAGGAAGCTATGCAACAGATGTACTTTGTACGATTCAGGGAAACCAGGTAGCAGTTCATGTTATGGCGCTCCAGAATAAGATGAATCAAGTTCAGTTAGAAGATGGCAGGCTTCCAGAAAAGGAAAATGAATGTGTAATAGATGCAGATTATCTGGATGGAAAGAATCTGAAGATTGGGGATAGGATCACATTATCGAGTGGGACTTCGGATTCTTTGGAAGATACACTTAAGACAGATACATTTACAATTGTTGGTACGGTCAGCAGTCCGGAGTATATTGCATTTCACAGAGGCAGTACAACAATCGGAAATGGAAGTGTCAGTGCCTTTCTTTGCGTTCCAGAGAAAGCATTTTCATTAGATGTGTATACAGAGATTACAGTGCAGATTGAAGGTGCAAAGGAAGCAACTGCATTTACGAAAGAATATGAAGAACATGTGGATTCTGTGCTGAAAAAGGTTCAGGCAATTAAAGCGGAAAGAGAACAGGCCAGATATGATGAGATTACTTCGACAGCGCAGGAAAAAGTGGATGAAGCACAAGAAGAGTTAGCTCAGGCAGAGCAGGATTTGGCGGATGGAAAAGAAGAGGCGGAAGAAGAACTTGCAAGTGCAAGAGAGAAACTTGATGCAGCGCAGAAAGAGCTTGAACGGGGAAGAAATCAGCTGGCAGCTTCGAAGCTTGAACTGGAGCAGTCGAGAAATCTTCTGATATCAAAGCAAAAGGAGCTGAATCAGTCCAAAGCAAAAGTTGAGCAGGGAGCACAGGAACTTAGCGAAAAACAGATTGCACTTACAACATTAAGAAATCAGCTGGCACAACTGAAAGAGCAGGAAGAAAGTCTGGAAGATCAGAGACAAGAACTTTTAGCGCAACAGACACAGATGCAGCAAAAGAAAGACGAGCTTCTGAAAGCAAAGGAAGAATTGCAGCAACAGGCAGAAGACTATCAGTCTGCGTATCAGCAGATTTATCAGCCGATGAAACAGTCTTATGAAGAATTAAATACACAGTATGAACTTCTTTTACAGAACTATGAGGCACTGAAAGAAGAATACGACCGGAAGCAGGAAGCAGGAGAAGAAGATCCGGAATTAAAAGCTCAGTTAGAACAGTTGGAAGCTGAAAAAACAGCAATGGAAGAGAAGTTGACTGAATGGAAAGCAAATCTGGATAAAATGGAACTGGAGGCGAAAGCTGCCGAAGCGGAAATTCAGAAAAACCAGACAAAAATCGAAGCCGGATTGACGCAGATCAACGAAGGACTTCCAGCAGTTGAAGCCGGGATAGCTCAGATTGAAGCGGGTATTCCGGTATTACAGGATAATATACAGAAACTGACGGATGTGCTGACACAGGGGGATGCTGCAATCCTTACCGCAAGTCGGCAGATAGATCAGGCAAAGGCGCAGATTATGTCCGGTCAGCAGCAGATTGACAGCGGATGGCAGCAGATCAGTGAGGGACAGAAGAAGATTGATGAGGCACAGCAGCAATTAAGCAGCGGAACAAAGGAGCTGGAAGACGGTTGGGCAGAGTATGAGGAAGGTCGTATAGAAGCTCAGGAGAAGATTGAAGATGGAGAACGGCAGATTACAGAAGCAAGAGAAGAGCTTGCGAAAGCACAGCAGAAGATTGATGATCTTGAAAAGCCAAAGTGGTATGTCTATGATAGGAACAATCTGACAGAATACAGTGGATACGGAGATAATGCAGACCGTATGCGGGCAATCGGTAAAGTGTTCCCACTCATTTTCTTCCTTGTTGCAGCATTGATCAGTCTGACAACAATGACACGAATGGTAGAGGAGGAGAGAACGCAGATCGGTATTTTGAAGGCTCTCGGATATGGAAATGCTTCAATTGTTGGAAAATATCTCTGGTATGCGATCCTTGCGACATTAACCGGTGGTGTTTTCGGAATTCTGATTGGAGAAAAGATAATTCCATATATCATTATCACTGCATATAAGATCTTGTATCGTCATATGTATGATGTTGTGATCCCGTATAATTTGTATTATGCTGTAACAGCATGTGCAGCGGCACTTGCATGTACAGTAATCGCAACACTGTTCTCATGTATGAAAGAATTACGAGAGCAGGCAGCAGAATTGATGCGTCCGCCGACACCAAAACAGGGAAAACGAGTATTTCTGGAACGAGTTCCGTTTATCTGGAAAAATCTGAATTTTACATGGAAATCGACCGTGCGTAATCTGGTGCGGTATAAAAAACGCTTCTTCATGACAGTATTTGGAATTGGCGGTTGTATGGGCATGATGTTGTTTGGTTTTGGATTAAAAGATTCTATTTCAGCAATCGTTCCGCTTCAATACGAACAGATTCAGCTTTATGATGGAGACGTTATTTTAAAGGAAGATGTGACAGAAGAAGAGAGAATTGAGGTTCAGAAAGAACTGGATACGGATAAGAAGGTATCAGTGACTGCAGAAAATCTTTTGAAAAATATTGAGGTCAGTTCAGGAGAGTCTTCTCAGGAAGTTTATTTAGATGTACCAAAAGATGTAGAAGCATTCAAAAAGTTTGTCGTGATCCGGGATCGGAAGACAAAAGAAATTTATTCCTTGGATAATAAAGGAGCAATCCTGACTGAAAAAGTAGCGAAACTGCTGGAAGTCAATGTCGGTGATAAATTAACGATTGATACAGATGATGGAGAGAAAACAGTCTTGATCAGCGCAATCTGTGAGAACTATATGGGACATTATCTCTATATGACATCTGAAGTCTATGAAAAGACATTCGGTGAGGCTCCGGCCTATAATTCAATTTATTATAGAACTCAGGACCGTACAACAGAGGAGGCAAAGGATGTCGGCGAAAATGTAATGAAGTGTGATGGAACACTTAGCATCAGCTATACGACAAGCCTGAAAAAGCAGGTGGATCATATGCTGGAGAGTCTGGACATCGTGATTGTTGTATTGATTATTTCAGCAGGAATGCTGGCATTTGTAGTGCTGTATAATCTGAATAATATTAACATTACAGAGCGCAAGAGAGAACTGGCAACATTAAAGGTACTTGGATTTTATGACAAGGAAGTTTCTTCTTATGTTTACAGAGAGAATATCCTGCTGACCTTGATTGGGGCACTGGCAGGATTGTTGATCGGAAAAATTCTGCACCGCTTTATTGTTGAGACAGTGGAGATTGATTCGGTTATGTTTGGACGAAATATCGATCCACCAAGTTTCTTGTATGCCTTTCTTCTGACAGTGGCCTTTTCTTTGTTTGTCAATGGAGTGATGTATTTTAAGTTAAAGAAGATTAACATGGTTGAATCACTCAAGAGTGTAGAATAAGACAGATTTGTCAGGAAATATAATAACGAACATAATAATGGATTGCAGAGAAGCTGCATGGAACATAGATACAATTGTGAAATGTTCCATGACAGCTTCTTTGTTGTTGCCGGCCGCATATAGCGTAAGCAGCAACCGCACGTAGCATGAACAATAACTTTTTGTTAAAAAGCACTTGAAATATACCTGTAGGGGGTATATACTAATGATTAGAAAATATACCCCCTGGGGGTTATACGATAGGAGAAATACAATGGAAGAAAAGAAAGTCTGTCCGGGATGTTGTCACAAGACAAAGGATCGACCGGAAAAAGAATATAAAGATCTGATGAATCGTCTGAGTAGAATTGAAGGACAAGTCAGGGGAGTTCGAAGGATGGTTGAAGAAGGCGCGTATTGTCCGGATATTCTGATTCAGGTATCTGCGGTGAATGCGGCTCTGAATAGTTTCAATAAAGTGCTTTTGGCAAACCATATCCGGACATGTGTGGCAGATGATATCCGGGATGGAAAAGATGAAACGATTGACGAGCTCGTGACGACACTTCAGAAATTGATGCGATAAAAGATCTGAAGAGAGATCTGGCACAAAAAGTCCGGATCACAACTTGAAGGAGGAGTAAGATGGAACAATATAATGTGACGGGAATGAGTTGTGCAGCCTGCAGTGCCCGTGTTGAGAAGGCAGTTGGGAAAGTCCCCGGAGTTGAGAACTGTTCAGTCAGTCTTCTGACGAATTCCATGGGAGTGGAAGGCACAGCAACAGTAGATGCGGTCATTGCGGCTGTTGAGGAAGCTGGATATGGGGCAACGTTGAAATCTGCAAAGAATGAAGGGCATGGGATGAATCAAAGTGAGCAGAACTGTGCGGAAGATGCGTTGAAAGACAGGGAGACACCGAAGATGAAAAGGCGTCTGATTGCTTCTTTGTGTTTTTTGATTCCGCTCATGTATCTGTCAATGGGGCATATGATGTGGGGCTGGCCACTTCCGGTATTTCTGGAAGGGAATCATGTGGCGATGGGGCTGGCGCAGCTCCTGTTAACGACAATCGTTATGGTGATCAATCAGAAGTTTTTTATCAGTGGATGGAAAGGCATGATCCATAGAGCACCAAATATGGATACGCTGGTTGCACTTGGTGCAGGTGCATCTTATGGATATAGCGTGTATGCATTATTCGCTATGACAGCAGCGCAGACGGCAGGCGATATGGATCATGTGATGGAGCTGATGCATGAATTTTATTTTGAATCAGCAGCAATGATTTTAACGTTGATCACAGTCGGAAAGATGCTTGAAGCGCATTCAAAGGGAAAGACAACAGATGCATTAAAGAGCCTTATGAAGCTGGCGCCAAAGACAGCAACGCTCCTGCGTGATGGAAAAGAACAGGAAGTTTCTATCGATCAGGTAAGAAGAGGAGATCAGTTTGTTGTAAGACCGGGGGAGAATATTCCGGTGGATGGAATTATTCTGGAAGGAAACAGTGCAGTAGATGAAGCTGCCCTGACCGGAGAGAGTATACCGGTAGATAAAGCAGAAGGGGATAAGGTGTCTGCAGCTACAATGAATCAGTCAGGTTTTCTACGCTGCGAGGCGACGAGAGTTGGTGAGGATACAACATTATCACAGATTATTCAGATGGTAAGTGATGCGGCAGCAACAAAAGCGCCAATTGCCAAAGTGGCAGATAAAGTTTCAGGAGTATTTGTTCCGACAGTTATTTCTATTGCAATTGTCACAATGATCGTATGGCTGCTTGTCGGAGAGTCTGTTGGATTTGCACTTGCAAGGGGAATTTCTGTTCTGGTGATCAGCTGCCCGTGTGCATTAGGTCTGGCCACTCCGGTTGCAATTATGGTTGGAAATGGAATGGGCGCGAAGAATGGAATCATGTTTAAGACAGCTGTTTCGCTGGAAGAGACAGGAAAGACGGAGATTGTCGCACTGGATAAGACAGGAACGATCACAAGTGGAGAACCGAAGGTGACGGATTTGCTCCCTGCGGACGGAATGACAGAACATGAATTATTATTTTTTGCAAATGCATTGGAGAAGAAAAGTGAGCATCCGCTTGCCCGGGCGATTCTTGCAAAGGCAGAAGAAAATGGGGAAGCAGAGCAGAAAAGTGAAATCACACAGTTTCAGGCAGTTCCGGGAAACGGTCTGTCAGGAAAACTTGGAGAGGACTGGCTGTACGGAGGCAATTTCAAATTCATTTCTGACAAAATGAAGATTTCTGCCAGCATAAAAGAACAGGCAGAACAGTTGGCTCAGCAGGGAAAGACACCGCTGTTTTTTGGAAAAAACGAGCAGTTCCTTGGTATGATCGCAGTTGCGGATGTGATCAAGGAAGATAGTCCACAGGCAGTGAAAGAACTTCAGAATATGGGAATCCATGTTGTTATGCTGACCGGAGATAATGAGCGCACAGCGAAGGCAATTGGTGAGCAGGCAGGTGTGGATGAAGTGATCGCAGGTGTTCTTCCAGAAGGAAAAGAACAGGTGATCCGCAAGCTGAAAGAAAAAGGAAAGGTTGCGATGGTAGGTGACGGTATCAATGACGCACCGGCACTGACCAGGGCAGATATGGGAATTGCAATTGGAGCTGGGACAGATATTGCAATCGATGCAGCGGATGTTGTGCTGATGAAGAGCCGGTTAAGTGACGTGCCGGCAGCAATCCGTATGAGCCGTGCAACATTGCGCAACATTCATGAGAATCTGTTCTGGGCATTTTTCTATAATGCGATAGGAATTCCACTGGCAGCAGGAATCTGGATCCCGGTCTTTGGTTGGAAATTAAATCCGATGTTCGGAGCGGCGGCAATGAGCCTGTCCAGTTTCTGTGTAGTGACAAATGCATTGAGACTGAATCTGTTTAAAATGTACGATGCCAGCAAAGACAGAAAAAGAAAGATGAAAAAGGTAGAAACAGCAGAAAATACTGTTTCAGATATTGTCTTAACAGACAAAAATGAGTCAGAAAACAAGGAGGAGACAAAAATGACAAAGACAATGAAAATCGAAGGAATGATGTGTGGACACTGTGAGGCGGCTGTGAAGAAAGCTCTCGAGACACTTGAGCAGGTTGATACAGCAGAAGTCAGCCATGAGGCCGGAACAGCAGTTGTAACACTGAATTCCGAAATCAGTAATGAAGTGCTGAAAAAGACAGTCGAAGACAAAGATTATACAGTAACAGCGATCGAGGATTAATGAGCAAAGAAGAGGTTCCCTGCGGAAATGAAAGATTCTGCAGGGAACCTCTTAGATTATAAAAATAATGTAACAGTTACGTATTAGTCCTTGTATACAATCTTTCCATCACAGATTGTATATTTTACTTTTCCATACAATTCCCATCCGGTAAATGGAGAATTAGAAGACTTAGAAGCATAAGTCTCAGGAGTCCATTTTTCATTCGGATCAAACAGTACAAGATCAGCTGATTTTCCTTCTGCGACAGAACCGCACGGAAGGTGATACAGGCTGGCAGGATTGATCGTCATCTTCTCAATCAGCTGGCTTAATGTCAGGTGTCCCGGACGTACAAGGGAAGTGATTCCGAGAGCAAGGGAAGTCTCAAGACCAATAATACCGCTTGGTGTTTGGGTGATAGGACGGGATTTCTCTTCCGTACTGTGTGGCGCATGGTCTGTAGCGATCAGATCGATCGTACCGTCTTTGAGACCTTCAATGATAGCAAGACGATCATTTTCTGTACGAAGCGGCGGGTTCATCTTGGCAAGAGAGCCGTATTTTAACACAGCTTCATCTGTCAAAGTGAAATGATGCGGAGTTGCCTCTGCATGCAGATTTGCTCCCATAGCTTTAAAGGTACGTACCAGTTCAACGGACTGTCCGGAGCTGATATGCTGGATCACGACCTGTGCACCGGAACGAAGCGCCAGCAGACAATCTCTGGCAACAAGAGATTCTTCAGCAATCGAAGGAGATCCGTAGATGCCCAGCGCATCAGATACAGGTCCGTGGTTGATTCCGTTTGTTTCAATAAATGCAGGATCTTCTTCATGAAGACTGATCGGAAGGTCAAGTGCCTTCGCCTCTTCCATGGCCTTATAGAGAAAGGCAGCATTCTTAAGAGGAATTCCGTCATCTGTGAATCCACAGGCACCGGCAGCGGCAAGTTCTTTCATAGAAGTCATTTCCTCACCTTTGAGTCCGCAGGAGACAGCAGCAGCCTGGAAAATATGGATGTCTTCCAAAGCCTCCCGTTCCATCAGGTCTTTGAGAACCGGAACAGAATCGATGACCGGTGAAGTATTTGCCATACAGATCACGGAAGTAAATCCACCGGCAGCAGCTGCAAGAGATCCGGTATGGAGATCTTCTTTATAAGTAAATCCGGGATCACGGAAATGAATGTGTGTGTCAACAAGTCCTGGAGAAATCATAAGTCCTGCAGCATCAAGCTCATCCTCTCCATTTTCAGGTGTCAGAGTTCCGGCATCTGCGAGTGTCTGGATCAGACCGTCTGTGATGCGAAGGTCGACAAGACGTTCTGTATCAGATGCAGGATCAATTAGAAAACCATTTTTTATAAGCATAATTCATCCTCCTTTTGCTGTTAAGTATACCGTATTTTTGATAGAGATTCAAATTTATTAGAAAATGTGTTATCATAAACGCACCGTAACATGAAAAAAAAGAGGGCAGAAAGGTTATCTCTGAATTTTACCGGATCCAGACAATCGTTCTGCGGAAAGAAGGAGTAAATGAAAGAATACGATTATCTGATTGTCGGAGCAGGTCTTTATGGAGCTGTCATGGCACATGAATTAAAGAAAAAAGGGAAGAAATGTCTTGTGATTGACCGAAGAGATCATATTGCAGGAAATATTTACTGTGAGGACATAGAAGGAATCCATGTACATAAATATGGTGCACATATTTTCCATACGTCTGATAAAAAGATATGGGATTACATGAATCAGTTCGCGGAATTTAATAATTACATCAATTCACCGGTAGCAGTTTATAAAGATGAACTTTATAACCTGCCATTTAATATGAATACATTCAGTAAGATGTGGAATATCCGCACACCACAGGAAGCAAAAGAGATTATTGAAAAACAGCGCAAAGAGACAGGAATCACAGATCCACAGAATCTGGAGGAACAGGCACTTTTTCTTGGCGGAAGAGATATCTATGAGAAGCTGATCAAGGGTTATACAGAGAAACAGTGGGGAAGAAAGTGTACAGAACTTCCGGCATTTATTATCAAACGTCTGCCATTCCGCTTTGTTTACGATAATAACTATTTCAATGACAGATATCAGGGAATTCCGGTTGGCGGTTATACAGCAATCGTTGAGAAGATGCTGGAAGGGACAGAAGTTCGTACAGGGATTGATTTCTTTGAATTCAGAAAAGAGAATCCGGAGATTGCAGAGAAGATTATTTTTACAGGGATGATCGATGAATATTTTGGATATCAGCTGGGAGCATTGGAGTATCGTTCTGTCAGATTTGAGACAGAAGTTCTTGATTGTGAGAACTATCAGGGAAATGCTGTTGTCAATTACACAGAGCGTGAAGTTCCGTATACAAGAATTATCGAGCATAAGCATTTTGAGTTTGGCAAACAGGAGAAGACAGTTATTTCCAGAGAGTATTCATCAGAATGGAGTGTTGGCATGGAGCCATATTATCCGGTAAATGATGAGAAGAATAATACATTGTTTGAAGAATACAAGAAGCTTGCAGAAAAGGAAGAAAATGTAATCTTTGGCGGACGACTGGGAGATTATAAATATTATGACATGGATAAAGTTGTTGCCGCAGCTCTTGACAGACTGGAAGAATTCAATTAATATGAGAGTCACACTTCAGTCGTTCTGACTGAAGAATCAGGAAAGATTCTGAAGAGTAGTTCGTATCAGATTCTGATAATTTTCAATTGGACAGGTATTGTATCGTGTGCGGTGTGGGGCCGCACACGTTTAGATGACAGATTGCAGTAGAATTAAATATGGAAAAAATGTATGAAGTACTTCGCTTCGTGGAAAAAGGAACCGAATGCCAGCCAAGTATCGATTGCCTGCAGGGAGAACTGTTGATTTATTATCTGCGGGATAATACACAGTTGGATAAAGCGGTGTTGTTTGAATGGTTCCGACAGATTGCCGGAGAAATAAGAAAGTATCAGCAGTCGAGACGCGGGCAGAATTATCGTTGTCTGACCCCATATAGTATTGTTGTGACAGAAGAAGGAGAATTGCTGCTTTTAAATCCGGATGCACAGGAAAATGAATTTGTTATGAAGAAGATGCAGCAGAAAGCGGTGAGAAGTCATTTTATCCGCCCGACAGCGTCAGGAAGCAGGAAGAATTGTTCGGTAGATTTGTTCGGATATGGTAAAATTTTGCAGTTTTTACTGGCATATACAGAGCAGATCCCGGAACTTAGCAGAAGCGAAGAACGCAGACTGGAGCGGATCATTGAACGTTGTACCGGTGGCGGAAGACGGCATTATGACAAGATCAGCCAGGTGATACGTGATCTTCCGGAGGAACGTGAGGAATGGAATTTGGAACAGAAAGTAAAATTTCGGAATGTCAAACTGGCGGTTCTTTTATTTGCTGCCGGGGCAGTAATTGCGGCAGCAGGAATTGGGATGAGCCGGGGAAGAGAGAGCAACAATACAGTTGGGAAAAGTGAAACGGCAGTGCAAGCTCAGAAAGCAGACGATGTAAAAACAATACCAGAAGAACATAGTGAAACTGAACAGGACAGAAAAAAAGCATTGGAAGATATGAAATGGAAGAAAGAGATGGAGGAACGGGTTCAGGAGATTCTGGAATCGGTCAAAGCATGTGAAAAGAAGATAGAAGAAACGACGAAAGAAGAGAATAATGGGGAAAACAAGGAAGAAGCAGAGCAAACGGCAGAACAGCAAACAGAGGAAACTGCGGAAAAATCTGTAGAAGAGGAAATACAACAGGAAACGAAACAAGAAGTGATAAATGATCCGGTTGTTCCGGAATAAGAAAAAAGTCTCCATAAAAGGGAGGATGCCGGGTAACCATTTACTGGTTCCCGGCATGTATTATGAAAAAGTTTATTCAAAGTTTTTTGTTTTTTCCTTTGATGCTTATAGTATATGTGAGAGAAATGAAGAAAAAGTGATAAGAAGATGAAAGATTTTTAAATGATAAATGAACAAATTATGAACGACAGATGTAGTGGAAAATAACGGTTTAAAAAAGAATAGCAGTGTGGTATTCTACATCTAAAGAGAACTTCGGAAGTTACTGTTCACTCCCGTGTCAATCACTCCG